>Ga0180433_10000345_pt1 | contig 79579 bp, 115 predicted proteins | sample SS_ome_8_FD_132980 | JGI IMG/M metagenome (GOLD analysis project Ga0180433, IMG submission 132980) | Hypersaline lake sediment archaeal communities from the Salton Sea, California, USA - SS_1_D_1 metaG | ecosystem: Environmental > Aquatic > Non-marine Saline and Alkaline > Hypersaline >...
AGTAAAAGATTCCTATAGAGGCATTGCCGCTGTTTGCCCTTATCAACCCCATTGATGGAAGGACGGCAATGCCCCGCAAGCAGTCTTTTACTGCTCAATACATTTCGGACCTCCTTTCTCCTATAGGCGATAGCTTACAGCCAATCGCCCAAATTACTCATCTGTTCTGGTGGCAGCAAATTGCCTATTCGGTAGCCAATGCCTCTTCTTCAGTTAGACACAGCAAGTCGGCGGTATCTTCCGTCAAGTAGTCATATGACCAAAGCCCGTGCTTGATAGGGACTTTAAATCTCTCAGGGCTCCTCTTCCATGTTTTAACCTTACCGTTTACTCTCCAACGCTGAGGCGAACCGTCCGCATTTCTATTAGAAATGTGATATAACTCTTGCCCGTAAGATAGACCTAACGCTTGGTCTCTTGCTATCATTTACTACACCTCCTTTATCTATCTTTGCTTGAATGTCTTGCAGTAAAGGGAAGGCCAAAGCTGATGATACCTTATTACTCTTCCAGAGATCAACTACTTCATCCCTGAAAGAAATCAACTCCGAATAAGATACAAGACAGCCCAGCCTATCCCTCAAAGTAAATAATACATCTGCCTGGCTCACGCTACATCTCCTCTCTACTCCCCCAAGACTTACTTAATTGACATTGTGATATGCTCTAAGACAATCGATGGAGCAAAACTTTCCATTGATAAGATTACTACAATTGGTGCTGATACAGCCGTCAGGCTCTATTGAGTAAACAAACAAATGACCCTTGCGATTTTGTCCGCACCAGTCACATGTACTTTTAGTCCTAACACACTGCCTCCAAATTTCCTCACGGGCATAAGGGTCTCGTGATATAAAAACCTTACTCATAATTCTCACCTCACTTTCAATCGTCTGAAAGTTGTTTTGCTATAAACTAGTCTGGAATACGCTTGCGCAGATCCCAATTATAAACCTCGTGCAAGTAGTCTTTCAGATATGAGTACTTGCCAGCGAATCTACCAGTAATAGTAATGTTAGCGCCAAAAGCCAGTGAAGGAGTAACGGATACCGTGTATGGAATCCATCCATCATAATACCCATTTTCGTCCATCGCATGAAACTCGTTATAAAACACTAGCCTATTTGAATGACTCTTTTCATAGTCAAAAACATATTCAGAATCAATCCCAGAGCCGTGAGGAAAATAAGTTTTTATCAATGACTCAATAGTCTCCTCGTTCTTATCTTCCCATAGTTTATTACAAGTATCGGCGCATCTTTTTTTGGCATCGACTAATATTGCCAATTTAGCATACAGTCTCTCTTTCATTTACTACACCTCCTCAATTGCTACATTCTCGACAATAAGAAACACTTTGCCGTCTCTATTGTAACAAACCTCAGCCCCTTCTATATGCCAAGATCTGTTATAGATTGCCAGTTGACGCTTTTTTCCATTTTCGGTAGTTACTGCTTTTCTCTCTCGAAGGTACTGTTGCCCAGAATCGACCAAGTGGCCATCCTTCCACATACGTCTTTTCACAAAGTCAAATCCATCAGCATTGAGTATCTTCTTCACTTTGTGCAGTAGTAAAGACTCCCCTGAAGCATTTACTACACCATAACATTTCTTGTCGCCTTTCTCCCTTTCTACTAAACACAGTCCCTTCTCTTGGTTTAAAAATACCTTCATTATTATCTCCTTCCTGCTATTCCTATAGCAATTTGAATCTTTTCCCAAGGAGAGGGCAAGTCATATACTCTAGGCCTTTTCTCCAGACAGATCCAAACTGAATACGGATCTAAGGGGTTTTTCCACGAACAACCAGGGCATCTTGGGTATACAGAACCCCAATGATTCGTTCCAAAACTCTTGATCAGACCGCACCTTGTGCATCTATACTTCTTATATGAATACTTTCCAGTTGTAGGTTTGCTCATTTACTACACCTCCTTTAATTTTTCCTGGTGGCAGCTCCCAACTACTTCACCTCTATAAGGCCACTCTTTATGTAGCTCCTCAAGACGCTACATTTTACTACACGTCCAGGCCAAGCTTCGCTATACCTGGCCGCAACGGCTGCTTGAAACTCATCGACATTAGCAAATTCAGGGCTGAAGTCGATAGCGTCAATGTACTTTACATTCACTCGAAGGGATTCAGTATTAAATTGATCCTCAAATAAGTAATCAGTCTCAACGTCAAGCCACGCACCCGCAGCTTCACCCATGCCTAGAGCCCAAGACCTTCCAAGACCCTCCAAGATAACTTCCGCACGAGCTTCCTTTTCAGCTTGTGTCTTTCCCAATTGACCACGAACGTAATGACTCCACCAATCTTTTGATATTCTAATTCTCATAATTTTATCCTCCTTTATTTGTAGTAATAGTTCAAGGATGGGCAGGGATGTAGTAATTCCCTGCCCTACATTGAAGCATTACTCGGTGAGAAGTATTACTCGGTGAACATCTGCGGGAGTGTAGGTCTTATCCTTTTCAATTCCTCCATATATTTGATCTCTTCATCAATTCCAAGACAAGCTACTATGTAGTCAAATAGAGGACATTTGACTAGATACCCATTTGCCAATCGAATTACTACATTCCCTTCACAGAGCCCTACTACAACGGCATCGGCAGGCAGTGAAGAAATAACACCTGCAAAGCTTCCATCATACTTTACTACGAAACGTGGAATTTGCTCAAAGTGTGTCTTCTTTATCACTTTGACCTTTACTGCTTCCCCTGAGTCAATTACTTCTCTGTAGCCCCCAGCCTTCGCCGTCTTTACTGCTCTTTTCTTAGCCATAACACTCCTCCTTATATAAGCTTTGGCCCTCTAAATGGTGACGGGGCTCAGAAGCTATTAAAATCAAATACACGGAGGACGCTCTAAATACCCAGCGTCCTCGCCCAAGGCTTCAATAATCCTTTTACTAGTCTTACAGGCATACTCATTCCTCAGATCATAATTTCCAGTGTCAAAATTTTCAGCCCACCTCTTTAGACAAGCAGCAAAGAGACCGAAAAGCCCTTGCTGTAACGTCCTGTGTAAAGAACAAACACCGTCAACAAAGCCTTCGGTGTCAGGAGTGAAGTTATTAGCAAACGTACTCAGTTCCTTAACTAATTCCTCGGTAGTAGGTCTGTTCATCGTTTCGTCCTCCTTTCCTTCTACAGGTAAGATTCACTCCACTGCTTAAACAACTTCTTTGCCTTTTTCTCATCCCCAGTTATACGAGCTACCATTGCTCGATACCAAATCGACTTAGAGGGGATTCCTTGCCGTTTGGCTCCGTACTTGAATGACTCCAATCTAGCGAGTAAAACCTTCTCGCCGTTCTTGAACCATTCGTGATAACCCTTACCGCTACCATGATAAAATTTTATCCCTGAACATTTGTCAGTGTCTATGATGAAACCATGATTTCCATGAAACCCGCAGTGGGGGCATGTAGTAATAGCTGGCATTTACTTCGCCTCCTTTCCAGTTAGCCTTTTGATTATCTCCTTTGCCTCTTTCTTAGAGGGGCCTCCAAGAATCAAAGCCCCTACATCACTAAGCTCTAAAGTACGCCTAGCAATTTTCAATTGGTGTTTCTCAAATACTGATAGTGATAATTTCCTTTTGCTCATTTACTGCACCTCCTTTTTTTACTGCTTCAGCCATTCCTGTCCGCATGTAGGGATTTGAACCCTACTATCACCCGGCCTCCTGGCCACTCCTGGTAGCGGACAGCAAGGGCCAAAGCCCATTGCCTTATACTTACTCCTTTCTAGCGGTGGCAGCAAAAACTAACCACCGCATTCACACAGTTCAGAAGCATACGCAGGATGGTATAAACTCCCAGCTTGCCAGTCCTGCCAGTTACCCCCGTCTATAGTAATCCTATGCCTACCCTTTGGGAGATAACCGGAAATTACTACTGCTTCAGGGGCTACCTCAAAAAGGGCATCAAAAAAATCCCCATGTACATGCCAGCAAGCAGCAGCAATTCTACGTCCAGCAACGCCTCTACGTGCTCCTGGCCCTCTACTGCTTTTCACTGTTAGAGTAAACGAGTTTGCTTCCAAAGTCTTAAAGCGAATGTTCCCATCGTACTTCTCATTGACTTTGTGCAAAGCACTTTCTAGATCCCCACTTGTACAATTTTTATATTTCATTTACTCACCTCCTTCGCTATCTATATCCAACAGGGTTTGATCATCAAGCTGTCCGTACTCGGCATAGTACAAACAGTCTTGGCATACCTCATAACAATAAGCCTGTTTGGTTTTGGGGTTCCATCCTGAAGCATGATAACGATCACCGCCAAGACGGGAACCACAACACTCGCAAGCCCTCCAAGAGAAGTAAGGTTCAAATCCTACTTCTTCTTCGCAGATAGGACATACAGGCTCTTCTTCAGATCCAGACTGTGAGAGATTAGTAATTCCTTCAGTCTCAAAAAAGGCTTTTACCTTTCTCTCATACTCAGAGTACTCGGACTTGTTCATTTACTCACCTCCCTAAACGCTTGCCGGTAATAAAATCGATCCAGCGAATGGCAGCTTCTCTTGAAGTAAAAGAAGCCACAATTTTTTTGTCTGCTCTCACATCGTGAGTATACCCTTTATCTCTGGAAACAGAAGGCCAGCGAATTGTATACTCTGCCTGTGAGTAGTTAGGATGCCGGTATACTTCACGACCGCCAACAAACAGCCTCACAATACTAGTTACTAGTATTGCACCTCCTCCTGTACTTCTGGTATTGTGCAGTAAAATGGGGATGTGAATTGGCCCCATACTTCTACCTATCTGACCCGTTACGTCGAACTCCTCTCCCCAGTCTCGCCCGGTTTTACTATCACCATAAAACAACCGGACTCTAAGGCCATGCACCCTGGCCCTTTCCAACTCTGTCAATAATTTTGGATCGGTACTAGCAGGGTAGTACGTACCGCTTTTGTGCCGCACGTCTATGAATGTGCGCCCTGTAGGCCCTATCCATTTATGGATACGTTTTGGTGTTGTCATTTACTACACCTCCTTTTTTACTGCTTCAGCTACACGTTCCATCCTAACTCTTGAGTCACTAAAGTATGGTACGCAGTCCTTTTTATTTGTGGAATCTTTCCGCAAAGCTTTCCAGGACCTCCATAAAAAGGATAGTAACCAAAACAGTCTGCTAGTACTTCATTAGAAACATTCCCTTTAAACCATGCCCAGCGAATCCATGAGAATTCATCTAAATCCCTTTTGCCTTCTTTTAAAATTACAGTATGTTTTTCTTTCATCTTCTCTCTCCTTTCTTCGTACTACCTACCTTTATGATATGTAGGTAGCAATTTTATATTGTTCTCCGTCTTTACTCAATTTAATAAGCACACCAGAGAAAAACGAATCCGATGAGTAACCATGCCATTCACTTTCAAATGGATGATTGCCTTCAAGCCTTAAAAAGTCTGAAATATGATACCAACAATGCCGGTAGTAAATCCACCCATCATAGTCAGCACCGTCCTTATCCAAATGGGCATACTCTTCTTTCTTTACTTTCTCAGGTACTTCATACCCATACTTGAAATCCTTCCACTTATAATCAGTAATAATCTCTAAACTCATTTACTTCACTTCCTTTCTTTATTTGGATTGCCTGCAATATCTACAAGGTGAGATACTGGGCGCTCAGGTCCAGTCAGCCCTCCAACCTCGCACCTAAATCGGCCCCTATGGCCGGTGAGGAAATCTTACTTACTGTCCAGGAGGAACGAGGTCAAGTACTCCTGGACACCCCATATACATTGTAGCAATCCATGTCTCCTTGAATTACTCTCACAGTGGCGGGATATCGGGCGCTAAGGTCCGATCAGCCCTCTAACTCCGCACCTAAGCTGGTAGTAATACCAGTGAGGAAATCCTGCTTGCCGTCCAGGGGGAACGGAGTCAAGTACCCCTGAACACCACTTGTAGTAATTCATTATATAATAGATCCAACCCGGTCCATCCTACACAGTCGGACAGACTAGGCAAGACCTACAATATCTCATATGTCGGTCTCCGTGACAATTACTGATCTTGGCCCTCACGGTACGCCTCAATGTAGTATTTTAAGTGTGCCGCTACCTATGTAGTAATTACTACCACCAACCTTTCGGTAATTTGTCGTCCCTACTCTCGTGGTGGCAGCAAAAACTACTTGCAGCTATTCAACCATTTACTCTTGATTGACCATTACGGTTTACTCTTCAATGGTGTTTTACTACATTGGCACAGATAGCCTTCGAGCTATCATCTAGCAGCCCTTTCAGCTCTTTCAAGCTGTTTATCGCCTCTGTCGGTTGTCGTCCCTACTTCGTTTTACTACCTGGTGGCAGCAAAAACTTTCGGTACATACGCATCAATCAGGTTTACTACTTCCTTCTAACAGAGCCCGGCAAACTGAAGGCCGTTTGACTTGTTAGGTTACTTGCCTTTTTTTGTCTATGGGATGTTGAAGGTCCCAGCGATGAGCGCCTCGGCTAAACCTGATTTGTTCAGCTCCAATTGAGTGCAATAAAAAGTTTTACTAATCACTGCACTGTTGGACTGTCTTATGTCTGCGTGATTTGAAGCGAATCAATTAGGCGGGAACGAGCGGAACGTAAGCCGTCCCGCTCTCTACTTTCCTTTTGTGGGCTTTATCCTTGCTTGGTTTGGCTTCCGGCCATTCCGCTTCTGTTTTTTCCCCGTTCGCTGGCCTCTGGCCCATGCCGGTTGCCTTGCTTCCGCTTAGTGCCTTTTTCAAAGAGCTTGTTTTTTCTTACCTTTCAATTATAAGGTATAACAGATAAGCCCTTTTGTCAAGGTTTTTTGGTCGTTTTTTTCGTTTTTTCTGCCCCAAAAACTATAACAGATACAAATACTTACAAAAAATCGTACTTTTTTCTCTTTCCAAGCCCTAAAAACGGCCTAAAAAACGGCCAAATCTTAAGGAGGTGAAGTCGTCTATTCCGACCTTTAATTACAATTTTGTAATTCATGTAATTAGACCTTGACAAAAAAGCTTGCCTACTTTCTCACGTCTGAAACCAGATCCAAGGCCTTGACAACAAAGTCAGCCTTTGCTATAAATGAGTCTATCTGGAATCCAAACAGGAGAGGAGTCTATAAAATGGGGGCTTTTCACAATCCTACCAACAGCCACAAATCAAAGGCCCTGAAATTTGAAATAGTGAGTCTTGAACGGAGAAAAAAATTTTGTATCAAAGATCTTTCTGCCAGCTCCCATGCGTATAGCATTTAGCTAGTACCATTCATTATGCCCCAGGCCCATTTAGAAAGTGCTAACTTACATCCTTATCGCACAAACAATAAGGACTTCAACGAGGAGTAGTAAAACACATGAAACCAAAAGACCAGATCAGCTTAAAAGACTTCGAGCACTACACAGGAAAGATAATTCTCGCTTCTACAAGCAGAAGCAAGGCCAGGCTATATGCCACAATACAACCTGCCAGCAGTAACTCCATATCCTATGAGGTATGGACTAATGATGAAATTCGTTATGTGTTCAAGGACTTTATTTCAGCCATTGGCTTGTATAACTCTCTATGCGCCTGAAAGGGTGAGAAAAGGGATACAGGTTAAGGAGAATTTAAAAGCATACCCTAAACATGGCGGTATCTTTAAAGTTGGCGATACTATTGAAATTCAGTGAAGCAAGTTATTTCCTGAGTTAGACTTAAAGGAGGTTTAAAGTGTTGAATAGGTATTTACGGTTCTCAAAACTCGGCTTTGTGGTATGGCCAGGCCATACTCCATCAAACCAAAATGCTAATATTCAACATAGTCAAATGGCTAATGCCATTAAAGCAACCAAATCAGAAGAAGAAATAGGCAAGTTAATTTCAGCAGGCTTTTGCCATATACTAGGAGAGCAAACTGTATGCTTCGGCTTTTCAATGACTACAAACCTAAAAAGCCTGAAAGGAGACTCGGAGCTACTCACAAGGCAATTAAATCTTCAACAACAATAATCAATACAAGTATTAGAAGTAGAAGGGTAAGGTGGCCATGTATCGCCTTGCCTTTTCTTTTGCTTCCTTGCCTCAATTACTAATCATCCCCCGGTGGCAGCTAACCGATTCACCAGGCCTGCTAAGAAGTACTAATCACTTCTCGAATTTTTCCCAGAATTTTTTAACATACCTATACAGACCATCCTATTACGATCTTCAGGTCTTAGTTTAACTTGGTCAGATTAGATACACATAGGCTGTAATTTTTGATCAGAATTTTATTGCTCTCTTAAAGGACACATAGGTTCAATTTTTTGGTCAGAATTTAAATACGTATAAGTTGTAATTTTTGGTCAGAATTTTACAGACCCCGCAGGCAGTAGTATACTATTAGTAATTTGAGATTTTCGGACCCCACCCCCCAGGTAGTAATTAGTAATTAGTATTCTCTGAGTATACTCACCTTGTCCTCAGTTAGTATACTCGCCTAGTAATTAGTATTAGCAGAGTCATTGCATGACCATATGCTTAGATTACTATGAGTATACTTACTCGCCTGCCAGGACAGGTCGCACCTGCGACCTAGTCATTGACTGATTACTAATCACTCGCCCTATGCAATCACATATCCAATTGCTCGCCCAGTACTCCTAGTATACTAATTACTAATTACTCATTTCCAATTACTCGAACCAATCAGTTTTACTATTAGTAATAATTACTCGCAAGGGGACATTCTATCTGACATATAACATCTGACATATAACATCTGACATCTAACACTCTACCTATACCCTTCTATCTATACTATCTGACATAGGACATATACTAGTCTATCTACTATTTACTATCTATGCCATGGACTATCTATGCTGTTTGGCATCTACTACTCTATATATGATAGGGCATCCTACCTGACATTTACTATCTATGCTGTCAAGCGTCTGCTGCCTACTACATCCTATCCGACATCTGTTATAGAATGCCTGCTCTCTCCAGCGCACAGTATACTGTATAAAGCCTTTACCGGGCCTTGCATCATACTGCTTAATATCTGGCATATACTCTTCTCTCTAACTCCTTTAACACTGCTCTGCATACTACCTTCTCTCCTGCATACCTCTATACTACACCTCTCCTGACTATCTTTGGCTTTCCTACTTATACTTATAGCTTTCTTTGCTTTCGGTACTTCATTCAGTTGGTTTAGGACTTATTGGCAGGTAGTACTATATACCTCTGCATACCTATCCTATCGATACAGTACTATTTCCTTCTGCCTACTACCGATCACCTATGCTATACACCTTACTGCATACGTAGCAAAGGTAATACTGGCAAGCATCTGCTACAGATCTGTCTTTGCCTGAGCATACTCTATGAGCAAGTACTTATAGATGCGATTCTATAGGAAGCAACACTGTCGATACATACCACCAATCAGTCTGCTATGAGGGACCTTCAGTACTGCATACGTAGGATCTTAGAGGAGACATACCGTTGAGGATATAAGGGAAGGGCTGTGCTGCCACCGAGGAGTAATGAGTAAACAAGGGGCTTTGGCCTAATGCCCATCTGGTGTAGGCACTTCAGTTGAGATACCTACTTTTATAGTATGTGGGCTATCGTCTGCTTTGCCGTAAGTATAATTGACTAGCCTTACAAGATGAATATCGCTAACCACCAGGCCCGTCTTTGCTTCATATACACCAATGGCCTTTAGTATTTTCTGTTTGAGTATCCTGGTTTCTGTTTTAATCTGGGAAAGAGTGATTGCTTCTTCTTTGTCCATGGTATGTTGTCTCCTTTTTAAAGGATAGGGAAGCGAATCAAAATGTCTACATCAGCAGTGGTTATATTTTCTTCCTCGGTATGGATAGGGTTTATTTCAAAAACAGTCAACCCGGTAGCCTCTTCAAATGAATAGATGAGATTTAAGATATCATGCCGAAGCATGGCCACTTTGCATTTCACTTCTTCTAGCCTTTCAACTTTATCTTTGGACATTGCAGCAACCCCTTTCAGACGATAGAAAGTAAGTAACGTCTTTAGTCAAGACAAAAGAGTATATAAACCATAACAGCACAAGCCAATATACTGCACATTAATACAGTAATGGCAATAGTGGCAAGCTCAACCGCTCTAGACAGCCTATGCTTGATTAGATTTAATATCACATGGTCGGGTATGTCGTTATCGTCTAGCCCTGTAAAAGCCTTGAAGGCTTTAGCCAATTCGCTCATTAACTTATTACTCTGATCATGGATAATAGTATTGTACAAATGATAGCTCCACGACCCCTCCCCCATTATAGGGGAGGGGTTTTTTAAATTACTCAATAAATGAGATCCTTAATTTTATAGGACAAGATAAGGGGAATCCCTTGCGTTATACCATAGCATAGGCCAGTCCTTTAGCTGTCTAAGGCTCTCGTTTTGTTAAATGGCTTTCCTCGAACCAAGAACCTCCTTCTTCGGTTACAACATAATATTGCTTGCCCCCGCTATCAAACGCCAACACAGTTATAAGACCAGCAACGCCAGAAAGAGTATTAACTTTTTCATTCAATCCGAATTCAAAATCCACTCTAGTTATCACTTATTCTCACTCCCTTCTTATTCCCTGCTTTATTTTCTTTCATCTGTGCTTTTTACTTACATTCAAAACTGCACTGCTATAGTCCTTGTTCTTAGCAATCCAATCGTCAACGCTCCGAGACAGGAAAAACAGGAGCTGTGAATTGATGGTTCTAAATTCTATATCAGCTATTTTCTTGATCTGAGGATAAAGTATACTGTCTTTGGGGAATGTCAAATGAAACTTGTCAGCTTTGATTGCTTCATTGTAGCAAACGATACAATACCCTGGAGGAGGAAACCCCTTCTTTACTCTGACAGGGCGCTTGCCGCACTTTGAGCATAGGGGCCTTTCTTCCGATTTGCTTCTCTCATCCTTTGGACCTTCTTTCCTGCAAGTCTCCTCCGTTACTTCATTTTGCCAGTTTGCTAAATACTCACAATCTTCATAGAGTCCTTCATCGTCGCACTTGTGACTATGAACACACTTAGCACAAGGAGCATCGAAGGCATCAGTCTCTTTGGGGTCCAAGGATCTTGGCAGTTTATTTTTGCTTTGCTTCTTCATCTTTTTTACTTAGACTGCATTCGTATTTTTCCTCAGCTACTTGGTAGTAAGATCTTCAAGAGTAGTTGTAATAATATCATGAATCGCCATTGCTAAGTTTCCAACCTCTACAGCGTTTTACTCCTATTCGTCTGATATATTTCTAGTGAGAAGATATTCATGCAAGTAAGCCATAGCGTTAAAAATGACTCCGCAAAGAGCATCGTTTAAACTCTCAACGGCATAACTACCCAAACCTCTATGGTGCAGCCAAACATCTACAAAATGCCGCAAGAATGACTTCATGATTTGACTGCGAGGAATTCCTTTTTGCCAATTGTCAGAGTCCCGTAATGATCCATCTTCTAGGCGTCTATGCTTGTCCAAATATTTTGCATAGTGCAGCAAAACGAGAGGACTTAAAAATCCTTCAAAGTCAAGCTTACCTTCGTCGCTATTCCTGCTCGCTCCTGTAGCAAATACTCTTCTTGCTTCTTTTTCTGCATGTCCCACTATAGACATTATAGCTCTCCTTTGTATCTAGACTTTAAATCAGATCTAAGTCGATTTCTTGCAAGCCAGCCCAACCTCCGGCCCAAACCATATTTCCTATCCAAACGTTTATCAATATTCCAAATACGCCTTCGAGCGGAATACTTCATACGCTCCCAAATGCAAGGCTCGTCAAATGGGCTAAGCCCTAAAGGCGGTTTGAGTAAATAGACATCCCCATATTTCTTTCTAATGTACCACATAGCCAATAGCTTCAGAAATAAAGTCATTTTACTCCTTCTACCGATCCACGGTTTTCAGATAGCAATCTCATTCGTCGTGCAGTGGAATATTTGGAGGGACCATAAATTTATAAATATGATCTTTGTGACTATGGCACGAGCAATTGGATTGCTCACATTTCTTGCCCAGCACAAAAACCCTCAATTCATCTTTTGGCCTATTCTCATTTTGCATGTTTACTTCCCCCTCCTTCCTGGTTAGCTATTTCAATTAAAAAATCCCCATGGCACCGTTTAGGAGCACAAAAGCATACAAGATCTTTCCCTCTTAGCTCCTGTTTGAATTTTTCTAGTAGTAATGGTTTGGAGCGAAGCATTTGCTCATACTTGTCACAAACAGCATCTCTGTCTCCATCTATTCCTATTACAAAAGGATTGCCATAGGGAGATCCTCTGCCGATGTAAATTGCTCCAGGAGGGGCTGTGTTGTGGTACTTATTATGGACCTTTGGCATGTAAGCAATACCTCCTTAGCTGTTGAACAGTCTACTAAATACATTAAATGTACCCAATATGTCGCCAATCCTCAAGGATTGCGACTGTCCTTCTGTCTACTGTATTTTTAATAGCGTTTCTTACATAGGATGTACCAGAGGGATCAGTTATCATTTTTGGGCCAGCGTATCCAACACCAGCATCGTTTTGATCAAAGACAGGATCTTGAGAAGAAAAACTTTTGCCAAATCGTAAAAGACGAATTGGTTTTTCTTTCTCCTTGCTTTTTACTTCAAATTTTAACTTTGGCAGTGGCTTGTCTCTGAAAAGAGCGTTGAGTATAGTTTGAATAGCTGTGTGGCAGGTATAGCAAAACCATAGATCGTTACCGTCCGAAGTTCTATAAGAAAAACGATGAGCCAGGCAATCGCTCTCGTAATCTACAAACTCACCAGGATTGCAAATCTGTTTCCAATGACCCGTGCCCGTATATACCAATCCGCAGCAATTAGGATGCACATACTCCAGATAAAAGTTGCATTTCTTATTGAAGCAAAATGGAAGATTTTTACTCACGGCTTCATCTCCTTAGCTGTTGAGTAATATACTAAGTCCTAATGCCAAGATCTAAATGTCTCGCAGCAAGCCATTTCCTCTCCGTACTGATAGGAGGTGGCTCGCTTGGCTTCTGTAGGCAAATATTGGAGCCTTGCAGTCTTCGAGTATTTTAATGGCTTCAGGTCTTATTATCGGAAAGGAGCTATTGTCGTGAAAGAAAGCCTTCTCAGCCATGCCCCTAGATTTGATTTTCCCCTTCTCTATCAATTCCTCAACAGAGAACCTTTCAGCGTCTTGGTCCGAAACAATACATACACCTCTGGTGTGGATGTGTGTCTCCAGGTCCACTGCAAAAGTGACGAATACTCTAGGGCGGTGTTTATCATCCTCATAGAAGTAATGAGCGTATCTTAAACGGCTTCTACACCACTTAAGCCACCTATCATGTTCCTTCTTTTCCTTACGTTTACTCATTGATCTTTTACTCATCTTTATTGCTCCTTTCGCATAGTCGCTTAGTGGAGTGTAATACTGCACAAATCGACCAGCTCACGTATACTACGTTTCACACCAACAGCATTCGGATCAACAAAAGAGTTCAATAACAAGTAGAATATCTTTGCTGCCTTTTCTGCTTCTTCAAGATTGGCTCCTTTAATAGAACAGTGTACCTTATCATCCGAGCCTATAAAAACAGTTTCCAGCCTGGCAGCTACGCCAAAGCCTAGCAGCACATCATTAAATAGGCTATTTCTTTGTGAGAGATCCAAATCAGGCTCGAAGCAAATAGTCCAAATCTTATTTTCGAGTTCCTTCTTTTTCTCCTCTTGACTCATATACTCTCTCCGATCTAAAGTGCAATTGCTACCCAACTATTACTTATATGTCTTAACCAGATCGGGATTCGGGCATATAAACTCATTTTCTTCTAAACCCCAACGTGTTGATCCTTGATGGCGGTTTTTACCATTTAGTTCACCAGCGATAATTCTCGTACACCAACAAACCGCCGAATCGTCAACTATAGACGGGTCAATAGCTTTGGCCTGCTTTCGCACCCACGCACAAGTGCGGCTTTTGCTTGCTTTTCTTCGTCCATTGCTTTACTAACGTTTACTAACGTGCAGTTTACTTACTTTTGTCAATGCGAAACCGCTGGTTATTTTTTAACACTAAATCCGCAATCTCACACGATTTTATTTCTGGTTCAAATGATTCATAACCAACAAGTTTAGCCAATATATTCATGCCCTCATAATATTCATTTGAGTGATGTAAAAGGAAAATCGCCCTCTTGATTAACTGCCGCTCTTTCTTAGTCACAAGTCACCTAACTAAAATTTGATATGCCTGATTACTTTCTTATATCTGTTTGACACTTTCTCTGATTGTTTTTTTACTTTCTCACGCTTTCTGTTTGCTTCAAACATTTGTACCATAGTCTGATTAGAAGAACGAGACGGCTTCGCACTGGCCAAAGAACGAAATCCCCAATCTGGGTAATTGCACATCGATCGTTCCCCAAAGAATCTGAATATCTTTAAAGCTTCAGGACAGTGTAGGAAATGATCCGATAAACTTTCCCATAAATGCTGTATCCTTTTCTCTACAGAGTCTCTAAAAAATCTTAATTCTCTACCGTGCGGCGATTGTAGCAGATAGGCAAGACTTCTTGACTCGAACTGAACTCTCCATAACATACTACAAGCGGGACATGTGCATTGGAATACTATTTGGTGGGTCAGAAAGGCATGATCATAAAAAACAGAGTACTCAACAGGAGCGCCCAGGGCTTTAAACTGATACGTACTAGGGCACTCGCTAAGGATCATTTCCATAAACTTGCGAGGTTCTATATAACTAGCCATTGACAATCTTTCACTTTCTATTGCCCATACAATACTTTCATCCAAGGAACAAGCTTTTCTAAATCGCCATTCTTCCAAGTAGAAGGTCCTTTGAAGTAATCTGATTTTTCGTTCCAACACTTATAGTCTTTGCCCTCTCTTGGAAGTACCTCGTGTATCTTGCACACTTTTTCTAAATCGTCTCTCATTACGCATTGCCCCATGGCATATGTCTCTACAACAGGCAAAAAATGACCTAGTAAATGCCTTTGACCAGTGTTAGCAAAACGCAGATATGCTACATGAGTGTCTGGGTCCATATCTCCGACCATGTAGCTACGAACCAGTTTTGAAATACTCATATCTAAGAAGTTGGCAATTACTCTAACTTCGTTAGGGGACGGAGCGCAGGTACGCTTTGCGCAGCACCAACCGCAACCAACACACTTAAGCTTGCCTATGTCTACAGCAGGTTGTCTCAAGCGGCGCTGCATAATGATCCATGCATTATAGGTTCTTTGTGCTGACTTAATTACTTCTATTTGTCTTAGTCTGCTTAGAAAGTTTGTCACAATTGCTCCATGGGAGGATAAGGCCAGGTGTCAGCGAGGCGTTGTCGCTACAACAAGGGCTGTCAAGCTTTTTATTCACCATTTCCGACACCTGGCCTAAAATATTGTTGATTACTACTAATCTAGACTTCCAATGATTATAGCTAGTCTAGATCCTCTAAAGCAGAACGAAAGGCCTTCAAGGCCGTACGTTGGGTTCTCATCATATCAACTTGTGCTTGCACATTCGTTCGGATAGCTTTGATATATTCTTCCAATTTTCCATCATAGCTATCATCAATCTGACAAAAGAACCAAAGCTTTTGAATCTCCCTTGCTACAGGGCTGGGAAGGCTCTTTACTGCATATCGGATAGTGCGGGGTTTGGTCCGGCGGTGCTTCTTGATAGACTTTTCCTGTTTGTTTGGTTTTGCAATCTTCTTGGCTTTTCCTCTGGCCATGATTAATTACCTCCTTATCCCTACAAGTTAGTAAACAGATATGGACATAGTCTAAACTTCATCACCTCCTTATTTAGAAGTATTCAACATGAATCATTAACTCATTGCTTAAGGCTTTGTTGATAAGATCCTCAGTGCCTTTGCTGCTTCCATCCCATAAAGCAATCGCTGCTTCTGCCGATTCTACCATTTCAGAATTGCGTAAAAACCCTGCACTTTTCCCATGAGTATCCCAATCGGCAGGCATCTTAATTACTTCAAGCCCTTTGTCCTTTGCCCACCATTGTCCTACAACATCAGGCCCACGGGCGCAGCCAGAAACAATGTGAGTTACAGATTCAAACCACCAGTCAATTTCTTCTTCTACTATTCTAGTAAGAGTGTTTTTAATAAACCGAACATCTGCCAGGTCGTACTTCCATTTCTCATTCGGATCTGGCCTTACCAAATTTCTAGTGCCTGCAATTATACACCTCATTCTCCTATCCTTCCAATGGAGCCCCATAGTTATGGTATGCCTCAATCCAATTACTAAAACCCCTAGCCTTTGCATTTCTGTTCAGCATGTTCAGAATAATAATTTTATTCGACGGATCGTCCTCAACAGGCCAAGGATCTGAACACATTACTAAGTCTAATAATGCTATGAAATCGCAGGTGTCCATAAGCTACTTCCTTTCATTATTTACTAATCTTTATCGTCGTACTCACGAAACCTTTCACATATCAGCTCGGCAATAAAGGAGTAAAACAAATCTTTCCGTTTCTTACTCCAAGCAAGTCCCGCCATATCAGACTCCCACAATTGCTCCATTTCAAGCTTTAAGCCGCAAGTATCCTGGTGCGAGCACTCTTCACAGCTCACGCTAAAATTAGGCCGATAACGATCTTTCACATCTGCATCTGGAATCATTTGTCTATCCTTTTTGCTTTGCTTCCTTCTCTTTCTTCAATCGCTCTGCTTGTTCTAAAGTAAGAGGTTGCAAGGTCAATGCCTTTTTGGTTTTCTTACGAATGAAAAATAGTATTCCATTTAGTTGATATATTTGACCCCGTCTAAATCTAGACATTGCCTCTTTTCTGTCAGTAATCCCAATATCTCCCTGCTCGCTAGTAAAAGCCCTTTTCTTCATTCTATTTCCTTTTGAATCTTAACAATCTTGGAGTATTGACAGCAATCATACAATCAGGAGATCTTTTTCGTAGAAATCGCAACAACCGGATAGCATGTATGTCAATTATAATTACTTCTTTACTGCTTGCTCCCTGCCTTTCAAGGTTTAGCATAACATCCCTCATGGCCCTGCCAGCTTCTGAAGCGGAGATGCCTGACTGTGCCACTGCCTGAATAAAATCCATATCAAGCCTTTCTGAGAGGTTTCTCATCGACTCTTCCATTCTTAGAGTAGACTGAAAAACCTCTTGAAAGTTCCTAACTAAAGGATGCAAACTACAAGAAAAAGCTCTGGCCAATTGGGAAGTAATTCTTGACAGATCCACACTAATGTCAATAGTTGTTGCTTGAGGCATTACTAATCTCACCTTCTACTTATAAATCGCAAAAGCCTTCGGCCTGTCCTATTGCCTACAAAACCTAACGTCTGCTTCACTTGCACCGCCAAGTACAAGCTCTGGTTATGGCCGGTTCTTATTATTCTTCGATTTGCGGCACGGTAAACCCTCGCAAAATTGACGGAATTTTCAAAAGTTCTTCTGTCGCCAAATCTCCAGCAGATCGGCCATCCGGTAAAGACAGATATTCAAAAAACGCTTTCCGAGCCCCCTTGATGGTAGCACTGAGACATTTCGCTTTTACATCGTGATACAATAGGGTGGCCGCCTGCCTTCTTGCAGCTAACTGATCCTTTTCGTTTTTGATTGGAAGCACAGGCCACACAATTTTGAATTGATCTCCACCTATTTGAAAAATCATCAGATATGCAGAGGTTCCCAATGACGGGTCTTTTCCGAAGGCATGAGTCAAAACCGTACCGCCCAATACTTCGATTTGGTCACTAGCCCTATCAAGCCATTTCTCAGGTTGCGATGTACTTGTTTTCCAGTAATTTATTTTTTCGGCCTGTGGTAGTTTCATATAAAAGCCATAACTGAGAATGTAAGCTCCTACGACTATAATCCTCAGTAGTAGTAGTGGAGGTAATAGTAATAGACATATCGTTGTTATACAACAGACGAGACACAGTATCCCGCAACTCTCGCTGACCAGATCCAACAGTGCGTATGATATTTTCTATACGCTTTAACCTGCGCAGTGCCTTTACAATCACTACTCCTAAAATTACTACACAACAGCAGACACAAACAATTAAAGATGCAAGTGGTATTACAATCTCCATTTTACAACTCAAAGAATCCCAAACGATCCTCGTGCGACAATCGCTGCACGTAAATGCAAAGTGCTACAAAGGCTATTTCCATTTCCATATCTTTTCTCTCTAACATTCCCTCTTTGACAAACGATACTAACTGCTTTCTAAGTTTAAGTAAATTGGAATCTGAGAATTCGCACCAGCCAGGCACTTTGTTTTTCTTGATCATTTTTTTGGCTTTGTTCTTCAAGTCCTTGGAGCAAATATCCATAATTCTACCAAGCACTCTGCGTTCCTTGGTCCAGTCTCTATGAGCTATTTTAGCATTCATGCAGTCCCCTCCCCCCTTTTTTAAAAAGTTTTACAACAGTTGAAACGGTTTGTAGCAATCCGCCGTCCACAAATACTTTCTTTAACAGGCACTGTTCGGTTATTACTATAAGCAGAGCAGGCAATTGCGTAATGGGCCTTTCTTTTATCTCATCTACTAGATCTTCGTATGAAATACTCATTAGAAAACCGATCCCCTCACAATAGATCCACGAATACTTCTACTTCTGCCAGATCCTTTTCTTGTTTCTCCTGTGAATTTCAACTTTCGTATTTGACGCTTAGTCAACGACTCTCCACGAACACGAGCCCTAGATGCTTTTGCTCTTCTCTTATTTCTTGTCTTGCCATAGCTGGCTTCTTTATATTGAAGTATAGTAACAACCCCAGCCACGCCATCAGATACGTCTTTGCTGCCACCGGCGGGATGATCAACTTTGTCTTTCTTTTCATCCCTCTCAAGTTCTCCCAACTCTGTTGCAAGTAAACTATGCCTTGGAAGTAAAATTCTCTCGTCTTTGATGGATTGCTTCACTTCCCCATACGGTACAATCGACGTGTCAACAGACAGAACACCGGATTTTATCTTTACTCTTTTAAACGCTTGAATCATCATTGCAGATTGCCAAGTGTCCAATGTGGCATACTTGAGGTATAGTATTGATCGTAGCCATAGGACCAAATCCTTGATCAAGTTCAAATCTACTTCCCTACCGGCTCTGGCCATAATACCTACAGCCCCATCTATCATATATATGGGCGCTCTCTGATCTGCTACAGACACAAACGTTTGACTCCTTTGATCGTAGAATTTTGTTTGAGGTAGTAATTTATATCCAAAAATACGTCCAATGCTCACACCAATACGATCTCCTGAAAGAGCCAAGTCTAAATGCACAGTCATTGGTATAGTCGGATCTTGAATGAACTCTTCAATGTAGTCAAGATCTACAAGCAATTCCCAATCAGGCAAAGTACTGTCAATGAGTTTATCAAGTACTATCACGCTATGTTTGAATAACTGCTTACCTCCTGTGAACTCTTCATGCTTTACTTGGGCCTTTTCAATCAGATCCTTATAAGGTATAAAAGGCTTGTCTGAAGCAGAGGCAATACCGGCCAGATCTCTAAGAGCACCATCAGGGTTTCTATCAAAATCCCGCCTGTACTCAATAGGAACTTCAATCACATCTTCCTCGTCGATAGCATCCTCAAGTTTTTTTATGACTCGTGTTTGCTTTATCTCACTTCCTTTCTCTACAAGGAAAACCTTCCCAGAAAATCTATCAGACGGCAAAGACTCCCAGAGGCTTAAGTTCATGACAAAAATGGAAGGGTCCGTCTTTGCTTCCTCCTTTTTTCGATCTGTAAAATCTCCAGGGTAGTTAGTAGAAGAAACTAGAAGCAATTTGCCAGGCAAGCTTCCTTTTTGCATAAATCTAGAATTCATACGAGTAATCAAAGCATTGTAACAACGCTCTGCTTGATCGTATTCAGATTCCCTTGTATACTGAGTCAAGGTTGAATCTTTGACACGAGCCATGAAGTTAAGCTCATCTAAAATACCGCCATAAACATTCATTCCAATAGCAGCAGTATCCTGACCCCCTACAGGCATAACTAGTATTCCTTTTGGAAAGCGAAGCTCTGACTTTACTTTAGGGTCGAAGAAGAAATTGCTTTTGAAATAAGGACTCCGTCTTAGTTTATCCGCAAACTGATTGAACGCTACCTTCTTAGCCTGATGCAGGGAAATGGATTGCATGATGAATACAATCGTTGATCCCGGAGCTAAGTCATATTCAATTTGCGGATTGTGGTAACAGCTCAAAACGTATAGCATGTAAGCCAATGCCAAATCAGCAAAGTAGTTTTTACCGATTCCAATTGCTCCTGTCAATACTGCTTCCACATAGTGAGAAGACTCAAAGAGTCTTATCAACTCAGACTTAATGGCTGGCCTTATAGAAGCTTTCTGGTCCAAAAATTGTCTACTTTCAATAAATTCTTCAACATCTACAACCCTGTCAACGCACAGGCCACGCTTTTGAAGTAAATAGCTAGAGTCTCCTGTCTGTATCGCCTGCAAAAAATTGCCGACGAAGTTTCTAAGATCGTCAAGCCACAAGTGCTGACTCCCATCTGCTTCAAACACGGGGCATGAGGATATAAGGACTTTCCACAGCTCTTCCTCCTGGTCTTTCAAATTGTACTGTTTGGCAATATGTGCTATTTTCTGAAAAGCCAACTCAGCAGATATTGCCTGCCTCTCTTTAAACATAAGACCGACACCTCACTTTTTTTGATCAGTCTCGGCCTCTCCTTCCCCTTTACTAGCACTGTAAACTCCATCCTGTCCGAGCATCAGAGGTATTGAACTTGCTTCTAGATTTTCGAGCAGGTTAGACGCAAATTGCTTCATTGTATCCCCACGATCTTTTACTACATGCTCTAATACTCCTCCAAACCTATGTTGAAGATGTAATCGTAACTCTTCTGGTTTAGCGTCCAAAACACCTAACTGTATTTGAAGCTTGACATACTTCTCTATGCCATTGAAGAGAACTTTTACTGCATCGTCAAGATGTACTGATACCAGACCTTCCGACTCTTGCTCAAAGGAGTGTTTAATACGCTCCATTTGGATTTGAATAAGGTCGGCCATATACTTCAGACCATCGACCTTATCCTTTAATCGATTAAGGAATTGTTTGGCTCGTTTTGACTCCTTCTTTTTATCAGGGGATGCATATTTGCCAGTATCTAACTCTCTAAGGGCTTTACTCTTAAATGCTCGAATAGCCCTTGCCAGCGATTCGGTTTTTGAATTTCTCTTTAGGCCCCAGTCTCTTTTTACTGCAATAGCTATACTATGAGCAGACTGTCCAGATTTTAGCCTATAGTAAACCTCACACAGTCTCTTATCGCTTAAGAATCTAAGCCATGTCCCCTTTTTGCCTTTGGGCTGCACTATATCTCTCATCCTTTGAATTTCAAATGGAGGAGTAAGTTCAACCAGGCCCTTTAGGTCCTTAACTTCTTTTGGCTCTTCCTTTTTCTTTTTCGTCATAGTCCCGCTTTCTGATAATCCAAGAAACTGTCCTTTGAACTTCAGATCTAATCTCTTTTCTCCACAGTAGTATAGTATCAGACATTAAATTGCTGTTGTAGCTAAGAGCGGTTGCGAGCCATGGCATCCACCATCTTGACTGAAGAGCCGTTAGGCCATCATCCATAAAAGTGCATTCAAGCAGCCGATTAGGAATGTGCGCTGATTCGGCATGGAACCAAATCCTCTTGAAATCCCGTTCCGACATTCCTTTATACTTACTCAAATACTTCTTAACAAAAACCCTGTAGGCTAATAAACCAGGCTTAGTATGCAAATCAAAGACATACCAAGGCAAGTTGACAGTAACAGGGTTTCTAGTTTCTCCTACTCGCTCTCTCCACAGCTTAAGCCCTTTTCTTATGTCCTCATCAATAAGATCTTTAGTAATACCTCTAAGAGCCAATAGCAAAATCGTCACGATACAACGCCTTCTGTCGCCAGGCTGTCCTCCATACATGGCCCGTGAGGCTAACAAGTCAAATGCCTTTTGCTCATATTCTGAAAGCTCACGTATCTTGCCAATATAGTCAGAGATACTTTCACGATCATACTCTATACTATGATTGAGCAATTCCAAAAGTAACTCATACTCAGAATGAGCAATTTTGGTTTCATTCCCATTGGCAAGATAGAGTTTCAACAGAGCCTCAGCATCCTTGCTTTTAGTGGCCGCCACTGTCTTGTAGATCATACCTCTCCAAGCAGCTTCGTCTTGAGACCCTAACAATATTAATTCCGAAAGCTCCCCTATCAATTGCCAGGCCTCTTCAGTAACCAGTATTACTGATCTCCAAAACAGCCAATGGCGATCCTCCTTACTGCGCCAAAGGGTGTTGAAGCAAGTATTCGCCAAGTCAAGATCGCCTCGGCGTATGGCTTTTTGAATACCGCTTCTGCACCCCCATCTAAAATCGTTGTTAAGCATCCTTTATTACTCTCCCTCACCAAGAAACGGAGCAATCAGCTATCAATGCCAAGAAGGGCGTCCAAGGCTGAAGAGTCTTCCCCTGTCTTTGTCTCTGCCTTTTCTTCAGGCTTTTCTTCCAGCTTTTCTTTAGCCTTACTTTTTGATTTGGCTTTACTCTTAGCCTTGGACTTTGCTTTTGCCTTGGCCTTGGACTTTGCTTTGCTCTTGGCCTTGCCTTTACCCTTGTCCTTGCCTTTGCTCTCAGAATCTTCTTTGTCATTGCTTACTGCCAGCTTTACACCATAAGCACTTTCAACGAAAGTGCAAATGTCTTCCAAAGAAGTACGCTCAGGCACTTGGCCCTTTGCCATCATCCAATCTTGGCAAATCATGATCATAGCTTCACCGTCGTTTTTGGTTTCACACAGTTTCTTTGCTTCCTCCAAAGCTTCCGCTACAATGGCTCCCTGTTCTACACCATACGACAGTTTGACTACGATGGAGTCATTACTACTGCTAGATCCCGATCCGCCCCCAGTTTGCTTCTGAATCTTTGCAGACAAATCCCGCACTGACAAATCACTAGCCTGCTTCATCCAGGTCTTCCAATTTCGAGCGTTGATTACCTTGCAAAGAGCAGCCACCTTTGTCCATCCCAGCTCAACACACTTATCTTTGGGCAAGCCAAACTCCTGTACCTTTTCCCAAATCTTCATGATGGAAAAGACTTTAGTATAACTCGTGCCGACTTCTTCCTCGATGTAAGTTTGAAAGTCTGGGTGCCCGTAATGCTCAATGTGGTAGTTGTTTTTGCGGATCTCTGTGAGAACTTCAGCCAGATTCAAATAGCTCTCTTCAATGGCCCGATTGGCCTTGATTGCTTCATTGCGCAATTCTTTTGCCCTGGTTTTAGGGTTAGCCTTTACTTTTGCCTTGGCCTTGGACTTTGCTTTTGACTTGGACTTCGTTTTAGTTTTACTTGCAGCCATTCTACACCTCCATTAGATAGTTTGTTTGATCATTTCTTCTTTTTGGATATCTTAAGCAGCCTAGTATTGCTACCCTTCCCTCCTTTCGCTTTAGACTTATTGTTATCATAGCTTACACTTCTAGCCTTACTGTCAGCCCATTTTCGTATTGCTTCCAATTCATCTGAATCTCTCTTAGCTTGCGGGACAAGATTATCCATTGCATTTAATATATGCTTGTCTTCAAATTCCTTATGGTCAGAAAACGCCATATACATTGCTTCATCAATAACGTACTCAATTTCAGCCCCAGTGAAGTCAACAGCCCTTTTTGATAGCATTTCAATCTTATAGTCTTTAGGATCTCTGTTTCTCTTTGCTATATGTATGGAGAAAATATCCTTCCGCTCGTTTGCTTTGGGCAAATCTGTAGCCCACACTTGATCCATACGACCGGGCCTATAAACCATACTAGGCAAGGTAGACACATCATTACTAGTAGCTACCAGCAAGACCGGAAATTCTGTCTCTTGTCTCCAAGTAAGAATAGTACTTACAACACGAGCAGTAACCCCCCCATCAAGCTCCCCACTGGAGCGCATACCTGCCAGTCCTTTTTCTATTTCATCTATCCACAGAACGCAAGGGCTGACCGCTTCAGCTACCTTTAAAGCCATTCTGGTTGAAGCCTCACTTTCTCCGACCAAGCTCCTGTAGACCTTCCCCATATCCCATCGGAGCAAAGGAAGGCCCAGGTAATTACTCACACACTTAGCAGCGAGCGATTTTCCTGTTCCTGCAAAGCCGACAATAAGAATTCCTTTTGGGTAACGAAGCCCGTATTGCCTGGCCTCTTCTGTGAAAGCTCTTTTGCGTTTGCTCAGCCAATCTTTCATAGCATCATACCCACCAAGATTGTCAATGGTCTCTTGATTTGGAAAGAACTCAAGGACATCTGATTTTCTAACTTCTTGCTCCTTTTGTTTTTGAATCACTGAAAGATTGACCTCACGAGCACTGACCAAAGAAAGACTCATTGCGTTTTCTGCTCCCATAGAGTCAAGACCCACAGCAGCATTGGCAGCACTTTTGATTAGCTCCTCTTTGTCTTTTTTGTCGTTAGGCAAGGAAACTTCATTAGAGTAATACTCAACCATTGCAGTATAAATGTCTTCAATGTTTTGACGGGACGGCAGGGGGAAGTCTATAAACGTGACAAAATTTTTCAGCTCTAAGGGAAGCTCGCAGTGAGGCCCAACAACTACTAAATGGCATCCTTGCGCTTTAGCTGCAATAGAGGAGTCGATTACAGTTTGTATCAAATTTGGATCTTCAATAAACTGTCTAAGGTGATGGAAGACACAAACAATAGGATTGTCTTTCGTTCTTTTCCCTACCATTTCAATAGCACTTTCAAGGTCAACGGATTCGGATCTTGGAGTAAATCCTTCCTTATCCCACATGGCAGCTTTGCCCAAAACCAAGCCTGTAGTAATTTTCCATACGCCAAAATCGTGAGATTCGGCAAGCCCCATATTAACCAAAGCAAGCCGAACAGTCTCTTCAGCCAAGTGAGGCTCAATAGTACGTAAAAACAAACAACTGTACCCTGCTTTCAAATAATCCTCAATCTCTTCTGAAATTCCCCTAATCTCTTCAGCCATGGGCATTTTCCCCTTCCCTATCTATTTTTAAAGAAGTCTAGAAGTACCATAGATATGATCTTTTGTCAAGGCTTACTTTCAATCGTCTGAAAGTAGGTCCAACTCCATGAAAGCCCCGTCCTTCTTAAGTTTGCGGCGTATGGTCTTTAAAATATCCTCCTGATATCTGGTAGCACTTTTAGAACCAAAAGTCAAGGCATGGCCTATTTCACAGATCAAATAAGCAACCCCTTCATCCACAGTTGAAAACTCCAAACCACGCCTTTTATACAACTGCAATTTAAAGTCTTCAATACGGCCTTTACCCACGCCAGTCAGCCATTTTTTCCATTGGCCAATACCTACCACAAGAGGCCATATGCCGGTTTTTCTCCAAACAGTGTAGCGCAAGAGACCTCCAATTTCTCCCATAGTAGCCAATGCAGACTGTTTTGACTTGGACCGGAAAGCATAGTCTTCTATAAAAACTAAAGACGATTTCTCCACAAAGCCTAATACTCCAGATATCAATTTAGTATATCTAAAAGGCCGATGCTCAGAGGACTTTGTAGTAATTGTATCGGAATCCATAGCTCCATTTTCAAACATCCTACAAACACCTAAGAATCTAGTACCAGGATCTATACCCACTACTGAAGTGATAATTTTACGACCCATTATCTTTACTTCTCCCCTCTAAAAATCTAAGCAGTCGGATTGCCTCTTTTTTACGCACTGGAACAGTCCGATCCTTAGACTTCTGCTCCATGAAAGGCATGTCAATGGAATAACCGCGAGCTGTGAGATTGTATGCAGGAACGTAGTCAGTGTTGCCAATCTCCATTTCTATAATAGATAGTTCACAGGATAAGCATTGCAGTTGTAAAGTCTCTCCGCTTTCTGTTTGCATAGTAAGCACTCCCACGCCTACCTCATACTTGGGCATGGTAAAACTCCATACACTGTTTATAGCAAGGACAGTTTCTAGTTTGCCAGCTTGAAAAATTACTCCTTTGACATAATGGATGAATATCCGGCAATCCTTTTGGGTATGAATCATACGCAAGCTTAAAAACTTCCAACTTCTCAACTATCCTGCCAATTACTTTGCTCTTACCATTGACTGGAAACATTTTCATTGGCATCCCGCTAGACACATGGGTTTTGCAAACGTAAAGCACAAAGCCTATATCCGATCTTATAGGGATAGGCATAGAGGAATCTTGATTCAATCCCCACATGTATGAAAGCACTTGCCACTCGTGCTCTACTTGCGGACTTATCAGTTTATCAAAATACTTCTTGGCAATTGTCTTTATCTCAATTACTACAACAGTACCATCATCCAATAACAAAAATAGATCAGGATGCCCAGACAGGTAGACAGGAGAAGTTAAAAACATTGAATGCTCTTTATACTCAAAGGCTTCAAAATGAGCACCGCAAGATAAACAATTAGTATTAGGTGGAAGTCCAAAAAAACAAGACTTGCAAGCTCGGCACTTCCACCAACCAATGCGCTTGTTACCAAAAACAAAAGTAGTATTCTGGATTTCCTTATGCACCGCCTCTCCTATCATAAATGTAAGACGAGACCCAGCATTAGTAAAACTAGACTTCTTGAATCGAAGATGAGATCCTAGTACATACATCCGAATGCATCCCTTGTAAAGGTCAGACGCTCTCGGATAAACGATAGGAAACCCATCAGGACTAGAATCAAGAAACCTGACATATCTCATAGCAATAGATTCTATAGAATCTGTAACGTTTACAGGCTCGGCAAGTGAAGTGGAAGCCGATGCATCCTTAGCCATATTTAAAAGCTGTTTTCCAATACTACTCAAAATCAACAAGTAGGGATTTGCCTACTCCTCCTTCAGGATAAAAGTAATGAGCTAAAGGCCAAGAGACTACCAACAGAGGTATGTCTATGACAGCTCTGAATGATTTAACCTTGTTTCTACTTCCAGTACGCCAAGGGCCTTTTACTTCAATAAAACACTTATGGTCAGGAAGAAAAAAGTCTGGAATGTATTGAACAAACTTTTTGACTTTTGCAGACTTGGCAGAAGGGATAAGAAAAGCAATACCTTCATATAAAAATCTCACACCTTCAGAGCTAAGCGCCTCTGCAAAATACTTTTCATAGTTAGACTCAAAAAATTGCTCAAGAACAGAAGAGTAGGCCCCACCCGGCCTCCTTTCATTGGATAGGTAGTAATACTGGTGCGGGGCTATGCTCTCAAATATATTACCACCCGACACAGGATTAGCTCTAATCCACTTAAAAACACAATCACGGGAACAGACGTGAAAATCAGAATCGGCCATGGAGTTTTTTTTGCCTTTTACTTCCTGCTTCCTTCCACAAACTTGACATCTCAAAATTGCCATTATAAGTAACACCTATTTTGATTGCCGGTTTTAGGCTTCACTTTCTTAGCTTTGTGGTACAACGTGCTGGCATAGGACCTACAGATTCCAAACCTATCTGCTATCGCATTGAACGGAAATCCATCATCCCGCATCTTAACCAACCTTTCAATTTGCTTTTTACTCAGCCTCTCGAATTTTCTTGTGGCCACTTCTTTTCTCCTTTGCTATCCTAATAATCTCTTTGGAGGTCTTAAACTTTTCAGCAGGGATTTTTTTCCAGACATCTTGAATATGTTCCAAAGTCTTTGCTTTGTGTCCAAAGTACATCCAACCGCCACCATCGGCTTTAGATACTACACCATACATCTTAGCCAATTTCATCATGGTGGCATACTCAATGACTTCTCCTTGAGTGTAGTTAAATTCAGGCATGTATGCAGTGCATCTCCTAAATTCTCCGACGCCATGAAGAGTCAAAACCTTTTCTTTTCGTATAGCAAATGAATGCCTAGAGGCTGAGGCCGTTTTAGTTCTGGAGTCAAAGAATTTCTTGTCTACGCCGTCTCTTGCTAAAGCCTTCTTTACAAGACGGAGCAATAAAGACATTTCGTGTTTGGCAGCATAGCCCCCTGGCATAATTTCAGGATCTCCGAACATCTGGCCTATCTTTACTCTCATTTGATTTGTAACCAAGATAGTACAAGGATGCCCTCTCTTCATCTCTCTGATCAGCCTTTGCTTTAATTTACGCACACCCCTAGTCACAAGTTTAGCCTGGTTGCCGATGAACTGATCAGCAAAAGAAGCCGTCATCTCTGCCTCTGGAATCAAAGCTGCAAGGCCGTCAATTACTAACAGACCTATATCATCAGCCCTTAGTACAGACTCGGCAAGGTCTAAGTATTGCTCTCCGGTCTCCCCGTTTATCATAATGAATCCATTCGGATCACAGCCAACTCTTTCGGCCCATTCCCGATCAAATGTCCCCTCAGAATCGGCCCAGGCAGATTTCATTCGGATAGGCTTTTGACTGCACTCACAATCCGATAGCAGATTGAAGCATCTCCAACAAATCCGGCTGCACATTGCTACAGCATTCATAGCCAGTGTTGTCTTGCCACCAGAATCTGGACCCCACAAACAAGTAGTCCCGTAAATAGGCATCCCGCCGCCAGTAGCAAAGTCAACAACAAAAACCCCAAATGGAAGACGGGCCGGGTCTTTCTTTTCAAAGCCCCACAATATTGTATTACTACCTATCTCCGAATTAGCCGTTTTGATAATATCACTCACTTGAACCATTTTAATTGCTCCAATCTCCGACCTTACAGTTTCATGTCTTTTCTAATAGCCGCAACCTTCTTATCCATCAAGGTGTCTACCACTTTGTCAACCTTCTCTTGCATCGACAGCATCTCTTCAAGATAGCAAGGAACGGATAGCATGATAGTAGTTTTAATAGAAGAAAACTGAACAGGCCCAGGCAGTGTTGCACTTGATCCAATAGTCACCTTAGCTGGCTCAGTAGCAAATGCCCGAACCTTTAATTTCTTTTGACTACTCTTAATCAACGGTTTTTGGTCCGGCCCTAGTATAGTAGTAGTCTCCACAGTCAATGTAGCATCATCAGACTTCTTTTTACTGCTTTTCATTATCAACCTCCTCCCACCTCTCTTTTACATACTCAGACAATTCAGACAACGAGACCGATCCCTGATCCAATCGCTTAAAAGCTCTTTTAAGGAGTAACATGTCTTCCTTGGAGTACAGACGCCAGCCCCTCTTATCTGTGAACTTTGGTTCAGGCAGTATCCCCTTTCTGTGATAGGCCCGAATCGTTTGGATAGCCCTGTTGATATTTTCGGATAATTGCCCAATGGAGTAAAAGCCAGGCCCGACTATCTTCCTGTTAGCCTTTACAACTTTCTTTTTCTTTCGCCTGTAGTAATTTCTTGATCGCATCTGTTGCACCTTTCTGTAAGCATCGTCGTTATGGTATCTCCTTCTCCTTTTCTTATTTATTTCCCGGCCATTCCTCTTCCAATAACTAGAGAATGTCCAAGCCATTTTACTACCCTATCCTTTCACCGATTTGATTTTCATATTGTGCTTTTTATAATACCTAACTCGTCTCTTTGCCCATGCCACAGCATCCTCATATTTCAAGTCTACTATATCCACGATTAAAGGTTGCTGCTTCCCCTCCATCATTCTCTCTACCCGGCCACATTTTTGCTCTATGAAAGACTGAGGTGTGCCAAATACCAACCCTGCCAAGTCTGGAATATCTGTACCCACTCCCATCATGTTATAGGTAGCAAGTATTATAGAAGAGTTCTTAAGCACTCCTACCAGCTCTTCAGGTTTACTCTTTCTCTTCTTGATTACTTTACCTCTCTTATCTGTTTCAACTGGTATTTGATCTGCATAAAATCCTATCTTTGCAGGATCTGTCTTAAAGTCGATAATCAAAAACTTTTTAATCCATTCCAATTGAGCAATCCTGTCGGATAAAACAGCCACTCTGCGCCCAGTCCTATGCATCTTATCAGTATAATGAGCAATAGCAAAATTTCGGGAAGGGTTAAAAGCCAATCTACTAATTAGCATCCCTCTCCTTTTCATTCGCTCACTTTCCATATGAATATAGCCCGAACTACATTCGTAGTTTACTACTAGAACTTGAGCAGTCATTCGATTCAAGTTTTGTCCTTTAACAAGCACACCTCCTATCCCAAGATTGAACACCTTATGCAATCCATCAGGCCTTCTTAAAGTAGCCGAAGCAGCAATTCTATACTTCGCTGGAAAGAGAGCCAACGAGGGAGCAAAGGTTTCGGGCGGGACGGAACGATCAGCCTCATCGGCCACTATTACTCCGAACCTTCGATTAAAATCGTCTCCTAATTTATTCAAAACCAAAGTATGGATAAGACCAATTACTATATCTTTCTGTTGCCAATCTGCAATTCGCCCGGCCACTGTGCCTATTCTATCCTCAGATAGATCAGTACGCACAAGCAATTCTTTTCTCCACTGGTTTACAAGATCCGATTTAGGAACAATAACCAAAGCCGTCCTTCCAATGGCCTTGAGCATCATAATAAGACACACTGTCTTGCCAAATCCTGGAGGGGCTTGAAGAGTAAAATGACTTTTGCCTTTGAACAAATGATCAGCAAATGCCTGCAACACCTCTCGCTGCCCCGGCCAGAACTGGCAAGCTAAACTCCATTCGCTTTTACTCCCCTCAGATCGATTGTCTATAATTTCAGATGCCAGATTTTGATAGTCCTTATCAAAGTAATTACGAGGCACACCAAAAAAATCCTCACGCTCTATAAACGTTTCGATCTGAACAGACTTATCAAAACGACTTGCCACCGTGAGCAATTTCTTAGCACGATCCAAGTCCCTAATTTCTTGTCTAGGAATCCACAGCATGGAGTCTAATATGAATTTACTATACGGCTTCACTCAAGTATCCAATTATAGTAAAAGGGCATCAAGATCAGAAGTGTCCTCACTGCCATTATCCGAGGGAGAGTCTTCTCCACTGCTTTCAGATCCATCCCCGGCAGAGGAATCGTCGGCCCCTATAGGATCAGGAGAACCGCAAAGGCGCCTAAGCTCAGAAACATTAGGCTTATACAATTTCTTGTAGTCATAGGGTTTCAAGTAATCTTCAATACTCACCCCTTCAGGAGTCCACCCTTTTACAAGAGCCTTGAGTTTATCTTCACTCAAACGACCCAAGAAATGGAAACCTTCTCCAGTGGCGCACTCCTTAGAGCCCGTTCCACGTTTTACTTCAAAGACACAGCCCCGAAGATTTTTATCCTGATATTGGATCTGATCAAAAAGCCTTTCTTTGGCAGTGCCTTTTGCCACAAAAAGCTTTTTTACATTTTTTCTCTTTTGCCCCTTCTTGTCTTCCCATTCGCTCGTATCTATCACGGTACTAACATTGATAAAACTTCGACCGATCTTGGCCTGACAAGCCGGGCAATTATCTTCATTACCAGCACAAGGCCGATAGTTATGCCAGTTTCCGTTAATATTGAAGCTATGCTCGTAAGCAAAAAACCCAGGCGTATCAAGAAATACTAACCTCGTAGCATTGTCCTTTGGCTGAAAGAAGCGAAGTGGACTGTTTGCACCAGATCTTGCAGCAGCATCCTCTCGCTTCGACTTATCCCATCCTTCATCCCCTTCCCAATACCAAGGCTTAGTGTCTGCCATGTTTCACCTCCATGTAGTAATTAATGAAATTTCTTTGGATTGACAAATCCTGACGAAGTTACGATGCTATTGTCAGGAGGTTGAATAATTGAAGAAGAGCCTTGCTCTACTCTACCTTGTCGGATAAGCTTAGCGTCACCGCTTTTAATCTGGGCTGACATAAGTATTCCCTCAGAATCGACAAAATTCACAGCAGCCACAGAAATATCATATCTAGTCAAGATACGCAGCATGTCAGACAAAAAGCTCTCCGCTCTCTTGCCTTTCAACATCTACTATCACCTCCCCAAGTTTTCTAAATTAGATTCTAAATTACTCAAAACCAGATCCATCTCTTCTTTACTTTTCAAAGCCCCAGGATCTTTTCGACCGGCCTTGCCCCAGTCGGCTTGCCTCAAAAGAGACTTGTCCCCAATACGTTCCCATACTATTTTAGTAGCATTCCATCCCGCCAAGTCTGCATCAAACCCCGTGATAGTAGTCCTTGACGTAAGAGCCAATATTTGACTCTCAGTTATACTACTAGACGCCGACGCTATAGTATTATAACTACACCTCAAAGCTTTAAGCCTCAATGCATCAATCTCCCCTTCAACTAACACAACCGGCTTTCTCCAGTCTACAAACTCCATACCAAACCAGCAACCAACTTCTTTAATCTTAGGAAATACTACATCGTCAAAGCCTGCCTGTTTTGGTCCAATTGTCCACATAGTTTTATTTCGTCTGCTTCTAGCCCTTAAAACAAATATGTTTCCATGCCTATCTGTCATTGGAAAGATCACAGCCGAGTCTCTATAACTGTATCTCACCCTGTAAGCATTTTGCATATACTCAGGAATTCCCCTTCCCTCCAAGAACTCTCGGCATCTCTTTGCTTCAAAATCGTCTCCCATTTGCAACAGAGGATATTTACGAATGACTTTAGGGGGCAATGGCATTACTTGTTTCGTAGGCTTAGAGTCCCAAGCATCATTAAGAAGAAGGCGATTATCGTCTCCCTCAAATATCTCACAGGCAGCATACAACTCACCTGCCTCTGTCGGATAGGTATCAGATAAAAGAAAAATTCTATGTAGTAATTGACCAAGAATTCTAGGCTGGCGGGAGCAACCAAAACAGTAGTAAACTGAAGGCCCGGACTCGTTCACAGAAAAACCAAAGCTCGGATTGGTGTCTATGCCGCCCCCATGAGTATAAGGAGCTAAAGGGCAAGAGCATTGCAACCATCCCCTTTGAGTATCTTGGATCTCATATTGTTTTATGCCCAACAAAAGCATAAATTTGACCAAGTGCTCTTTGATCACTCGCTATCCTCCGAAATCAAAGCGTCCCCATCAACAACGCTATCCTGATCGATTGTAGTATTTAGCATGTTGAAGAGTATTCGTATCGACCCAGACTCGCCCTCTCGGCCTTTTAGCAATTGTAGAATTTTATAATCCTTGCCGGTGAAAAAATCTGCTTGTCTTTCCGGTCTCAAACCCATAACAATACTGCCAAGCTTTGCCACATCATCACTGCCACCTATATTATCAAGACCCAACCCCTTTTTACTAAACTGGTAGGAAGCAATAACAGGTATACCAAACTCGTAGCCAATTGATTTGAGAACTTCTGCCGTTTCAGAAATACGCTCCCACTTTGCTCTAAATTGCTTCCTGGTCCTGAGTAAATAGCCACCGTCTACAAACAAAGCAGAAGGCCTCAACTCTTGGACTCTCAACGCCAGATCTTCCACTGTTGTCTTGAGAGATGCCCCTATCATATAAAAGGGCTTTTCAGATCCTAGTAATTCATTCACATGAACAAAGGCTGCTTCCTCAGTTAAAGAATCCAAACGGCCTAATCTGAGTTGAGTAGCCGACACTTTAGCTTTTAAGGCCAGTAATCTACGAGCACACTGGAAAGGAGTCATTTCCATTGGAACAAATAAAGGCACCGCTTCTGATTCCAAATAAGTATGCAAGCAAAAGCGAAGCATCAAATAACTCTTTCCTACTCCAGGCCTTCCTACAAGGACAACCACATCTCCAGACTGCGCCCCGTCTAAAACACGATCTAAGAAAGGAAACCCCAAAGGCACACCAGACAGACCCGAAGCAGCTCTCCTAGTATTGTGCGCCTTCATTACTTGCTCGGCTTCTTTTCCTAAAACATGGATCTTATCCCGTCCTCCATAACCCGACAGTCCAAATGTCAATTCCCTTAACGAGTCTTTTGCTACACTCAAACGGCCACCTACCGCTTGATCTTTTATCTTCTCTACTGCATTGACGATCAGTTGAGACTCGTATCTCTTTATGACCTGTTCTATCCAATAACCCAAAGGCTCATCGGGCAAGTTTCCAAAACGTATCCCTGTCTCCACTTCAACCGTTCTTTGAGACGGCACAGACTTGAACAGTCTTTGATGGTTAGTAATAGCATCATATATTTCTAGCTCCTCGGAACGAAAATACTTTCTAGCAATTCCACTCTCTGTGAGAGTTTGAATTCCTCTCTTATCAGAGATCAATTTTTTTAAAAGACCTAAACCTGCACTCATATGTCTAAAGTCCTAACAGAGTATTTGCTTTCCAAGTAGGACTGTGATCTTAAATTGCATACAAGTGAGTTTTCTAATATCAAATTAGACACAGCATTGCCCAAACACAACGACTCTGTTGCCATTCGCTTAAGTGCTAAAGGTACTGTAGTAATTTCAGAGGGGATGTACCAGGTAAACACCATAGGCAATTTCTTAGACAGTCTATGCTCTAACAATGGATACAACGCAGCCGGAACTTTACTAGGGTTCACTCGAACAGCCCAGTGGTGCCAAAACAACAAAGCAGCAAGATATATTCTATCCAAAGTCGGGGAAGAGGGATTAGAGAAAAATTCAGAATCATCCAAAGAAGGAAATGGGCCTCCAGACAGAAGGCGCAGCAAACAATCTGTTGTAACTGTGCGAACGCCGCACCTTACCGAAAGGGCATATGTTATGGGTAGTAATTGAGACAAGGAAGAGAGAAGAGAATGCTGATTAGATATTACTATGATCCAAGGAATGTCCCGATCGGATGCCCCTAACCGAATCGTTTCTAACTGAATACATACCTCCTTAATTGCTTTTACTGTTTGCTTGTTGGGAACCTCCATGTTTTTGATCCATCTCTTAAGCTCATATTCTCCACTTATCAAATTGTTAATTATCTGATTAAGTATTACAGTCGGTATGGCATCTTTAGTCTTTTGGATCTTCTTCAATTCCCACGGCAACACAAGATCAAGTTTATTGGTTTTCATAACTACTAATCCTCCGTGGCCATCAAACTGAAAATGAAATGATTGATTATGTCTCTATGCATAAAATACTGCCTAAAGTCGAAAAAAGGCAAAAGAGTAATAGGATCGCCTCTTCTGTCTAACAACGCATCAGACATTTGAATCCAATGCTCAACTATCAAATCTATCAGCTCGTTCGGGTCTCTCTCTATCTGCTCGCAGTAAGACAACCAATTCTTAGCACTTCCCCAGTCCCTGGCAGTCCAAGCAGAGTTGAATTCAATACCTCCTTCCTCACAAGCAATCTTAATTCTCTCATAAAGCCATACAGGTTTTTTCTTGGCAGACAGTTTTAATTTAGCTGCTTTCTTTTCCTTTGACTTGGAGTACTTCTCTTGGCCAATAGCCAAAGCTTCTTCAATTCGCATTAGTGCATCCCTTCGCATTTTAACCGGCTGTACTTTCCTATTAGGATTTTCGCCTTGCCATAAAATACTCAAACTAGCAAATGCTCTGTCCAAACCAGCCATCCCAAAAAACTCAACTACTTCATGCAAAGACGCAACCAAATCCCTCAAACCTGGGATGTTGATAGTGTATCGACAAGGTTTGGATGAGTACATAGAGCTGGAGTCAACGTCTTTATAAAAGACTCCAAACTTTAAAAGCCCATTCACAGATCGAATCGTAGTTCTTAAACCGGCCATAGCACTAACAGGCATCAAACCTGCTTTAACATTTCCGTAAAGCAGATATTTTGTCCTTGTCTTCAAAGATAGTCTTTGCATTCCCAAAGTGGATCTTAACAGGTAAGTATACACAAAATGTTCTCCGGCAGTATGTGAGAACAGTGGCCCCCAAGTACTTAGCAGTTTGAAGGCAGTAGAAAAAGCAGAAGGTCTATCAAAACTAAAATCCCGATCAAGACCTTTAGACATCTGTTAATCTCCTTATCACTTTCAGACGATTGAAACCAAATCAAGATTGCATTTCTGTGTGCGTTCCGTTTTTGGAACGCTCAAAGATTATCTCTTATTATAGGCTCATATTATATATTCATATTATATAGTGTGACACCAGTGTCATAGTACTATGACACCCGTGACACAGTACTATGACAGCCATGTCATAGTACTATGACAGCCATGTCATAGTCTCTACTAGTATTTTTTCCTTGACAAGTGCCATTTTGACTCATAATATACTCACAGACAACGGGCTTTTTGCCCGTTCATCTCACCTCTCTTTCCCTACGTTGGGGGCTGGTAATGGGCGACCAGCCCCCTTCTATTTTAGCCATCCTTTGACTCGAACAAAGGTTTTGGATCAAAATCAGCACAGAGTAATTGGTTCAAAAATAGTACTTCAAAATCAATCGCTTCATCTCTTCTATCAAAACCAACCTTGGTTATCAATCTGCGTGTTCCATCAGAGTGATTTAAGTATACTTTCCATTTGTTGGTCTTGGGATCGTATTCGACATTTGAGGCCCGTGTAACGGCCTTGTTCCCAGGAATGTCCCTCACAATACTATCATCATTATATAGAGTAATTATAGTACCGTCAGGCTCTATAACAAAGACTTGTTCCTTAATCATCGCTACTCTCTCCTGTAGTAGTTAAAAGAAGAAGGGACGGCCCCTCAAAGCGTGGTTTGTGGCCAAGGCCGGGTAGGTCACAACTCGCTAAGAGGGACCTGTTAGTAATATCTACCTAGTACCAAGACTCTGTCCAACATTGCTTACCTTGTAGTAATCAGGTTTCTTGCGAACATCTTTAACAACTCCGGCAAGAGTCTTTTGCATCTTTTCCCCTAGAGTTAAACACCCCTTACCGTTAAAGCCATGCCCCTCTATAGTAACATCAGATCCATCTGGGGAAATTACTATTTCTAAAATCTTGGCTTTGCCAGCCATACCATCACCTCCTAATATCCTACGCAAGCTCTCAAAACGATCCTTCCGTCCTCTTGGACCTTCCGACCTGTAATACTCATCCGATTGCTCCTAGCAAATTTGCGAATGGTCTCTTCAGCATAGCTGCGAGTAATTTCCTGGCCCCCTCTCAAGCGACGAAGGAGTGAACTGTCTGTGTCTCCCTCAAGACGAAAGCCTCCTTTATAGTGTACAAGACACGCAGTGCCACCCGCTGGGTCTCGAAGAGTATACTTCACATCATTGCCGGATCTGCTTCTTTTTGCCAGCTCTGTGTTCTCTTCCAAAGAGACACCGAGTTTTTCACAAGTAATTTTGAAACACTCCAAATCCTCAATCACTACTCCAGACTTCATCCAAAAACTCATTTTGTTGTCCTCCTCTCTTTAAAGGTTAAATGTATTTACTGCTATTTCAAAAACGCAAGTATCTCATATTTAAACCAGGTGGAAGCCATTTTTCTACGGTTACAAGCTTCTTAAGGGTTTCGACTGGAAGCATCTTTTGGTGTCGTAAGTAAGTCTGCGATAGCTGTGAGGCATGTAGTAAATCCAAAGCTTCTTCTTTTTTGAGAAATGAAAACTTACCCTTAAGATAGGCATTAGTTAAAGTGTGCGCTATACTATTGTTTGCATATCTATCTGGGAAAGCTACTCTGAAAGGTTTGATAGTAACAGTGGGATGTTTTTCTTTATCGACTACTCTCAAGTAGAATGAAAAAGAAATGTAAGGTGTATTTGGAGTTCTGTGTTGCAGAAACAGTTTTAAGTAGGGACATGGACTTATAAACCTACGGGAATCCCTTATACTATCGGCCAGATCTTCCTTTGATCGATAGACGAAATTTAAATTTACTGCTTTGAAAAAAGGAATTTCCTGACCATTTTGAATTAGGAAGAGTAAAAACTTTTCATGACACTCACGCAGGCTGTTTCTATAAACGCCGCCATGGTACTCAAAACTGTATTGTCTCTCCATCTCTACACCCCCGGCCTTTTTTTGCACTAGCAAGAAATAGCATAGCTTAAATTTTTTGTCAAGTGTTTTTTTAAGGGCGTTTTTTCACTTTCAATCGTCTGAAAGTAACATTTATAAGCTATTAATATGCTAGTGTTTAGAGGTATCTTTTATTACCCTATCAACTATTCTATCGATTTTCTCTCTCCATTTCTTATAGCAAATAGCCAAGGCTTGATTTTTAGGTCGGCCCTCGGACATAAGGAAACCCACGCATCGATTAATATACTCAGATTCTTTTTCTTTGGGATTCGGTTTTGGAATAGGCATAATGAACCACCTCCCATATACTTAATATTGGACAAACTGAAAATCTAAGTAATAAGATACAAAAGAAACACTCAAAACAGAAAGGAAGTTCGGTTAAAACTTTTGGATGCAATACTCCAAATACTAGCCCGTGCTCGGTTTTCTTCTTGAACCATGTAGATTTGAGCCCCCAAAAGCATACCCACTTTTTGTCAAATAGAGCGTTCGGAAAATGTCTAATTCTCATCTTCATGTTGTACCATCCCATATAATTACTACAAGCTCACAAGAAGGCAATGTCTCTATGAGAAAGTCTATTGTTTCACGGACAGCCGGATCTTTAGTCCTCATCTTCTTTAACTCTCTAACCATATCTGACATTTTAGTAGACCATCCTAAAATGAGAAAATGCTCAAGGTGCTTTGTCTTTACTTTGGAGCGCTCAACAGCACGTTTAAGATCATCAAGACCTCGACCAGTAACAAAATCGGCTTTGTACCCGTTAGCATCGCATAATTGATACATTTACTCCTCCACCACTTGTATAGTAACACCATCAAGAGACGACACTTTGTTGTCGTCTATGTTCCATTGTCTCTTTCTGGTAGAAATTGATTTGACTCTAATTTTAGATTGCCAAACAAAATCACCATTCTGGTTAGGTAGTATATCGTTGTGCATTACTTCGTTGGAAATCACTTCTGAGGGAATGCCAAAAGTAAATGCACGGCACTTTCCATTTTTTCTGTAGTGCTTGCATGTAAAACATTGAGATGCCAATGTAGTTAGTAAAGCGTCCTTATTTTTTTTCATACCTTATTCCTCTATCGCCAGGATACGCTCTCCTGTGATCAATTTTTCCGGTGAGTATATCTACAGGAATACCAGCCGGAAACGCCTTACACGTAATAGATACAGCATCTCTATGCTTGCAAGTGTTGCACAAAGCGAAGTAAAATTGTTCATCTATCTCAAATTTGCTCAATGGTTTGTTCACGCTAACTCCTCTAGGTGAATCGTTACTGGCCCAGATCCAGTAGCTCCTCCCCTATACCAGTCATAGCCTGTAACCTTTGTTACTCTAAAAAGACTATTGTGATCAAATAGAACTTCTTTCTCGGTAGGAAAATTAGTCAAGTCTTTCGTAAGCAATACTCCATTTTTGGACTTTATTTTGTAAAGGACATTAATGTTTCCTCTAGCAAATTCCAAAGCCCGGTCCTTATCTAAAGAAGTAGAGAGAAACCCTTTAGTGTTCACTATAGCATCTTCAGACATATCACTCATAAAGTCATCTAATTTTAGTTTACTCCCAAATCCTTTACCTCTCCAAACAGTAGTTTCTACTTTAGGCGCTTTAGACAGAACGCTCCGTATGGTTTTGATTTGCTTATTGGCTAAAGCTGATGTTTCGTCCCTCTTTAACAGCCTATTGAATATCATATGTTGAGTCTCTCCAGGGACAACTATATCTTCCGAAGTATAGTTTTTAACAATGTTCATTTCAGCTTTGGTAAGACTTTTAGCGAAATCCTTCATATTACTAATTGCTTCTTTTTCTGTTGCTGCTCGTGCCACTGGAGACGCCGCCCAATCAACACGTTCCCGAACATAGGTCATGATATCATGGTTGTCTTGAGCCACATTCTCCCATATATCATGAAAGAGTACTCTATTTAACTCATGTTCACTAAGTGTTCCTGGCGGGAGTTCATTATAGTAGTTATAAACAATCTTCTGCCATTGATCTAAAGACTGATTTAGTATACGATCAGTAACTGCTTGACGAGTCAATTTCTGTTTAGCAATTTCTTTCTGGTTGAGAGTTATGGTATACCTATAATCCTTCGTAACAGCAGTCATTGATTCCCCTTGATGAGTAATCAATGTCATTACGTCTTCAGGAGACAGGGATGTCTCAAAAGGATGATTGTGAGTAAAGATCCCTCCCTTAAAGTCTATCTTAGCTTTCTTTAACGCCTTAACTTCCATTGGTGTTATTTCGACTTTAGATTTTGTTCCTGCCTTCTGAAATATAATATCCCCCTCTTTGTTGAACACAACAAGCGTTTCCTTATCTAAGTGAGAAATGTGTTTCTCTAGTGCGTATTGTAATGAAGAAATATTTGGCTTTACTATTGGATCTAAAGAGTGTCCTAGTATTATTTCCTGAAGGTCTTCTATGTTGTCAACTTCCGTGAGGCTTCCAAGACGAAAGCTCCCAACGCCTTCCTTGTAGTACAGTTTGCCTGTCCGTTCGTCAAAGACTACGGTATGTACTGTAACCTTATGACTAGGATCGTCCATCATCTTAAATTTTTTAAGCCTCGCACGTTTATTATCAAGGCTATCTTTCCTCATAGTAATCTTATCTGTCTTTGCATCTATGAGAGTTTTTACTTCAACAACATGATCCGGCACATCGTCGAAACTATGATGCCCGACCCATACATCAAAAGGACTTCTGGCTTTGGTACACTCTCCACCTAATACTCTAGCAAGTCTTTGCTCGTTTCTTCTGGCTATGTCTTGTTTCGATTTTGTTGCAGGATTATAGTGCTTAGTAGCTCTTTCTACTCTTTTCCTGTCTTTCTTAGACATAGCCGATACATCAAGGAAAGAGTCCGGGCCTATTGGAATAGTGTATAGCTCAGGTATTACATCAGCAGACATTCCAGAAAAAATAATATCACATCTGCACTTGTTGTGGAAGGGCGGTATGTAGCCCTCTTGAGAAATATCATCACTCTCTCTGCCTTCAATATCACCCATACGCACAAAAGGCATAATGTCTGACAAGTCTCCAGGCTCTAATATATCGCACGATAGTATATCATCTACCCTTCCCATAGCGGCAGGGACAGAAAACTCGTGGCCGTCTAGAGCGTCGCACACAGGGCAAACTTTATCATCCCCTTGAGTAATTACTATATAGGTGTTGATGCCAAACATATCTGCTTGCTCAATAGCAGTTGCAGACCAGAATGTTCCAACCTCTACATCACTAACCAAATCAAAATAAGAGTCTGGTTGATCTAAGAAGGTATCTGTTCTAGCCAAGAACTGATCCAATTGCTCCTTAGTCATGCTTTTACTAGCGGCTGCTTGCTCAGCCAAGCTCAAAGCTCTGTCTCTATACACAGACTCTGGATACCTCGTTACCAGTATTTCCATTTGTTGCATGAATTTTTCTTTGGTTGGCTTATAAACAGCTTTCTCTGTCTTTGAAGTAAGTCTAAAAAAGTGAGCAATCGAACGATCTCTAGTAAGGTCAAAAATGTGAGACACCTTACCAGCCACATCTCTCCACATTCCATTACCTACAATTTCTGATTGATCGTAAAAGATATCCACCATGTCATGTAAGGCAGTAATAGATTGCTCGTTTAAAATAGCAGCAATCCTATTTTGTAACTTGGCTGCATGTTGTTTCCAGGAAGATCTTAAAATTGTAGCAAGTAGTCTTTGCTCAGGACCCCAAAGCAGAGTACTTGCATCGGCTTTAAAGACAGGCACAACTGAACTTGCGATAGGCGACAATTGAGCATTATTAGTAAGAAGCATAAAAGCCAAATCAAAAGAGTCTAGATCAAACAGCTCTTCTGCGTTTGGCTTCTTTGAGTGTAAGCAAGACACCATTGGCATCCTCGGCTTTGTCTATCGTTCCGTTAAGTCTTCAGCTATAGTCTGCAACCCAAGCAGCATTCTATATAATTGCTTCTCCTTATTGCTGAACATATCGCTCTTAAAGAATTTCTTTGCAGGCCCTGGTAAGTAAAGTTGGGAGGGCTGCTCCTTGCCGTCCAATTGCTTCACGTTGTCCTCTATCGTTCTGTCCTCAGCTTCTACAAGCAATTCCATACCTTTAAGCGTCTTGCCCATCTTTACTAGTTCTAAGATGAGAGTCAAAGGAAAGTTTGCCCATTCAGCATCTATCCTACTCATTTCCAAACCTAACGCTTCGTTGCCTCTTTCGATTGCGTTGTTAATTGAAATAGCACCTGCTTTAGTAAATACTTCTACAGCATTGCTTATCTCATTAGACCCAGCAACCTTTGGTCCCTTGCTTTCCATGCGCCACAGTGTAACTCCAAGCTCGTTTCTAGTGATCTTAGCATTCCATGGCTCATCAAAATCTTGACGATTAGGAATGAATACTTGTTCTTCTCCGACTGTTTGAGAGGCTTTAGCAGTGGCATGAGTAAACATTTTTGCGTCCCCAAAATACAAAGGCGGGATTCGACTACTGTGTCGAAGATCTTGAGTAGTACGATCCATGTACTTATCAAACATGAGATCATCTTTGCGAAACTCCGCCAGGTTTTTTAGCTCTATTTTTGCATTACCCTTATCCTCCAAGCCAGCACTTTCAGCCTCGGACTCAAGTACTGCAACCCTATTCCAATTGGTAACACCACGCATACCTCGAATTATTGCTTCAAGGTCTTCCCAAGATTCATCGGAGAGTGTGCCATTGTTGACCAGTACTACAAGCGGAGGTATTCCTTGATTATTGAACAGATCGTAGTTGACAAATGTAGCATATCTCTTTCCCATTACTTGAAGTATAGCTCCTATCCATTTTGGAAGTCCATATACTTCAGAACCAAAGTGGTACTTAAAATGCCAAATCTCAGAAGCCACTTTCTTACAGCTTCTATTTGAAGATTTATATTCTCCATTGGTAGCATCCATAGGTCTAGGATCTCCAAACTCCTTAAACCACCTGAGACGTTTGCCAGTAAAGCCTAGTTGAGCATATTTCCGAAAATACTTCTTCACTTTGATATTAATCACTTTGCCATCTCTTTGCAGTGGCAGCGTAACAGTGACGGGCTTAGTCTGTTGTTTGCTCATTCGCAAGTCTTTAAAAGGAGCGTGGTAGGCAAGCTGAATCCTTCCGGCTCTGCTTCTAAGCATTTCAAACGCACCATTGCCAAGAGCCTCCATGTCCTGTCGAAATTTCTTGCGGATTGTTCTCCAAGATTCTTCCTCATTAGCATAGTCCAAAAAGTTTTCAAGTCTGACTCGTTCTTGCTTAGCTTGAGGGCTGTCCTTATCCTGATCGTCGCCTAAAAACACTAACTTGTACCCAAAGCCGTCTATGTTTTGAATCTTTGCGTCGATACACCCCTGTAGTAAATCGCTTTCCTCATAGACAGTGGTAAGCCTGTGAAATGGGTATGGAGGTTGTATCAATCTGTTTTTGACATAGAGAGACTCGAAACGATCTTCATCCTCTTGGATATTCCGTTCATAGTGCTCCGAGCTATCCCCATCAGCCTTTTGTATACTGTGAAGCTTTTTGTGCCTTACCGAACGCCTAGTGTTGAAAGCTTTTCTAAGAGAAGACAATTCCTGTTTTACTACAACCAATTCTTTACTCTGATCTTCTACTTTTCGCTTAGCCATCGTGAATCACTCCTTAGATAGTTAATGGTTTCATTTCTGACAAATTGTATCCGATTTTAGGTTCTGCTAAAAGGGGAACTTTTAACTCAATACCATAGTCCTTAAACAGGGGAGGATGCTCCATTTCGTTTCGGATTATTGTAGCATACATTGGAATGTCTGCATCTTCTTTTACTTCAAATACTAATTCATCATGTATGAAAAGTATAGGAATTATTTCTTCGGGATTAAGATCTCCCTTTCTAAGAAGCTCGTTTAAGGCTATTAAAACCGTATCGGAACTAGCACCTTGGATTGGAGTGTTTATAGCTTGCCTCTCTGCTTCATTTCTAAGGCCTGCATTTTTTGAGTGTATTTCAGGCAATCTCCTTCGTCTCCCTAAAGGAGTTTCAACATAACCATGTCTTCTAGCAAACTCCACAATACTCCTATGATAAGTCAATACGCCTCGGTACTTATTGAAAAAGATATTCATCCATTGTTGGGCTTGATTATTAGATAAGTCAAGGCCATATTCAAGCTTTGCGTATCTTACTAAACCAGGCGCTGACATCTTAAAGATCAAGCCGAAGTTTACAGGCTTAGCATTTTGTCTGGCCATCTTTTTGCCACGCTCGTCTAAAGAGTTATAAGATGGGCCAGATAATTCCTTACCTGTTTCCGTATGAATATCTAGTCTAGAATTCTTAAATATGTCAATCATTGATCTATCGTTTGCTACATGAGCACACCACCTTAATTCTGATTGACTCTGATCCGGCGCTAATAAAACATAGCCAGGCCTTGCTGCTATTACTTTTCTCACTTGCCCAGCAGATTTGGATCTTTTAGGAACTCCCATCAAGTTAGGGTTTCGACAACCGACTCGTCCTGTAACACTTGCCACTAAAGATAAATTAGGATGTATCCTTTCATCTGGTTTTAAAAACTTCTCAAAGCTTTTTATAGTGCGAGTATACAACATGTGTTGCTCTTGAAATTCTGCGTAGTAAGTTAAGAAGTCTTGGGCTTTCTTTGGTATTCTATAGCCTGCCAATAGCTGTAACGATTCTTTATCGACACTTGGCTGCTTAGATTTCTGAGTCAGTTTAATAGGCTTGAGACCAAATCCACTTTTAGTAAACAAAGCATCCCGTGTTAAATCTCTTCTAGTCAAAGACAACTTATCAACATGTTCCTTTTTCTCTTTTACTTTCGTAGGAACTTGCTTCAATGCCATTTTTTCGTTCTCGGAGATTAGTGCAAGCAGGTTTTCCTTCACTTCAGGCAATACCTCAAGGTCTATCGGCACACCGTTTTTCTCCAACACATACAAAGAATGCAGAGTGGGATTGACAAACTTAATTAAGTAATTAGCCATGCGCCGAGAATGCTTTGCTAGTAATTTTTTACCGATAGTTCTAGCAGCTCTGTAGGTAACATCGGCATCTGCACAAGCATAAGGAAGTAACTCTTTTTTAGGCACTATAAGCATATCAGATTTGTCATACTTCAAAGAGAAGGCATTGTCATATTGCACAGAGAAATCGGTTAAGAGTCCTTGAATCAAGTTCAAATTGGCCATAGCGAATACATTCTCTTCGAGCACATGTGCTCCGGCCTGAACATCGATTACTAATCCCTTTATCTTTGGCTCGTGCCCAGTGTTTTGACAAATAAGCTGACGAATAGCATGAAAGTCAAAAGAGGAATGCATCATATACTTTCTAATGTCTTCCCGCTCTAATAACTCAGTCAGCTCGGCAAGTTTTTGATCGAAGTTTGATGCTTTTCTAATAAACACTTCAGTTTCTATTTTTTTCTTCTTGCCGTGAGATCGTGGCCACACAATAGATAGATCAGACTTAGCCTTAGATTTTACTTCCTCATACAATTGCAACCAAACAGCTTTGCCGGCCTGGTTGCACAAAGAGGCACCGATAACAATATAAGGATCTTGTGTCCAGTCCAATCCTTGACACTCTGTATCCCAAGCAATCGGCAGACCGGCATCTAGTAAAGGTCGAATGCTATCCACTTCTTTGTAGTCAAGTTTTAGCTTGCTGTCAGATTGCTTATAGCCCCTATCTTGAAAAGCTTTTACTTCCTTAAGATCAGAAACAAGGATGGGCTGAAGTGCTCTTTTTCTTAAAATATAGGCAGGATGGTAGGCAGGCATTACCCACGCATTGAACTCTGAAGACCATACCCAGGCTCCCCTTACCTTAGTAATTTTAGAGCGGTGCAGTATCTGTCTAATTGCTATGTTACCCAAACAAACTATTATCTTTGGCTTTAAAGCAAAAAGTAAGGTTTCGATATATCCCCTACAACATTTCAACGTCTGAGTAATTTGACTATTTGTCATCTGATCAACTATTATTCTGCATCTAGCAGAGTTAGCAATCATACAATCTTGCCAATTCAAACCAGCAGCAGCGCAACAAACAGTCATAAGATCCCCAGAATCTCCGCAAAAAGGCTCGCCCTCTATTTCTTCATTATAGCCAGGGGACTCTCCTATTATGACTACCTCTGCTTTTTTGTTACCTGAATACGGCACCTCTGTCTTGCCGTATAAAGGACAGTCAGTCTTTTTGCATTGGCCCATAGCAGTTATCCTTCCTTTGGAGTTTCAAGAACTCCATCAGGATCTTGAATGGGCATTACTAATCCAACTACCCCAGACCATCCTTGATTTTTCACTCGCACTTGTAAAGGCCTCAAACCTTTTACAGTGTCGGCAAAAAAAGAAGCAGTGGAATATCTATACAGTATGTAGTCAAGATAAGAAGGTTGTATAGAAACCATAGTACCCTTTTTCTCATTCACCATCCAAATAGCTTCAATACCTCCAAGCTCAGGAACTACCCAAGTGCTGGGCTTTACTTCAGCCCACTTCGTTCCAGCCAACCCACTTTTAATTGACTCGGCAATGTCCTTTCTGGCATCAGACGCAGCCTCTCTTGCTTCCATTGCTTTATCTGGCAACCCGACCATAGCAATTTGACCATTAGTGTAGTACTTCTTTTTTTGGTAAGTACCAGTAAGCCATGTATGCTTCAAAGCAAACAAAGCTTTTGGATCTGCTTTGGCCCTTTTCTCAAACGGCAAACCCTTCTTAAGCATTTCAGACCTCTCTCGCACTTTTTCTGCTTGCTTAAGACCTAGGGAAGTAAGCTTCCCATTGGTAGCAATCAAAGAAGCTTTTACCAAACGAGGTACAGACTCAGGGTCTTTAACAATCATCCTATCTTTTAAATCGATAGTGCCTGTTTCTACATCTGCCTTGCCCAACAAGTACACATCTTGCGGTTTCAATTGAACGGCCATTTTTCGCCCCCTTAAGATATAGAGTTTTGACAAAAAATCTTCACTGAGACATATAGCATAGCTTAAATTTTTTGTCAAGTCTTTATGCCTTAAGGCAAAATAAAGGGCTACTTTCAGACGATTGAAAGTAGCCCCAAAACGCAGAAACTCTTACATGGCTTCACTTTCAGCCAGATCCAAAGGAATTTCCATACCCGGATTGTTTCTACTAAAAGCCGCTGCGAGCTGCCACCCTGAATCGATGCCTGAAAGGAAGTAATAAAGGTATCCTAACTGGAAAGCGTCCACTTCAAAAACAGGAGCACTCATATCTAAGCCGGTTGCCAAGGCCAAATCATCAAAGGCAGCAGTAATGGCCTGATCTTGGTCAGGCCCTATAAGCTGTAGCAGTGTTGATATCTTTAAAGAGAGATCGCTTTCGTCTGCTTGCAATCCATTCAAAGAGGAGATAAACCCATTGAAACTCTCTGAGTCGGAATATTGCTTGTAAAGCAACACACCAAGACCACGACCAACCATACGAATCTGAGCGGTGGATTGGCTGTCTTGTCCGTTTTGAGTAGTAGCGCACGAGACAAAAGAAAAACCGGCCACTAGAACAATCAGAGCCAACAACAAACCATTAATCATCTTCTTTGTCATTACACACCTCCATTAGCTTCTTTTTTAGTTTGCACATCTCTTTTACTAGCTCCTTTGAATTACGCCACCTCCTTTGCCCTGTAAAGTAAGAATAGAATCTATCATAAAACTCCAAAAACCAAAGACACCTACACAAGACATGTAGCGGATTCAACTTATGGTTTAAGATATTCCGAAGCATTAGACTTATAGATGCTTCTGCTCTACTAATGATCTGAATAGATCCAAATCAAAAGCTTTGCCTGGGCAAGTTTTACTACCTCCAATTAAGTCTCTATGCCCTACAATATTGCTTACTGGAATATGATAAACCTTACAAATCCAAGTTGCCAGCCGAGCCCCTGCATATAGTTGAGTTTGAGAAGGAGCGTGTGTATCAAAACATCCAACAAAGCAAATCCCAATAGAGTTGTTGTTATGTCCTAAACAATGAGCGCCTTTCACATTAGGCATTCTACCCATTAAAATCTCATAGTGATCTCTGATATACTCAATGCCAAAATGATATCCTATATCAGACCAGCCCAAAGTCTCAGTATGGTAGCGACGTATGGCATTCCAAGAAACTGTATTGCTATCCTCAGTCAAACTATGATGGATTACTAAGATATCAGGGACCATTTGCTTATCCATTCGTCAATGTCGATAGAAGTCCGCTCTCTTATATGACTCCTGTGGTTTTCACAAGTATTCAACACATCGTGCAATAAAATTCTAGTTCTTCTTGGAGATCCTTTTATAGCGTTCTTGGCATAACGCTCGGCCCAGACTTTGCCTAATGTTACATATGTTGCCAGTAAACGATTTCTGTGGTAGTCATCATAATTCCAGTTGTAGCCCCTCTTATCTCCATGGTGGCGCAAAGGCCCTCCTGGCATCAGCCATACATTCCTTCCAGTAACAGCCATTGCCCAATTCCAAAAATTCTCCCCTCCCCCGTAGATACCAAGCTCTTTCGGCCATCCTCCAAGATCATCATATATTTGACGGGAAACAATCATCCCGCAAGTACTCATACAAGGCCTAGTAAAAGGGATTATTTTAGAAGAGTCAAAAGAACAAAATTTGTAATGAAGCACTCCCTTCTCTGGTTTAGCTACCAGCCTGTACATTAAAACTCTATGCTCTATAATGCTATACGTTAAAGGAAGATGCAAAGATCCGTTGAGTCCTTCATGATGATCGATGTAGTACTTGCAAGCATTCGCTAATGAATTTCTAGACGGTAGGCAGTGAGCGTCGCAAAACAAAAAAACATTGCCACGAGCACACTCAGCAGCAAAATTTTTACATTGCCAATGGCTGAGTTTGCCTTTATATTTCAAAATTCTGAGCCAGGGAAGGCCTTTCATCAAAGCTTTGTCAGTAAATATTCTATGTCCTCTGTCAGGCTCACGTAATTGCTTACGTTCTACTTCGTCACACCAGTTGTCAACTGCAATTACTTCAAATGAAAAAGATCGATCCTTCAGCTCTTCATATAAAGCTTGCAGAGTAAATACTAAGCTAGGCCATTCATTTACAAATGGAACGATTACGGATACCATATTGCTGCCGGGCTTTTTTGTTTGAATTCTAAAGGTCTTAGTAGTTATTTGCTCCTCCGTCTTTCCGCTCTCTGCCTCTGACATTGCTCACTCCTTTCTAATTTATCCGATGGATGCTTCGTTAATAATACACCGCTTTACACCTTTCAAATATGCTGCTTCGCTATGACTCAAAAGTTTACTATCTACATGATACGGAATATTTACTGCACTTGATACTAGCCTAGACAACAAATGATGGTATTGAGTATTGCTAACATGCGACATTACTTGCCTAGTCAAACAGCATATTTTGCTTTCGCTGGCATCTGGGATTTTCATATGTAAAAATTCATGGATCAGAGTTCTACAAATACAACTAGAAGGGTCTACAACAATCCACCAGTTATTCGGATCAAATATACCGTCTGTTCGGCCCTTCAACCTTTGCAAGTAGATAGGAATTGAACCTGTCTTCAATTGACGATAAATCCACCATAATATTCTATCAGCCTGTTTTTTAGTCATCCCCCTAATCCATCAGTAACAAGTAGTAAATAGCAGGAAGTGAAAATTTCTTAACACTAACAAGGGGCATCTCAAACTCATACCATTCGCACCAATCAGAACAAATCTCCCCTAGAATACTATACTTACAAGCAGAAGCACTTGCCTCAAAACATCCGGCAGTAAGAGTAGTAAAGAAATCAATACTCATATCGGCCTTGATACCTGCATAATCTTTCCAAGACTCCAGACCTGACAAGTCATTGACTGCAATGTAATAAAAATCAACCCTACTTTTCGGAGCGTCACAAACAAAACTAACTGGGTACTTTCTCGGATACCGGGCTTCCGCACCAGGAAGGACTTGAAAAACTTCTTCAGGCAATTCTTTAAATACTTTAGTCTTTGGAGCGCACCCTGAAATTACTAGTAGCAACACTATACATATACAGAGTTTACTCCCAGCCGTCTTCACTTTTACTTCCTAAAGTACTTCCAAGATTTCTTGGATTTGCTGCCTCTATCGCTCTCATCCTGCACTCTATGCTATCGGTACGCTCGACCAATTCAGCAATACGTTCTGCGTAGTATTTCTCCATCCACTCAAGCTTCAACTCGGAGTATTGGCAGCAAGCCTCTATGCGAGCACTTACTTCCGAAACTTTGCTATTGACATTTCCAGAACACTTAGAGGATACTGAGATATTAGCAATCTGCATTCCGAAAATACCAACACCAAGAGCAAATACTCCGGCCATTGACCAGAAGAATAAAGCATTTGAGATCTTTTTCTGTCCAAGTATCTTGATGTCGTTTGAATTGCTTTCCAGTATGTTAGTAATAAGCGCAAACGTCTTTTGTAACCATTCGTCTTCGCTCTTACCTTCTTTATCTGGCAAGTATATCTCCATGTCGCATCCCCTTTGCAGACGGAATGGTCACAATCAAAAAACTTGCTTCCTGGCAAATTACTGCTTTGTGCGGAGTATTTTCAGGTATAAAAATGAACCCTCCACGCTTAGCTTTCTTTTTGATGCCAGGCATAACACATCCAACAACGCCACTTATTACTAAGTAGTACTCAACGGCTGTCTCGTGCTTGTGCGTTTTACACTCTGACCCCTCCGGCCCAGAAGCAAGGGCTACTGCATACTGATCGTCTTTATCTGATACAAGCACAGTTTGAGTAATAGGGCCTCCTTTAAGGCACTGGATAGTTCTCACCGGCTTCTTGCTACTGAGTAATGCAGACAACTCAGGAACATCCGCAATCCTGCGCTTTAGCTGCATCAAATCATCAATCCTTTGAGCATTAGACATTTAACTCACCTCCTTCTTAGCTCCAACTTGCTTCAGGCCATACATACAACTCGTCATTGGATTCGTAGTCTTGTAAGTAAAGCCTGATTCTAACCCAGCCCTCTGTTCCAACAGTAAACGTGTCAGAAATACTTTGTGTCCAATCCGCAGCATTTGATCTTGTTGTTACTGCTGTTGCTTCCTCAGTCGCAGTCTGCACATCTCCAGACCCATCCAAGTAGTCAATCTCCATCTTGATATCACCTGCGCCGAGGGAAGCATAAGTAGTTTGCAGCTTGTAGGTTACTGTGTATGCAGCAGCAGTCTTCCAGTATTCGTGCTCGAAAATACGGACGTTATGCGGGTCATCACAATTACTGAGCGCTGTGGCTTCAATAGCGTCACCAGTGCTGCCATCAGGATCTTGACTAGGATAATCGCCAGTCCCATCACAAGGAACTTTGGTTGTTGCGCCAAACGAACTATAGATTCGGTGTGCATTAGCAGTTTGATCATAATACTCAAATCTAAGGTAGTGTCCGCTGTGACTCTGATTATTTCTAGTGCTGGTAAAGGTAAGTCCACCAGACGGCACTTTGCAATTAATAAAATCATAGTTGCCAGCAACCTCATCGGCAAGGTTTATATCACTGAAGACACAGTCGATTTGGTTATCATCTGCATCCCAACCAAACGTACAATTAATATACGTCTGATCTGCTTTATTCAAAAGGTAGTCGTAGCCATAAAAATAGCAATCTTTATAAACAATACCTACTCCTAAGTTTAGCGTCGAACAAGCCGCAAAAGTACAGTTCTCATATGTAGCGGACGAACCATAAAGACCAGATCCTCCGCCAATAAATATTGTATTCTTAACCAACGTATCTCCTCGAACCCTGTTCTCAACTCTGACTCCTCCATAAAGATAACCTCCATCTACTACACAGCCGTCAAGTGTGGCAAGAGATGTACCTGTACCAAACGAACTTATATCAGAAAGGGTATCTCCTCCGTCAAACCCGAAATAAGAGGATGCAGTATCTCCAATGGCTGCATTACTTACGTTGGCTGTGCCATTACTCCCGTAAGTCCCGCCTCTCTCAAGCCCTTCACATGCATACACTTGAATGTCATGCAATTCAGTGTTGCTGTTAAACCTGAAAAATGGCTTATTGGTCGGACAAGATCCATCTGGAACCTCCCCAAGCTGATAGTATTTAACATTTCTTGAGACATTGATTATATATGAAGTCCAAGAGCTGCCTACTCCAGCAGCACAGGTCACATTTCCATCAAGATTAACAATCGTCCCATCCCCACCATCAAAACTATTTATTTTTCTGACTATCGTATCAGTTGTATAGGAATCATGTTGTTTATGTTCATGGATGACAACATAGTCATTTGCATTCCACTTGGCCGACATATCGGTACTTGTCTTGATAGCGGCATCTCCATCTGTATTCTCAGCATCATTTGCCAATGTGTCATTAAAGGCTGCACCATAGTAGTCTTCGTCCCCATACATAGTCAGAGTGCCATTACTCGTTAGACCTTTTGAATCATCACTGGTGCAGTTAAATATAATCTCTGCTGTCGTACCATCTGGAATAGGAGTGCCAGAGGTGCCTACATTCAGTGTTCCCCCAGAGTCAATAGTGAAAGTATTATTACCAAAAGTGATCTTGGTATTGGAATCTGTCTTAAAGGTCAAAATCCCACCGCTCTGAATTGTAGAGTCTCCAAGCTCATTCGTCTCGGAGACATTGTAAGTAACGGTATGTCCATTTGCTATAGTAAAAGTGTCTCCAGCGTTTCCAGGCCAGTCAGTCCCCTTTGCCCCAGGAGAAGCATTTCCCCAAGTGGCCCCATCGTCCCAGTCTCCTGTTTGGCTACTAGTAAAAGCAGCAGCAAAACCAATGGATACAGAGGCTAAGAAAGTCAGCAGGCATATTGCCAAGATCTTTTTCATTTATTTCTCCTTTGTTGGTAGATCAGAGAGCGAATCTCCTATAGACAGATACTTCTTCTCAATGAGTAGATCCACAACTTCTGATTCGTAATATTTTTTCTCTGGCTCAGGTCCTGGGTTTTCTAATCTGTCGATCATCTTGCTGACTCTTGCCTCAATGTCTTTGACAATGGGCTTTTTCTCAAACGATGTAGTAAAAGCATAATCCTTACTGTCAGCATCCCGTAGAACAAAACCCTGCTCATACCCCCACGGTACAGGCTGAAGGGTATCATACTCAACAGACCAGCCCTCATGACCACTTACAGCCTGGAACTTCGCCTCGCTGATACTTGGAAGACATAGCGTAACAAAACAGACTACAAATACTATTCTACTTATCCAATACATAGCTCCCTCCATAGCTCCAGGTTGGAGCGGTTGTTGACATCCGTTATTCCTTACACAAATCTGCCAAGTCATCAAGGCTCTGTCCTTTCTTGAGATAGCACTTCTTGATAAGCAGCTCGACTACCTCACTCTCTAAATAGGTCTGCTCAGATCCAGGACCTGGGTTGTCGATCTTTGTTTTCAGGTTAGTTGTTCGTCTCGCCAACTCTGTCTTAATCTGCTCTGCTGTTGGCTTCTTCTTAAAAGTCATAACCACAGGGTACAAATGATTAGTGTCTTTGTCAGTTACACTGGCTCTTACTTCAAAGCCCCAAGCTCTAGGCTGGACCTCCTGAGTCTTGCGAACCTGAAGATCAGTCGCAAAACAAAGACTAGGAAGTAGTAATAACAGCCAGAGGGTCAATGTAAATTTTGTCATCTGCATGATAGAATGGCACATAGCATTTAATCCTTATTTTAGAGTCAGTTGCAGGGGTGATGGAGTCAATCTCTAAGTATTGGTCCCAATCACTCGCATTGTCCCGTGCTGAAATTGTTTCATCTGATTTAGTAGTAGTTATTGTGTATTCACTTGTATCATCGTAGCTATCAATGTATTCAGCCTCTAACCAAATATCTGTAGCGGCTAAAGTGTTTCCTCCTCCATCATCATCATGATATTGTACGTAATATTTACATGTCCAAGCTTCGGCTTCCGCTTCGTATTCGTGAGTAAAGATAGGCGGGATTGCTGTATCGATTGGTTCCTTATAACTACTGCCATCATGAATAATCTCAACAAGTGTTCCCGATCCTCCTGTTCTTGCGTTTGGATAATCGCCACCGCCTCCAGCAGTAACAGTGGTACACTCACCTTGGCCTGTAAATTTTTTATGTGCCCCAAGTATTTTCTGATAATTTTCTATTGTTATCAAACTATTCTTTGAAGGGTACGAATAACCAACATCACCATTTGTATGCGAGGCTTTTACATCTATACCAATAATATGCGTAGCATTCATGATCCTAAAGGTAGTATCACCACACGCCGCCTCCACCCCAAGATTCGTATTTTCAAGATACATAGGGTTGTTTCGGTAAGAAAAAATACAGCAATCCCCTACATTGTATGCAGCAAAATCTACAGTATCAACGGAAGCCCCAGCGTCCAAATATATTGCCCGTTGATTCGACCCAGCTCCAACTCCCTCTACTATACATCGACTATAAACAACGTGACAATTTGCGGCCCTGAGCAAAAGGTCCTGTGTACTAGCACGAAATAACATGCTATGCCAAAAACTTGGAGAAGCTGAATTATAGACGATGCCATTATTATCATCAGAATCACACATATCTAGATTTGCAAAATAATAATATTGGTCATCATTTAATTGTAGCTGATATGACTGGTCAGCAAAATCTATTACTGGCAAAGTTTCAGCGTCAGAATCCCAATCACTTTCTTGGATAGCCCAACCAGAATCGTCAAAGCCATACTCTGCTCCCATGTCAGCAACATACGGAACTTCTCCATCATCTGCTTCAATCTGAAATTTTCCATTTGTTCCAGTAACCGTTGAGCCAGCATACTCTCTGTCAATAAGGAAACCAACCGCCGTCTCGCCTCCAGCATCAATCTCAGCATCACCGCCAGCATCATCTGTTATATTATCATCTTCAACCCAAGCACTACCGCTGTATCTATAATATTGAATAGTACCAGTAGTGTCCCCATCATCTGTAAACGCCCAAATCTTTCCTGTCTTAGTTTGTGTTACATTGTCTGCTTCACTTTCAACTGTAAATTCATCTCCGGCTCCCATACCATCAACTCCGGCCTCCCAAAGTACAGCCGTTATAAGGTATTCTTTCCCGTTTGGTGCAGTGCAAAAGCGGCCTACATGTGTTTCACGATCTGGGGTTACGCCCACTACATTATCGACAATATTTGAGCCGTTGGTAAAATCAGCTTGTGTAATTGTAGTATTCGGAATTGCTGGCCTAGGCCAACCAATAGTATAAATTGGTTCTTTAGCATTTCCATCGTAGGCAGGTAAAATATCACTTGTAGGATTCCCTCCATCCCACTCCTGATGAATCCTTCTGATAAAAACGATATCCCCAGCAGAAAGGCTCCCAGACTCTAAAGCCTTCTCAATATCATTCCATGCCAGGTCCATAGTTGTCCCGTTGTCAGTGTTGTCTCCAGTTGTCGAATCAACGAAGTAAATGGCCCCGAAACACTGCCCCACAAGAAGCAACCAGATAATAAAGACTCTACTTATCCAATACATAGCTCTCTCCATAGCTCCAAGTAGGAGCGGTTGTAGACATTACTGATTCGCCGTAAGACCAGACAGGCTCCGAAACATCTTCGGAAACTGTAACTGTAGAACCGCCATAGTAATACTGATAACCGCCCATAGAATTTAATGTATACAAAACCAGACAGCCAATGAGTAGTAATGCAGCAATTAACAATTTCATTACTCACCTCCTAAAAGTCTGAGGTTCTTTTATCCAGTTTGAACTTCAGCATTACCAAACTAGCCCCTACCACTTGTCCATAGTCATCGTTGTCATCTTCATCCCGATAGAGTTTAAAGTGGATTGTCTCTCCTGCCGTAAGATCAGTAATATGAGTACTTGTCATAGCAGAACTCCACGCAGTTGCTACTCGGTCATATTGCGCATCTGTTCTTGATCCGCTATTGGATGTCTGAGCAGTGCCATAAGTACCGTCAAGAGAATCCCCATCTCCAAGAGAGAATCCCTGCATCTCAAACTGCCAACTTTCAGCAGACGGCCCAGTGGCATTATATACCCAACAAATCACTCTAAACTTAATACCAGCCGTCACATCTAAATCAGGCGGCGCCTCCCACGTAAAAGCAAGATCTTCGTCCGAATCTGCGGCAAAGGTTCTGACATCTACAGACTTAGTGTTTGAAGTGATTGTTTCCAATGCATCTGGAGGGCTTGCTCCATCTGTCATGTAGGAAATGGGAATAGGGCAAGTCTCCACAAAATCATTTACTCCTGAGATTGTTAAGTTGCCGTCCGTATCCCATCCATACCTAGTTGCTTCCAAAGTCTTTATGGTGGTTGCAGTAATAGTTCCTGGACTGGCTACTCTATTCCTGACTATCCTAATCCAATAACCTGAACTACCATCGGCACCGCCAGGATCTGCATCAGATTTCCAATTGGTAAGATTTGCTGAATTCCACACTATCTCTCCGCTTGTAGTAAATCCTTGAGTGCCATCTGAAGGATAGAATTGTACCCAAGCCGGAGAAGTGTCGTAATAGTAAAACTGAGGGAAGATAGTCTTTGTGCCAACGGAGGAGAGTAATACTTCAAGCTCATTAAATGTGGTTGCTGAGCCTATGTAGATCGCATCATCAGCATCCACAAATATATCATTTCCGTCTATTCCGTCTGTCCATGCACCTCCATCAGGATACCTTGCAGCATATTCGGTTTGACTAGGTGTAGCAAAGGCGCCTGTCTGTTGGCATACAGGAGCGACTCCAGGCTTTGCACATAGCGCCACAATAGTTCCACTCGTAGAACCTATAGAGGCAACATCCAGCGCACGCAAAGTGGAGGAAGAATCCAAATTACTAGCATCTAAATTCATTGATATACCTGTATAGGTCGCCGAAGCCGCACTGCCTGCATCTTTGTCAAAAAGAACTCTGCCTTCCACCACATGAAGAGCTGTCTCATGCTCAGGCATTACTATTCTTGCTCCCTCCAAATCTGGGGAGTTAGTAGTATCCACACCTGATAGATTTACTGCAATACCTCGAATCTTAGCCCCGGCTGCGCTCGGATCTAAATCATCAGGTTTTACTCTAACACCTGTCCAATCTTCATCTCCTCCTAAAGCCTCACCCCCAGTAATATCAATGGCCTGATTGTCAGTACCAGAAATACTAGTTTGAGATATTGTAAGAGCTGGCTCTGAAGTATTGTTCAAGGTCACCTTGTTAAGCGTTTGAGTGCCATCTAGAGAATCTACATCTCCATCGTCATCAGTGTCAATCTGATGTAAGTAATCATATATGTCATCTTTCTCTGGAGAATCTGTGTCTCCATTCCAGCCAGCAGCGTAAACACCATCAACTCCATCGTCATCGTCAACGATAGAAGAATCAAGATTGTCTACATCTCCATCGTCATCTGTATCAAGCAGATGCAAGTAATCATAAATTGAGTTCTTTGAAGCGCCATCTTCATCAGCATTCCAGGCATTGGAGTAAACATCATCCTCCACTGTGCCAGCCCTTAAAGATCGTGTACTTGACGAGGCTCCAGGGGAAGCAATCCGTTCTGGCCCCATAGGTCCGATAGTAGAGTTCTTGTCCATGGCACACGATACCATAAACAACACTAGTATACTAATAACAAAAAATCGTTTCATATCTATAAACACCTCCCAATTAGTCATAGAACAAAATTTCAAGAATCTCGCTTCCTGCCGCTACACTAGCAAAACAAAGTCTCTCGTCTGCTTGTAAGCCAATGTTCATAGACCATTCCCCTGCTATGGTGTAATAAGTAGTGCCAGCAGAAGTCAAAGACACCAAAAAATCAGACGCTGCTCTGGTCCTCATCATAAAGCCTTTGCATGGATGAGAACTTTTAATGGCTTGCCATGCGTTAGTAAGAGTAATATTCTTTACCTCTGTTATCTCACAACCTCCAGGAATAGGGTAGCCAGCAGCGTCCCTTTTGAATGGCCTTGTCAAATTGTGTGTAGTCATTTACTTATCCCTCCTTTTCAATCCTCGTTTGTGTAGTATTTCAGTTTTGAACCAAGGGAAATGTCTTACTAAGCCAGGGGCCAAAGTAGCAATTACTTCCAAACGTATGCTTTGAAAGAAAATTACTTTGGCAGTAATGAACTTGATTTGAGTCCCTTCTAAAGTGGAAACTATCCTATTAAATCCACGAGACCTTTTTTTAAGGCCATAGTAATCGATTACTAAGACCTCATCGGTATCTACCTCCTTCCCCATAAGCAAACCGAAAGGTTTAGAAGATAATCGACATGGCTTTGGCGAAACTTCCTGAACCCTGCCAAGCAGACCAAGTTTAACCCCTGGCAATATCACTCGTCTTTCAAATTTACTTCTGTAGCTTCTAATATTCATAAATTGAATTGCACCTTGTCACATCCCGTTCGATTTGCTCTGTCAGAATCTAGGAGCATTCTTATATCGTATATTTGACCAAAGCCTTTTAGAGGAAGAGTCATTTCAAGATTTTTCCATTCCTTATCGTAAACTCTTATTTCACCGTCTGTTGACTCCCTGTCTCTCCTACCTAGTGGAATATTTGCTGATATTCCAATGACTCGAAAGTCAGACGCTACAACAACTCCTCTGGGATACCCACCAGTATGTAGTAACACTTCTTCACTGTCGGCATATTTAATTACTCCTTCATTTGATGAGCAAACAACCAATCTGCCATACTCACGCCATATGTTATGAGAGCCAGATCCCACGTTGTTGATTTGATCCTTCAATCCTAGAAAGGGATAGCTATATTGCTGCAAAAAAGATCCGCTCTTATTGTTATGACAGAGAATCGACATTCTTTTTGTTTTGTAGTCATACCAAACAGAATTTAGATGAACGTAATTATTCCCTCTTCCTTTAGTATTATAGTATTGAAGCAACCCAACTGGTCTCCAAATTTCCCATTTAGGATTGTTAATATTTCCATTCCATTTCTGAATATAATCATATTGAGTATTAGTAATCCAAAGATATCCATCAAACCAATAGATTTGATGAGGTGCCGTCAATGGCATATCTTCTGGAGGGTATACAGTTTTGATCAATGCTAGATTTAAATCAAAAACATTTATTGCTGCCTTCTTTCCTTTCCATTCAGCAACAAATAGATTTTTTTCATTCCAAGCAATACCCCAACATCTACCTCTTTTTATGGGTCTAATATTGCCGGTTTCCGTGTCAACAACCAAGCAAGCTCTAAAGCTGCCAATTACTAACAATGACATTTAAAAGTACCTCCAACAAATTACTCGAAACGAATACTACTTCCATAAGTACGTTCAAATAAAATACGAGCAGCAGAAATTACATCTCCAACAGCTATGCTCTCCCAGCAAATATGTTTAAATCTATTCTTGCAAGGATGGTGGTTATAGCAATCATCAGAGCAATCCAAACGACAAGAAAGATTTATATTTTGTTGATAGCCAGTCCATGCAGGATGTATAAACCCTCCAAATATAGCAACACAAGGAATTCCTAAAGCTGTTGCCATATGCATGATACCGCCCTCTGGGCAAATTACTATCCGGTAAGAAGATAAATGCTCGGCTAGATCTATAACTGAGCGGAAGCGAGGTATTGCTTCCCACCCCGTTCGATTTACTAATTCTTGGGCATGTGGCCAATCTTTCTTGCCTCCATATTTTCCAGTCATAAGAACTTGAACACCAACGTCCTTACATTTTGGCTTCCTTTTAGTAAACAACTCAGGTAACAATTTAGGTACTGGAGTAGTCAAATTGAAATTACTGCACACTAATTCCCAGTCGGTTAGGATATGGTGTTGAGTCGGTTGTTTTAAATGTATAGGATCAGGATAGGCTAGAAATAAGCCGTCATTCTCTTGCCCAACCTCATCTACAAAAGGATTATGCAAGACCAGGCCAGGGTGATTTGTGTTTATCTTTATCTTAACGGCATCATTATAGGTCTCCTTTATCATCCGCAAAGTGGGAGTGACAAAGAGTAAATCCCCAATGCCGTTAAAAGATTTCAATATCACCCTGGCCTGAGTCATTGTTACTACCTCCGCAGCCCCATTGGACCAAAGCGTTCGCTCAAAATATTCAAAGCTGCACTTATCACAGTGTCGTCGCCTTTGCCCTTGGTGCTTGCTGCCACCGCCGTCAATAGCCCAGATCCAAGAAGAAGTAACTCCCACCTATCTGCAACCCAGGCCCCCACCGTATCACTTGTGTAGTAATGGCACCATATCAGATAGGCCACTATACTTAAAATGTAAGCTAAGCATCGTTTGACTTTTTCCTTTTCAGTCAAGTCATTTTCAGTCAACTCTTTAGGGATTACGCACTCTCTCTCATTGTCAGTCCGATCTTCATCTATTGTTTTTGCCATGTGACGATAACCTCCTTTCTTTAACCTTCCCTAAATAACGGGAGCTGTCCTTCATATACTATTTGCCACCTTTCAAAACATAAGCAAATATGCTCATGAAGTTTGTCTGGAGTAACCCCATTGTAGTAAGGGAATAACTCAAGATAGTGCAAGCCTTTTGCCACGAATTCACTACAGACAACTTTGCCAGTAGCTAATTTGTTTAGGCCTGGCAAGGTATGAAATATGATCCTGTATATAGGATAGAAATCTTTGTGGTGCTGCTCTCCTAACCAGCTTAGAACTTTCAAAGCTGTCTTTTCATTCATGTACTTGCACCTAGCAATCAATACCTCAGCTCCAGCATAAGCACGAAAAAATTTCTGGCTAGTAACTCTCCAAAGACATTCGTAAGTAAGACCTCTAGTGGAAGCAATCCAACCAGCGTGTTTGTACTTGGCTTTAAAGTCTCCTCCATACAAACGCTCAAAGAATCCTATGCCGTACCCAATAGGACCTCGACTGTTGACCAAAAAAATATCGCCTGGCCGTACTTGCATTTTATACGGATCTAACTTTTGCATGTCTTACCTACTTTCAAACGTGTGAAAGCTATCCCATCAAAACCAAAATTGTGTAGTCATTTGGAATAGCAAACACAAGATAATTTTGAGGCTCTATCAACTTAAACTCTTTGCCGTCACAAGCCCCCAACAAAGCATGGGCATATGTCTTACCGTTCTTTGGGTATTCTACCCAAACTATAAAGCAAGCCATTCTTGCTAGTGTAGCATCCAAGTGCCATACACCCATACCAGCAAAGGCAAAATCACCGCAATCGTATACAGGAAACTTATACACATTTCGAGTAGCAATCCTATACCGCCTAAGAGCGTTTACTAGTTGCTGAAAATCTGAAGGGTAGTATTCCTTTGCATCTTCAAACAAAGGAATTTGAATAGGGACTTGGATAAACTTCTCTATTTGACTGCTAGTCATCGGAGAAGTTGTATCTTGGATCTTCTCCTCTTTTTGCTTCCACAAAATGAAATCCGCCCAACTCCATGCAGGATGGGAAGGAGTTATTGAGTAATCCACTTTCCCCCCAGCGTATTTATTTATATGCTGTGGCACGAAAGGACCTTCCCAAATCTCAACCATAGAGCCATCTGGCTTTACAATGAATCTATGAACTCCCTTAGATACAATACGAAGCAAAGAAGGTACTTTCAACTTGGAAGAGTTGTATTTGGTAGTAATCATCACTAACTCCCTTCCCCATCAGTACGAGGCATAGAAAACCAAGGTTCAGGGTGCAATTCTGGATCAGCCCTTTCTGGATCACAAATTCCAGGGGGCCACCACGGCACCTCACCAGCAGGCTCTATTGAGCAATCAGTAATATACTTAATATCTGCCACAGAAACAAAGTCTCCCATACCTCCGATTTTGACACGCTGCCAATCTTTAGTAATCGATGAAGATATTACTTCCATATCCTCATCAAGGTCATTGGAATGAGCAATAGAATGCCTATTGAAAAAGGCAGAGCCGATTAGATTTTCAACAAGCAAAGCAGCAGATGTTCCGGCATCACATCCACCTATTTGAGTTACTGCATTGAATGCGTCCCCTTCAACACCGGCTTGAATAGCATCCATGTAGCATTCATTGGCAGATATTCTTGTAACACCCCCAGCCGCTTCCCAAGATCCGGTCTTGATCAAAGACGCATCGTCACCCAGAAAACTCCAAGAGGAGTCAAAACCGCCTCCTGAGAATGCCACATCAGCTTGCAGTAATTTGGCATCTACAAAGCGACCAGCACCAGAAGCTCTATCTTGAAAAGCGTTCAACGGCTGATCTTCCGAGTTCTGCCCCATAGCATCGCCAAAAATTGAAATACGGGCATCTCCACTTTGGACATCAAACTTGCAAGTAAATTCCCCATCTGCATAGACGTAACTGCACAAAGCAAAAAGAACAAGAATAGCAAAGCAGTACTTGATCATTTTACGAGTCATTGTTTTAATCCTCCTTTATCTTAAAGCAGTCCTTAACAATTGAAGCAAACTTTTCGACTCTGACAACATTACTATGCCTACGTCTAACCAATCTCTCTCCTTTTTTGGCCACCACCTCCAGCTCATTTGGACGATCTATAAAATATTGTATCTTGTTTTTCATTTGCTGCACAGTCTCATAGAGAATGAAATTCTCATCTGGTTTGTATCCAAGCTTAACCATTCCTTCAAAAGGATCTGACAAAAGCATCGACCCGCAGGCTGGGATCTCCGTCATTCTTAAGTTAAATGATTTGTATCTATCAGACGATGCAACAGCTATTTTACTCCTGTTTAATACTTCTATATAATCTCCGTGCTTTACCTTTTTGAGGTGACGTTTTAAATTCTTCAAAGATGCAATATTGTTTCTTACTATAGGACGATTTGGATACTCCCTAGAATTGTAAGAGCATATAAAACATACATCTGTTCTTCTCCTCAGCTTTTTATTTCTATACACGCCAAGGTCAACTCCATGAGGAAGCCAATAAGTCCGAGGCACTGGTTTTAACTTTCTAAGTCGTCTCATAGAGTGCAAGTAGGGAACAAACGCAGCATCAAAATGGTTAGACGTTAAGAAATTGTCCTGTTGTTTATAGTTTCTTGGGAAGTAATCACAAATCAAGGCCACCTTTGGAATATTCTTTATAGACTGCAATCCCCCAATGTACCCAGACACTCCGACACCGCAAGTAACAATGACATCAGGATTATGGAACTCAAAAAAAGACATGATCTCATGTACAGTAGTCAAGCCTTTTGTGTTATGTCTGTCCACTCCATTCCATCCTGGCCCATACACTGCAACATCGTGTTGACGGATAAGCTCCTCACGAAATAGATGAGTACCCCAGTTATACTTCCATCTCCTATTAGGCGCTAGAAGCAATATCCTCATAAAGCTTTACACCTTTCGAGCCTGCCATCCCACCTAATACTTGGAATGAGTAAATGCTTGTGCGATTCTATTCTTGACTTATGAATATTTAAATCGCAAAACATTGACCTGATAGTGCCTGACAGATTGCCAAGAGGTTTGTATCCAAGCTTTAATAGCTTCTCTCTATCAGGATTGTAGTAATGCTCCTCTTCTTCCATACGAGGATTTTCAACATTTGCTACAGTTGCTTCAAACGGCACATAGGATGAGTTATTCGCTTCATCAGCAACCAAAGACGCTAACTCGTCAAGATAGTAAACTTCCTCAAACTGATTGAGAACCCTATACTCCCCACACATCGGCGGATTCTCAATTGCTAATCGGAAACATTGCATTGAGTCACAAAGAGGTAAAAAACCACGAGCCTGTCTGCCTTTGCCGTAAGGAGTCAATGGCACTCCTACCAGGGCCTGAGCTACAAAACGATTGATAGCCGTGCCAAATGCCTCATCAAAATCAAACCTAGTGTGCAATTCTTTCTTGCCTTTCATATCTGGAATACTTACTCCGTATACTACACCTTGCATGATGTCAGTTGATCTAAGCCCCCACAACTTACAGGCTAATTGAATATTGACAGAGTCGTGAACCTTCGTGCAGTGATACCAAGACCCAGGCTGTCTAGGAAAAGGCAAATTGTCAACCCTTCCACGATAAGCAATTTCAAAGAACCCTTCTGGAATTGCTACATTTGGAGTTCCGTATTCTCCCATGGTGCCAAGCTTGAGTAAATGGCACATTGGAAAATACTCCTTCATTACATAGAGAATATTGATTGTCCCTGTTAAGTTGTTAGTGTGAGTCCACGAACAGTGATCAGCACTTATCATACTATAAGGGGCTGACGGCATTTCTCCAAGGTGAACAATGCAGTCTGGTTGAAAAGATCTAAGGAAATTTTTTACTGCCGAGTAATCTGTCAAGTCTCCTCTTACAAAATGTAAGGGCTTGCCATGGACGTGATAAAATGCATCCATCCGATCAGTCATTTTTGCTATAGGAATTGCTGAGTGACTGCCCATCCTAGCAACCCAATCCCTACGTAAGTAATCATCCATACCTCCAACATCGTGTCCATAACTTGATAGGTACTGTGCCAACGTCCAACCCAAATAACCATCAATTCCCATAATAGCCACACGCATACCTCTGTCCTCCTTTTACCTTTTAATATTTTATGTGTTAGTAATACGTTTCAATTTTTGACATACAATAGGCCCTATCTTTTTGGGGTCTAGATGAGAATTTCCAGGCCCTAAAGAGTATCCCATATCTAGAAGACTATCCTTGCCGATTATATCAGAAGTGTAGTCAAGAAAATCAATCTTCAATTCTTTGCAAAGTATTTTCATCATCTCATTGAAGTATAGCACCAAATGAGTTCTTTCAGCTTTGCTTGCATTTACATAAGACCTGGGCGCTCTTTCATTGTCAGTGTAGTCATTACTTGCATAATCCTCCACTGGCGGTAGATGCACCGAGCAAACTATAGGCCTTGAGTACCGTCTAATTGTCTGCAAAAATGAGCAGTAGTTATAAACAGATCTTTCCAGCGTCTCTTTTGGAGTTTGGCATTTTTTTCTAAATACCATTGCATTGCAATCTACTTCACCTATAACAAAAGCAGTGAACGAAGGAGACTTAGACTTTAATGCTGTAAGAAATACATTATGAGCGTTTGATTCTGATTTAGTATTTATCAAGCCATAAGCTGTAGCTCCTGCTATTCTAACAATACAATTTACTAACGGACACCTTCTAAATATCCTTGCATGGCTATCGCCAAGCACCATAACTTTCTTATTACTGTTTTTGCCAGGCATGAAATATCCTCCAGTCCGGTGCCGACTCGGATACTAAGATTCTATGATCCCAATCAGTGTTAGCAATTAACTTTTGCCAAAACCTAGACCTAAATTTTATAGCTCCATCTTCACTGCCATAGTTACCAATAGCATTGTCTTGCGGTTTAGCAAAATAATAAAACACTTCTTTGCTTATGTTGCGAATGCAATCCAATATAATCCTAACTTGATCAAAATCTGCTAGGTGAGCATTTGGAAAGATAATTCCTATATCAAATTCTCCAAGATCAAACATTTCTTTGAATGGAAAGCACACAGACTTGTCTTGAAATATTTCGACCCTCAATGCTGGTTCTAGATACTTGTCCCTTACCAACTCCCAATAACTCCTTCTAGCCATAGATACTAGGTTTAAATCTGATTCAATTCCTACACACTTGTCAGCTCCTTGAAGACTTGCTTCTAAAATCCAATCACCGTTGCCGCAGCCGCAATGTATAATAGTCTTTCCTGCTACATTGCCAAAACACTTGCAGTAATCTAAAGAGAAGTCTATATTAGAATTCCAATTCATATAATAGATACCTCACTGCTTTTATCTACTAAGTCAAGTACAGGTCGAAGTTTTTTATCGCACTCTTCACTCACTCTTTCCAATGGAAAATTCTTAATAGTCTCCAACTGCGGAGGGGAGTAAAACTTGGAAGGTATTAAATTGCGCATAATTGCTGCAACCTTCCCACTGCCATGTAGTCTATGTCTATGATCTGTCCAAAACGCTCGCTTCCCGTTCATCCATGGAATTCCTACCTCGGCACAAAGCTTCTGAAAGTTTTTCTCTTTTGGATCTTTAAGTAGCGAGTTTAATGAAACTTGTATAAACGGAAAGTCCAATTTCAAAAAGTTTGAATAATACCGCTTAGAGTTGCGCACAAAGAGTTCTATATTTCCGTGACCCCTCCCCATTCTCCTTTTCCAAAAAGAGTAAAAAGTTTCTTCAGGAGTTCTTTGAACTAATACTAACTTTACTATCTTTATTTCTTTCAAATTACCACAGTGCAAATGATGTGACTTTATAGAATGCTCAACCCAAGGTAAAAATTTAGAAGAGTCAACAATAAAATCATAATAATTTAAAAAGTATTCATGTATAGAAGACTTTGGAACAGTAGTAAGCTTAGACCAGAAAGAACATTTACCACTCACACAACAAGAGCACTTCAATTGTCTTGGTGGCTTAGTGTAAAGAGAGTAGAGTTCACCGCACGAAAAGCCATTCTTATCATTGCCAAGCATAGCGTCCACCAAAGTTGTTCCGCTATGACTAAGCCCACATACAAGTATTATCCTTTTCTGCATAGCCAAACTGCCTCATGCCTTACTCTCTTTTGCTTTACCAACTCAAGGCCAATTTTTTCAATCATCCTACGTGACGATTTCCTTGAGTAATAGTTGTTAAACAGCGCCCTCCTCTCCCCCTTAACAATATGATCAATTCGAGTCGATTTTTGTAGGTGAAACCAAGTTATCATAACCCATTTTTTGGATACCCTGTTCATCTCTCGAACAATCAGTCGAGGATTTGGAACATGCTCAAGTAGGTGACGGCAAGACACTACATCAAAAGAACTATCAGGAATAGGAAGCTCTTGACCACGGCAGTAGTAAAGACGAGGCCTGCCAATACGATCATTTTCAGCCAGTTTTGGGTATTTGTCTTTGACTTCATCCAAAAATTCTGGCGTTATATCCGCACCGTAGTAAACTATTGGCAGCTTAAGACTTTTATAGAACGCATAGTCATAAGCTAAACCACATCCAACATCTAGCACTGTAGCAACATTTAAGTAATCCAAAATTGCCGCTTGCACCTTCCTAGACGATTTGTCTTTGATCCAACCCTCAAACTTCTTTTTCCAAGCAGTATTTGCTTTTACTCTTCTGCTCCAATACTTCTCATACTTTTCCCTTTTTACAGCACTCATAGAAAAATTCCTTCCATAGTCTAACTATTATTTTCGGATTTCTGGTACTCCAAAACCTCTCTTTTTGAGTAAGAGAAATTCCCCTTAAAACATCTTGGTTATCGTGAATATATTTTAGCCCGTCACAAACCAAATCGACATTACTAGCAGTTAAGTCTCGAAACGGTTTAATGTCCATAGGTATGAGAGGCTTGAATTCTTTGTACCCTGTATGATTGCTACACAATGTAGGTATGCCTACAGCTTTGCATTCTGACAACACAGCAGGGCCTCTTTCCATTTTCGATATTCCCAAATAGCAGGACCACTTAGAGTAGATCTTGGGCATATCTAAATTTGCCAGAGTTCCAGAATGAATGACTATATTACTGCATTCCTTCAAGGACGTGAAGACATCATCTTTTGATCTATTAACACATAACTCGAATCTCCAATTAGGAAAGCGTTTTGCAATAGTAGGCAAATGCTTAATGTTCTTTACTCTCCCAAAATCTTCGCAATACCCAACCATACCAACAGTAAATATGTCAGTCTGTTGTGGTGTTGCGTAGTAAAACTCCTCGGCTATTATAACGGGTATTACAAATACCCTCTTTGGGGTCATGTTATAAATCTCAAACATGGCATTTCGGGCATAGAAAGAATCAGCTACAATGAATTTGCCTTTGAAGGTATCCCTGGCATATCTGGGCTTGCTTATAATCAACTTTGGACTGCCAGTAATACCAGGACCAAAGCTTGTTCGTGGCGCTTCTAGTCTAGCTCTGCCTAGCTTTGAGCATATTCCCCAATGAGTCCAATCAGGTTTCTTGTGAAGATCTTTCGGAGTAAAACGAGCATCAATGTTTACTCTACCAAAAAACTTTGGAAAGTAGCGAATTTTATTCCTAGCCTGTATTCTAGGCCCTCTATTTGGCCTAGCATCTTGTACATCCCGTTTTACTATATTCAACTTGATATTGGTAGGGGGTACTTTTGCTACATTTGGTCTCTTCTTTATTTTTCTGAGCAGTCTAGGAATGCCAATTACTACACCCCACTTTTTCAGAAAGTAAGACTCACTTTTAGCAATCTCAGCTTTGTTCCACCTAGCTTTGAAATACTCCTTAGAATCTGATTGCACATCATGAAAGGCCCTCAATCTAGGGACCATTAAGATAGCCACATTCCATCCAGCCTCTCTCATTTGTAACGAAAAATCAAAATCACTCCACCCTTGCTTATATGTTTTATCGTATCGACAAGACTTAAACACTTTACTTCTAACAATCATGGTCGCAGATCCAAGAACCTCTGCATGGTCTAACGGGGGTTCTGGCTCACGTTCAAACAAAGCAGGATGTCCATGGTATTCTACTAAATGCCACGACACCGCCCTCCTGTTATACCAAATGGTAAGGGCTCCTATATCTTTGAATCTCTCAAGAGTAATGATTTCAGCTTCAATTCCACCACGAGGAAAAAATATGTCATCGTCTAATGTCATAACATAAGGAGTTCCCCATTTAGTGGCAGCTTCATAAGATCCTTCAGCTTTTGGCCTGACTGGGCCTAAAGGTTGCTTGTAGTAATCAATTCTATATCTAACTGCAACATTTTTGCATAGCCTATCCAAGTGAGACTTTTGATCGATTCCTACAGGACCTTGGATCTTCAGTATGAGATTAATCTTTACTTCAATAGCAATTTCTATCCACTTAAGCAATTCAACAACTCTTTTAACTCTAAGGTACGATGGAATTACTATAGTCACCATAGGATCTTTTGAATCCAATATACGATTTAGTATTTGCCGATCAAATCCTTGCCACAATTTAGGCAAACCTTGGCGAATACCTCCTTTAGGAATTACTTCAGTCTCTTTTGGATGTATCTTAAACCAGTAATGTGCAGGCTTTTTACAAGGCCAAGCTTTCCATTCAGCCCTTCCTTTCTTTTTTGGCTTATCTTGTCTACTAACACTCAAAGACTTATCAATTGTACCATACACTTTTCTTTTGGCTGTATCAGAATCCCACTCGCTCTTAGTCCAGCGAATCATTTGATGCACTTTATCTCTATTCCCTCCGTGCGCTCTCCTGGGATGCCACAGATGGAAAATAGTAAATGGCAATGTTTTAAAAGGAACGCCATATGCTTTCAACTTAGACCAAAAAGCATTATCCTCACCGCCCCAAGAAGATCCAAAGTTTTCTGGGATACCTCCCACTTCATCAAAAACTTGCCTGGGTATTAAAGTTGCTCCTCCCGCAGAGCCAAGAAGCGAAGGAGTTTTTACTCTATCTCTCATTTGAGTATTTAAAACTCTTCGATTCACATACAACTCTGTCCCTGCTTTGCTCAAACACACCAGCCTATTCCACGGAACAACAGGGATATGACACCTAGAAATACCACGTAACCATTTTTTACTTACAAGTAAATCACAATCCATTAACAATAGACGATCCCCAGATGCAACATTTTGAACGGCGGCATTGAAAGCCCAAGCCCGGTTAAAACCATTATCAGTTTGAACATAAGAGTAGATCCAAGACTTCTCAGCGATATCTAACTTTTTCGTGGGGCCACATTCAAAAATACAAACTTCAAAAGGCTTGTCAAGTCCTCGCAAAGCCCTTAGTAATTGTTGAAGGCAGGCCTTAGCAATTGGAAGTCTTCCCCTTGAGTGCTGATAAGGAACAATAATCGATATCATACAAACCTTCTAGCCTCTCTGCGAATAGTAGAGTCCTCTACTACTTTACCGCCTTTTTGAAGTAAATTAAAAATTGTTCTATTTGTCCATAGCGTACCGATGCCTACTCTTTTCATTTCTTCTACAACAAAAGGCATGGCTGTTGGAAATAAATGTTGCGAGTGCCTTTCACACAGCAAAGGCAACCTGTCTCCGTTCTCGTCTGTTACTTTACTGAATACAGTCAAAAAGGGAATACCTGACTTTTTACATCTAAGGGATAATCTACGATTGAATAAATGCACAGCCCTTTTACGTTTGGCATATGGCGTTGATCGAAGGAATTCTTCAGAGAGAGCTGTTTGCTGAGGAGGAGGGACGTTCCAAATATAAGTGGTTAAGCCCTTGCTAACTATATCTTTTAAAACTACTTCAAAGTACTTATCCACACATTCATTTACTACCTGTTTGATTGATCGATTTTGCTTAATTGCTTGTCCTACAATATGGCACCGGCAGTCTATTTCTCCAAAAGATAAAAGTACTTCACAAGTTTTAGGGTCCAATGTTTTTAGAACTCTTAACAATTGCTCCCTGCATTTCATAGAGGAGCCAAGCCTATTAAGTGAGTAAGCAAGGCATCGTTTTAAATGGGCTCTTTTTAATCTAACAACAGTCTTGTCATCTCTTTTAAATACAAAATGCTTCAAGTGATTAGAAAAAATCTCTCCGTGACAATCCCCAATAATCCATAGCCATTTAACACGATAAGGACGGGAGCACATAAATCACCAAACTTCACTTTCCTCCATTATTGGACGATAGTGAGACATGTAAAGAGCGTCCATGTTATAGTGAGTCTTAGAAAAAGTTTTAGCTCTTACTACCTCATTTAGAAGCATTCTTCCTTTGATTAGAAAAGCAATATCTTGATGATACCTGTTTTCATCCGAGACATTGTGCTGCCTCCGAAATGAGCCGAAGTCAAAATAAAGAGAGGTATAGCCACTTACCTCTAACTGATTATCCAATGACTTGTTTAAAACTAAGAAGCAGCCTGACAAAGCGGCTTCTGGTACTACCAGCCCAAACGATTCTTCCCTTGTAGGAAAAATAAACAAATTACTCAATTGAAATAATTCCCTGATCATAGTTTTAGGAATTCCAACCTCATACTCTTTGCCAAAGTCTGAGGTAAAGATTACTTCAGCCCCCTCGCCTCTTGTTTCAAGACCGTTGCGCTTTGCTATTTTCTTGTAGTTCTCAATGCTCTGCTTATGACCTCTTGTTGTTGCCCATTGGTTAGCAATTACTAGACAAACCTTATGGCCAAATTTCTTTAGCTTTGAGAAAATTAGTATTACTTCTCTAACTCTTTTGGCCTCTAATCTGTCAACCGAAGCTGGCAATATCTGCAAAATATCAGAACTCAAAATAGTAGGATACAAATCTATAAATCTGCATGTCTCATCACTATAATCCCACCAAGTACGCATGTCTTTTATATGAGGAATTACCCTAATATGATCTGGGGAGCCTTTGTATTGCTCAGCCACGAGCAAAGAATCGGACTGGTTAGGATACACAATCTTATGAAAGGGTCCATACTTCCTTATATTCCACCAATCGAAATTATGTGTCGGGATAGAGTGAATCCAATGAAGCCACCTGGGATCTCTCATATGAGACGACGCTGACTGCATTGCCAATGCATACGGGAGATTCCAGCCAGTAAATATCCAATCGTGAGTAAAAATGATATCAAACCCTTGAAGCTTTGCAGTGAAAAAAGACTCAAGCCTACCCACCAAAGCCTTGTGCTCCTCACTAATATCCTCCATACTGCGATAATCGACCAGATCACCATGCGGGACTTCAGGAGCAAACGAAGCAAGTGAATTGTCTGGAGCAGTACCAGAAAACCTTTCATCTGCGAACACGGTTACATCGTGACCGTGTTTTGATAGCATCCTAGCCTGATCAAGAACAATACCTGATAGCGAGTAACCTGGATTGAACTCTAAAAAATTGGTCAGTATGGCGACTTTGTTCTTCATGAAACCCCCTTTTCCCTTTTAGTATTTTACCTACTTTCAGACGTGTGAAAGTAGGTGTTTTAAATAACCATCAAATAGATAACTCCCTCATAGTAAAAATCTTCACTGGGTATGTTATCATAGGTAAAGGACGGCGAGAACTGCACAGGACCTCCTTCTATTTCAGTCCTAAACCGAACTCTCTTAGTAGTTACATCCAAAGGATCATCTGGATTAGTAATAGTAAGGGTCATAGTAGAACCGGCAGTCTTTGCTAAGTCAGCCAGAGAACGGACAGTCGATCTCTTTTGATAACCGTGGCCATCTTGAGTAGCTAACGTTATTGGCCTACCGTGCTCAGACTTAGCAAATTCCTGTACTACTACTCCTCCTCCTGTTGTTGCCTCTACCGAAGAGTTAAGCCAAGAATGCAAGAATTCATCTGTCCAAACCATATCATTATCCAAAGTCACAGATCCAATTTGTGTACTCATCTTATTATACCCACACTTCAGTAATACGATCTGAGCTAAAAATTCCCTGAACCAAAACTGAGTAATGACCGCCGCCGCCACTATGCTTAGCAACACACACGCTTTGTCCTACTCTTAAACTGGCAGGTCCTGGCACATTTGAAACCATACTTCCATTTCGTAATTTCACATTATACCTACCAGGTTCATTGCCAAGACTGGCAATATTAGCCGAGGAAACTTTAGGAGCAATGGCAATGACTCTTCTATCAGTTATCTTGTTTAATGTCAAGGAAATCATTTTAACTAGGCTCCAAGTATTGATCTGTACTCATACTAGCCCATACTGAAGACTTGGTAAGAGCAATAGAGTAAGATCTCACTTTCAAATTAACTCTGTTCAAACCAAACATTGCTTGTGTCACTTGTACCCACTCAGAAGGAACAACATGATCTCCTTTATGAGGCACCCGCAATGTCCTTTGCTTTGTTCTATAGTAAGCTCCTTGATCAGGATCGTCTAAAAATCTCTTACCTCGACTTACTGCCATAGAGTCAGTCACAATCAAGTTATTGCTTATATCTTGCGCTTCTTTGTCAGCTTTGCCTCTTAGACATCTTACTATTACAGCCATATTAATCCTCCGTAAATTCTAAAGAAGTGATTGTATATTCACTCCCAAAACCAGAACCACAACCGGCAGCACCGCTTCCCGCAATTCTAACTTCTACTATATCACCACAACCAGTAAAATCTAAATCTATCGTGAGAGTGCCACCGGCAGGTACAAAATTTTGATTGTTAGACCCTATTTGATTTGCCCATGGGTTGACAGCTTGATAGTCATCATACACACCACAATTAAGGTATATAGCATCGGGGGAAGTAATTCTCAATTTTGTAGGACGGTATCCTACTTCCCATCCTCCATCAGGGCTGAGCCATATCCTTTGACAGAAACTAGGAACTGGCAAGTATACTTCAGAATCGTACCATCCCCAAGCATTCCAACTGCCCCACGGTCCTACATTCCAATACACTACATTAGTATAGTCATCCCAACTAGCACCAGTTTCAACACATTCCCAAAATTGAATATTACTCACATTAAACTCAGAATCCAATTGTTCTATTTCCAAACGAGCGATATCTCCGCAACCAGAGAAATCTAAATCAACTGTAACGGGAGAGGAGAAGTCTGATGCTTCACCTATTATATTATCATCAACATCCAATAACTTCAATGAGTCAATTTGCCATTCCACATCTAAAGTTATTTTCATTTTAGGAGGTCGAAAATCTTCAAACCAATCACCTAAAACATCCAAATACAACCTACAAAGACCGCCACCTCCTGGCAATACAGTGCTTGCCCATTTACTTAAACCAGCATTCCAAGAACCCTGATCTGCATTCCAATAACTATCAATGAAGTAGTCCACCCATTGCCAAACACATCCCTCTGACTGCTCAAGTTGCTCTGCCAGTGTATCTCCTGTCTCTCTAAGCTTTGATAACACAGTTGTCACATTTCCTTCAGGGATTATCCTAAATGTCATTGCTCCGCTATTATGGATTACTTTACCAGCATATCCTCCAGTGTAGTAAAGACCTTTATAAAGATGAGGCTTATCTCCATCTAGCACTCCTCCGATATTAAAATCACTTGCATTGTCAGAACCTCCTAACGTAGGCATTTCCTTTCTTAAGTATTTAGTAATTGATTGACTCATTAAGCTTCTATAGTAAAATCATCATTGTCAATTTCATCTTGATCCGAATCTACATACCCAGCCTTTGTTATTTTCAAGTTGTGGTCCCCGACATCAATTCCTACTACCTGCAATTTGCCGTCTGCATCTGTAACCCCTTCAAAATTTCCATCTATGTATACCATAGCACCAGATATAACTACATTGCTAATGTAATCTCTCACATAAATAGTCACATCTTGAGGTATCCCAGCAGCCCCTATTGTAATAGATAATGTGGTACTATCCCCATCCCCAGACCTTCCAGTAATAACTACAGTGCCTGTATTCAAACTAGCAGGGACACCAACAGAATACTGACGGTAGGCTGTCCTATAAGATATATTTGCCACAACATCCCTATAGGCCGATTCGCTTACTAGTTTCTCAATCCTCAATTGATTACTGCCTTCTGCCCATTTAATATCACTATCAAACAGATTCAAACCTGGAAAAGATCCTCCAACCTCCATAGTAGGATAGCCAGAACTCGAACGCACAGGATAGGATAACGAAGCTACTCCATCAGTAAATACAACTTCTTCTGATTTGTCTTCTTCCACCAAAACACCAGGATTTGCGACTACTGACACTCCAGAAGAGCAAGAAAAAGTAAACCCAGAATCAAAAGCTCCATACGCTCTAATTACTACAGTGTCTCCTCCGACTGGATTGTCAGGAGAGTATTTTTCAATAATAATGTATTGATCCCAATACTCCTCTCCGCTACCTACTGTGAATTCCACTGAAGCGTATGTAGACTTATCGGCAAAGTAAAACAGGGCCTGGCACACCCCGACAGCATCTGCCAATAAAATATATTCACGGTACGTTACAGTATATGTTACTTCTTTGTAGTCAAATGGAAGATTAGCATTCCCTGTCACTTCTTGATTGCCGTTATAGTCAGGGAACGAGTAATTGCCCTTGCCCCACATTAAAGCCACCGTCTCAGTGATCTCTTCAGTAGCGTAGGACGTTGGGAGTTGATAGCTGCCATTTGGAAAATAGCAAATCGGCACAGCTCCATGGGAATGATAGTAAGGTACTTTTACTCTTACTTCCCTTCCATCCTTAATGTCGCCTGTTGTTAGTATTTCAGCAGCTATGGAAGCCACAGCGGCATCACCATCGTCAGGCCCAGGCTCATACCCATGAACGACTACCTTGTTATATCCAGACGATTCTTTTATTTCCTCTCCAATTACTACAATGTCATCGATATCTGTGTATGATTCGACTGGAGTTTTTGCAATAACTGAATAGGATTCAATTGATAAATTTCCATCGATGGATGGAACAAGTTGAGCACCAACAGCTCCCGCCAACATTTGTATTACTTCTATTATAGTTTTACCTTCAAGCACTAAAGAGTCCCTCTTAAGAACATAATCTTCCACGTTCCAAGATATAGTAATTTGCGGAGAAGGGATTGTAGGGGCATAAGAAGTTAGTACTTGATTGATAACAGTAGAAGCTGTTACAGCACCCGTCCTCCATTGGTGTACATCTATAGTAGAGTCATTGTCTTGTATAGTCTCACAGAAAGGACGGGACAAAATGGCCTGAGCAGACCTTCCCCAAACAGAAAAACCCACACCGTAAGAACCTGCATTACTAGTTCTTTCTTCGCAAAAGAATCTATAAGTTTGACTCCCTATAGCCACCTTGATTCTAAGCTGACCCCTTTTGGTATCTGGATCAAAAACATCCCACAATTTACTAGACATCAAATCTATAGATACAGTAAAGCAAAAGCTTTTATCATCCATCTGTATTCGACACGATTGCATGTCGTCTATTACAGATTTACTATCTATAATCACATTTATTGGAGTTGACATAGAACTAAATCCCATGGGACTTAGAGTAGTAATAATCGCCATACCCTTGTCCCATATCTTCATCTAAAATATGATTAGTTAAGCGCAAAGAGCCTGAGACTTTATCCAGTTCGTTAATGTCTGCCATTAATCGAATATTGCCATTGATGGAAGTTAGTATATGATTTCTAAGTCTCAATGGGCCTCCAGCAAGTTGAACATTTGAAGTATTTCTCAATCTCAAAGTACCTCCTACTTCTATACCAAATCTTAATCTCAATTGTCCATCTATCTCCGCAATAGGCTGGTGAGTAATTGTAGTTGTTGTGGTGCTAGTCGAACTGCTAGTTGTAGTGGAAGTACTTGTAGTAGTGGTACTGGTTGAGGTTGAAGTACTGGTTGAGGTTGAAGTACTTGTAGTAGTGGTACTGGTTGAGGTTGAAGTACTGGTTGAGGTTGAAGTACTGGTTGAGGTTGAAGTTGTAACAGTGAAAGTACTAGTTGTGACAGTGAAAGTACTAGTTGTAGTGGAAGAAGTACTTGTGGTAGTAGATGTGGTCGTGGTGGTTGTCGTAGTTCCAGTGCTCCACTCTAAATGCAGCTCTGCTTCAGACCCGACAGAGTATCCATTGAATGGGCGATCTGTCCAAAACCCAGATCCGTTGTCTACCAGCATAGCCATCATAGCATTGCCGGAAGAAAAGCCTACCCTATTTACTACTTCCTGAACAGCACTGACAATACTTGGGGAATTGTACCACTGACTTGCAGTCCAAGCCTCTTCCCCTGTCCAGTTGCTTTTTGCTGTAGTAAGATCTTTAGCCCAATAGTCTGCATAATCTGTAGGAGCTGAGGCATCATCGGCATCATTCAAATGAATATCACAGTTAAAATCCCCAGAATCATTTGACGAAGCTTGTAGCCTAATATAGGCACCAGTTATTGTTGCCCCTTGAGGAACGGTAACATTAGGAAAGCGCAACCAGCATGAGTATTCCGAGTTAGACTTCCCTACAACACAGCTACCAACAGCTACATAAGTGCTCGCCCCACGGACATACCCACCATCAGTTGTCTGCCCTGTTTCAAATGTTGCTGATGCCATCTACCCAATCCAAATCTTAAGTGGTAGTTGTAGTAAAAGTAAATGTGGTTGTAGTAGTGGTAGTTACAGTGCTTGCCGATTCCGCTTCCCATTCCAAAGCAACTAAATTACCTGCTAAGCTTCCGGTGGCAGCAGGAACAACTTCTTTGACCCAAACACCATACCCAGCATGTGTTGTAGTAAAAGTGATTGTATCTCCGGCTTGCCAATTGCCGCCCCAACCGTCCTTGTCCAAAAGGAAGTAATAGCTTGATCCATTTGTCGGCTGGAAGTCCGTATTAATATCTCCAGATCCTACACTCCCAGTAGAAGCGCCGGACACTGAAAAATTGGTGGCGTCTGAGAAAGTCAATGTCCAAGAATCTGTGACTGTCCCTTTGTTGTATACAGTCAAAGGATACCCGGCTTCGTCGTATGTACCAGTAGCACTTGTCTCAACCCAACTCCCAGAATCTGCCACAATGTTACCTAGATTAATTTTTGTACTGACTATAGTACCAGATCCAGAACTGAAGTTATTAGTAAATGTGCCTGTAACGTTAATAGTGGCAGTATTCCCAACAAACGCCGGTGCGCCACTAACCACCATCGACTCAACATGCACACCATCATCAACTCTAATAGTAGCCCCGTCATAGACTCCATTTGCTGCATCGTAGGTAACTTGCAAAGATCCATCCCCGGCTGTTATATTTGCAGCAAGAGTACCAGACCCGGCCCAATTACTATATCCCTCAGCAGCAGATTGAACATCAGTATCTGTGCCTGGTTTTATCCTAAAATAGTCGCCGCCTGTAGACAAGATGGAAATCCAAAGGTGGCAATGATACAGCACCAGATCTTCAACATTTTCATTTCTAACAAACATCTTACGATAGCGAGTCACTCCTGCCACTCTCTCATCGTGCGTTACATTTTGAAATAGATTGTTGAGGATGTAGTCAACCACTTCAGTAGACCCTATGCCCCCACCATTACTACCAGCCACATCATTGACATTCTCTGACTGATAGAATACTACATCCGAAGAAGCTATAGTCATTTTAATCCCTCCACATTGCTAGTCTGCTATGGTCAATTGTTCCCTACCAACAGTCCTGATCAACTCTTCGACTACACTTTTCTTGCCTACCAACGGATATCTAACTCCTCCAAAGTCGATGTTGACCTTACCCATATCATCCAAATCTATATTTTCTACTCTCTTTGTAGTTATCTCAGTAGTGTTCACTCTATTAGTACTTGACACAGCAGACCTGGCTCTATTACTAATGTTAGCCATTCCTCCCTTGGCCATCTTGTGTGTCATGCTATTGATAGCCTGAATCAAAGGTAAGTACTTAGCCGTTGCTGCTTTGTTGATAACATACTCACCGGCCTCAAGAAGAGCAGGAACTCTATCGCCTCCTCCAAAACCTGGAAGCCTGCCACCAGCAGCTAAAAGAATTGGAGCAATTCGGTCTGCTATTCCACTAGCAAAGCCAGCAACACCTCCACTTCGCAAACCGCCAAAAGCTCGGACGGGATGGGAAGTAAAAATATATCCTAATTCTTTTTCAAACAACTCCGATACCCAACGAGGAACCCCAGTGTCTCCATAAATAGACCCAGCATCCTTCAAAAAGCCTGTTCTCCACTGAAACTTACTTTCGGCAGTATTTCTAAAAGATTTTCCACCTATTTTAATACGAAAAGATTCAAAGAGACTTTCTAGAAATAGCTTTTCTGCCTCTTTACTACTTTTGTGCGCTTCTTTCCAAGATTCCATTTGATGATCAGGCAGTCCTCCATAAGAAAAATATGTTCCAGGGGATTTGTTGCCACGAGCCCATGCCACAGACCCGCCAGCAGCAAAGCCAGGTACTTGACCGCCAGCAGCAAAATACAATCCAGACTTCTTGAGTAATTTACGAATTGATTGTGCCTGGTCGTATGTTCTCCATGGATCGTAGTAAGTTTCAGATCCTGCGAATTTTCTCAAAGAATCAAAAAACCCTCTTTGCTGAAAAGCCAAAGACTGTCGATCATTTGGGGATAGTTCCCCCCACGACAAAGACTGTGCCAACTCTTTCAGCTCTCTAACTTTTTCTTCATTGCCAAAATATTGTTTTGCACCGGATCTTCTCGACAAGCTTAGAATTATATCAATGAAATCTGCTTTGTCTTTACTCAAACCTCCAGGCTTCCAACCACCCTTACTAGCCGCTAGTTTAGTTTGCTCAAACGCCTCAACAAAACCACCTTTAGCAAATCTACCTAAACTACGACCTATATTCCCTTTAAAAGAAGAAGCACTCATAAGTTTAGCAACATTACTTACACCAAACAACTTTGCTTTTTGCATCAACTCTCTTTGAGTCCATTCATACATTAGAGGATGAGTAAACTTCAAATCCTCAGAACCAAACGCCTCAGAAGCAAGACGGTAGGCAAAGTCTACTAAATCAGTATCAATGTCGGCTGATCTTTTATATTGAAAACGTTGTCCAAGTATATCTTTTCCTGTGTAATTACTTCTCCTATAGTAAGTAGCGAATGACTCCATCATTTCTACCAGTAACTTCTTTATATCTTCTGGGTCTTGCCCTTGTAGACTTTTTGCCCGTTGCATAA
>Ga0180433_10000346_pt1 | contig 79456 bp, 81 predicted proteins | sample SS_ome_8_FD_132980 | JGI IMG/M metagenome (GOLD analysis project Ga0180433, IMG submission 132980) | Hypersaline lake sediment archaeal communities from the Salton Sea, California, USA - SS_1_D_1 metaG | ecosystem: Environmental > Aquatic > Non-marine Saline and Alkaline > Hypersaline >...
AAGAACTTAACAACGAATTGAGAGCTGCAGCACTGAATGGAGATTTAGAAAGAGTGAAAGACACACTCTCAAAGGGTGCAGATGTTAATGCTAAGAATAATCGAGGATTTACTGCTTTGATGTTGGCTGCTATGGGTGGTAATAAAGAGATAGTTCAATTATTGGTAAAGAATGGAGCAGATGTTAATGCTAAGACTAATGGTGGAAGTACTGCTTTAATGATTGCATCTGATGGGCATAAAGAAATTTTTGAATTGCTCGGTGGTTTGGAAGAATTAAGAAAACAAATGAAGGATGCAGTCAAAGAAGAAAAAGATCCTGTAAAAAGATTGGAACTGAAAATTAGATTTGCTAAAGATTACAAAGAAATTGTTTTTTGCTTAAATAAAGAAACTAAAGTAGATGCTAAAACATTGAAAATGCCTCCTAAAAATAAAGGAACATCCAGAATTAAGAGGGTCACCACTGGTTGAGTAACAGTGAAAAACGCCTGTTTAACAGAAGATAACACTAAATACAAAAAAACATCTATAAACACTATATTTAAAAAGAGTTTTGGCCACTAATTATCCCATGAAGAAGTTCTCAAACAGGCCCAAAGGAGGGGATGAAAGACCTGCCGATGTTAAAGATAGGAAGAATGATTTTGATAAAGCAGGCACTGCAGGAAAGATAGCCCTTGGTTTGAGTCTTACTGTTTCTGGAATTACTTTGCCTTCATGTGATTCAGGTGTTGTTCCACCAAACAGAACAGATGCCGATGTAGATGTTGACTCTGATACAGACATTGACGTAGATACAGATACCGATATTGATTCTGATACAGATGTTGACACAGACGCCGATACAGATGTTGATTCTGATACAGACACTGATGTTGATACAGACACAGATACTGATGTAGACACTGATGTTGATACAGACACAGACACTGACCTTGACACAGATACTGATGTAGACACTGATGTGGATACAGACACAGATACTGATACGGATACAGAAACATACAGTTGCAATCCATACAATCCTCCACAGGAAACATGTGAGTGGGAGGAAACAGGAAATGAAACAAAGACATCCCATATGGATATGGCGGTAGATGAAAACCCTGCTCAGGAAATAGCAGATATTGCAGAAAAAATAGGTTTTGGTGAAGATTATCAGGTTTTTGATTTTGAAGGAAACAAAATTCTTGTTAAGGGAAATGTTGAAATGACAGGTGCAGAATCATCCACTGTAACTGTTGAGAAACTGGCCCATTTATCATTCTTCAATGAGGATGGAACGTTTGAATTCAAAGGAGAGTCCTATCAGGTCTATGAAACAACTGCTCCTGAAGGTGAAACAGGGGGATCACTCAAACTTGGTATTGAATCAGTTCGTATGCCCATTATGAAAATAGGGGACCAGTTGACTGACTGGGATTTCCTGTATGAAATATCAGAAATTACTGAAAATACAGTAACTTTGGATGTTATCAGATGGGATGGAGACTGCAAGGAATTCCTCAAGAGTGTTATTCTAGAAAACGGGAAAGTTGCAGACTTTGATGTACAAGGAAAAAGCGTATCAATATTTGTTGAAAGAATCTACAACGGAGAAAACACAAACCTTGTTCTTTTTGACGGAAAATCACTGGTAATTTCTGATTGTTCTGGGGAATGTTCAGGTAATGAAATAAACGGAACAATCCTGTGGAAAGATGAAAACGGTGAAAAGAAGCCCTATGCGGTTGTTGCTGAAGAATCACCGCAGGTAACTTTATCTGAAGGCGAAACAGTTGAAATCACAGGAAAAGACAGGAAGTTTACAATAACACACAGCGGTTCACAGATTCCTGAAAGAGATGAATTGACTTTTGAAGGAACAAACATGGTAACAACATATATCCACTATCCTTCAAGCGGAAATACAAACAAGAGGATAGCGGGTTTTGTCAGGATAAAAGGCCCTGAAAACTATTTCAGGATGAGATATGGAGATACTGATTACACTTCCGATGAAATTCTTGTTGATGCGGGAAGAAGCAAGGTTTACATCCTGGATCATTCAACTGGAAATTACATCTATCCTGAAAACAATGATGTTTACTGTTCAACAATAGACGGAAGCGGAAACAACACAAGACTGAGTTTTGATTTCAGCGACGTTGTTGGGGAGCCGGATGTTCATGCGATAGACATTCATGAATACAGTGGAGCTGAAAATATGGATGTCCTCAGGATTCTTTTTGATGCAAAGGACAGATTTATCAGAGAGTTCTACGATTATGACCACATGAGATTTAATTCTTCAAGGGTAGGTGATGTTCTTCTTGATGAAGGGGGATTCTCACACAGAAGCACAATATTCCAGAGAGGTGATTTGAAAGAAATGAAAGTCCTCTCTGCAATGTATCCAATAAAGCTTGTTTTGAGAGTTGCTATGGAGAACCACATCTGCACTCAGGAATAGTGGTAGTATCTGAATTTCCGAAGGTTTAAAAGGACTTTTCAGCCTAATAAATCCATGAAAGGGGATGAGGGAATTCTTTTAAAAGATATACTTGTTTTCTATCCATCTCATAAGGAGATGAGCCCATGCCCACAGGACCACAGAGACGGTTAAGAGTAGTAGAAGGTTCAGGAGATGGAAAGCCCAGAAAGAAAGATAGAGAACCCACAGACCCCCTGGGTGAGGGGATCTTCTACAACACAAGGGCCCTTTTCAGAAGAAAAATGGTTTTTCAGCTTCTTATTCTAAGCAAGAAATTCTCTTCTCTTTCAACCAGTTTGATACCTTTTGAAGATGTAAACAGTGAAATAGAAAAAAAGGGAAGGGCGATAAGAAATGTTTTTGATTCTCTGTACAACGGAAGTTTTATAGAAACAGACAGCCGAATGGAGCTTCATATCGTCTGCAAGGAGATGCTTGAAATCCTTAATGATTTCAGGGAAAAAATAGTCAGCGGAAGGCTTGATATTCCTAAAAATGCAAAGTATTTCAGAATGGAACAGGTAGAGCTTTTCATGGAATTTTTGGAAAGATTCAAGGACGTATTGGGCGGAAAGAAGCCCAGGAAAGTAGTTGATGTGGAAACAGTATACGGAGTGGTTGATTATGCAAAAACAATCTTTGAGATGCTCAATAAGGGGAAAACAGTCCACATAAAATACGCCGATGATGGGGGGAATATGCAAAGCATAAAACTAAGCGTTGATTTCATAGATGCTTCCGGCCGTATACTTGGCAATCTTGAATCATGCGGAAAAAAGAGCGACACAATCCAGATAACTGTTAGGGACATGGGAACAAGCATAAGGGTTGAAGCTTCCCCAAACGGAGATAAACCCACTGAAAAATACCTTACAATACTTGCAAAAACGCGTTCTGACTGATTTTTCAGGAATACCAATACTTTTTAAAAAACATAATAGAAAAACAATTGGTGAGCTGATGAAGACCATCAAGGAGTTTAGGGATGAATTGGAAAGTCTAAGGAAGGAAATGTTCAGACAGGGAACTAATGTTGATGTACTGCTTCTCGCAAGCTGGGTTGACAGATTGGTCATAGCAATCGAGGATGTATCTCCGACACTGGATATAATGGCTGAGGAGCTGGATGTTCTGGCAAGCAGGACAAAAAAGGAAACCAAGAAGCCTTCAGAACCTGTTAAGGCGGGAAAGCCTGAGAAGCCGAAGAAGGTTCCCAAAAAACCTGCGCCCAAGAAGGCAAAAAAGCTTTTGAAAAAAGTTTCATCAAAAGCAAAGAAACCAGCTAAAAAAGCAAAGAAAAAACCGAAGAAATCAAAAAAGAAGCCTGCGAAGAAAGCAAAAAAACGCAGATGAAAGGATTTTTTCTTTTGTTCCTGTTAGCTTTATCTTTTGGCTGTGTCCAGGAGCAGCCATATCAAGGAAGTGAAGAACAAACACCCCAGATAAATTCTCCTACTTTTTTTGAAGAGGAAATTCAAGAAAACAAAAGTTGTTATCCTGAAAATCACTGCGATTCAGAGCATTTCTGTATTAACGGGGAGTGTATCCCAAAAACCTCTCTTCTTCCAGAACCTTCTGATGAGGAGCCCATTTTCAAGATTGTTTTTGTCCAGAATGGAATGGATAATGAAACTGAATTCAATGAGGCGGTTGACAGGGAAGTTGCAGCTTTTGTATCAGCAACCCCCTTCAAGGATTGCCCCGACAGATTGGAAGTCCAGAAAATGTTCGATTTCTGCTGCAAAAACGGTACAGTAAAAGAATGCGCAGAAAATATTTTTGGGGATTTTGATTCAGTTGTTCTGCTTCACAATGCAGGAGTGTATGACACTGACTGCATTAAATGCTATGGCGAAGGCACTGTCCACATATCTGTTGAGGGAAGAGGGCTTCTTACACACGAATTAGGTCATTCTCTTTTTGGATTGTGGGACCAGTACTGCTACTGGCCTTCTGAAAACAATCCGAACCCTGTCGATTTTGAAGAGGGAAACTGCACGGAAGTAACTGATAAAAACAGCTGGCATTACAGATACTGCAGCCTTTCCCCTGAATCAGAAGAGGTGACTCCATACAAATGTCTTGGAAATATGAATTCAAAAAAAGGAAGAAGCATCATGGGTTCTTCAGTAAACAGAAATCCTGCAGACCCGGGTTTCGGCTTCACCGATGAGGAGCTTGAGATAATTTCCAAGAAAGTAAAGTGCAGCTGATATTATTCTGTTTCAAGAACAATTGTATCGTATATCAGCTTTGGCTCTGTGTAATTTGTAAGCTCTCCTGTTTCAGATGATACAACTCCGGTAACATATTCCTGAAGGGGTATTCCCAGTTCAATGTCAAGGTATGCATAACCTCTCAGGTATGCGCTGTATGTTGAATAAGGATGAATCCATCTGGCCCCTTCTCTTCCCGCAATTGTTTTTTTGTCCTGGAAACCTTTTTTCACTTTTTCTTCTGCTTTTTCTTTATTCACAGTATCAGGATCGAATATAAAACTGACTTCCTTCTTTCCATCTATGTATTCGCTTGCGATGTAGGCAACAGCACTTTTGTAATAGGGGATGTCATATATGTAGCTTGCAAGGTTGAATCCCTTAAGTTCCTCTAAATCAACCATCCTTTCATCTCCCTGGGGCCTTGGTCCAAGAACTTCGCATTTATCCCAGAAATATTCGCTTCTCTCGTAATCGGAATAGATGAATCCTTCAACATCCTTCTTTCCGCTGTAAACCTCCTCCCAGACAAGAAGGTATTCATTGCCTCCATACTCTTCTTTTGGAAAAGCGCAGTCAAGGTCTTCTGCAGTTTTTTCATTGTAAACCTCGATTTTCATTGTAAGTTCACTCCTGTCATACCAGAATTTCACTACCTTTGTTTCATCCTCTGCCGCAGTTTCAAAATTCATTCCAGGATTATCAGTTATTTCATTTAATGCATCCTGGGTTACAAAATAGTATTCGACATGAAGCTGTGAAACATTGTTAAGGCCTGCATTCCACGGATACTCAAGTTTTTCTTCAATTTCATCTTCAGGTTCTGGAGGCGCAGGAGCGGTCTCTTTTTCATCCTCTCCAGTATCAACAGGTTCAGGTTGTACAGTTTCCTGCGCACAACCAAGCAACAAAATCAAAACGGCCAAAACAACAATATATTTTTTCATTTCTTCACCTTAATTTTTGATCAAACTTTTTCTAAAAGTTTGAATGCAGGGGGCAGGATTTTCAAAGGGCGGGAGATTTGAAAGGGGGCCCGGCCCTTTCTTTGAACCTGCGAAGACACTAAGTCACAGGATTTCTAAAATTTTCCTGATGGAGCTTCTTTCATGAAGAAGATTCCTTAAGTCCTGCGCGTTTGACCAGACTTTGCTACCCCTGCAGCAATATCTCTAAGAATATTAAGAAACAAAATAAAAGGATATGCCAAAATCAGCCGTACATGGAACCTGAGGGCTCCCCTCTTTTTTTGCTTACTTTTGATTTAACCACTTTCTCCTTCATTTCAAGCGCAAGCTCTTTTGCCTCTTTATCCAGGTCTGAAGTGCTTATCTTTACACCCAGGAAATAAGACAGTGTCTTGAGCACTTTTACGGCGGCGTTTGGGTCGAGATAGTCCTCTGAAGATTCTGCAAGTATTGTCATGACGGGGAATCTTTTCATTGCACCCATTGAAAGAAGGACTCCGGTAACTCCAGTAGTTGCCCCTTCCCTTATAGGTTTAACCATTTTCTTGTCAACCAGTTTTTTCACAAGTTCCTTGTTGCTTGAAACGACATAGACTTTTCCTCCTCCCTCCTTGAGAGATATCCCTCCAAGAGAAACTATCGAGGAAGCATTAAGGCTTTTTGCAAATTCAAATATCTTTCGTGCCAGTTCAACAGATGATTTTACCGGTATAGACATTTCAGAGAGGATGACAATCAGATTGTGTTTTGAGGAGTAATGAATCCTTGCTGCAGGCATTGGAACGTACTCATGTATTGCTGCCAGAGGTGCAAATTCAGGGCTTGTTATGTATCCCACGAATTTCAACCCTAGGGAATCAACAAGTTGTGTTGCTGCAACGCTTCCCACAAGGCCTGTTCCCGGAAAACCAAGAACGACTACAGGCTTTTTCGCCTTTATCTGGCCTATCTTATGAATTTCAATTTTTTCAGGCATAAGACAATCTATCAAAAGAAAGATTTTTATATAGTTGCTGGCGAATAGTTGTTCGGGGATTTAATATGGGTTGGAAATCTAACAAGGTATCAATGCCTATGACTTCGGCAGGTATCATAGGAATATCGTCCGATGTTGACATATCAGGCATATCAATTGATCCTAGAGCAATAATAGTGGCAACGTTTGTTTTTGTTGGAATAGTTAAGCTTCTTGATTTTATATACTAGAAGAATTCTTCAATGATTACGTTTTCTTTTTTCTCCTCAGGGCACAGAACCAGTGCTTTTTTTCTTTTCTCCTCGCTTTTCTTTAATGATTTTACCAGCTCCGACACTTCGTCTATTGAAACAAGCCCCTTTTCTGTCTTAACCTTGAAATCAACAGGTTTGAAAAAAGTGTGCGGGTTGTCAACAAGAACATCACACCCGAATCTCTTTGAAAGTGTTTTTTCAGATTCAGGGTCTTTTGTTTTTTCAGAAGGTTCGACAACATCGACTATCTTGTAAAGCTTTCTTTCAAGCAGTCTTTCCACATATTTTTTTGCTTTGTAGGAATCCTGGAGTCTGATTAAAATCTCTTCATCTGTCGCAGAAAGAAATTCCTCAGGCTTCACGGTTTTGTCTTCAATTCCTGAAAGAATGGCGCGGTTCAGCATCGCCTCTGCTATTCTTACTGTGTGGTGAAGATAAACTGTCGAGAACATCATAAATCTTCCAATCAGAAGAAACTCGGCGGCTTCAAGTCCGCCTTCATCTATGCACAGTTCATTTCCCTCAAGACAGAGCTTGTGGATTATTCTGTCAGTGTCTATTACTCCGTATGCAACTCCCGTGTTGTTTGCATCCCTTTTAAGGTAATCCATCCTGTCTGCTCCAAAATCAGAATCAACTATTTTTCCTTCCGTACTTTCTGAAAGTTCTATCTCCCCGTCTTTGTAATTTTCATTAAGTATTTCTCCAATCTCGCCTTCCTTCATCTTCTTCCTGCCTATCTTTTCATGGCCTCCAAGGAACTTTTCCAAGGCCCTCTCTCCTTCATGTGAAAACGGAATGTGCCCTATATCATGAAGAAGAGCATACAGCCTTATTTTTTCTTTTCTTTCATCATCAATTCCCAACCTGTCTGAAATCATCGACGCAAGATGCAGTGTTCCTAGTGAATGCTCGAACCTTGTGTGTGTTGCACCAGGGTAAACGAGATAAGTGAAGGACATCTGCTTTATCCTTCTCAATCTTTGAAAGTCAGAAGTATCTATTATTCTTCTCTCAAGGTCGCTGAATTCTATGGTGCCGTATATCTCATCCTTTATTATCATCACACCACCGCAAAAACATCCTTTCTTTTTTCAACAACTTCCCCTTCATTCGCGAGTATGTTCATAATGACCCTCACTCCCTCAACAGGAAGGTTGCACATTTCAGCAAGAGTAGGAACATCCATTTCATCCTTCATTTTTTTCCTTATCAGAGAAGCGGCTTTTGTCATGAACCTTCTTGTTGCCACGTAAAATCTCCCGTCAAAATTCCTTACTCCGACGAATTCCCTCTGCATTTTCTTTTTCTTTGCATCCTCCGTGAATGCGTATGCCTTTTTTGAATCCGGAATCACAAGGTACCCGTCCCTTTTCAATAAATCTATGAATGACATTCTGTAATCTGATTGCGGTTTCTCCTCTTTTTTCGGAGGACTCTCCCCCCTAAGCAAAGGATAAACAGAATCGGCAATATTGTAAACCCCTTTTGGATATTTCCTGCTTTTGAATTCATTGACGTATTTCTTTTTCATGAGATACATCAAAACTTTTTTTTCCCCTTCCGTCAGCACTCCATTTACATTTTCAGGAGTTCTCTTCTCAAATTTTATTCCTGTGAGTTTTTTCAGAACGGCCTTTTCAGCGTCCATAAGGGTTTTATTTCCTGAATCCTTGCTGGGTTTCCTTTCAAGTGGAAAAGAAAGAAGATAGAATCCATCCTTCAAGGGAAACAACTCAATTTCACTGACAGAACTGAATTCTTCCGGGAGCTCAACATAGTATTTCTCCCCCTTTTTCAGCACTCCCCTCTTCACCATGATTAAACTTCTCATTTCTGTTTTAAAAAGCTTGTGAGTGTTTCCCTGATTTCCCCAAGTATCCCGGGCCACCTGAACCGGTAACCCCTGAACATGAATGCGGCGATTATGAAAGTCAGAATAAAAGTAAGCACTGCAAGTATTGAGATTTTTTCAGGGGTTTCATCTATGAGATTGGGGTGGGTTTCAAGGACAACGTAGTCAAGGACATCGTTAAAAAGAAAAAACGCGAGGGCAATGAGAATAGCATATCTTTTGAGATTGTCCACTCTCAGAAAGGCCCCCTCAACAATCATGAGAAGGTGCATTAAAATCAATGAAAAACTTGCAAAAAACAGTTCAGGAGAGAGATACCTTGGTGAAAAGAAAAGAAGAACACCTACTGTCCATATTCCGTATTTTATACAGCCGAATGATGCAAGCGCAGTAAGAACCTGGCTTCCCTGCTTGAAAATAAACATCAGGAATACCCATGCGGCAAAAAGCACTGCGAGAGGGCAGTCCAGTATAAACAGCCAGAGGTATTCCGGGAAATCAACTACCTGCTTTGAGTAGTGGATAAATCCGTATATGAAACCAGCAATGTTTATTGCAACAATGAAAAGCGCAACGATCTCTTTTTTCAATCAGTCACCTTTATCTCTTTTGCAGGAATCCCGCCTGCAAACGCGTTTTCCCTTACATTCCTGTTCACAAGCGACATTGCGGATATCCTTGCGTTATCTCCAATTTCAGTTCCTGCAAGGATAGTGCAGTTTGCTCCTACCATGACATTTTTTCCAATTCTAACTTTTCCTTTTCTCCATTCTTCAATAAGGTATTCATGCGCAATCACAACAGTGTTGTATCCTATTATTGTGTTGTCCCCTATTTCAATCAACTCAGGAAAAAACACATCAAAAACAACCCCAAGACCTACAGAAACATCCTTTCCTACTTTCATGCCGACAAACCTGTACATGAATCTTTTCACTGCGAGGGAGGGCATAAACCTTGCAGTATATATAACAAGAAAATTAAAGACAACCGAAAACGGATTCTTGATTTTCCACCAGTAGCTCATCGAATTCTTTCCTTTGACAGGATGTTTTTCAAGTTTCCTCATCTTTTCCCCTCTGATTAGAATAGATAACACAACTTTTTATTCCTTCTTCTCCTTATTTTCTATGTGAATTCTATGTCAGTTTCGCCGTTTGAAGAAAGATACAGGACAGAGATGAATGTAATATTTGAGGAAGAAAACAAACTCAGGAAATGGATGGATGTAGAGATAGCTCTTGCCAGGGCTCATGCTTCAATGGGAACAATACCAAAAGAATCAGTAAAAAAACTTGAGGACGCAAGCAAAAAAGTAAAGCTTGAGAGAGTTCTTGAAATAGAATCAGAAATCCACCACGATTTAATGGCGATGGTCAAAGCGCTCAGCGAGCAGGCAGGGGATGCAGGAAAGTATGTTCATCTGGGTTCAACAAGCTATGATATAGAAGACACCGCAACAGCATTGATATTCAGGGACGCGATAGAACTTTTAGAAAAAAGACTGAACGAGCTTTCTGATGTTCTTAAAAAACTTGCAAAGGCCCATGTTGAAACAGTCTGCATAGGGAGAACCCACGGCCAGCATGCAACACCTACAACCTATGGTATGAAATTTGCATTATGCTACCAGGAACTCAAAAGAAACATTGAAAGAATGAAAGAGGCAAAAAAGAGAATCCTTGTAGGTAAGATGTCAGGTGCTGTTGGAACGATGGCAACCTTCAGGGGAAAAGGAATTGAAATTCAGGAAAAAGTAATGAAGGAGCTGGGATTGAAGCCGGCTCCGATATCCAATCAGGTGATACAGAGGGACAGGCATGCTGAAGTGATGTCGGTTCTTTCTTTGACTGCCAGCTGTCTTGACAAAATTGCAAAAGAAATAAGGAACCTGCAGAGAACAGAAATGGGTGAAATAGGAGAGCCGTTCAAGAAAAAACAGGTCGGCTCTTCAACAATGCCGCACAAAAGAAACCCCCACAAGGCTGAGAGAATATGCAGTCTTGCGAGAGTGGTGAGGTCAAATCTTATCGTCGCCATGGAAAATATCCCTCTTGAGCATGAAAGGGATCTTACAAATTCTGCAAACGAGAGAGTGATATTTCCCCAGAGCTTTATTGCAGTCGATTACATGGCAAAACAGATGATCGGAATACTTTCAGGCCTCCAGTTCTTCGATGAAAACATAAAAAGAAACCTTGAACTCACAAACGGATTGATAATGGCCGAGAGGCTTATGGTTGCCCTCACAGACAAGGGCGTGGGAAGGCAGGAAGCCCACGAGAAGGTGAGAACTCTCGCGATGGAGGCCTTCGAGAAAAAAAGACATCTCATGGAAGTTGCAAAGGAAAACATAGATGAGCTAAATGAAAAAGAAATAGAAGAGCTGTTTGACTACTCAACATACACCGGAAATGCAAGGAAAATAGTCGAAAATGCCCTAAAGGAATGATTTTTAAATACAATTCGATAAACTACGGTTTGAGGGATACATAATGGTTGCTATTACAGAAAAGAAAATGCTAGTCTATGGTGCAATAGCAGTGGGCGGCCTCGGAATGCTGATTTCTCTTTTCGGAGGAACTATAGGCTCTCTTATAGGAGGCCTGCTTGCGGGTTTGGGCGCATTGTTCGCAATTTTGTTTATGAAGTACGGCTACATACTCATGCCTTTAATTACAGAGAGAACAGGCACCGTCATAATGACAGACACCGGTTTTGAGATTCCTCCCAGACAGGACGTCGTGGTCAAGAATGTGGGAGGGGTTTACTACGCATCTGCATTTTTAGGAATAAAAATATTCGAATCTGCAACTGAAAAAACCCTTGACGAGAACATAGCATACAACGAGTATTTCGAGAGGGCGATATCAAACCTTAAAAACGTAACAAAGATCGCATACATGGTTTATGTTGAGGACATCTCAAAAAAGAGAAGGGATATAGAGGCAAAAAGGGCTGAAGCCCAGCTAAGGCTTGCCAGGGAGAGGGACAAGGGCGAACCGGATGTTCTTAAGATAGACAAATTCGAAAGGGAAGTTGCGGTCTGGGACAATGAACTAAACAAACTGATCAAGGGCGTAAAGCCCATGGGTGTTGTTGCATATGCAATGACAACTGCAGTAGGGGTTTCAAAGGATGCCGCAATGGCTGCGGCGAAAGCGCAGGCAAACGAACTCAGAACAGTTCTTGCAAATGCGCTTAATGTAGAGGTAGAACTTCTTACAGGAGATGAGATGCTTAAATGTTTCGAGTGGGAAAAGTTTATGCCTGTCACTGCACAGGATCTTGAGGAATCTATGGTGTGATTATGGGAAAAATCAGTATGAGCAAGGTTTCAAACAAGGAAATCTCAAGAAGAAACCTTTTGATAAGACCCCCAGAGCCACCCATGGAGATACTTTTTGATAATCCCGCGGATTCAATTTTTGTAGGAAAAACAAAAGTTTTCCATGTTCCGTTCAACTGGGATTTCAAGAATGTTGCAAACCCCCACATAGCAGTCGTGGGTATCACAGGTTCAGGTAAATCATATTTTATCAAGACATTTCTTGTGCGTGCTGCAAACGTCTGGAGTTCAAACGCACTCATTCTTGACTGGGCAGGAGAATACAGGGAATGGGTCAGGCAGACAGGAGGGAAAATAATTGCTCTTGGTAAGGGTTCATATCTCAATCTTCTTGATTTGGGAGGGATGAGACCTTATGACAGGATAAAGCAGATTATGAGAACTCTTGAGCTTTTGACAGATATAGCCAATTATCCTGAGCAGAGAAGGCTTACAGAACAGGCAATAGAAAAGGCATACAGGGAAAATAAGTACAGGATGGATTCAGCAGAGCACAAGGATGAGCTAGGAAAACCTTTAACACCTCCAACTCTAAAGGATGTGGTGAAGGTTCTTGAAGAACAGTCAACAATAGGCACTTACGAATTTCCGGCAGAACTTGAAAACGCAATCTACAGGTTGAAAAAATTCACAAAAAGCGGAGAGGATTATTTTGCACAGCAGTCTTCAGTCAGCCTTGACGAGATAACAACTTCCGGCCTTGTTGATTTGGACCTTTCAGGCCTTCCGGATGAAAAGTTCAGGGCTATGGCCGGCCTTACAATACTTCAGTTTCTGAAAGAGAGAATGAGGGCTGCCGGATGGGCAAAGAAAAAGGGAATCAGGCTTTTTGTAGTTCTTGACGAGGCATGGAAAATTGCAAAAGAAGACAACTCAGATGCAGTTATGATTGTCAGAGAAGGTAGAAAGTATAACTTCAGCATAATAGTAGCCTCACAGAACCCTACTGATATAAGCGAAACAATATTCTCGAACGTTGGCACAACCTTTATTCTCAAGGTTAAATTCAACCGTTTTCTCGATTACCTGCAGACTACACTCAATTTCAGCAGTTTTATGAGGGATGAGATATCAAAACTAGGTGTCGGACAGTGCGCAGTAAACATGGCGCTCACATCACCCACACCATATCCGTCTACATTTCTCATAGAAAAGATAATAGGTGAGGAGCCTGCAAAGGAATACTTCCTAGAACTTGGGGAAGTGTTAACACCAAAACAGAGGAGGGATGCAAAAATGACAAAGTCAGTTTCATTTTCAAGGGAAGAGTTTAGGAGAAAATTAAGGCAGTACGGAATATCAGATACAAAGATTGAGGAAACCTCAAGAATGTTTGAGAAAAACAATTACAGGTTTGATGTCATTTCCTTTGTAATTCTGCTTGAAAGATACGGAATGGCAAGAAGAAGCATAAGCGAATTCCTCAAGGATGCCGGGATAGACGACATAACGATAATCAACATATTCGCAAAAGTTGATATGAAAAAGACAGAAAGCGGATCCGGAAGGGAAGTAACCCAGGTAGTTCTTGAGGAGGAATGAAAATGGGAAAAAAAATCTGTGTTGTGTGCCGCGAGGAAATTAAAAGCGGAAAGTTTTACAGGGTAAAAGAGGACAGGGCAATAAAACTCATAAGGGCGATAAAGACAAGACTCGGAATAGCACAGGGGAATGAATTGTGCATCTGCCCAAAAGACATTGAAGAGCAGAAGGAAAAAAGAAAAAAATTCGAAAAAGAGCTAATCATCTATTCGATAGTTGCGGCGGTTGTTGTGGTTGTGCTGGGTGCAATGCCCATTCTCACGGGAAACATAAACATAGGTGCAATATTCGGTTCTCTGCTTGTTGGGGTCATGATAGTTCTTTTGTTTGTTGTTTTCAAGTATGTCCCTGCTGTTGATGCTGAATCCAAGGTCATAAAACCCGCAAAAAAGAAGAGAAAGAAAAGGTGATTCTTATGGTTGAAAAATCAAAAAAAGAGGAAAAAAAACCAGAACCTACTGTTGACGGGTTTAAGCTTTCAGGAAAGCTTGTCGGCAATATGAAAGAACTTGCAGGAACATTAAGGACGATATCATTTCTCGAGGTGGCGCAGGAAAAAGAAGCAGTCAATGCGGCATATGTTGAAAGCAGGGACATAAAAAAAGACCCGTATCTGTTTTCAATACTCAAAATAACAAAGGACAGCATAGATGTCATATATTCAATACCTCCGGGAATAGGACCAAGGAAAAGAAGGCTTGACATCATACGTTATCTTCTTAACATACTAAGCGTTATAGAACCGATATTCAAGGTTGACAATAAAATAGTCTATCAACTCATGGAAAACTCAGTGAAGGATGTTTCTGATTCTGTTTCTCTTGACTATTCAAAACTTTATACAGAATATGACACTTTGAAAAAAGAAGTAAGGGATTTGAGGCTAAGGGTTTCCCGCTTCAGGGAGGAAAACGAAGCTCTCAGAAACAAGAACTATGAACTGAAATCAAAGAATGACGAAGCGATTCTCCAGCTGAGAAAACTTGAAACACTTTCGGATTCTGCACTCAAGGCAAAGCTTCAGGAGTGGATATCCGAACACAACGGGGAAATAGACGTAACTGAATTTGCAAAGATGTACAAAGTACCTGATAAAAAGGTTGAAGATGCACTCAACGATCTTGTCAGTTCAGGATATCTTTCGGTTATAGGATAATACAGGGATGCTGATGGCTGATTCAAAGGCGGGATCAAAAGAATACAAGTTCGATACGCGCAGAAAATATGACTATGTGATGCGCTACAAGGTAATTGAAAAACCGCCCCTTGAAAAACTAAAGGACGATATAAAAAAAATATTTGAAAAAAAGAAAAAACCGAAAACAAAACTTCTTGAGGAAAAAAAACCAAAGAAAGCAGGAAGGCAGTTCAATCTTCTTCTTATCGCAGTGACAATAACAATCGCAGTTCTCCTGATAATAGGAGGAGTGATATTTTTGACTTTCCAGCAGGCCCAGGCGGGATACCAGCCGGGCCCTATAGTGTCACCCGATGTTGAAACTACAATCACCGGAAGCGGAGTGATAAGCGGAGGGGACAGGACAACAGGAACAAACATCGCATACGTTACGATGGCTTATTCTACGGCAGGAATGGAAAACCACACATTCAAATTAAGCGTTTACAATGACCCGATACCTTCAGAAGTGTTTCTTCTTTCAAGCGACAGGTATGATGCAGAAAGCTACCCACAATTTTCAACATCCCTTAAATCAATCCTTGAAAAGAAAGGAATAAGCGTAAACGAGATAGACCTTGAACTTCTTGAAACAATACCGAGAGGCGCGATAGTGATAATCCCCTCAGGTTACATCCCCCAGGAGCTTCTTGGGGTTGACAGCACGATAACAGTCAACGAGCTTATGGGAAGAGGAGTGGTTGTTGTCTATGTGGGTCTTCCATTTGACAAGATGCTTGAGAACGGAATTCCAAAAACAACACCTACAGATGTCTTTCAAAAGACAGGCATAAGGTTTGATGAATCTTCAAGTCTTTCAAGCAGAAGCGGTTTCTCTCTTTTCCAGCCTTTTTACAGGGCCGAGGGTTCTGGTTCAGGAGTTTCAAATCTACTTGCATACGGTTCCGTAAGCATAGTAAAGCGCAGCGGAGGGGCAATAATATTCCTTCCCCAAACTCTTGACGGGGGATGGAGAGAGGACCCATATGCAGCCGCAGAGGACATATCAAGAATAATATACGAAACCCCCTGGACAGAAACAGTGACAGAACCCAAATATTACTACAGCACTGAAAACGGGGATAATGTAATAGGAATGTTCACAAATTCTTTCAAGGGAACAAGAAAATCGATAAAAATAGAATTTGAAGGCTACGATGATGAAGGAACAAAGATTGAGAGATATAGGGTTGTCAACGTTGATAAACAAACAAAAGGCAATCTTTACATAAGCGGAGGGCCTAGTGTTGCACCAACAGATATAACAGAATACCCCATAAGGATAGATGCAAGGCTTATGGAGGATTCTCCTGAAGTGGAACTTCTTTACTTTATTGTTGAAAATGCAACTTCAGAAGTCGGGGAAAGGGTTGACCTCGGTGAGAGGTCTGTACAGGCTCAGATACCTTTTGATGTTCCCATTCATCTTACAACAGGAGAATACATAGCAAGTATAATTGATGATGAAAGCAATGTGTATGCGCAGAGCTATCTCAAAGTGGTTTCTGTCGAGCCAGTAGCATACTCAATATCCGGTAATGAGTACACCTTCAGAATACTACAGGATGGTTCTCCAAAGAAGGTAAATGAAGTGACAGTTACTGTCGATGACGGAAAATATGGAGAGTATACCTTCGAGGATGCTTCAATAGTTATTGTTGATTTAACCCAGGCCACAGGAGGAGAAGGACTTCCTGCAGGAACTCATACATTCACTTTCAAGATAGGAAAGCTTGAGTGGACAATACCGCTTACAAAAGGTTCTCCCGCACCTCCCCTGTTCGCGGACCCGATATTCCTGGGAACGCTCGTTCTCTCAGCTGTGATAGTCGGCCTCGGAGTCTACTTTGCAAGCAAGGAAACAATCAACTACCAGATCGACATACCTGATTTCCCTCCGGTTGCAAGAACAAGGATATCCCTCAAGAAAAGGGACGTCCTCGGGATATTTGAAAAGGTCAATGAGGATTACAAATGGGCGGAAGTTCCCTTGACCGTCTCTGAAATAAAAAGCGGTTTCAGAAACATACTTTACAGGGGACAGCCGATTTACATAAGCGACTACAATGTTGAATTCCTTATGGATACACTTAAGGCAGACGGAAACGTGAAAGAGTCAATGGGATACTACGGTCTTTCTTCATGGGAGAAAAAAACAGGAAAGACAATGGATTATCTGTCGCTTTTCAGGAAGATAAGGGACGTCTGCGTAAACAACGCTGTTCCATTCACAAGAAAAGGGGAATCAAAGGATTGCGATACAGAAATAACTGCGATGGGGCAGGAGATGCACGTCCATCTTTATGACAGGCACGGAAACACAAAAGAGCTTGTGAGGAATGTTCTGGAGACTGTCAAAAAAGGAATAACTGTCGTTGTTTTCGAAGGAGAAAGAGACAAGAGAGAATTTGAAAACCTTCTGCGTTCGCCTTCCCGTGCGATGCTCCTCCTTAAGATGGAGCAGAATACTAGTTCAGTTCTTCTTCTGAATGTACGTGAATTCGATAAAATGATAAAGGAAATCAAGGAAGTCTAAAGAATTTCTATTGCTGGTCTTACATTAAGGCCCAGCTTCATTTTTTTTGCTTTTTCAACAGAAACCCATTCAGAAGATTTATGCTCTTTGCTCAATTCAACCTCTCCCTTTGTGCTCTCTCCCCTGTAAACTATGTATACCGAGTGCTTTTCGTGTTTTGAGGTGAAATTATCCTCTTTCTCATAAACCGCGGAAGTCACTGTTAAAAATTCAAGATTCCCGACCAAAAGTCCTGTTTCTTCTTTGACTTCCCTTTTTGCAGCTTCTTCAGGGCTTTCCCCCCAGTCGACAGAGCCTCCCGGAAACTCCCATATTCCATCCTGCCTTTCAAGAATAAGTATTTTTTCATCTCTGAATACAACAACACCTGAATTGAGTTCCTGTATCTTTTCCAAGAAAATCACAACCTTGGAGGTATCCTTTTCAATTCAAACAATTCAGAAGCTTTTACATCATCAAGGAATTCAAGGAGTTTTTCGCATCTCTGGCATCTGAATTCACATTCAGCAGCCTCATTGAAAGGAATGATTGATTCTTCCCCGCACGAAGGGCAGAAGTACATCTCCTGTCCATTCTCAATGAATTTGTTTTTTCCATTTGCATTCTCCTTGACCCATTCAGACATTTTTTTCTTGTTTATAGACCAAGAATAAGAGTACCATCCTGTTTCACTGTCCTTTTTTCTTACGTAATTCACAAGTCCTACCGAATGGAGTTTGTTCAAGGTGGCCCTGACGTCGCTTATTTTAAGCTTTAATTTCTTTGCAATTTCCTCATCGCTGAGGTTTCCGCAGAAATTCCTTACAACCTGGAGTGTGTTTTCCCCCCCAAGGTCTACAAGAAGCTGCCTTGCGGCTGCGTCAGAGAGTATGAGATTAAGGTGTTCCTTCCATATCTTTTCCTGTGCATTGATTATCTTTCTCGCACTTGATTTCTTTACCGCTGAAATCTTCTTTTTTTTGCCAGTAGAAGCCTTCCTTCTAGTGGAGACTTTCTTTTTCTGCTTTATGACCTTCTTCTTTGAACTGACCTTTTTCTTATTTTTTGACTTGTTTTTCAAAAGAACCACCGAATACATTATTTACTCAATTTAAGTATTTAAACTTTGTTACATTTTATGTTATTAAATACAACAAATAACCCTTTTAAAAACCATTTCAACCAATAAATTGGCATGCGCGTGGCCTTTTTTACAGACACATACCTTCCAAATGTAGATGGAGTGGTTTCAACAATATCCAGTCTTAAAAAACAGTTTGAAAAAAAGGGAAACGAAGTATTCATATTCTCACCCGGGAGCAAAAAACAGAAGGAAAGCAACAAAGACGACCATGTCCATTATTTCACTTCAACATCATTCAAGCCCTACCCTGATTACAGGATAGCGTTGTTCAATTTCTTTTCTCCCGTAAAACTGGTAAAAGAAAGAAAGATAGAGATAATTCACTCACACGGAATAGCCACAACAGGCCTCGCCGCCATAAAAACATCCCAGAAGCTCGGAATTCCGGCGTTCGCAACCTTTCACACGCTTGTACCCGAGGCAGTCCACTATATTACAAAAGAGGAGAGGATAAAGGACATACTCAGCAAGGCCGCCTGGAAATACCTTATATGGTACTATTCACATTTCAAGAAAGTTTTTGTTCCTAGTATGTTTGTAAAGGAAATGCTCGAGAAAAGGGGGCTGAAAAACACCATTCTTCTTCCAAACGGCATAGACACAAGGAAATTCAGCGAAAAGAACGCAGATCCAGGACTCATAAGAAAGAAATTCAAGATTCCAAAATCATATCCTGTGGTGGCCCATGTAGGCAGGGTTGCTTTGGAAAAAGGAATAGACCTCCTCATAGAATCGGCGCCGAGCATACTCAATATAATGCCGAAGTCGGTGTTCCTTATAGTTGGAAAAGGGCCGGGAGAAAATTATTACAAGGACCTTGTGGCAAAAAAGGGCCTTGAAAAGCACTTTATATTCACAGGATATGTATCTGAAAACCTTCTTCTCAGCGCATATGCCACTGCAGACGCACTTGTTTTCCCGTCAACTTTTGATACACAGGGTTTGACTGTCCTTGAAGCCATGGGCATGGGAACTCCTGCAGTAGTAAGAAAAAACTCCGCCCCTTCAGAGATGATAGAAGAGGGTGTTGACGGCTACATCTTCTCAGACCATTTTGACTTTTATGAAAAAGTGGTTAATGCTGTAAAAAACAAAAAGAAAATAAAAGAGAATGTAATCAAGAAAGCAAGAAAATACGACATACGAGATGTTTCCCAGAATCTTCTTGAAATGTATGAGAAATACCGCTAGCCTGTTGCATTCCCAGTAACATTCATTTCTGTCTCGTTGTACAATATTTCTGGCTCCTTCACGCAAAGCTGCAGGCAGTCCGTCTTCTTTTTCTCATCAACTATGTTTTCGCATATTGAAGGGCTCTGTTTTCTTGCACCTATCTCAAAGTAGCAGTCATCTCTTTTTTCTTCTGATTTCAGAGTTGGGCAGAGCGTTTCATCTCCTCTGAACATCGCGACATTCATAACGCACGTATCATGTTTTTCAGAATCCAGTGCAGTGCAAAGGCTTGGCATTGAATAATCAACAGCCAGCTCGTTTATGCAGATGCTGAATTCATTTTCAGGTTTCTGGTAGCACGTCATAAGCTCTGAATCAAGCACAACCTCTTCAGCAAAGATATCAAGTGTATCGTTTATATCATCCATTTTGTCAGGGGGAACGATTTCAGGAGCATCACCCCACCGGGAATCCAGCAGTGTGAACGTTATCTCCTCTGCCCTTCCAAGAGGCATGTTAAAGTACTTTTCATAGGTTTCTCCTGTTTCTGGGTCGATGCAGTATGATGCATAAAAGTAAACTGCTGAATTTACCCCAAGGTTTCTTGCCTCTATTATTGTGAGAACGGAATAATCGACTGTATAATTTATCAGAGTGCAGTTATGGCCGTTAACAATCTTTGTCTGTGTTTCATTTGAAAATTTGTATACGCTTTTGTTTATCATGTGTTTCCTGTCATTCAATGTTTTGTTTATGTTCTCTTTGTTGAAGAACAACCCCTCAACATATCCTGAATATTCTTCAAGGATTGAAACATTGTATGCGTTAGAGCATTTTCTTTCCCCTTTGAACTCAACACAGAATATTGTTTCATTTCCTATGAAATAAACTTCCCTTTTTGCAACAGGGGATGTCCCGCTGACCAATTTCAAATCTCCCTTCTTTGTAAGCGTCGTAGTTGTCCTGTATCCGTCGACAAGCTCTTCGTAAGAATAATGGTAGTCGCTATCAGTATAATTCATTGGCCTTTCAATAGCCTTCAGGTAAAGCGATGCGGAATATTCCTCTACACTGATTTCAGGCTCTGGCTGTGGCGGATTTCCCAGATAGTATATTAATCCCGCCAGAATAATAATCGCTCCAATAAAAACAACAACTTCTTTATGATCCATATTAATCCCTCTTAAACATGAATTTTATAGATTAATTTAAAAAGCATTTCTGTAAAATTCTTTTTTATTAAAAATTTAAAGAGGCTGAAAAATGGATTTTGTACCTAAAAAAGTTTTCCTCACCAAAGGTGTTGGGAAGAGCAAGGACAAGTTAACTGCTTTTGAGCTTGCACTGAGAGATGCCGGGATTGCACCATACAATCTTGTTTCTGTTTCAAGCATACTTCCTCCCGGGGCAAAAGTAGTTCCGCGGAACGAAGGATTGAAACTTCTTAATCCTGGACAGGTAGTCTTCGTTGTGATGGCAAGAATAGAATCAAATGAACCGAACAGGCTTATGGTTGCATCTATAGGCTGTGCAATACCTGCAGACAAGAAATCATACGGTTATCTAAGCGAGCACCATGCATACGGGCAGACCGATAGAATAGCATCAGATTATGCTGAGGACCTTGCTGCTTCGATGCTCGCGTCAACTTCTGGAATTAAATTCGATCCTGAGACTGCATGGAATGAAAGGGAAGATTATTTTAAGATGAGTGGTAAAATAGTTAGGACAAGACATGTTACACAATCTGCGATTGCCGACAAAACAGGAAAATGGACATCTGCAATTGCAGCCGCCGTTCTTGTAATGTAGGTGATACTATGGGATTTTTGGATTCTTTCCTTGGAAAAACTGAAGAGGCTCCCTCTAGTGATGCTGCAAAAGGGACTCCTTTCAAAATGACACTGAGATTTTCTCCCCTTCGTCTGACTTCGATGAAGGACAATATGGTAAAACTTGTTGTGAATGTACAAAATGTTTCAGGCGACGCACAGCTTGTTTCTGTTGACGCCCTCCTTCCAAGAAGGGAAATGGTGGGTTTTGATCCGACATGCATAAACAAACATGTAGAAAAAAAGGTCGGGGAGCTAGCTTCAGGAGAATCAAAAGAGGTTGTCATTCCTATTTGGGGAAGCAACCAGACAAAAGCAGGAAGCTATCCTGTAGAAGTCAAGGTGTTTGCACATTACCTTAATTATGACAAGGTAATAAACTATGTAAGGAAGACCACCTCACTCAGAGCCGTCTGAATCTATCTTTTTCCTTAATTCTTCCATTTTGTTTGCTATTTCTATTCCTTTCTGGGTCAATTCTGCTATTTTTTTCTTTCCTTTTATCTTTACTGAAACAAGCCCCAATTCTTCAAAATCAGACACCAGGCTGCTGACGTAAACATAAGTAGTTCCTGTTTCTCTTGCAATCTTTGAAAAATGCCATTCCCCCTCGTTCTTCAATACTGTGAACACCTTGAACGGTTTTTCCTTGAAAAACAGTTTTAACATGCAGGAATTAGGCAGCGACACAAATAAAAACCAAATGCTCTCCTCGGCCTCTCGACGATAGCTTTATAAAACTCTCCGTCGATATAGAGATGATAAGCTCATTATTGAGCTCTTTTTAAGGTGAATAATATGGGAAAGAAAGTTGGATCTGAAAAAATAAGTAGAGAGGACGGATATCTCTATTATGTAGGAAAGGACGGATATGTTTGGGCAGCACCAATGAAACACAACAAGAGAGGAAGAAAAAAGAAAGTAGGATCTGAGAAGATCATGAAAGAAAAAGGATACATGTATTACTTGGGCAAAGACGGTTATGTTTACAGAGCAAAATTAAAGAACGCATAACTTTCTTTTTTTATTTTTATTTTGTTTTTTCTAATTTAGGGAATGGTGGAGTTATATGAAGATTGTAATATCAGATTTAAAGACAGGGAAGTCATACCAGGCCGAAGTAGCCAAGGACAATGAGGCACAAATAGTGGGCAAGAAAATAGGAGACCCTATAGACGGAAGTCTTATCGGAGCTCCTGGGTACACACTTGAGCTTACAGGAGGAAGCGATGCCAGCGGTTTTCCTATGAGAAGGGACGTAGTCGGAGTAAGAAAGTCAAAACTTCTTTTGACTGACGGCGTCGGATTCAATGCAGAGCAGAAAGGAGAGAGAAAAAGAAAGCTCGTCAGGGGAAATACCTACTCTTCAGATATAGCTCAGGTGAATGCCAAAGTGACAAAGGCAGGACCTACACCTCTTGAAGAACTCTTCGGAAAAAAGGAAGAGAAGAAAGAAGAGGAGAAAAAGTAGGTGTTTGATTGCAGGCAGAGGTCAACATCGGATTGCTTGGCCATGTGGACCATGGAAAGACAACCCTGACAAAAGCCCTTACAGGCAAATGGACAGATACCCACAGCGAGGAAATCAGAAGGGGGATCTCCATAAGAGTAGGTTATGCCGATTCAAATATCTATTACTGTTCAAAATGCAAAAAATACTCTGTTTCTGAAAAGTGCTCATGCGGCGGAAAAGCCGAATTCAAAAGAAGAATCTCATTCATAGACGCACCAGGCCATGAAACTCTCATGACTGCGGTCATATCTGCTTCAAGCATAATAGATGGGGCATTGTTTCTTATAGCAGCAAATGAGGAATGCCCCCAGCCACAGACTGCAGAACACCTTATGGTTCTGAATGCTGTCGGGATAAAAAACATAGTGGTCGTACAGACAAAGATTGACCTTGTGAGCAAGGAAAAGGCACTTGAAAACTACAAACAGATAAAGGAATTTCTCAAAGGCACCGTTGCCGAGAATGCACCTATCATACCTGTTGCAGCAAATTACAATCTCAACATAGACAGTCTTCTTGATGCTATTGAGGAAAACATACCAACACCCGAAAGAGACGATTCCTCACCTATGAGAATGTACATTTCACGTTCATTTGACATCAACAAACCCGGTTCTGAAATCAAAAAATTAAATGGAGGAGTAGTAGGAGGGACGGTAGTTGAAGGAGCTGTCAAAGTTGGAGAGGAAATAGAAATAAAACCTGGTATGGAAAAGAAACCAGGAACACCTCCAGTTCCTATAACATGCAAAGTTATCTCACTACAGGAAGAGAATGATAAATTGAAAGAAGCAAAACCAGGTGGTTTGATTGCTGTAGGGACAACAATAGACCCCACGTTCACAAAATCAGATGGTCTTGTGGGTTCATTGATAGGAAAGCCAGGAGAGCTTCCTGAATCAACAAACATGATAAAAGTTAAATACGAGCTTCTGAAAAGGACTGATATTGACAACCCTCCTCTGAGAAATAAAGAACCTGTTGTTGTGAATTCTCAGACAGCAACTACAGTTGGTGTAATAGTTGAATTGAAAAAAGGAAATGCAACAATAAAGCTGAAAAGGCCTCTTGTTGTTGACGAAGGATATAAAGTCGCCTTAAGCAGAAGATTCGGCCAGAGATGGAGGCTTTCAGGCTGGGGAACAATAGTATAATTTTAAATTAGCTTTTGTACTTTTTCTTTTTCCATCAATGCTGGGTTCGGATTGAATGTTTCGTTCAATACCCCCATCTCACGTTCGTTCGCTGGGGTCGCCTAGTCCGGTAGGGCGGCAGGTTGCTAACCTGTTTCGCTTATGCGTTCGGGAGTTCAAAGCACTTTCTTTCGGTTAACCAAAGAAACTGCACTAAGAAAGTGTGAAATTCTCCCCCCCGGCGTTTTAATTCTTTAAAACGACGTTCTTGAATGGAATTCAAGGTCTCGGCGTTTTAATTCTTTAAAAATAAGAAAAAAAATTATTCAAAAATTATGTTTGCAGCTCCTGTCTTTGGATCATACTGCAAGAGTGTAACGTCCAAATCCCCTTTTGTAAGTTTTCTCCATACTGTTTCGCTTGAATCAACAAGGAAATCCCTTGTATCAACTGCAACCTTCTCATCAGTATCGATTATCACAATGTGTTTTGTTCCCTTCACATGGAGAAGCGCATATTCTATGGAGCCGATCCCCGCCTGAGGAACCAACCCTTCATTTGAACTTACAAGGAATATCTCCTGAGGACCTGCGCTGAACAAAGTCCTTGGGTCTGAGAATGAATCTCCCGGTGCAAGGAATGTTCCTCTTGCATCAGCACACCTCACTGCAATTGCCTCTATTGGTGTTTTACCCATTATCGTTTTGGGGTCTGAAACCACTATTGCATGAGCATACTGCGGAGCCATCTGTTCAGCTTCCATTGCTCCTCCAAAGAAGCCTATTGAAGCTATTTTTCTTGCACTTGCTTGTATATCATCAACAATCTCGGTGTTGTCAATTCTGTGGTCGGTACTTTCCCCTATATTTATAAGCTCTCTTTTCTCCCAGTCAAAATAAAGCGCAGTCATTCCAAATGTTATTCCTGTTGTTTCAACAATCAATTCTCCTGCAGCTGATGCTTGTTTTAATGAGTTATCTATCTCATTTTTTCCCTGGACATGGTCTACAACGAATCTTATATTTTTTGTTTCAGGGTCATAATCTCCATTTTCAAAATCAATTGCTGCATTCACAGCGCCGCAGTGTACATGTCCTACATTAAGAAGCATGCCTGTTCTGCTTTCTTTCATTCCTTTCGCTGCTGAAACCAATAAATCCTTAAATACAGGATCGTCAGGCGTTATTATATTTCCCGCAACATCAATCGGAAGTATTTTTCCCCTTCCGTTTGATTCCAATCCGCCTTTCTCTTCTGAAAATATTCTGTTTCCTGCAAGCAGACATAAAAGTGATTCTGGTGTTGAAAGAGTTTCTTTTGTTCTTATTTTTCCTCTTATCCCTTCAATAAGTCCAGAAGCTCCTCCTGTTCTCAGCCTTCTGTCTACATCTCTCAAATCTCTTAATCTTCCTTCATCTCCGCCTCTTAATTTCTGTGCCATATTCTTACCTCTAAATAAACCTTAACTTACAAGTGTCAGATAGTGTTTTTAAATCTGACTATACCCTGAGGGTTCTTCTTCTTGTGCCTACCCTCCAATAATATCCCTTTCTAGGTAATTTACCGTCCAACTTTATTCCATCCCTAGCAATGGGATTTTTTTCAACTTTTGAAACAAACTTTTTGTAGATATCAGTCAATGTCATCCTCAACCATAATTTGTTTCGAACACCCTTCTCTTTTCTGACAATTCTTCTCATTTCCTCTCTAATTTCAGGCAGATGCTCTCTTTTTATCTGTCCTTTTTCAGCAGCATTTCTCAAAACGCGTATTGCGTGGTCTATTGCTTTTTTATCTTCTAAAAGCCTGACTAATGCAGGGACAACTTCTGAAATATCTCCTGTTAACGGAGCGTATTCAAGGGCTTCTAAAGCTCTTAGACGTTTTCCATTAACATCTTCTGCAATTTTTATCAGATAAGGAACGGCTTCAGTAATGTCTGCTCCACCTTCTTTTGCAGCAATTCTCAGAATGTACGGGCCAAACATGTTAGCCCATTCTTTTTCTTCTTTGAATCCTCCAACCAAGGTAGCTGTAACAATCCTACTTGTTCTCTTGTCTTTAGCCGCCCAAGAAAGAATCCTCACAGAACCGGATTGAAATGTAGGTGTCAAATCTTTATATCTATTTTCCATGCACCCGTCAAGATATTCTCTTGCTTTTGGAATCGCCTTGGATAAATCAGCCATACTTTGTGGCTCTCCAGAACCAGCCTCTCCCAATGCCCACACTGCCAAAACTTCAACTTCTTTATCATCCAATTTATCAATAAGTTTAGGAATCGCAGATGAAATATCTATTTTGCTTTTAGCATAGTTACCAAGAGTTTCTGCAGAAAATTTTCTTATATTCACATCTTCATGATCCAGCAAGTCGACAAGTTTTGAAACAACGGATAAAATATTTGCATTTATCTTGGTGCCACTCATTATCCCCTTTTTATGAGCATTCCTCAAAGCATTGGAAGCTTTACTCCTGACAATAACATCTTCACTTCCCAACAACCCGATAAGTTTTGAAATTGATTCATCTATTAACTTTTTTTTCTTAAGATATTCCTTTGCTTTTTTGTTATCACCAGTAAGTATCCCAATCATCTCTGATCGTATCCTCTTTAATTCGCCTACCCAATACTCACTGAAGAAAAGGCCCCCGAGAATTCCAACTGCACCTCTCACAAAATAAGGTTCTTCACGATCTAATTTTTCAATCAAACTTTCCAAAACATAGCTATCAGTAATGTTTTCAAGAAAATCAATTGCATTATATGTTACATCCTCCCTATAACCAGATGCAAAAATAAGTTCATCCAATGTCTCTTCTCTTGTTTCTGGATTGGATAAAGTCCTCCTGAGTGCATTACTTGCATTTCCCCTGACTTTGTCTTCATTATCCGCTAGTGCATAAACCAATCCATGAATGCATACAGAAATGTCATGCCCGTTTTCAGCAGCTTTTGCTAATGCATATGTAACATCTATCTTGGATCCATCGCCATCATTCATCAATCCCAAAAGTTTTTCCTGTGTGCTTTCTTTCAATCTGATTCCTTTCTCAGCGCATTTGCATACTGCCCATAATCCAGCGAATCTGACATTTTTATCCCAATCATCAAGAGACCTAATAATTATTTCTCTTGCTTCCATCAGTTTTCTTCCTTCACAAGCAGCTTCAGCAAGTTTCTCTGCTGTTCTTAATCTAACTGCTTCTGCTTCATCCGTTGCAACTAATTTTAGTGCTCTAAAATCAGATGTTTCAGTTTTCATCATTTTTGCAAAATCCTCTAAACTTAAATTGCTGAATAGTATATCATGAGCACGTTCTCTCACTACCTTGCTATCATCAATAAGAAACTGGAAAAGAACCTCGGCAACTCTCTTATTATTAAAATGCTTTTCAAGCCCCCACATTGCCTCTATCTTCTCCTCATCATTGCGGGCCTCTCTTAGTTTAATTTCGTACCATCGCGTTCTAATTCCCATGATTATCTCCTTAATCTTCTTTCAACCCTGAATCTAAGATTTTTCCTTGGAGTTTTAAATCTCCTGAATTTCAATTCCTTCAAATCCACTTCTTTTCCTGTTTTTTGAACAAAAAATGCATAGAGTCTTGAGAATTTTGTTTTCATTTCAATTTTCTTAGCAGGATCCTTCTCTTTCTCAACAATCGCTTCAAACTTTCTCCTCATTTCTTCACTAGTTGTTTTTCCATTAAGAGCAATAACCTCAACAGCATTTGCACACACTCCTATATTCTGCTCTCTAACCAGAACATCAAATAATTTAGGGACGGCTTCAGAAATATCTCCATTCTTTGCAGCTCTTTTCAATGCAAGTATACTCATATTCCTTACATTCCCAAAATCAAGAAGCTTTATCAAAACTCCAACTGCAGGGTAGATATTAATCCCTCTTTTTCCAAGATTCATAAGCTCTAAGAGACGATTTTCCATTTCATATTTGTCTTCTATAGGTGTATTCTCTATCTTCTTTATTGCAGTAAATACTCTGGAGTCGATTAACATACGTAAAATAGTGTTAGAAAGAGTATTTAAATGTTATCTATGAAGGGATTGATCAACAACTTTCAGAATTCCATCAGGAGAGTGCCCTATCTTAATCAAGGTGGTGTGCCCTCTCACTCCTTTGCTGCTTGGCTTTGTTGCAATCAGCCCAAGCATCTCCAAATCATTCAAATATTCCTTGTACCATCTCAGGCTCCTGGGTCTTCTCTTGAACTTTTTACAAACAGACTCATACTCTTCATAAACCTCTCCTGAAAACAAGTATCCCTCTTCAACTCCATCCAATCTTGAATATCTGCTTCCATTCTTTGAGATGGTAGCTATTGAGTGAAGTACAAGAAGATGGTTCTCAGGAAGTGTATTAATTGTTTCAGCTGCCAAATCAATCTCAACCTTCTTCCTTGCCTGCTCAACATCTTCATCTGTTAATTTATCTCTTCCTGCCTGTTGAGCCATTTCTCCCGCCTTGAAAAGAAGTTTCAATGCATAACGGGCATCCCCATTTTCCTGTGCCGTTATTGCTGCTATAAGGTTGACAGCAGATTTATCCACTGTTCCTTTCCTGAATCCTTCCTCAACCCTCTGTGATAAAATATGCTGAAGCTGTTCAGAAGAATAAGGGGGAAAGACCATCTCGGTTTCATACAAAGAACTCTTGCTCCTTGGATCCAGAACATCCTTGAATGACAGTTTATTAGAGATGCCGATTATCGTAACTCCTCCATTCTTTACTTCATCATTGACTCTTGTAAGAGTATAAACAAGCTCATCCAAATCCTTCACCATATCTATCTCATCAAGAACTATAACGAGCTGTTTTCCTGATGATGAAATCTCAATAAGCTTCTCATAAAGAAAAGGCAGGCCAAAACCGGATTTCTCAAGCTCAGGAACAAACTTTTTCAATGCTTTCTGAAGTATCCTGTACCGGGAATTGTAAATTCTGCAGTTTATGTAGAACATCACAACATTTTCAGAATCAATGTTTTCCATAACATGCTTTACAGAACATGTTTTTCCAGTACCTGTCTTGCCGTAAATAAAAAGATTCCTTGGTTTCTTATTCTGAAAAGCAGGATTCAATACATTTTTGATCTCACTGATCTCACCGTCCCTGAAAGGAAGTTTCTCAGGAACATAATGAGGTGAAAGCACTGAGATGTCGGTGAATAACGATAGGCTTGATGAATCAACAGAAGAAGTCATGAAGTGAATTTCGACAGAAAAGTTTTTTAATAGAAACCATTATATCTTCATTTCAGAAGAAAAAAGGTGATATCATATGTCGACCAAACTCTCAAGGATGTACGGAATGGACATTTTTACCGACAACGGTAAATTTCTTGGAAATGCACAGGATTTCATAATCGACGTGGAATCTGGTGAGGTTTCAAGGATTCTAATAGAGCCTTTGCCGTCATCAAAAGAAGATGCAAAAAGAGCACTCAGGGATAAAAGTATCCTCTACAAGAACGTTAAGTCTGTCGAGGATGTAATCGTTGTTACAAAAGGAATAGGGAGTGCATAACCTATGGCAGGAACAGCCATGAAGGTTTTTCTGGCAATAATTGCCATTCTCCTAGGTATAGGAATGTTCTACTTCTGGGAGATGCTCAGACCCGATGATACTTTAGATATAAGAATAATTGTTTCAATTGTAGTTGCGATTGCTTCTTTTATCTCATTATACTCAATGACAAAAAGCCATGGAAGCTAGAGCATTTTTTCCACTTTTTTCTTTAATGCATTTGTAGGCTTAACAAGAACGAGCCCTTCATGCGGCTGTCCGTAGACAATTATTGTGTTTTTTCCTGCATGTTTTATGAAAACAAGTGCAGTCAAATCTTCTTCGCCTTGTATTCTGACTGCCCCCCCTTTTTTCATTATTGTTTTTGCATCCTTCAATAATTTGTCAGAAACAGTTCCTGCAGGATTTTTGTACTTCTTTGCTTTTTTGAATTCCCTTGAAAGTATCGTTTTCTGGACCTTATTAACAGGTTTTCTCATAACTTTATAATCAAAAACAGCTACAAATGGCCTTATCCCCATGCTAAGCAATGCGAGTGCGCAGATATCACCTATAGCAACTACTTTGTGATCCTTTGAAAGCTTGACTATCCTCTCATAAGACTTGTATGTTTTTCCAAGAGGCTTCTTCAGCTCTTTTTTTGCCTTTGCAGAAATTTTTACCATGAAAACAGAATAACCGATTAAGCTTTTTAAAACTAAGCGGGAAACCCTACCCATGAGAAAAAGGATAAGCAAAAACACAAAGATAATGAGTTTTGCAAGCTTTCTTACAGATTTGAGCACAGAAATGATAATCCCTCTGATACCCTTTTTCCTTACGACAATTCTTTCAGCACCTGTTTATATCTTGGGCATCCTCGAAGGTTTGAGAGAAATTGCCGCAAAATCAAGCGGAATAATCTCAGGAATACATTCTGACAAAGTTGGTAAAAGAAAGAAATTTATAATTCTCGGTTACGGCTTGTCTTCAATAGTAAAGGCATTCCTTGTAACTGCAGTGTCCTGGGTCGAGGCATTCTCAGTTCTCATTCTTGAAAGAATAGGAAAGGGAATAAGAGAGCCCCCGCGGGACTCACTGATTGTTGCATCTGAAGAAAAAAACACAATAGGAGCGGCCTTTGGTTTCAGGAGAATGCTTGATAACATGGGTGCAATCATAGGCCCTCTTGTCGCTGGTGCGGTTTTAATTCTGATTGCAAACCATAGCATAGAAGAATCTTACAGGTTTGTGTTTCTCCTTGCTTTGATACCTGCTTTCCTTTCTGTAGTCACTTTATTTTTTGTAAATGAAAAAAGAGGAAAAGGCCATGATAGGGGGGAAATAATTTTTAACATCCTAAACCTTACAAAAAAACACGAATTGTTCGTGATTGCATTGATTATTTTTGCTTTGGGAATGTTCAGCAATCTTTTTTTCCTTTTAAGAAGCGGCGAATACATAGATGCGGTGATAATTCCAATAGCATACCTTGCTTACAATGTTTTCTACACAATTTTTGCAATGCCTGCAGGGCAGCTTGCAGACAAATTCGGACCAAAAAAATCAATCATTCTTTCTCTTTTATTGTTTCTTGTTTCATTGCTCGGCTTTGCTTTTTTCAGTACAAACACGACAGTGTTCTTATTCTTTGCAATAGCAGGATTATTTATGGCAATATTTGACACTGCCCCAAAAGTATTCCTTGCAAAGATAGTGGACAAGGAATATTATGCAACAGCAATAGGAAGTTATGAAGGAATAATAGGGTTAGCAGCACTCCCTGCAAACATCATAGCGGGTGTTTTATGGTCCATAGAATTGTTTTCAGCACCAGCAGCATTCATATTCTCAATAGCAACAACAGTGATAGCATTAATTCTAATGTTTCTTGCCAGAGACTATTAAAGAAGTATTTTTGAATTCCAAAAAGATATCTTCACTTCCAAACAATTCTATTTCTTCTCCTTCTTCTATACCATAAAAATAACCAGGAGTGTATACCAAAATCTTTTTCAAAACAGAATTTTTTTCACACTCTTCACTCCAATCCCATAAAAGCAATACTTTCCATTTATCCTCTTTGAGAAATCCTCCATCTTCAAGAACAACATTCCCATTCAATTCTAAACTCCCCCCATGTTCAAAATCGGTAATTTCATACTCCTCTCCCAAAAAAATAATTTTCTTTTTTGGAAAACCAGAACATAAATCCAGCCCTTCAAACCCAGCAGAATAAACTGCGTTATAAACTTCTCCTTTTCCACCTTTCATTCCAACAGTCAGCCAGATATTCTGTTTTTCTGAATAACCATTTTTGTAATCAGAAAGAAAAGAGAGCTCATCCCCCCCTATTTTGATATATTTTTCCTCATACTGTGCAAGGCTTCCACCTTTACCATCAGAAAAAGGATTCTCCCCGGATTCAAAAGTATAGCTTGACATTGGGAATGAGCATTCGCCGCATACAAAACAGGAATCAATCTCATAACTTTCCATCTTTTCCTGCTGGACACATCCAAAAAGCAGAAGAATCAAAACAAAACTAAAGTATTTTGTGTCCATCTTTTGTCCCAACTACTACTTTATCAAACTTAGTAAATATCCCGTTCTCGACAACTCCCGGAATGGCCCTCAGCTCAGTCTCCATTTTCTTCGGATCTTTCACTTCCATCTCAAAATCAATCAAAAAGTTGCCGTTATCAGAAATAACCGGCCCCAATTTCTTTCCTCCTGTCCTCAACCTGGCATTCTCAGAAATCTTCAGAACCTCATTCAAAACAAATTTGTATGCAAATGGAAGAACTTCAAGAGCAACCACACCTTCCAATTTTTCCTTTACTTTCCCTTCATCAACAATAACAACAAATTCCTTTGCAGCATAATCAACTACCTTTTCCCTTGCGTGGGCTCCTCCCCCGCCTTTCAACAGAGCTGTTTTTGTTGCGACATCGGCGCCGTCGATTGCCAAATCAATATCAGTCATAACGTCAGGCTCGACAACATAGATTCCTTCATTCACTGCAGTAATCTTAGAGTCAAGAGATGTAGGAACTGCACAGATGCTGATTTTCTCTTCTTTTACTCTCTTTCCAAGAAGTTTGATGAATTCGTGGGCTGTGCTTCCACTTCCCAATCCTATACACATTCCGTCTTTCACAAATTCCAATGCCCCTTTTGCAGCATTGATTTTTTCTTCAGTCATAAAAATTCCTTTATATTCTTTGCTTTTGTGTATTGAAACTTATCTCCCTTCTGGCCCATGTACTCCAAAATATTCCCTTCCAGATCTGTTACTGTTAAGTCAGTCAATTCCTTTCCTATTCTTACTGTAATAATAACCGGCTTTCCTTTGAACATTACTTTCATCGTATATATCTGACTATCTTTATCATAAGCATACTGGGATTTACAACCTTTGAAATCTTTTATCGTCATTTGAAATCACCTTATTCATGTCTTCCTTATGATTTGATGTGCTATACTATCATTAGGATCAAAATTCTTTGTCCTGCTCAAAGGTCCTTCAAACATGTCAAATGCCCCCTTAAGCACCAGTCTTGTCCTGGCTTCATCCTGTTTTAACCCACCACGTGTGACTACCGCCTGCAATCTTCTGTCTTTAATTGCTCTTGCCATATCCTCCATCACATTTGCTCCTTCAAAACCTTTCTTTTCCTCTAACATTTTTTCCTTCGGCATAATCATTTCCCTCCTTTAATGAATAAATAACTTCGCTTCTTAATTTAATACTTATGGGAGGCGAATTGTATCTTGAAGACAGTTATATGAGAGAATGTGAAGCAACAGTACAGATTGTAAAAGATGGAAAATACATTGTGCTTGACCATACAATCTTCTATCCAAAAGGCGGAGGACAACCATGGGATACTGGAAAGATTGTAAAAGATGGAGAAGAATTCAATGTTGTTTTTGTAGGAAAATTTGATGGAAAGATCTCCCACGAAGTTGACAAGGAAGGATTGAAAGAAGGAGACAAAGTAAAGTGCATCCTAAACTGGGAAAGGAGATACAAATTAATGAAAAGTCATACTTCCGCCCATATTCTTGCATCAGTTATGAACAAGGAGCTGGAAGTTCTCATCACTGGAAACCAATTGGGTGAGGATAAAACAAGGTTTGATTTCAATATGGAAAACTTTGAAAGAGACAAGATGGAGGAATGCGTGAGAAAAACAAATGAAATACTCAAGCAGGATATTCCATTGAAAATCTATTCGCTCCCGAGAGAAGAGGCAATGAAGATTCCAGGTGTTGTTAAATTAGCAGCAGCACTTCCTCCTGCAATTAAAGAATTGAGAATAGTTGAGATTGGAGATGTGGATATTCAGGCGGATGGAGGAACTCATGTGAAGAATGTCAATGAGTGTGGTCAGATTGAATTATTAAAATTGGAGAATAAAGGAAAAAACAACAGAAGAATTTATTTCAAGGTGATATAATGGAAATTACAAAAGAATTTTTGGAATCAATATTGGATACTTTACCTGCAGATGTTACTTTTGTTGCTGCGGATGACACTTTCCAGTATTTCAACAGAGATGGAAAAAGGCTTGTTTTTCAGGTTGAGAAGAAAGAGCTTGGAAGAGATGTTAGAGAATGTCACCCACCAAAGATTCTTGAAAAAGTCGAGAGAATCCTCAATGGTTTCAAGGATGGGGCTCTTGATACTGAAGAATTAATCCATCCTGATGAAAAAGGAAGATTGATCAGGGACAGATACTTCCCGGTAAGAGATAAAGATGGAAAATATCTTGGTTGTTTAGAAATTACTGAAGATATTACTGAGCTTAAAGAGAAAATGAAAAAATAGCGGGGGATGGATTGTCAGCTTGCCGGTTAATTCTTTAACCCAGTTCAAAGCTTTTGAACCAACGATCTCTGGGTTATGAGCTTCGCCTCCCTATCGACTTAGACGATAAGAATCCAGCGGGCACTCCAAGCTACCCCACCCCGCTATATAGAGAGAAAGTATGAGTCCGAATGCTTATAAAACATACCCTCCTATAAAAATTACTCATGCGACTTTTGAAAAACAAAATAGTTAGAGGTCAAAAGGGAGAAATCGGAAGTAAAAAAGAACGAAGAGGAACATTCCTAGCTTCAGCAGTCTTAGTCGCGGGTCTTGCAGGATCAGCAGCAGTCCTCACAACAAATCCCTTTGAGAACATAGGCGAAGTAAGAACAATTTGTACTACAAATCCCCATCATTCATGCAAAACTCATCTCTGCATCAAAACTGAAGAAAAAGAAACATGCAGACCAATCACTCAGGAAGAATCAAATCAACACGATAAAAAAGAAGATGATGTTGCAAAGAAAAGACTGCTTCTCACACTCACAGCCTTTTTGTCAATAGGAGCACTAATAAGAACTTCTTCCGGTATTCTTTCACTTGGGGTTAGAAGAGTCAAAAGAGTAGGATTAAGATAGATAAAGAACAGCCAAACCTAGAATCATAAGAATTATTGCAGCTGCTTTTTGCAAAATAGTTTTTCTGTCAACAAATTCCCCTAATTGTTTTTTGAAAATTATTCCAAGGACAAGCAAAAACACTGCCTGAAATCCCCCGAGAACAGTTACAATTGCACTGTTTCCCAGCCATACCGCATAAACAAACAGCACCAGTGCAGTCAGGCTGAAAAATGCAAAAGGTGAAACCAGTTTTAATGGAATTGATTTCAAATCATCCATGATTCTCTTTCTTTTTTTGCTTAAGAAAAGGATCAAAACAGTTGTGATGAATGTGCCCACAGCAGTCCAGAATATTATTGAAGGCAGTTCAAGGGAAAATGAGGAATATTTCAGTATGATTATCTGTATTGAATAAAGAATTGTTGATAGCAGCATAAGATAGAACCCATCTTTGAAAGTTATTTTCTTTTTGATTGAAAGCATCATCGACCCTAAGAAAAGAAGTAGGAATCCTGCAATGAAATTGGGAGGAAATGATTCAGAAAGAAGAAAATATGACATGATAAAAGTGAAAACTGGCGCAGTATTCCATATGGGAACAAGTCTTGTTACTTCTTCCTTCACAAGTGCTTTCACATAGGGAAGAAATGCGATAATCCTCATTGAGCCTGCAAAAAACAGAAGAAAAAGAAGAGAAATTGAAGGTAAAGTTATAGGGAAAAGAAAATAAGTCAGAAGAAGCAGTGTTTCTGTAAAACCCAGAAGAACTCCGAATGAAAGAATCTCCTTTATATTTTTTGAAATCAGCTTTTCTATGACATTTCCTGCACCCCAGAGAAAATAAGCCCCTAATGCAAGCAATATCCAATCCATAAAATCACAGATAAGCCAGTGAAAACGCACCAAAGTAAGCAAGAGCAACATATCTTAGGGCTCTTCCCACAATACATGCAATAACAAACTTCCACCATTTGATGTTCAATGCACCTGCAGCCAAACCTGCAATATCAAATAAGGGATTTGGTATCAAAGCAAGAACAAAAACTCCAAGAACATCGTGTTTTTTTATTAATTCCCTGTATTTTTTCAGTTCCTTGAAATTGCCAGCAGCATCTTTTGCTCCGTGCCCAACGATATAACCGGTCATCTCACCGATTCCTGCACCTATTCCTGCAACCAAACCTACATACAAAGGATCAAGAACTCCACCCATTGCAATTACTATAGCCCATCCGGGTGCAGGAAAAAATATTGTTGCTGCACTAAGCAGAGAAATGACAAAAACCCCAAGATACCCCCACCCTTCAAGAGCTTCAAACTCACTGCTGAACAGGAATATAACACCGGCAATTAATATGCCCAGAATTATCTGAAGGATCCCTTTTGTTTTTTCGCTTAATTCCATTGGTAAACCTCATTAGCAGGATGTGCTCAGCTGATCCTCTTTCAGTCACATTTTTTTGGCCCTTTCAGGCCAAAAATTATCGGTATTACCTCGCGTCATCATTGCGCATCCTATTTAAAATTAACGCTATCAAGAAATATAATCCTATTGATTAAGGGCTCATAGCTCAACGGTAGAGCGTCCGCCTTGCACGCGGGAGGCTGAGGGTTCGAATCCCTCTGAGTCCATTTTTCGTCTTTCAGCGTCAGCCAGAGAGATAGTATTTAAAGCATTTCTATAGCATAGCATCAGCATTTACTTTGATAGGTGAAATGATATGGAGGAAGAATCAGACTTCATGAATATAGAAGAGGACGATGATTGGGAAGAGGAAGATTTCGACGAGGAAGACTGGGAAGAAGAGGAAGAGGAATAATCATTTTTCCATTTTTCTAATTTTTCAACTAGGTTTATAAATATCTTATTCCACTATTCTATTGGTGATTATGTATGGTGCCCGTAATGAAACCAAAAAAGGAAATACTCGAAACAAGTTTGACTGTTCAGGCCCCTGGTGCTATGGTTATCTACCCCATTAGGGTGACGTTTAAGGGAAAAGGCCCTACAACAATGGAAGAATTTAGAAATATGGACATGGTTGAAGTGATGGCCAAAGCAAAGAAAGTGGAAAGAGGGACTCCTACAGGAGAGTTTGAAGCAGTAACCAACAAGGCAGAAATGGTAAGATTGCTTAAAGTCGCAACAATCAAGGGTTCAAAAATACTTGAAAAAAAGGTCAAAGAAGGCTGACCTTGGTTCTTTCTTTTTAAACTTTTTTAAAGTATATATTAGACGCTATAAGGGCCCGTGGCGCAGTCTGGATTCATCTTATGATTATAAATCAAAGATGCCAGAGAGCGTAGCAGCCTTCTAAGAAAACTTCTTTCGGTAACGGCGTTTGCCTCCAAAGAAGCTTTACCAAGAAAGCTGACGGTCGAGGGTTCAAAGGAAACTTTTTGTAAAAAGTTTCATCAAAAACAAAAAGGTTCTGACAGTCCCTCCGGGCCCGCTTAATGATAAATAATGAGGTGGTATCATGGCAGAAGAACTTGGGGATGTTATTGAAATGATTGATGGAATAATTGCTGATGCCAGTGTTCCGAAAAACATAAGGAAAGCCCTTACAGATGCAAAAGCAAGGCTAGAAGGGGAGGATGAGCTTACAGTTAGGGTCAGTGCTGCTGTTTATCTTATTGAATCAATAAGCGAGGACATAAATATGCCTCCGCATGCAAGAATGCAGATATGGGGGATTCTCAGCGCTCTTGAGTCAATAAAATCAAGGTAGGCGTATGCTGGAGAAATTGACTGAAAAAGGAGTAAGAATTACAATTGAAGCAGAAAAACTTCTGGAAGAAAAAAACGATGACAGCATCCAGCAGAAGCTGATTGAATTAAACAAACCTTTTATAGAAAAAGAGGATGTTGAGAAAATTCTTTCTGAAAAGAGCAGTGAAAAAAAGGTAATAGTGAAAGGCTCATGCTTTCATCCTGTGGCAAAGGAATACGACGCAGATATAAAAGTGATGCACAAGAGGGATGTAACAGGGAAATCAAGGACAAAAGGGGAGGTTGATGATTTTGTCGACTGCTTCAGGAACAGGTTTGAAAGGATATCAAGGATGCTAAGGTCGGCACCCTCAAAATATCCCACAATCGAATTAAAGAGGATAAAAAGCCATGTCAATGAAAAAGTCAGGGTAATAGCGACTGTAAGCGACAAGAGAGAAACAAAAAAAGGGAATCTTCTTCTTGAAATTGAAGATAAGGAAGGGAACTTCAAGGTTGTTGTTCCTTCTTCAAAAGACAGGGATGTTTCAAAAGTCGCAGGTTCCATACTTCTGGATGATATTCTGGCAATTACAGGAAGGGTTATGGAGCCATACATGATTGCAGATGAAATACACTGGCCGGACCTTCCGATAACAAAACAGAAAAAGCTTGCAGAGAATGACGTTGCGGTTGCATACATCTCAGACATCCACTTTGGAAGCAAATATTTCCTTGAAAGATATTTCAAGGGCTTCATAGAGTGGCTGCACTGCAAAGGGGAAGCGAAAGAGCTTGCAGGAAAAGTTAAATACGTGGTAGTTGCGGGAGATATTATAGACGGAATAGGAATATTCCCGAACCAGGAAAAAGAGCTTGTAGTAAAAGACATTTTCAAGCAGTATCAGATGTTTGACGATTTTGTTGAAAACATACCTGATTATATAGAAGTTATTGTTCTTCCCGGAAACCACGATGCGGTCAGAAGGGGAGAGCCAATGCCTGCCATAGGAAAAGACCTTATAAAATCAGATATAACCAGCGTGGGGAATCCCTCAACAGTTTCAATAGAAGGGGTGAAGCATCTTCTTTACCATGGAACCTCAATAGATTCGATGATTGCAAACATGTCTGATGTTTCATACACTCATCCTGAAAAGGTGATGATTGAATATCTTAAAAGAAGACATCTCTCTCCTGTTTACGGTGCAAACCTGATAATCCCTGAAAAAATAGATTACCTTGTTATAGAAGACGAACCGGATGTTCTTCACTGCGGACATGTTCACAAAAACGGATATGCAATGTACAGAAACACAGTTATCATAAATTCAGGGACTTTTCAGGACAGGACGGAATTCCAGGTAAAGCAGGGCCATGTACCCACCCCTGCAATGGTTCCAGTGTATGAATTGAAGACTGGTTCATTAAAAACACTGGATTTCAAGAGCGGTTAAAATGGATTATTTTGATGTTCTAAAAAAAGGGCTTGATGATGCTTACGCCCATGCAACCGAGGCAAGAGAAAAAGGACTGGACCCAGAAAATTTTGTTGAAGTGAAAGTAACAAAGGATGTTGCGGCAAGAGTTGAGGGGATAGTCGGGCCTCCCGGAATAGCAAATGTAATAAGGGAAAAGGAAAAACAGGGGAAAAAGCGTGAGCTTGTTGCATTTGAGATTGCAAGGGAAATAGCACAGGGGAAGCACATAAAGGCACCAAAGGAATTCCTTGTTGAACAGGCGGTGAGGACAGGTGTAGGTATCCTAACAGAAGGTGTTCTTGTTGCACCAACTGAGGGAATAGCAAGGGTTAAGGTAAAAAATAATCCAGATGGAAGTGATTATGTTGCTGTTTACTATGCAGGGCCAATAAGAAGCGCAGGAGGAACCGCCGCTGCCTTGAGCGTTCTTCTTGCAGATGCGGCAAGAAAGGAATTGAAGATAGGGGATTACAGGCCGACAGACTCACAAATTGAAAGATACGTTGAGGAGGTTAATATCTATGAGGCAAGAGTCACACACCTGCAGTACAAGCCTTCTGATGAGGATATAAGGCATATCGTAAAACACTGTCCTGTATGTGTTGACGGAGACCCCACTGAGGAAATAGAGGTTTCAGCCTACAGAGGCATACCTGGTGTTGAAACAAACCGGGTCAGGGGGGGAATTCCATTGGTTATCTGTGAAGGTATAGCACAGAAAGCTGCAAAACTTTTCAGCTATACAAAAAAAGTTGACCTTAATTGGGACTGGCTTGAAAAGGTAATAAAGATTAAAAGAAAAGAGAAAACAGTTGAGATAAAACCCGATGGAAGTTATCTTGACGGGCTTGTTGCCGGAAGACCGGTATTTGCCTATCCTTCAGAAAAAGGAGGATTCAGATTAAGGTACGGAAGAAGCAGGACAAACGGTATAATGGGAAAGAACATTCACTCTGCAACAATGATTCTTCTTGACGGTTTTCTTGCTTACGGCACACACATGAAAATTGAGAGGCCTGGAAAAGGGTGTGTAGTGTGCGCGCATGAAGGCCTCGAGCCTCCTGTTGTGAAACTGAAAGACGGCTCAGTTAAAAAAATAAAAACGCTTGAACAGGCTGAGGAAATAAACGAAGATGTTGATTCAATACTTTTCCTTGGGGACATTCTTGTTCCCTATGGTGATTTCAGAAAATCAAACCATCCTCTTCTTCCCCCCGGATTCTGCAAAGAATGGTGGGTAAAAGAAGTCGAAGCAAAAGGAATAAACCCCCATGAAAAAATGAATGCAAAGGAAGCTTTCGAATTTTCAAAAGAGCATGGAGTCCCTTTGTATCCTGAGTATACATTCCACTGGCACGACATTTCATCAGAAGAGTTGAAGAAGCTTGCAGAATGGATTTCAGGCTCAGGACTTTTATTTGACGGCGATTCACTAAAAGAAATTGCATTAAAAGATTCAGAGGAAAAAGAGATTCTCGAAAAACTTCTTATAGAACACAATGTTGCAAATGGAAAGATATTCATTGATGGAGAGTATGGGTATTCCCTTGTTTCAAGCCTCGGGCTTCTAAATGAAAAAACAGTATCTCTTGATGTTTTCAATAAAATTTACGATCCTTTGCTTAGCTCTCTTGAACTTGTAAATAAGCTTTCAGGAATCAAAATCAAGGCAAAATCACCAACATATATAGGAGGGAGAATGGGAAGGCCCGAGAAGGCAAAAGAAAGGAAAATGGACGGCTCCCCAAATGTTCTTTTTCCAACAGGCTCGCAGAAATTAAGGTCTGTTTCAAAACTTCACAAAACACTAAAGGCAAAACAAAGGGAAAAAACAGTCAACCTTGAGCTTGTCCGCTTCAGATGCAAAAAATGTTCTGCATTGAGTTTCTACAGAAAATGCATTGTATGCGGGGAAGACACCCTCCCTGAAAGGGTGTGCACAAAATGCAGGGCAAGCACAACTGATGAAAAGCACTGCGGAAGAGCAACAGCGCTCTTTGAGAGAAGACCTGTTGACATTGTTGAAATCTACGATAAGATAAGAGAAAATGTAGGGAACAGCGGTGAAGTGAAAGGAGTAAGGGGACTTTCAAATGCATGGAGGATGCCCGAGAGACTTGAAAAAGGATTTTTCAGGTCAAAATATGATGTTTACGTATTCAGAGATGGAACAAGCAGGTTTGATGCGACTGACGCCCCATTAACTCATTTCACTCCAAAAGAATTGGGAGTTTCAATTTCAAAATTAAAGGAATTGGGCTATGAGGAGGATGTCGAAGGAAAGCCCATAACTTCAGATGAACAAACGATACCATTGAAGGTCCAGGATATAGTTCTTTCAGATTCAGGTGCTGATTATTTTGTTAAAGTTGCAAAGTTCATCGATGACATGCTCGTTAACCTTTATGGAATAAAACCATTCTACAATGTTGAGAAAAGAGAGGATTTGATAGGACATCTTGCTTCAGGGCTTTCCCCCCACACTTCGGCAACAGTTTTATGCAGGATAATCGGTTTTACAAAAGCACACGTCGGTTATGCGCATCCCTATTTTCATACGGGAAAAAGAAGAAATTGCGATGGAGATGAGGACAGCATTATGCTCTTGATGGATGCTTTGTTGAATTTCTCAAGGAGATATCTTGATGAAAAAAGAGGAGGGACAATGGATTCCCCGCTTGTGCTTACACCTAAACTCGACCCAAAAGAGGTAGATGATGAAGTGCATGAGATGGAGTTTGTGAACGAGTACCCACTTGAGTTTTACCATGCTGCTGAAGAATATTCATCCCCCGGAAGCGTCAAACTCAGAAGGATAGGGGATGTCCTTGGAACACCGGAGCAGTATGGGGAGATACCTGTAACCCACCCCGGAGGATTCCTTGATAAAGGAGTTACAAGAACCTCGTACGTAACTTTACAATCCATTCCTGAAAAGATTTCAGTGCAGTTTGAACTCCAGAAAAAGATAAAATCAGTTGATACCCGGGATGCCGCGGAGAGGCTGATTTTAAGCCATTTTATACCTGATTTGTACGGAAACCTTAGGTCATATTCGAGGCAGACATTCAGATGTGTTGACTGCAATCACATCTACAGAAGGGTTCCTCTTATTGGGAAGTGCTCAAGATGCGGGGGAAATCTCCTTTTGACAATCAATAAAGGGGGGATAGAGAAGTATCTTCAGATATCAAGGGATATTTCTGAGGAATATGATTTACCTGATTATTTAAAGCAGAGGCTCGAACTTATAGAAAGAGAAATAAAAAGCATATTCGAGGATGAAAAAGTAAAGCAATTGGCGCTTGCTGATTTTGTATAAAAATAAAAAAAGAAAAAAAAAGTCTAGTCAATAAAAGACTTTTGAGAGTACTGCATGGCAAACTTTCCCAATACCGGTACTTCAACGAATTCTCCCTTATAAGCCTTGTATGCAAGATACAGGTAATAAACGAAAACCGCCAGACCAAGTATCATCAATAATGGGGCCATTATAACCGCCATACCAAGTGTTGCAGCCAACATAGCTACAAATACAATTCCCACTATAACACTCAGGATTGCAAGTACTATCGTAAGCAGCAGTGACTGTACAGAATGAAACCTTACAAGTTTGCTGTTCTTACCAACTACATATGTGATTATCGGTCCAAGGAACCCCAAAGGTCCCAAGATAAAACTGATCACAATTCCCAACAAATAGGCTCCTGCTGCCAGTGCTTTCTCATTTTCCACTCCTCCTCCTGCTCCCCCTGCAGTCGCTGCAGGTGCTGGTGCTGCGGCTGGTTTTGGAGCTTCTGTCATCTGTTCTTCAGGCATAGTATCAAACCTCCTAATTGATTGCTATTCGAAGAGTAGTTTTATAAACATTTTCTGGCGAGTGGTTCTTCATGAAAATTTATAATTCACTATCAAAGACAGTTGAAGAGTTCAAACCTATTGATGATAAAAAAGTTGTGATGTATGTATGCGGGCTTACTCCTTATGACCATGCCCACATAGGACACACAAGGACATATATCGCATTTGACATACTGAAAAGATACCTTATGAAAAAAGAATATTCCGTTTATCACATCCAGAATATAACAGATGTTGAAGACAAGATAATCAACAGGTGCAAAGAAACAGGAGCAAAGCCACTTGAGCTTACAGAAAAATTCCACAATGAAGCTCTTGAGCTTTTTGACGGATTGAGGATACTTAGGGCAGACGTTTATCCTAAAGTAACAGAACACATACAGGATATAATAAAAACAATACAAACTCTTATCCAAAAGGGCCATGCTTACGAGACCGAAACAGGAATCTATTTTGATGTCGGTTCATTCAAGGAGTATGGAAAGCTTTCAGGACAGAAAACTGATGAAATGGAATCGGGAGCAAGAATAGGAATTGATAAGACAAAAAGGTCCCCGCTGGATTTTGCATTATGGAAAAAAGAAGAGGGAGGGCTACTTGAGTTCGACTCTCCATGGGGAAAAGGAAGGCCGGGATGGCACATAGAATGCTCATCAATGTCCTTGAAATATGCAAAACGGGAAACCCTTGACATCCATGGAGGCGCAAGAGACCTTATTTTCCCCCATCATGAAAATGAGATTGCCCAGAGCGAAGGGGAAACAGGAAAACAGTTCTCAAAATACTGGATGCACACAGGATTCCTCACAGTCAACGGAGAAAAAATGTCGAAATCCCTCGGCAATTTTGTTACTTTAAAGGATGCGATGGAAAAGTTTGATTCAAATTCAATCAGATTTTTCTTTGCACAGACGCATTACAGAAGCCCTGTCGACTATGATGAAAATAAGATAAAAGCTTCAGGAGAAGCGGTCGAACACGTTTTCAATTCTCTCGACAGCATCTCAGGCGCCCTCAAAAGCGGAAAAGATGATTTTTCAGATGAAAGACTTCGAGAAGAGATAAAGAAAGCAAAACTCTCTTTCTATGAAGCAATGGATAATGATATGAACACCCCTGATGCGCTTGCAGCATTGTTCAAGCTTGTCAAAATGGCAAATACAAATACAAACACTGAAAAAATTGATTATGCCGCCTTGGGGGATTTGGAAAAGGAGACAAAGGAAATCCTGTGGATACTCGGGCTTGAAAAGATTGAGATGGATCTGGATTCAAAGAAATCAGATATTGAAAAAATCGCTGTTGAGTTTAAAGGAAAAACCGGAACTTCTGAAGAAATGCTTGAACAATTGATTGATTTAAGGGAAAAAGCAAGAAAGGAAAAGGATTTCAAAAAATCAGATGACATAAGAAACAAACTTGGAGAAATAGGGATAAAACTTGAAGACAACAAGGAAAAAGCAAGATGGAAGCTGGTGAATTAATGGGATATAAGTTCATTGAGCACACTTCGGATTTGATGATTGAAGCTGAAGGTGATACTTTTGAGCATGCTTTGGAGGATCTTTCTTCAGGTATGTTTCTCCAGATGGGTGGTGAAAACGCCCTTGAAAAAGATGAATTTTCTGTCTCGGCAGAGGCAGCAAACAAGGAGGAGTTAGTTGTAAAGCTGCTTTCCGAAGTCCTTGCGGAATGTGAGATAAGAGGATTCCTACCAAAAAGACTTACCATAGAAAATGCCGACCTTGAAAAAAACAAGCTAAAAGTCACAGTAAAAGGAGAAGACAAGAAATATTCTGAAAACATAATAAAGGGAGTAACCTACCACCAGCTAAGAGTAGAAAAAAAAGAAGAAAAATGGGTCATGCAGGTTTTATTCGATATTTAATGCTTTTTTTATCTTTTCAACATCGAAACCTATTATCTTTTCATCATCTATTATGGTAACGGGAATGCTGTTGTGCCCCATATCCTGAAGTTCCTTTTTGTACTCTTCATTCTGTCCTATATCCCTTTCTTCAAATTCAATATTGTGCTCTTTCAGAAAATTCTTTACTGCGTGGCACCCCGGGCAGTAAACAGCTGAATAAACAATTATCTTTTTTGCCATTTCAACACCTTATATCAATTCTTCATAGAAACTATTAAACTCTTTTGCAGCGTAATTCCAGTTAAATTTTTTAAGAACCCTCCCCCTGCTTCTCTTCCCGAATTTCTCTGCTAATTTTTTATCGCCAAGAATCATATTCACCTTTTCAGCAATTGCTTTCGGATCTTTTACAGGAACTATGAATCCGTTTTTCCCATCTTCAACAAGCTCTTTGTTTCCTCCCGCATCTGTAGCGACTATTGGAAGACCGCAGCTTAAAGCTTCAACAAGAGCAACAGCACAAGGCTCATACAACGAAGGAAGAACAAAACAATCGCAGTCTGCAACAAGAGAGGCAAGGTCCTTATCCGAAATATAATCTCTTAAAAAATGCACCTTAACATCCAGTTTATCAGCAAGTTTCATTAGCTTGTTTTCCAAAGGGCCTCTTCCAAAAACGACAAGCTCAGCATCCACATCCGTCATCCCCTTCATCAGGTACTCTATTCCTTTCTGGGTTATCAGTCTTACATTTGTAAGAACCATGCCCCTTTTTATACCAAGCTTCTTTCTCCAATCTGTTTTTTTCCCCGGAACAAATAGTTTTTCATCCACTCCGTTGTAAATTACTTTCTTCAATCCTTTGTAATCCTTTGGAACAGTGGATTCCATAACTGCACCGCTCACTGAAGTTATCCCATCACATGACATCATGAGCTTTCTTCCGAAAGTGTCATCAAACAGACATCCGAAAAAATCAGTTACTGCATCTATTCCTTCTGTTCTGGCATTGTGTATTGTAAGGCACACTTTTTTCCCATATTTCTTGATTCTTGTCCCTTCAAAAGAACCATAAACAAATCTGTTGTGCATATGTATTATGTCAGCATCCTTTGCAAGAACATCAAGGTCCTTATTATGGTTTGAGAAAACAGGAACAGGGGGCACAAGAGGTTTCGGAGCCTTGTAGTATATTTTTGCAGGAGTCCTTACAATCCTCATTCCTTCGATTTCCTCCTCTCTTTCAGTATCTTTAAGCCTGGCCGTTAGCACGGTTATGTTGTGTTTTTTTGAAAGCCTCTTTCCTATATTAAGAAGATGCTTTTCAGTTCCCCCGGCATAAGGTTCAAAAAACGGATTTAATATAAGGATATTCAAAAAATCACTTTTTCACGTATTTTACTTTTTTATCTTCAACAACATACTCCCCTTTTGAAAACAAGTCAATAACTTTTTTGTATGCTTCATGCTCCCTTTCAAGAATCTTTTGAGAAACCTCATCCGCGCTTTTACAATCTGAGATATCTACAGCTTCCTGATATATGATTGGCCCTGCATCAACAGATTCGTCAACAAAGTGGATGGTCAATCCCGAGATTTTCACTCCGTAATCAAAAGCCTCTTTCTGTGCATCGGTTGTTCCCATGAAAGCAGGAAGAAGTGCTGGATGGATGTTGATTATTTTGTTTCTATAAGCTTCAAGCAGTTCCTTTCCTTTTATTATTCTCATATATCCTGCAAGAACCGCCAATTCAACTTTATATCTGTCAAGAATTTTTTTTATTTCCAAATCCATTTCCTCCCTTGTCTTGAATTTCTTTCTCTCAATAATCTCAATAGGAATACCGTTCTGTTTTGCCCTTTCTATCGCCTTTGCTTCAGGATTGTCAGTAATCAGAACCTTGATTTCAGCATCAACCTCTCCACTTTTCACCCCATCTATTATGGACTGGAAATTGCTTCCTCTTCCTGATGCAAGAACGGCTATAGAAATCATAATTATTTACCGTTGCGAAGTCCTTTAATTCTTTCTTGCTCATCCCTTATTTCCCCCAGCAGCTCCTCAATCAAATCCTCAAGAGTAACAAGTCCTATTATCTTATGGGAATCTTCAACGTATGCTATATGTATTCTCTTTCTTTTCATTATGTTGAATACATCGTCTATTATTGTGTTATAATCAACAAAAACAGGAGGAATCATGACATTTTTTACGTTGGTTCTCTTTCTTTTTGAAGGCGAAAGCACCATCATGTTTTTCACATGGACAGTTCCAAGAACCTTGCCATCAGAAAACACAGGATACCTGGAAAACCCTTTTTTTGCAGCCACTCTCAATGCCTCTTCAACGCTTGACTTGTGATTTATTCCAATCATCTTCTCCCTGGATATCATAACCTTGTCAACTGTTATGTCATTGAAAAGAAGAACCCTGTTTATCATAACTTTTTCCTGCTTTTCTATAGCCTTTTCCTCAACTCCCACTTCAACAGCTTCTTTGATTTCTGTTTCTGTCACGATGGGCTTGTGCTTTTGTTTTTTAGAAAGTCTGAAAAGTTTTTCAGGTATTATCTCAAAAAAAGGAATTACGGGTGAAAAAAGCATCATAAGAAACTCCAGTATTGGGGCCGAAAAAAGTGCGACCCTTTCAGCGTTTGTTGTGCAAAAGGTTTTTGGGACAATCTCTCCAAAAACAAGAATGAGAAAAAGCATTACACCTACTGCTATTCCCACACCGAGGGAACCAAATACCTCAATCGCGAGGGCCGTCGCAAGCGAAGAAGCAAAAATATTCACAAGATTGTTTCCTATTAATATAGTAATGATTGCCTTGTGTAAGTTCTTTTTCAGTTTCTGAAGTGATTTTGCCCCTCTTGCTTTTTCCTTTACAAGCATCCTCACCCTGAGCCTCTGGACAGAAACCAGTGCAAGCTCGCTTCCTGAAAAGAATGCGGACAGTGCTATCAATACTGCAAGGAGGACTATCAGTTCTAAACTCATTTCGGATTTACACCTGATATCATTCTCTATGGAAAGGTTTAAAAGAATTAAAATGTTGTTTAGAACGATGGAATTGAAGGTGGTGGTTGCTCTCTTACTGTTAGCCACAGTAAGTTTTTCTACTTTTCTTGATGACCTCCAGTTCGCACTCCCGATTGTAATAATAATAATGGTAATACTCCTTTCACTTGTTTTCATGCTCAGCAGAACACTTTCCCTTCCTCAACTGCAGGCGTGGGTCAAAACAGAAATAAGGGAATTGATTATTGCAGCAATACTTTTCATAGCAATCTACGGCCTTTTTTCAGGCATAGACCCTTTTGTTTACATGATAACCGGAGAGGAGGATTATCATGGAGCCGCACAATCAGTAAGCCATGACATGCTGAACAGAGCGAATGAGGCTTACAAGGATGTTATGGAGGCAAACCATTACCTTGGTATAATAAGCGGCTTCTATGCAACAACCTCGCTTTCATTATGGTATGCAGGAATAACGAGCAGCGGTTCCCCATATGCCGGTTTCAGCATATTCATGACTCCCCTTTCAATGGCTTCGCAGGGACTTACAAATATGATATACATATACAGCGCAATTTCATTATTTTTGGATTTCTTTCTGGATGTAGGGATCAAGCTTCTTCCCCTGGCGTTTATCTTCAGATTCATCCCATTCACAAGAAAAGCAGGAACAACACTGATAGCCTTGGTAATAGGGGCATACCTTTTTTTCCCCGCTTCCGTTGTTCTTGTAGGGAGCTTTCATGACACAATTGAAATAGAAACCCCTCATCTTTCAAAGAAAGCCCTATCCGATTTCAAGGGAGATCTTCCCACAATAGACGCATTGTGCAAGGAACCTGTTCTGAGAATTCTATTCGTTCTCCTTGGTGAATTGGTAATGACACTCGTCATCTGCCTTCCACTTGCAGCCTTCGGTCTTTACGAACCATGCGAGAAATGGATGACCCTTCTTGTCTATCCCCTTCTCGTTTTCATCTACCAGCTTGCCTATTCAATTGCCATAGGGGGATTCATCTGGGGGCTGTGGCCTGAATCATCTGTTAGCGCAATACACAATTCGCTTATCGATTTCATGGTTCAGGTGAATAATATTGTTGTAGTGACTTACATTGACGTAATCATAATTGGAATAATCACGTACATAGGAACAAAGAGCATTTCAAGCGCACTTGGAGGAGAATACCTCTTGCCCGCGGTACAGAAGCTGATTTAGATGAAAAAACTTTTTGCATTTTTGTTTTTTGTTTCAATTGTTTCAGCAGGGATATGCGTAGACGATCCGGATGCAGGATTGCTATCACCAACAAGCAGGCTGTATCTGGGAATTGCTTTCGGAATAACATTCATGGTTATTGCACTTGCGTATGCAGGTTCGAAATTCACAAACAATCCCAAGCTCACCGTTTTCTACAAAGAGGAGTTTTTCCACCTTATAATCTCTGTTGTTCTTTTGGTTTCAATAGGTGGAGTGATGACTCTTTCATGCACAGTGGTTTCAGGATTCATGGAGTACTCTGGCCTTGTTGAATCCGATGCAAACGTTTCCCCCCAGCTTGTTGCAAAGGGGTATGTTTCACAAACTGTAAGGGAAGCGAGGCTTATTTTTACCTATCTGATTAAAGACAGCATAACTTATGAGATGGATTCTGCTTATGTTTTCGGACTTTACAATCCTTTAACGGGCGGAATAACAATGGGTTTCAAGGGATACAAAAAGGCATATGCGATGGAACTTGATATGATGGCAATGACCTACGTAATGCCTGTCATAGTTAGTCTTGAATCCCAAAAGGTCCTCATAAATTTCTCAGTGGACATAGTGAAATATCTCCTGCCGGTAGCTCTTTTCCTCAGGATATTCACACCTACAAGGATGGCAGGAAATTACCTGATTGCGATATGCATCGCGCTTTATATTGTGATTCCCACAATGTATGCAATAAACGGGGCAATGTATGATGTTGCAAAAGACTCATGCATAGATATCGGTGATAATGTTTTCACAAGCCAGTATTCATACTGCAAGATAGGAAGTCTTATTCCCCAGGCCTTCTTCCTTCCTAACCTTACACTTGCGATAGTGATAACATTCCTTTCGGGAATCAACAAAGCATTGAGGGTGCTTGGTTAATATGAAAAAAATATTTTTGCTGATGCTTCTGCTTTCCGCTTTGCCCACTTTGATATCCGCTCAAGACCCTGGAGAAGAGCCGGGCGGGGATTATTTCAGCAACATAGTGGGCCCTTTTGCAAACTGGAAGGGAATATCCGTAATGATTGCCCTTGTCACTGTGATGCTTGTTGCTCTTGCATACATGGCAGGAAAAGGATTTGACATGCCGGAAATCAGGGCATGGGCGGCTTCAGAACTTTCACAGGCTTTTGTAACAGTTTTAATCGTAATATTCATGGTTGCTATTGTGGGTTTTGCGGATGAGATAGCAAGATTCATAGTAAACCAATCCAATGTGGGGTTCCAGTGCGAGGATGGAGATCCCTGCGCAATAATGACTGCAAACGCGTATCTTGACGGATTGATAGATTCAGCAGATACTGCAGCACTCGAGCTTGCGCAGGACAACATAAAAGCATTGAAACAGGCGACAAGAAAAGCAGGAGGATACGCTGTTCCCTTCATCAAACCGATTCCTCTTTTGCAGCTCGCCATTTATGCATCAGCTGAAGCAGGAAAAATCATGGATGCCGAAAGATACGGCATTCTCTATGAGTATTGGATAAATATGCTTTCAATACTCCATGCCCAGAAATTTTTCGTGGGCACAATTGTTTTCAAATTTGCACCTACGGTGCTTGCAATAGGCATTGTTGCAAGGGCTTTCTTTGTTACAAGGAAATTGGGAGGACTCCTAATGGCGATAGCACTTGGCGTGATGCTTGTTTTCCCCCTAATGTATATCTTCAACTGGATAACGTTGAACGTAACTCTCTTCGGCGATGCCATTCTTGGTGTCGGGGGGGAGCCCTGCCCTGAAATATGCAAGGAGGTTCCTCCTTTATATTACACAACAAACGGGGACAGCATAAGAACAACAGGAGAGCTGATAGAATTCCTTGATTTAAATGACAGCGAAGCGGATTTCTATTGGGATGCCATGAACGATCTTGCGAACGGCACTATCGATGAATATACTTTTGATGTTGATGGCACCGATGTAATTGTAAAATCATGCGAGAATGCTTCATATTACTTTTCCCCCGAAGGGGATTCCTACTGTCCTTACATATGCAGAGAGCTTCCTTATCCTTTGTCGGCCACATGTACAATGAGAAACAAGACTCTTCTAGAAGCAGGAAATTACACCGGTTGGGTGGAAAAGGCATGCAACAATGTTCCTGCCGAATGCAAGGTTGCAAGAAAGGCGAACATATCAATAGATGAACTTATTGATGTAAGGGCAAAATGCGGAGACCAGTGCACTATAGTTCCGCCCCTGAGTCCAAACTGTGATGTTGGTGATTGTCTTATGGCACCCCACAGATGCAGGATTGCATACAGGGATGCAACAGGAATAAGAGGGGGTTCCTGCGCGGAAGAGGCAGTATTGTGCCTTGCAGAGAGAGGTGTTCAAGAGCAATGCGGTCAATGCTATGACCTTGACAGGGAGTGCAGGCTTGCAGGAGGAAAAACCTCAGACAAGCCAGGAGTGGCTTATGAAGTGGATGTTGAGATAGATGAACAGTGTGCACAAGGAGTGGAGGAATGCCAGTATGCTTTCAACTGTTTTGAACTTTTGAAAAACTGCACCCGGGATCTTTGTATAAATCCTGCTCCTGAAGAATGCAAGAGTATTGGAAATGCAGACCCTGATATATGCAAGGCAACACTTGACTGTGCGGAAAGCTGCCAGAATCTTTATATGGATGATTCATGCCAGTCCAACTATACAGAATGCGGAAGACAATGTGAGATAAGTGTTGATGCAAGCGCGCTGATTGATGACTGCAAAGCTGATTGTGATGAGATACCGACTCCATGTGAAATTTCCTGCCTTGAAACTGCAGCGGAAGATGCGGTTGATCAATGCATAAGCGGATGCACAGATTCTATAGATCCTGATGAACTACAGGCTTGCTATGATGAGTGCGATAATATACCTGAACATTATTCAGAAGAGCAGGAAAAGTGCGAAGAAGCCGCCTTGTGCTGGGTGGATTGCGGACTTGACCTTTCTCAGAATAATGATCTGGACTATTGCCTTGAGCAGTATGCCAAGTGTAATGATGAATACTGCGGACCTGAAGCAAAAGACTGCCCTTCAAGCATGATTGCAGAGGAATCATGTGTTTATGTAATGCCAAGGCCTGACGTAAGAGGGGAATACTCCCACTGCGATGAATGCATATTCATAGACACTACATATACCTTCAGCCCCCCCATAGAATACAGATGCGCCCAGTTATGCGGAGAGCAGATCGGAGGACCTCCGAAAGTATCCCCTGCTGATTTTGCAAAAATGTCACAGGAAGGGATGGTGGGAAAGTCGGAAATCAAAAGCGTTGCCGCAATGATACTTCCAGCATACATTCTTCCTTTGCTTAATATTACTGTTACCCTGATGTTCATAAGAACACTCTCACCGATGCTCGGCGGTGATATAGAAATTCCGGGAATGGCAAAGATAATCTGAGGTAAATAAAATGAAAAAACTGCTTGCACTTTTGATGCTTGTTTCGGTGGCTTTCGCCCAGGGCAGCTGGGTTTCAGTAGCATCAATGGCAGTTTTGGTTTCCCTCACGGCCCTTTTGATTCTTTTCATGATTGGTTACGGATTCGGAATCAACGAACTCCGCTTCCTTTCGGTTGAAGAGATTTACCAGCTATTTGTAACAATTATAATGATAGGCCTGCTTTATTCTGCGTCTTTGTACTTTGATGAATTCTCAAGAGCGGTAGGTTTTGAGGAAGGTCTTCAGAATGCTTCAATAACTATTCTTGAAAACAACCTCAACAATCACAGCACAATGGTAAGCAGCCTAAAGAGTTTTGCACTTGATTTAGGAACAGAAGCATCCCAATCTTCATTCTGTTCACTCCAGGGCCCGGGGTACACGGTTGCACCCTGCAGTTCATACAGGGCGATAATCCCATCAGTTTCAATGGCCTTTCAGGCACTTTCTCTTTCATCAGCTGAAGTAAATTCTCTTTTGATACTTGCAAAATTCGGTAGAGCGTACACATTTGCCCTTCTTCTCCCTGTAGGCATAATTTTGAGAACCTTCAGATTTACAAGAGGGGCAGGCGGGCTGCTTATTGGTTTTGCAGTTTCGTTATATCTTCTTCTTCCATTGGGAGTCATCTCGATGGATATAATTACTAGTGATTTTGAGGAGGAAAGGAGCGACTACCAGGAGATACCAGGACTTCCCAGCCCTGACTCAAGCAGCAACGAATGCGATCCTCTGGATGCAGGAACAAAAAATCTTAACAGGGCAGAAGGTTTGTTTGACAGCACAAGACAAAACATTAAACCATATTTGTATTATTTCTTGATAAAAGGAACACTGACCACCATAATATGTCTTATACTTGTGATAACCGGAATACGGGAAATATCGAGACTTGCAGGAGCTGAAATTGATGTTTCTGCACTTGCGAGGCTGGCATAATGGCAATATGCGTTGATTTCTTTGACCAGATGAGCAACTACCTGCTCCCCCTTGTAGCAATGGCGAGCGTAGTCACAGGAATGATTATCGGATTCGGTTACATGATAGGTCAGCTCCTCAATGACCAGAGAGTGACCCTATGGGCAAAGACAGAACTATTCCAGCTGTTTATTTCAGTAGGCTCGGTAGTTCTTCTTGGGGTTATAATGTCGGCATTCTGCTCATTAAACATCCAGAATATCGCGCCATTATTCCCATTGGAGCACTCCTCGCTTCCTGATTACTCTGTTTACGATGCAGCAGAAGCTTATCTGAGTGCAAGCGCAAGATACACCCACTCTGCTTTGAAGATTGCAAGATACCATCTAGGTGGGTACCAGCTCGGACAGATGCATTCATTATGGAGATGCGGACAGAAATGGGAATCCGATGCTGATCAGGCGAGCAATTTCTTTTTGTGCCTTTTCGGTAGCATCCTTGGATTCGGAGGGGGCTCGGGTGTTTCTGTTTCTCCTGAAGCAGGATATTCAATGATTTCGGCAGGAGTCCAGCTTTCCTACAGTACACTTTCTTTTACCCTTCTGTCAATAATGAATTACAGGTTTATCCTTGAATACACCTACAACGGATTTGCCCTTTTCCTTCTTCCTCTTGGAATATTCCTTAGGGCAATGCCTTTCCTAAGGGGACTGGGCTCTCTTTTAATGTCTGTTTCAATATGCTTCCTAACTGTTTATCCTTTGGTGCTTTCAATATTCTATCTTGATTTTGTTTTCGAGGGGGTTCTTGCAACTGAGATGGACAGGCATTACGAAAACAAATCACTGGACGGTGCTCTTGAATGGTATCAGCTTTTGAATCCATTCCAGGTATCAGTCCATGACAACATATTTGATGATTCAGACAGAGGGCAGGAATTTGAAATAATGCAGTATACTTCAAGTGCTTTCATAATGGGGGTGTTTATTCCCACTCTCGCACTGCTTTCAACGATTGCTTCAATAATGTACCTGAATAGATATCTTGGGGTGGAGATAGACCTCAGCAGAATAGTGCAGATGGTGTGATGAATGGCAGGATATCTTGAATATTTTGGTGAAGGAGAAACATGGTATTTCCTAGCAATACTTGCGTCATTCACAGCAATAATGGCCTATCTCCTTGTATGGATGTTTTCAAGAATGATCCAGTCAGACAAGCTTGGAAGAACTGCAAAAGCAGAGATGCTTCAATCAGGTGCAACACTTTTAATGGTAGTTTTTGTAGTCGCTTTTGTGGGTGCGGTTGAAGAATTCACATTGTTTCATTTCTTCGGCTGCAACCCTGAAGACCAGGTTTGTAAGGTATCAATAGGATGCGGAACAGAAAAAACAACCGAATTAGAAAACCTGGGAGGGGTACTTGGTTTGTTGAAGTGCAGATTTGCAGACAAGGCGAAATCTCTTGCAGACATACAATCAAGCGTCACTGAAGCAGCAGAAACTCCCCTTAATCTTCTTAATATGTACATAAGTATCATAGGCCTGCCCATATACCAGGGAGGCTATGCCGCAAACCTTTGGAAGGAAGTTGAAGGATACCGGCTTGCAAATGTAATCTCAACAAACATGCTTGTGGGCCTTAATGCTGCAATAGTAATTGCAGATTATATACAGAATAACATGCTTGCAGTTTTCCTTCCGGTAGGTCTTTTCCTTAGAAGCTTCCATTTCACAAGGGGAATCGGTGCATTTTTTATGGCGCTTGCCCTTGGAATGTATTTCATATATCCTGTAATATATGTGGTGACAGACCCTGGCTTCATAAAGCCCCCTCCGCCTCCACCTGAACCTGCAGGAGTCGGAGCACAGGCTCCTCCATGCTATCCTACTTTTTCAGGATTGATATTCTCTCTTGCGCAGTACACCCAGCCATCCTCAGGATTCAGCGCAGGAAAGCTTTCAGTCGGTTCAATAATAAACAACGCAGCAACAGTCTATACTTCGGTTATACTGCATCCGTTCATAGCGCTTGCGGTTACGCTGATGTTCATAAGATATCTGATGAACGTACTTGGGGGAGAACCCATGACATTTATGAGAATGATTGCAAGAGTGGTATGATGAAAAAAATTGCTGTTTTACTGGTATTTGTTTTGATTTTCGGATGTACAGTCAAAGAAAACCTCAAGATAGGATGCTGCCATCCAGTGAATGCTTCTATCCAGAAGATTTGCGTCCTTGAGGGTGAATCAACAAAAGGAATTGAGATAGGCGAAACCCATGGATGCAATGATACAGAAAAAACCTGCAATGTGACAGTGCTTTTGAATGGAACAGTGCTGAACAAAACTGTTAACGGAAAGAAAGTCGATTGGATGACCATAAACTACTGCAGTGAGGAAGAGTTAAGATGTATCCAGCCTGAATGCAAAGCCCAGGTGTGCGGACCTTTCCAGTATGAACCTCCTTCTGTAATGAGCTATGGTGACAGCATTGATATACAGGAGGATGCAAGAAAAGGGGATGCATCAAAAATACCTATCGATGAGGATTTTGAATTGAAATCAGGGTTATTCGGTTCAAGCTGTATGATGCTGAATATGACTGGAGATCTGGGATCCGTTTTCAAGAACACAAAAGGCTCCTCAATAAATATTTTCAGGTTCGGCATAGGCGATTCTTTCAAAGAGTTTGAGGATTACAGATATCTGTTCCCAATTTCAGACAAGGACTGCAATGTAAATCCAATTCTTGTGGACACACAGAAAGAGAGATATATGAATTACCTCCCGAGCATTGATGAATGGAGCGACACACCCAGTTTCCGTGAAGACGTCAAAAGCATACAAAGGGTTGAGCAGAACAACTTCTGTCCCACTTCCCAGACCGCACCATTGAATTCAGAGGAATTCGGAGGAAGCAGTGAACTTCCAAACTACCAGATGAACAAGGTTGAAAGAAAAAGAATTTATCAGAATGGAAATGTTGAAACTCTTGAACTGCAGGAGTTTGATTCTGAATTCTACGAAGCTGCGCTGAGGCTTTATTATGATAATCTTCTCTCTTACGGACTCATGAATGATGAGCCAATACTCGCTCCTTTTGAATGTTCTCTTCCAAGCGACTGCCGTTCAGGAGAATGCAGGTTTGACAAATACAAGAGAGGATTGTGCAAATTGAATGATTCAACAGGATGGATTGAGTGCGGCTGCTATTCTGAAACAAGGTCCTGTTCTGATGAAGTTACCCTTGAAGCAAAGAAAACCCGCGGTGCACAACAATTCATAGATTTTTACAGGTCAGGTGAGGGAAGATCACCATTCATCACATTCAAAAAATTCGCAGGTCTAAGAAGGGTGAGATATGACCCCGCCTGCAATATTGATGACAGCAAAGTAACAGGAGTGGAATACAGATGGGTATACCGATCTGGAGGAGGAGGTTCATTCAAGAGTTATGATTGTTGTGTGTGGAGTTCAACCAAAGGAAAGGTGGGGGATAAGATAAGCGAAAGAGGAGAATGGGAATTCACATGTGATGTATTTTCAGAAGGAGGATTTGAGCAAGGTGCCGAATGCACCTACAACAAAGACCCCGCTTATAACAATATGTACTGTGATGTCGTCGATTGGGGGGACCTTACAGGTGGAGAGAGCATAAGTTATACTGGCGCGGGCACTGGAGTCGATGAACCTCTCTGGCATGAATTATGGGAGAATTTCTATACCCTCAACTGTCCCGGAGGGACAATCTTCTGTGACAAAGGAACAGGAGTAGGTGACAGCAACCTCAGCTGCGACTGGACATATAATGTTGATGGAGTAGATCCTGCAAGCGATGAACTTTTGAGTGCGTTTCCCCCAGACATCCATTTCTTTGGAGAAGTTAAAATGGACGAAGCTGGAGATGAGTATATAGGATATACAATGCTTACCCAGCTGGAATTCAGGGAAACACAATTCTATAAGGCGTGTGAACCAGAATATGTCGTATCCCACAATTTTGGTCCAAGCTGGAGAGCCGGTGCCAAAGGAATAGTATACAAGGCAATTTCTGGAGAATCCCCATTGGGAGAATCTCCCCTTAATGACTATTTGGGCGGATATATAGACCAAGAAGTAAGGTGCGATTCAGGAGGGGATACCTTCGGGATATATTATATAACATCAGCTGGAGTTATTGAGCGTGTTGTTCCTGTTGGAACTGCCGGGGGAGTAATACTTCTTAAGAATACAGGAAGGTGTGTGATGGATGAGGCCACTGCAATGCCTGTTTCAAGGACGGTGGGATGGTGCGAACCATGTACTTTCACAACATTTGCAAAACAGGTTATAAAAAGCGGAGAACCCTATGTTCCGTCATCAGTTAATACATATGTGGGCACTACTCCCGTATCAGAAACAGTATGCGAGAAAAAGAGAACATCAGGAAATGAAGGAGAGATCTTTCCAATATGCCTTAAAGAGCATATTGAGACATGTAAAGAAAGAATAGATAATGAAAACTGGACCGAACTTTTAGACCAATACGTAGACAACTGCGCCATGGAACTTGATAACACACGAGTGGCCGGAGTTGAAGTACTTGATTTTGATCCATTTTATACATGTACAGTTTCATTTCAGGAAAGGTTCGTTAATCCTGAATATGATCAAGATTGGGAAAAATGCATAAATGATTACGCCAACTATGGTTGGAAATCCTGCAGGGATAGAGGAAGCAGTTTCCTTGATTGTTCAAAAGGCTATTATTCTATATACAGACAGGAAGGTGCAGGCTGGGATGGATTCCCCAATTCAGAGCCAGATTCAATCTTCCTTCAGGAAAAACAGATGGAATATCTTGCAATGGGCATCCAGCCTGTTCTTGATGTTACCGATGAAAGCAACTGGCAGAGAGGTGAAGATCTTTCAGATGCAATAGTACCTGACGGCCCCTCAATTGTTATAATAAACAATGTAAGTTTCAATGATGTAACTGGAAAAATAACTCAAATAAAAGACAGGGCTAATGAAATTGAGAGAATATGTCCAAACTGTCTGATATCAATACAGGTAAACAACGGAGATCCCAATTCGCTTTACGGTTCTGAAAGAGTAGACCTTGACAAGAGAACAATAGAAAAACTTGAAGGAAATAAGGTATTGAATGAAATAGATGTAATCTCATTCTCAGTCTATCCCCAGGAGTATACATCTGAAAATGAATCATTATGCGAGGATGATTTGTTTATTGCAGAAGCTGTTTTTGATGGGATAACCGGATTTGGGGATGCAATGCTGAAGAATGAAAAGATTCAGAAGCTTTCTCTTGTTTCAAACTACTGGGTCGATGATGCTGTTGACCCTGAATGCTGGGAAAGAGAGATGGGTGCAAAAAGCTGGCAGATAGAAAGTGACCCTCTTTACAGAACACTCGGCTACAATCTCCAGAAACAGAGGTCTCTTACTTTATCCGGTGTCGTAGGACTGATTTATTCCAACACAGACAAATTCACAAATCAGCAGGGCACAGAATACACCGACCATTTCTGTTCAATCCAGAGAGCAAGCAAAAAAGCAGTTGAAAGCACTCCAATTACACTTTACACAAAAATATATGAAGAGGAGCAGGTGGGGTGTGTTCCATGCGAATTGACAGACAATTACAAGACATGCACCCTGGAATGCTTGAATGGTAAAAAATGCACCTTGACAGCAGCCCAGAGGGCGTCTGGAGAGCAGTATAAATGCCCTGACAGAAGAATGCCTGAATACTGCGCTCTTGTTAACGAAACTGTTGGAAAATCCTGGGTCGACCAGGAGGTTCTCTGTACATTCACTTATCCTGATGCATCAACAGAAACCCTTCTTTATACAATAGCGGAATTGGATGAAAATTATCCTGACATTGTTTCAAGCCTTCCAAGAGGATATGAGTACAGATGTCTTGTTGACGGAGGAGGAAGTTACACATATTATAAGGAAACAACAGCAGGAAGATCAACTGCCCCTATAATATTAACATACCTGAATGACAGCACCCAAGACTGTGGAGTGCCTGACCTGACCATAACACCCAAATTGTGCGGTATGGAGCTTCCTTTGAAAAATTATCTGATACAGTGCGAATTCCTCGGGGATATCCAACTGCAGCATGGTGAATGCTGGGAAGACTGGAACTGTGAAGGTGACCAGATATGCAACAAAACTACCAATACATGTGAGGACCTGGGCCCAGGAAGGTGCAGAATCCATTCAGGATGCCCATCAGGACAGTACTGTGATGAAGATACAATGACATGCAAGCCTCTTCCCGGAGGAGGATGCCGTGTCAGCGACAGGGAATGCGAACCAGGAGAGCTTTGCGATGCCGGTACACACCTATGTGAGGTTGTAGAATGTGAGGTAGATGCCGACTGCCGCAGTGAGGGATATGATTATCTTATGTGTACAGAATATGGTTTCTGCGCAGAACCTGCAGTAATGGATGAATGCCCTGCAGAGATGAGAAGTCTTAATGGAGCATGTGTAAAGATTGAGTGTGACAGCAGTACACCTTGTCCAACAGGAAAGGTATGTACTGCATATCAAAAATGTGTTGATGAAATCCCAGGTGAATGCAAGTATACAATTGACTGCCCGCCTGAACATATCTGCGTTGACGACCAATGCATAGCAGTTGACTGCAGATGGAACAGCGATTGTGAAGAAGATGAAATGTGCTATGATTTCACATGTATAGAGCCCGAATGCACTTCAGACCCAGACTGCCCCGACAAACTCGATGCCCCTCCCGGTGCTCCAGGAGTTCCGATTCTTTATCCTGGAAAATGCCTTGGAGGATTGTGCTTTATATCGGTTCAGCCAGAGCCAGACGGCTCAATGATATGTCCTGACGGATATGCTGTTGATTCACTTGGTTACTGCAGAGAAGCCGAATGCATTGGAGACGCAGACTGCCCTGATGATTACTACTGCGCAAACGGTTACTGCAGATTGGGTTGCAGGAGCGATGATGAATGCGGAGAGATGGAGATATGCGACATGAGGATACACAGGTGCACTCTTGTTGAATGTCTTGTTTCAGAAGACTGCCTTGCTATCTATGGCGAGGATTATTTCTGTGACCCGACAAATTTCTACTGCAGGGAGATAAAATAAAAATATTGATGATTAAAGTGATAGATATGAAGATGCCCTTGATATTTGTTTTATTGCTTATTCCATTTGTTACTGCACAGGAAGTTACTGATTTAGCGGATGAAGAGCTGGGAATAGAAGGGCCAAGCATACAGGTTCCTGAGATTCAACTTGGCTGTGGAATCCACTGCGATCTCCTTGACCAATATACAGACGGAACAATATATCCCATAGTCCAGGAGGAAAGCAAGACAATATCAGTTATATTCAATTACAGGAACATCTCTCCTGAAGGAACTGAAGACAGACTGCCAATAGAGAATGCGGCGATATTGGTTAGAGTAGATGCAGAAAGCACAATAGTCCCCGATTATTACAAGATATATACAGATGAAACAGGCAAGGCAACATTCAATTTCAGCGACTATGCTGAAGAGTGCGCAGACTACCAGTTTATATTCTGCCACAGCCAGGAGGAATGTGAGCTTGAAGAGTGTTTGAATCTTCTTGGATTTGATTCAAGAATAGAAGTTGTTGGGCCAACACTTGGAGATGCTCTTCTTGGAAGAGGAGTTGTTGAGCCTGATGAATTTTCACAAAAACCTTTTCTTATACTGCCTACAATGTCAACAACTTCATACTGTCCCCCTCCTTCTCCCAATTTTCCCATACCTATTTTCTGTTTCCCCCTTATGATAATATTCTCAATGCTTGCAGGAGCAATGTTCCTAACAGGAAGGAATCCCTTCAGTATGTTTGATTTCTCAACTCCGAGAGCCCCTAAAGTTTACAGATACACTGCGCGTACAAAAGGTGTGAGCATTGATACAGGTTCAGTTGCAAGGGCGGTTGCAAAAATTGCAGGAGCTGCAAAACAGGCAAAAGCAGAGAAACAATCTGAAGAATCCACTGACCAAGCTATGAAGGATATGGGTATTGAAAGCAAAGGCGCAAGGACTGCTTTAGCAGGATTCGCAGCAGCAAATCCCACAATGGGAAGAGCATTAAGAAGAGGAGGGAGGTATGCAAAAGGAAAAGAATCAGACTTGGAGATGGGCCCTGGTTCGTTCTTGAAGGATTCGATTCTGGAGAAGATGCCTATTGCATCAACTTTGAAATCAGTAATAGAATCTGAAAGTGTTGGAGAAGCATTCGGGGAGCTTGGAAAAGGGCTTTTGATGTCTTCATCACTTGGGTCAATTCTTTATGAAATACAGACTTCAATGGGGGACCCTTACCTATTTGACAAGATGTTCGGTCTTGTAGCTTCAAGTGTTGCAGAAGCAGTCTCCGAATACGACAAGAAATGGATGAAGGAAGGAGCAGAGTTCTCGATATATTTAGGTTCAAAGGGAAAGAAAATCAAGGGGGAAGTAGTACAAACTCTCAAGATAAGAGCAAAACTTGAGGGTGAGCAGTTTGTATTCTACACTGCAGATGGAAAGCAGATATCCAGGGATGATCTCATTGAAGCTGTGGGAAACAAGAAATTCAATGGATTTATGGCTGATGTTGGAAGAGAAAATTGTACCGACCAGAGATTCGTATTCAAAACATGGTCAACAGTAGGCATGGTTGAATTACAGGACCAAAGGGATGCTGCAACCGAGCAGAGAACTGAGCTTGTTGAAGCTGCTGTTGATACGATGGAAGCATCTCTTGAAGGTAAAGAAGCTGAATTCCAGAAATTCCTTGAAAAAGGTGCAAAACTTGCAACAGGAGATGACAAGTATCTCTTCCAGGCCGCGATGGAGGAAGGCCCTGGTTATAAGCAGGACATGTACACTCCTGAAGAGGCAAAGTACCAGCTAATTTCAAGAGCGATGGGCGGAGATTCTGAACTTTCTGTGCTTTTCGGTGCAACTGTCGGAGATGCATCAAATGTTTTCGGTGCAGAAGCATTCCAGGCGGTTACAAACGTAAAAGGTGCTGATGAAGGTATCCAGGCAATCCAGAACAGAATGCAGAATGCCCAGGCCGCAAGCACCAACCATTTTATAACAAATCAGCTTTTAAAGAGCGGAAACACTGCTTTGAGTGACAATACTGAGATAGTCTATGCTGCAGGAACAAATGAAATCAGAAATGCTTATGCCGCTGAAGCATTCTATGCTGCAAAACAGGAAGGGTTGATACATCAGGAAAAGGATATTAGCCCCATGATGGTTGCCGGAGCTGGAGGCGGACCCGCACCTGGAGAAAAAACAGCAGAAGGTTTTGCGATGGTTACTCCTGATGCACTTGCAAAAGCACAGGAGATGGGTGTCAGCCCCACAGAACTCAAGAGAGCAGAACAAATGTATATGACAAAGGCATCCCAGTCAACTGCAGTGGATGAAATCAACTTTAACAGAGTAAGATTTGCCTCTCTTGCAAGCATGCAGGCTATCTTTGGCGAAAAAGTAGATCTTAGTAAATCGAATATTCAGATACCTCCTCCCCCTCCAGATGCTTCACAGAGGCAGATTCAGGATTACACTGTCAGGATGGGGGCAGCCGCATCAATATATTCTGCGATTGCAAGCATGGGAGTCAGGGTACTTGATGCGAGAAGCAAGGAAAAAGAAGGGTACAAGGTTGAAACAGATATCACTCCAAAGAAAATAGAAACATTTCTGAAAGAAAACGTTTTCTCACCAGATTCAACAATACAAACAAACCCGCAGGCAAATATGCTTTTCTTTAATTCTGCAAGAAATGCTATGGATGGGGATAATAAAAACGGATTCACGAAAGCATTGAACACATCAGCCCAGTATAATGCTGAAAAAGATTCGGTTGAAAGGATTGGAATAATGCAGACATACATGGCTGATGATGCGATACAGAAGATGTATGACCGTTCACAGCAGACATATCTAATGAAAAAGGATCCTGAGGACTTGACCAAATTCATACAAGACAATAATCTCAATAAAAACAATTATGTTGGCGCTGCCCTGAGAAAATATAACATTGCTGTCAGCGAAGGAAATCCGCGAGAGGTCAAAAGCGCATATTCTGACCTTACAGCTGCAGTTGCAGATTACTCCCCAGATAATGTAGTAACAAATTATGCTGTTGAAGAAAAGAGGTCAAGGGAAGCTCTGAAAAAAGGATTCGAGAAACTTAGTGATTTCTCTAGTAAATTAGTACAAGCTCAGACACACCCCGGCCAGAAAGCAGCTGCAAAAGCTGTTGAAAAAATTTTCGGGGCAAAGGCAAAAGTTCAACCAAGATTAATGGATGATTACATAAGGACCACTTTGAAAAAGCCAGGAGCCATACATAAATTAGGCCTTGATCCAATTGCTGAGCAAGTTTCATCCCATGAATTCAGGACAGACATAACTACTCCTAAGTATGGAATAAGCGGTATGCTTTATGGAGGAACAGACAGACGTTCAATGGATGCTTTGCAGAGAGCGCAGATGGATGCCGCAGTCCGTGCCGCATTGCAGTTCCAATAAAATTAAATTTCTATTTTTCTTTTTTCCGTTATTGTCAAATCCAGTCTTTCATCATGCTCATGCCTTGGGATTGCATCAACCACTTGCAAATCAAAACATATTCCAATCCTCTTTGATTTCATTGACTTCAGTTTCTTGTCATAATACCCTTTTCCATAACCCAGCCTGTGCAAATCCAAATCAAATGCCAATCCAGGAAGAATCACCAAATCAGGCTCTTTTTCTTCAGGCACTCTGTGCTCAGGTTCAGGAACCCCGAATTTTCCAATCTTAAGGTTGCTGCTGTATTTTACAAATTCTATTTCGTCATTTGTTACAGGAACAACAATCTCCTTCCCTTTTTCAATTGCCTCATCAATCATTTCTCTTGTTGCAACCTCGCTGCCCTTTGAAATGTAAAAAGCAACTGTTTCCGCCTCTTTGAATTCAGGAAGAGAAAACAGCTTTTCCTTTATCTCCCTGCTCTTTTCTTTTATCTCTTTTTCGCTCAGGGCATTCCTTTTCATCAGCATCTGCTTTCTCAATTGTGCTTTTGACTCAGCAATCATGTTTTAAATTTAATTAGTGGAATTTTTAACATTATGGACGCTCAGCAGAGAATAAGGGAATTGGAGGAGGAAATCCACAGAACCCAGAAGAACAAGGCTACTGAGTATCATATAGGAGTTCTCAAAGCAAAGATTGCAAAGTTAAGAAAGCTCCAGTTCTCAAAAAAATCTTCAGGCGGAGGCGGTGGATTCGATGTCAAGAAGCAAGGTGATGCCACAGTTGTTATTGTGGGTATGCCCTCAGTAGGAAAAAGCACCCTCCTCACAAAACTTACCAATGCAGAATCAGAGATAGGGTCATATGAGTTCACAACTTTAAGATGCATTCCGGGAATGCTCCAGTACAAAGGCGCAAACATCCAATTGCTTGACCTTCCAGGTATAATAAGGGGGGCAAAGGAAGGAAGGGGAAGAGGAAAGGAAGTAATCTCAGTTGTAAGAAGCGCGGATTTGATTTTAATCCTGCTTGATTCCTCAAACCTCGATGCACACAAAACAATAGAGGAAGAGCTTGAAGGATTTGGGATACGATTGAATAAGAATCCTCCAGATGTTACGATAAAGAAGCTTGTGAAAGGAGGAGTAACAGTAACATCAACAAAGAAACTGACAAAGATAAGCAAAAACGAGATTGTTGCCGCACTGAATGAATTTGGGATACACAATGCAACAGTGGTTATAAGGGAAAATATCTCTATTGATGATTTGATAGATGTGATAGCAAAAAACAGGATATACACTCCTGCAATAGTTGCCGTCAATAAAGTGGATTTAAGCAAAAAGGGAATCCCTTCAAATTATCTCAAGATTTCTGCAGACAAGGACATAGGACTTGAAGAATTGAAAGAGGAAATCCACAGAAAACTCGGGATAATAAAGATATATACAAAAAGGCATGGAGAAGAGCCAAAAATGGACGAGCCGATGATTCTGAAAAAAGGTGCAACAGTAGGCTCTTTCTGCGATAGAGTTCACAGAGGCATGAGAACATTATTCAGGTATGCTTTGGTATGGGGGAAAAGCGTAAAGCACCCCGGACAGAGAGTAGGTCTGAATCATGTCCTTCAGGATGAAGACATTGTCCAGATTATAAAAAGGTGAAAAAATGGTCACGAAAGATGAAATAGAAAAGATAATCACATGGTGCGAGGAAAAAAAGAAAGAAAGGGGCAGGATTTATGTAATAGAGAGAAACCCTTTCAAGGATGAAATCCAATGGACAAGGAGATTTCCTTTAATAGAAATAGACAGGCCAAAAGAAGTCGCAGCAAAAACAAATCTTGTTTATGAATCTACAATGAGGCAGCTGTGGCAGTTTATCAATGGGAGCTGGAGACAGATAATTCCTGAGATGAAAATCGAATAATTAATAAACCTAATTTGTTAATTCCAAAACATGAAAATGGCCCAGAAGTCCCTAGCAACACAGAAGGTTAAAGCCTATGTTAAGCTTGCTCAGGAGAGCGAGGGATTATGGCAGCTCATTCTTGTATTCCTAGGAGCACTTTTTCTTCTTGGAGCGATACCTTTCTATCCAATCTTTCTGGTGCCTGTTTTGGCTTTGATATGCGGTGTTGTTGCTTATAAAATTCCATATGCGGGCACGTTGTTAAGCATGCTCTTCGCATTCCCCGCAGTTGCATACCAATCTCCTGTTTTCGGCTGGTTTTTCATAATAATAATAGCCTTTGTTTTGTTTGAGATGTTCAAAAACTGGGCTGTAATATCATCTTTGCAGATTCTTACCATGGCTCCATTTGCATTCGGTCATCTCCCGTTTTTTGGATGGATAACAATCCTTGGAATGATAATAGCGGCATTCCACTTCGGCTCAAAAAAGAGCATAGCCATATCAGTTCCTGCAGTGCTTTTGATTCTTTTCCTTTCATCAATATGGCTTGTTGAAAACAGTGCGTTCATGCCCGTAGCACTGAAGATATATGAACCGGGGTATTCACCCATATTGTTTGGAAAAAACATTGTTCCTTTAACAGCACTTCCAAGCTCCATCACAGCATCTTTACTATCCCTTTTCTCAGGAGAAGCATTGAGCCAGATATTCAATGTATTCGGTTTCAGTGCAGGAAATGTATTCAAGATACTTTTCCAGGATTCAGGAATTCTTCAATTGGGCATATGGGCAATAGCATTATACCTTGTCAGCTATTTGTCAGGAACTATAAAAGGGAAAAGAAGGCAGGTAATCTCATCTCTTGCAGTTTTCATCGTTGTTCCTGTTTATTACCTGATTGGAATCATATGGGGCGTGGGATTCAAGCTTGAAATGATTGCAGCTCTTGCTGCATCCGTAATTGTAATAGGAATAATAGAAAGCTTCGGAGTCCAGATCACAAGGGAAAGGGAGATGCAGAGAAAGGAAAAGATGAAATCATTCGGAAAGTTCGGCCTGGGAGACGTTTCTTTAGGAGCTTCTGAAAAATCACTTGATGATGTAGGAGGATATCAAGATGTCAAGCAGGAGCTTACAGATTCTATACTCCTTCCTCTTGAGAAAAAGGAGCTTGCATACACTTATGGTCTGAAGCCCCCATCTGGTATTCTTTTATTCGGCCCCCCAGGTACAGGTAAGACAATGCTGATGAGGGCTCTCGCAACACAATTGAAGTATGGATTTTATTACATCAAATCTTCCGACATTTTATCTCAATGGTACGGAGAAAGCGAGAAAAATGTTTCTGAGATTTTCTCAATTGCAAGAAAGAATGCACCATGCATACTTTTCTTTGATGAAATCGATTCACTTGGAAAGAAAAGAACAGGCTATTCTGCGGATGATGTAGGTCCAAGAGTGCTCAGTACAATGTTAACAGAAATGGACGGCCTCAAATCAGGAAAAACAGTGATCGTAGTTGGAGCAACAAACATCCCAAACCAGCTTGATCCTGCGTTACTGAGGCCTGGAAGATTCGACAAGATAATATACATGCACCTTCCTGACAAGACTGCAAGGAAAGAGATATTCAAAGTTCATCTTAGGAAACTTCCAACTTCAGATGATATTGATTATGACAGGCTTGCAGTAAAGACATCAAGATTTTCAGGTGCGGATATAAAGAACGTTGTAAATGAAGCGCTGAAGCTTGCTGCAAGACAGGCAAGAAAAGAGGGAAAGATCATTCCAGTATCTATGAAACAGCTTGAAAGGGTTGTAAATGCAGTGAAGCCGAGCACATCCCTGGCGAAGATTGATGAATATGAGCAGTTCAAGCTTGACTTTGAGAGAAGGGTCGGAGCAGCCCCTGTCGAGGAGGAAAGACCGAAAGAAGAAATCATAAGATGGGATGATGTTGCAGGTCTTGATGCAGTGAAACAGGCAATTCTCGAAGCGATAGAACTTCCTTTACTGCATGAGGACATGATGAAGGAGTTCAAAGTAAAACCAAGCAAAGGAATTCTTTTATTCGGCCCTCCTGGTACAGGTAAAACTCTAATAATAAAAGCAGCTTCAAATGAATTAAAGGCCTCATTCCAGATGGTGGGGGCCGCCGAACTGCTGAAAGAGGGATACACACGTGCAGTTACAGTATTAAGGGATACATTCAACAGGGCAAGGGAAAACACCCCTGCAATAATATTTGTTGATGAAATAGAGACATTTGCACCTGCAAGAGGTTCAGCAACAGGCGTGGCAGATGTTGTCGGCCAGTTCCTTACTGAAATGGACGGTTTGAAAGGGTTGAAAGGGGTAGTTATAATGGCGGCAACAAACAAACCCATTATGCTGGATCCTGCGTTACTGAGGCCGGGAAGATTCGACAAAATATTTTACGTCCCCCCTCCTGACCAGAAAGGAAGAGAAGAAATATTCAAAATACATCTCGGAAGATTTGCCGAGGGCCTTAATCTCAAGAGACTTGCAACAGTAACTGAAAGCTACACAGGAGCGGACATAGCTTCCATATGCCAGGAAGCAAAGATGGGGGCATTAAGGTCTAAACTTGCAGGAAAAGAAAAGAAAATAACGACAAAATCCGTTCTTGAAATAATATCAAAAAGAAAACCATCTGTAACAAAGGATATGCTTTTTGAGTACAAGCAGTTTATGGAAAAATTTGGGGAAAGAAGGTAATTAATCAACCTCAACAGGTTCAATACCCTCAACTTCTCCTTCCACAAGAGTCAATTCTGTGCAGTTCAGCACAACTTCATTTGAAATCTCTGCATAACCCATTCTCGGGATGCATTTCAAATCAGCAAGCTTACCCATGTAATTCCCTGAGCTGTCGTAAATCAATCCTCCTGGATACTTAGATATGTCTTCAACATAGCATCCATTGTTTATCATGCATTCAACTTCAGGGCTTAACCCTCTTACATATGTAACAAGCACAGGGTAAGCAACAGATGTAAGCGCAAGTGCAGCCACTATCACGACAATTCCCATAACCACATAATCATGTTTCATTTTCATTCACCTTCAAATTTTGTAAGATTCCCCCCTATGGGGCATTCAAGTATAACTTTATTTGTACTTGGCCTGACAGTGTACCCTTCCCTTAAAATACACACTTCATTTGGAGTGACTTTTCCTACAGTGTTTCCCCCTGCATCATAGAGCACGTCTCCATAATAAAGAGAAGCGTTTTCAATGTAGCATCCATTTGCCTCTTCACACTGTGCCCTCAAATCCTCAGGATAAACCTGGTCTTCCGGGACGAGTTCCTCTTCATCATCAGCAAAAGAGGTTACTACAAAAACAGCAAGAACTGCAATAATCAGGACTGCTGCCACCACAAGATAATCTGGTTTAAACATTTCATCACAGAAAAAGCTAATGTTGAAAAGGATTTAAAACAATTTAGTTACAAAGACTTTTAAACATTTTTCACTATAAATCATATGCTATAACAAAATATGAGGTGATTGAAATGGATGGAGGTGAAATGAAAGTAAAAAGAAGAGGGGATGTACGGACAGTTTCTAATTTTACCTGTAAGACCTAAAAGAGGCAGACCTAAACTTTTAGGAGTAGCTGATGAGCGTGTAATAAAACACATGTATTTCAATGAACTTTTTACAATAAGAGAAATAGCAGATATCCTTAAAATCAGCCATATGACTGTATGGAGAGCTCTTGGTGATAAAAATGATTAGGCTATTTTACCCAAGAGGAATAAGGTGGTTTCCCACATGGTCCAATAAATGCTGAACCTCTTGTTGAAAAAATAAAAAGAGAAAAAGAAGAAGCAATGCTCCGTTAGGCCAGAACATGGATCCCATATGCAAGAATCAATCCGGCAAAGACAAGAGAAACTGTGTTAAGAACCTTTATCAATGCATTAAGGCTTGGTCCTGCAGTATCCTTCAACGGGTCACCAACAGTGTCTCCCACAACTGCAGCCTTGTGTGCATCGCTTCCCTTTCCTCCGAACTTTCCGTCTTCAACATATTTCTTTGCATTATCCCATGATGCTCCCGCAGTACACATTGTTAGGGCAAGAAGGAATCCTGACGCTATAGCTCCTGCAAGAAGGCCTCCCAATGCAGCAGGACCGAAAACCAGTCCGACTACAACAGGCGTAATTATTGCTATCAGTCCTGGAAGAGCCAGTTCTTTCAATGCTGTTGATGTGCTTATGTCGACACACCTCGCATAATCCGCCCTTGCCTTTCCCTTCATCAGTCCTTTTATCTCCTTGAACTGCCTTCTAACCTCTTCAACTATCTCAAAAGCGGCCCTTCCTACAGCCGTCATAAGAAGGCTTGAGAAGATAAACGGAAGCAAAGCACCCACAAACAATCCGATTACAACGCTCGGCATGAGAAGGTTTATCTCAGTAACATGGCTTTCCTCTGCGAATGCCACAAACAATGCCAAGGCACCAAGTGCTGCGCCTCCTATCGCGAATCCCTTTGTCGTCGCTTTTGTGGTGTTTCCCACAGAGTCAAGCTCATCAGTAACTTTCCTTACCTTAGTAGGAAGCCCTGACATCTCTGCAATCCCTCCTGCATTGTCCGTTATAGGACCATATGAATCAACTGCAATCACAATTCCGCTGAGGGAAAGCATCGCAGCTGCAGCAAGTGCAACCCCGTACAAGCCTGCAACAACATATGAAACCGCTATTGCAGCTATTATCAGCAGAGCAGGAAGCAGTGTTGACTGCATTCCTATAGCCAATCCCTGTATGATATTTGTACCTGCACCTGTTTTTGCTGATTCGGCTATTTCCTGGACAGGTCCGTACTCTTTTGCAGTGTAGTACTCAGTTATCCAGAACATGAATGCTGTTGCAAGAACACCCACAACAACAGGATATAGAAGGTTTGCGCTCATTCCGCTGTAATCGAGGAACACGTATGCAAACACAATCATCAGGATTGCGCTTATGCCTATTCCCCTGTAGAACGCACTCATTATTCTTCCATCCCCTCCAAGCCTTACAAACAGTGAACCGAGAATGCTTGAAATAACACCTATTGCTGCTACTGCGAGAGGAAGTATTATCATTTCCTGTGAAATGACCATCCCCAGAAGCATTGCAGCTATTACAGTTACAACAAAACTCTCAAAGACATCTGCAGCCATTCCTGCACAGTCACCTACATTGTCACCTACATTGTCAGCTATTACAGCAGGATTTCTCGGGTCATCCTCAGGTATTCCCGCTTCAACTTTTCCAACAAGGTCTGCACCAACATCAGCTGCTTTTGTGTAAATACCCCCTCCGACTCTTGCAAATAAGGATATCAATGAAGCACCGAAGCCGTAACCTATCAAAGGTGCAAGGTCTCCGCCGAAAACGTAATACATTCCGCTTAGGCCTATAAGTCCGAGGCCCACAAGGGCCATACCCGTGACTGCTCCGCCCTTGAATGCAAGAGACAAAGCAGTGTTCACTCCTTTTTTTGCAGCCTCCGCAACTCTAACGTTTCCCCTAACAGATACCTGCATTCCGATATAACCAGCAAGTGCTGACGATACAACACCCACAAGGAATGCTATGCCTGTATTTACATTGATGAAGTAGCCTATTATCGCCACCAATACTATTACTATCGGAAGCAATGTCTTGTACTGTCTCATCAGAAATGCGTTCGCCCCTTCCTGAATGGCACCTGCGATGTCCTGCATCTTTTCAGTGCCTTTCGGAGCCTCCACCACTTTGTACACGAGCCATGCTGCGTACAGAAGTGCAAGCAGTCCTGACAAGAATGCCATTAATACAACATCTATCACATTCTCACCTCTCTAGAACAGCTAAGATTATAAACAAATATTTAAAAAGATTTAGAAAAACCCTGATTCATGCTCTGCGATCTCTAAAATGCTCGCCGGCCTGGCTCTGGCGCTGTCATGGTACATATTCCTGTTTCTTCTTATCTGGTTTGCCTCGACTACCACATACCTTACTCTATCGTAAACATTCCGTACTTTCTTTGAATCTTCAACAATTCTTTCTAGCTCCCTTAATGATGCACCGAAATTCAATGCATAGAAAAGTGCTTTTTTCACAAGCTCATGCTCCTCACCGAATATTGAGAAATCCCATTCTCCAATAACTCGTGACATCCTTTCTAATATCTCCCTGTTTTCATTAGACACGCTCGAGCCGGAAACAATCCTCATAGCTGTTTTCATGCCTCCAGTCCTTCTCACTTTGCTTTGGATTCCCCCATCAACTCTCCTCAAGTCGATTAACTTTGGCCACCTTCCGTTTTCAATCCTGAATTCAAGAAAAGTATTAACAACAGCCTCCAGGTCTTTTTTTTCGTTGAAATCAACCCCTTTTAGGTTAAGTGCCTTGTACAGAGGTGGGCTTAAGACATACCTCGGCCTGCTTTTTACCCCCTTTTTAACTACTGTTATTTCAGGGAGTCTTATTGATTCAAGTATTTTGTTGATGTTTCTTACATGTCTTCTTACATTGTCCACAGTTATCTTCATTTCCTCAGAAACTTCATCAACCGAGCACATTGGATACTTTGCCATGAATTCCAGCATCTTCCTGTGCCTCGGATTGCTGAAATGATCTTCAAGCTCATTTCCTGAAAGCATTATTCCGAATTCTGAAGCAAAGCCCACTGTAAGGGAGTAAAGGTTTTTCGGTCCGTCCTTCCTTACTCTTATCGCCTCAGGGATTTTCATTTTCCTGCATTTTTTTGTTAATGTTTTTTGCAAAAGAGTTGACACAAACCCTTTCTCCTGTATATTTTCCAAGAATTTTTTTTCCACTGTCAGGATTCTTTGCAAGAAACCCAAAGAACTTCCATTCATCTTCGCTGAACAGTCCTGTGGATAACGGTCTCCTGTAAATTTTTATACCGAACATCCTTGCAAATCTCGTATCTATAGTGTAAACAACAGGGTGAAGCCTAACTCTTTTCACAGGATTTGGTATTCCCATCCCCTTTGCAATCTTGTATATTGCAGTTGTTCTGCTCCTGAATTTCCTGATTTCCATTCCGAGAACATCAAGGAATTCATCGCTTGGGATAAAGCAGTTTCCGGCAAGCATTTTTATCACTCTTCTGTGCTTTGAGGTAAAAACGTCTGCAAGAGCGTAGTCAGTTCCCGGCAGTAATTTGGGTTTTCTGACATCATGGAATAATTTCGGATTGAGATGTACATACCAGAAGTTCTTATCTCTTTTTCCGACTGAAGAACGCAGTATGGGATCCTCTGTAAATCCCATATCCCTGAATATCCTGTTTATCTTTCCTTTGTAAAAAAGGACGGTTCTGTGTGTCTTGTAGGGATGTTCTCTGATACTCATGAAACCTCTTGAATAAAGAAGCAGCATGAATTTTTTCATTCGGTCAGGAAGGGATTTGCATGATGCTACCTGGGAGATGCTCATTTTTCTATCTGTAAGGGGCATTCTCTCTGCAGAACCGGCAATTCTTCTCGCCCGCGGTAATGTTTTAAGCTCCATATTCCCCACTTGTGTTATTGTATTCTAATTAATGGAAAAAGTTATTAATTATGCCTCATTATAAGAATGGGGAAAAAATGAAGATACTTCAAACAGTCCATTCATTCCCTCCTGAAAGGGGGGGAGTGGAGCACCACGTCTATGAAATATCAAAGAGACTTGCCAAAAACAACGAGGTAACTGTTTTCACAACACAAGTTGAAGGAACAAAGGATGCGGAAGTTGTTGAAGGAATAAACATTAGGAGGTTTTTTTCATTGGGCGTTCCCTTATTCAAAACCCCCAAATTCACACCCACGATGTTTCTCAATCTTCTTAGGGAGGATGCAGACATTTACTGCTCCCATCATTACGGCTCTCTTATGCCTTTTATCACATCACTTGTTGCGTTGGTAAAAAGAAAACCCTTTGTTTTCACACTTCACGGATATCCAAAATTAAAGGGAAAAAGGGCATTCTTCCAATTTTTATATAAAGTATTCATAGCATCGGTATTTTTGAGAATAGCAGACAAAGTCATAGTGGTATCAAAGAATTCAATAGATGATATCGGAAAAGAGCTTGATACAAGCAAAATTTCATACATTCCGAATGGAATAAACCCGGATGATTTTGAGGGCATTGCTGAACAGGGCGATGCGATAACATACATCGGAAAGCTGAACGAAGACAAGGGAATAGAAACTCTTCTTTCAGCTTACTCAAGGATAAAGGAAAAATACCCTCTCAATCTTATGATAGTGGGCCAGGACGATGGTTCAAAAGAGAAACTTGAGAATCTCGCAAGAAAATTAAAGATAGAACCTACATTTCTTGAAGTTCCATATTCAAACATGAAAGATGTGTACAGGAAATCCAGGGTTGTTATCCTTCCTAGCAAGTATGAAGGTTTGTCGCTTGTATGGCTTGAATCAATAGCAAGCGGAAAGCCGATGTTCTCAACACCTGTGGGTGATGCAAAGCACCTTTTTGAACAGCTTTACGGAAACAAATCAGAATCGTTCCTTTTTCAGAATGAGGATGAACTTATACAAAAACTCAGAAATTTCCTCGCTTCAGAGGCTGATTTTCAAAAAACAATAAAAAAAGCAGAGTACATGTGCAAGGAGGAGTATTCATGGGACAACGTTTCCTCCCTCACAAAGCACGCATATGAAGGCGTTTTGGGGCAATAGTAGGCTTTAAAATGCTTTACATTCTATCTTTTTTCATGACAGCAACAAAAGCTTTTTCACAGGCATACCATGCCTTGGTTAAGAGACCCGAAGGTATTCTTTACCTTATCCTTCTTGGAATTGTTTATGCAATTGCACTCTTTGTCCCTGCAATTGCCCTCTATATGATGGGGATATTTACAATGACAGGCGGGATGTTGACAGGAGCCGGGCTTGGAGCAATGGCATTAGTAGGCATAGGATTATTGATTATCTGGATGCTGATTCTTTCAGGATTCTACAGTGCGATGAGTTATAAGATAGGTCTTGACACTCTCGATTCTGTGAAATTAAATCTTGGAAGATTGTTTGACTTCGGAAAGAGGAAATGGCTGAAATTCACACTTCTTGAGATATTGTATCTCCTGATTATGGGTGTGTTGATTGCCATATTCTACGTACTTCTCGTGGTTCCCACAGGGATAATAGAAGGTGCGACGCCTGATGCGCTCATATGGATTGGAATAGCATTGGCAATTCTTGTGTTCCTTGTAGTCTATCTTCTGCTTTATTTCTCCTATAATTTCCTTACAACGGAAAACATAGGTCCTGTGCAGGCTCTTTCAAGAAGCTACAGGTTTGTGAGCAGCAACATGGGCAAGTCAATCAAGTACTTTATCCTTGTATTCATTGCAGCAATTGTATATGCAGTAATTATTACTGTAATAGGAATGATACCCTGCGTAGGCTCAATAGTCAATATTGTAGCTGGTTCTGCATTCAGTCTGTTCCTTTACATGACTGCATTTGCATTCATCAGGCTCCTCGGTCCTAAGAGGATGATGGCTGCAAAACCAGCTTCAAAACCTGCTAAAAAACCTGCTGCAAAGAAAAGACCTATGCCAAAGAAAAAACCAAGGAGAAAGTAATTCTTTTTCTTTCTTTTTCTTTTATTAGATACATTTAAATACTGTTTTTGACACTTTTTATTTCATAATGAACAGCGTCAGGACTAGAAAAACCCATAGAGGAAGACCAAGGAAGAAAGTGGAACCTCTAGATGAAGGAAGAGCTGGGAAGAGGAGATTTTTTACTGATGATGAAAATGAATTGATCAAGCGAATGCATGCCAAACTTGTCCAAAATGGTTTAAGCGATAAACAGATTTGTAAAAAGATCGGTAAAGAGTTGGGAAGAAGTACCGGTTCTGTAGATCAAAGGATTAGAAGAATGAGGAAAGACGGAGAGATAAGGGAGAATCCCAACAAGGGAAGAAAAGATTTTAGCACAGAAGAACTCCGATTAATTAAAAGAAGATACAATAAGTTGGTTCAAAAGGGGTTGAAAAATGCCGAAATTAGCAGGAGAATTGGTAAAGAGTTGGGAAGAAGTACCGGTTCTTTAGCTAATAAGATGAGGCAACTAAGAAGGACAGGAGAATTTGCCGATGTCGAAACACTAAGAGAAAGAGAAGATATACTTGGAGTTGTTGAAGCCCTTGAAGAATTTGGTGAGGAAGATGGATAAAGGAGAACTTAACAGGCAATTGGTATTTGCGGCAATGATCGGTAACCTAACTGGAGTAAGGGATGCACTTTCTTCAGGAGCAGATGTCAATGCAAGAGATATTGAAGGGATTGATGGGGTTTCTGCTTTAAATTGGGCTGCAAGAAACGGTAAGAATGATGTTGTAAACTATCTCATTGATCAAGGGGCGGACATCAATTCAAGAGATTCGGATAATTACACTGTTCTCAGGAGAGCAGTTATCGGTGGGCATGTTGAAACAGCAGGCTTATTGATTGACAGGGGTGCTGATACAGAAGCAACAGACAACAATGGTTTTACTCCTTTGATGTTTGCTGCTTTTATGAAAATAAGACCTATTGTGGAGATATTCGTAGAGAAGGATAAAAATTTCAGTCTTGAAAAACTCAAAGAAGATCTAAGGAAAAAACTTGAAAAAATAAAAGACCCTGCTAAAAAAGTTGAAATGAAGATTTGTTTTTCAAGAATTCTAAAGGAAGTAGTCTTGTGCCTTGGAAAAGAAACCAAATTAGATGCTAAAACAGTGAAACTACCTCCTAAAGATAAAGGAACTTTCAGAACAATGAAAAGAGCCAGATGCTGATTTTAGAGCAAAAGTAGATGCTCCGTCCGGGATTTGAACCCGGGTCGTTGGCTTTCTTTCTAACTTTTTGGATAGTCAGTTTTGATCCAACTTTTCCTAAAAGTTGGGCGAAAGGCCAATATCCTTGACCGGACTAGACGAACGGAGCTAGTGGAAGATAAATAGCTGATAAAGGTTTTAAAAAACAACTACTTCTTTACTGCCTTCTTGATTTCCACATAAACCTCATCAATACTCTTTGTTGCATCTATAAATTTCCATTTTGACATGAAATTTTCCTTCTGAAGTTTGAGAAATCTTCCTCTTACTTTCTCAAGATATTCCCTATCCTCCTCATACCTGTCTGGGGTTTTCTGTTTTTTCTTTCTCTCAAATGAAACCTCAGCAGGAATATCAAGAAGCAATACTTTGTCGGGTTTCATAAATTCAAGCTTTTTCACTATGTGTTTTGCATCATCAAAGCTCAATGCATTTATTTCATAGGATATTGTTGAAAACACATATCTGTCCATTATAACAAGTTCATGCTCTTCAAGAGCTTTCTTCACTTTCTTCTGTTCTTCTGCTATATCTGCAAGGAACAAAAGAAATAACGCCTTTCTGTCCAATTCAAGCCTTTTTTCAAGGAAATCTCTAAGCATGCTGAATTTCATTGTAGGATATTTGAATACTTTACAATTCAATTCTTCCTTTAGCCTGTTTATCTGTGTGTCTTTACCACAACCGTCGACGCCTTCGATCACTACAAGGTTACCTCTCTTCTCCATGAAAATACCAGAAGGAATAAATGCGGTTAATAATATAAACCTTGGTCTGCTATAATGTATGGTGTGAGGCATGGACCTAATTTCCATTAGAGATGTTGATAAAGGAAAGATAGAAGATATTTTGGATTTGACTGAAAAAATGGAGAAAGACCTTGAAAAAGACAAGGTCAAAAAAAGAGACGGAGTTCTCGCAACACTTTTTTTTGAACCATCAACAAGAACTAAATTATCATTCCAGTCAGCGGCATCCAGGCTTGGGATGGAGTATGTTGATTTTCTTACAGAAAGAAGCTCATTGAAAAAAGGGGAGTCATTCACAGACACTGTCAAAACGGTAGACGGTTATGCAGATGTTCTTGCAGTAAGGCACAAGGAGGAGGGTTCTTCAAGACTTGCTGCCGAAGTGTGCGAGAGCCCTGTAGTGAATGGGGGAGATGGAGGAAATCAGCATCCAACCCAGACACTCATAGATTTATACACAATAAGAAAACTAAAGAAAAAGATTGCAGGCTTGAATGTAACTCTTATAGGTGACCTAAAACATGCAAGAACGATGCATTCACTTGTTTATGCCCTCGGAATGTTCGGAGCAAACATCACTTTGATAGCTCCCGAAGGGCTTGAAATGGAAAGTGTTCATCTGGATGAAGCTAAGAATAAATTCAAGATGAAAATAAAAGAGAAAAACGCCCCTGATTTCAGTGATGCTGATGTTGTTTATGCCTGCAGAATCCAGGCAGAGAGATTTGCAGACCCCTATGAGGCAAAGAGGGTTATGGACAAATTCAGAATAACATCCGAGAATCTGAAAGGAGTGAAGGAGGACATGATAATACTCCATCCTCTCCCAAAAGTTAATGAGATAGAGGCTTCGATAGACAACACAAAGTATGCAAAATATTTTGAACAGGCCCACTACGGGGTGCCGGTGAGGATGGCAGTAATAGATTATTTGTTGAGGTGATTTTTGATGCTGAAGGTTGAATCTATAGATGAAGGAACTGTAATAGACCACATAGTTGAAGGAAAAGGGCTGAAAGTTATAGGGCTTCTTGGAATAAAAGAGGATTTTGGAGAGAGGGTCGCCCTTGTGATGAATGTCCCGAGCAAGAGAATGGGAAAAAAAGATATAGTCAAAATTGCAGGGGTTTTTGTCTCAGAAAAAGAAGCCAATTTGATAGCCCTTGTTTCACCGGGTTCATCCATAAACATAATCAAAAAGGGGAAGGTTGCACAGAAATATGTTGTGAAACCTCCTGAAGAGCTTGTAGGAGCAGGAGTGTGTCCAAACCCGAGATGCATAACCAGTACTGAGTATCCAGTTCAGAAATTTAAAAAAGAAGAAAAAAAATACAGATGCTACTACTGTGAAAGGCTGTTCAAAGCCGATGAGCTTGTAAAGTAAAACTCACTTTTTCTTTTTTTGTTCTCTGAGCATTCCCTTTCTCTTGGAATAGTAGTAATATGCTGCCAATAATATAATCAACAATAACAGCAATAACCAGCACCATGGGAATTCCTCCTCAACTACAGGTTCCGGCTCCGGCTCAGGAGGAGGGATTTCCTTCATCTTGGCATTCAGTATATCAGTTGCTGCTTCAGTATCCTCCCTTATAAATAATCCAATATCATGCTCACCTGAGTTCTGAGGTGTATAAACAATCTCTCCAAGTCTGTCAGTAACAGCCTCAAATATTTCACCCTCAGGACCTGTTATCTTAATCACAGTATCAGCAATAGGT
>Ga0180433_10000347_pt1 | contig 79416 bp, 114 predicted proteins | sample SS_ome_8_FD_132980 | JGI IMG/M metagenome (GOLD analysis project Ga0180433, IMG submission 132980) | Hypersaline lake sediment archaeal communities from the Salton Sea, California, USA - SS_1_D_1 metaG | ecosystem: Environmental > Aquatic > Non-marine Saline and Alkaline > Hypersaline >...
AACGACCGCGCAGAGCACTGCATGGCGTTGATGCACGGTGCCTGAATTCGATCTGGTCAGAATCGTCGGCGGAAATGCCCGCACCGACCTGAGATGTACTTCGTGCGAGCTATGCGACAACCCTGATCTCCGCACGAACCTGATGCGCGGTTCGGGACCGCAAGATCCGTTCTTGTTTTTCTGCGGGTTTGCGCCAGGAGCGGAGGACGACGAGATCGGGTCATCGTTCACTGGAGCAAACGGCAGGATCTTCCGCGGGCTGCTTTCCGCCTCATCGATCGACGTGCAGGACTGCTACCTGACCAACTGCGTCAAGTGCAGCCCCTTTGGCGCGGATCCCAAGGACTCGTGGTGGAAGCGCTGCAAGGGACATCTCGCAAAGGAGATCCGAGACATCCGTCCAAAAGCGATCGTGGCGATGGGTGGGAAGGCACTTCACTGGCTGACTGGGTTCAGCGGTGTGGATCGCTTTCGGCGCGTAGGGCTTCCCTGCACGCTAGATCCGAAGATCCCTGTCTATGCGTTTGAACAGCCGCTTTCGCTCATGCACGCAGACCCGGACGAATATGACTCGATCCGTGCGCGTATGGTCAGCGATCTGATCTGGCTGAGAGAGAAAGCGATTGCGAGAGACTTGCGCGTGGGAGACGAGATCAAGACCGACTACCAGCGCGCCAACACCGTCGAGGACGTGAAGAGGTTCCTTGACGAGTTCCCCGAAGGCTCGACTATCTGCTTCGACTTCGAAACCGGAACAGCAGACCTCGAGAAGACGACCTTCCCCCACCCAGGCACGCGGCTGGTCCTTCTCTGCTTCTCTGCTGGTCCAGGCCACGCTCGCATGATCCCCTACGAGGCGCGTGGGATCTCGAGCCTCACCTACTGGAGCGATGACGAGCTACGCCAGATCCATGCTCTCTTTGCTGAGTTCTGGCCGAAGCACACCTTCTTTGGGCAGAACGCGGTGCAGTTCGATGAGCGGTGGCGGAAAGCCTACTGGCCCGGAGAGACGCTCAAGCTCGACTTCGACACCATGTATGCGGCGCACCTCATTCGAAGCGATGTCGGATGTTCTGGTCTGCGCTACCTTGCAGGACGCTACACGACCATCCCTCCGTGGAAGGATATGTTCAACCTGCGAGACACGCGAAAGCTCTGTGAGTATGGAGCCTACGACGTTGACGCAACTTGGCGCGTTCGCCTCAAGCTTGAGCCGGAGCTAAACGAAGCGCAGCAGTGGCTCCATCACGAGCTTCAGCTTCCGCTGGGGCACGAGTTCCGCAGGATGGAGACTCGTGGGCTTCGACTCAACACCGAAGCGCTCCTAGAGCTTGGCTCCGTTCTTGAGGGGATGCTCGAGGAAGCCGAGAAGGAAATCCGCACACTTCCCCAAGTGCAGTCTTGGGAATTCAAGAACAACAAGAGCCTGTCCTTCGATGCTCCGCACCAGATTGCGGACCTGATGCAGAACTACTTCCATCTGCCGAAGATCAAAGAGACAGGCACCGGAGGCTACTGCACCGACAAGGACGTTCTCGAGCACTACGAGGAGGAGCCCTTCTGCTTTTGGCTCCTGCGGCTTCGTCGCGTCGGGAAGCTCTACAAGACCTACTACGGCTCGTTGACCAAAGCCAGCGAGCTTTCCGAATTCGTCCACACGTCTATCCGCATGAACGGAACGGTCACCGGACGACCTAGCTCGAGCGACCCGAACCTTCTGAATCAGGTTCGGAAGGACACCGTGGAGCGTGCTGGGCTGGAGGATGGCCGGATTCTGAAGGCGTGCTTCGTGCCTCGAGACGGCTACGTCTACGTTCAGGTGGACTACAGCCAGGCTGAGCTACGCACACTAGCGATGCTTTCTGGCGACGTGAATCTCATCCAGATCTACATGGATGGTCTGGACGTTCACACAGCGACCGCTGCTCGCGTTTACGGGTGCTCTCTCGAGGAGGTAACGAAGGCGCAGCGCTCTCGAGCCAAAGCAGTGAACTTCGGCATCATCTACGGCAAGAGCGAGCAGAGCCTCATCAACGACTTCGTGAAAGAGGCGAGGTCCAAAGCTAGGAAGCTCAAGCTGTCGCAGCGCAAGATGCTGGAGATGGAGAGGGAGGCGGAAGAGGCCGCTCTCGACTTCCTTTCTGCGCACAAGCAAGCACACCCGCAAGTTTGGGCGTGGATGCGTCAGCAGATCGCCATCATCACCGAACACGGCTACCAAGAGACGGAGTTTGGTCGGCGTCGCTACTACCCTAGGATCAACAACGAAGCCAAGCGAGCAGCGCTTAACTTCCCGGTCCAAAGCACGGCTAGCGACTTCACTCTGTTTGCGATCGTGCGTCTAGGGCGTATCGTGCGCGAGCTTGGATTCGACGCGCATATGGTCCTGACGGTCTACGACTCGATCCTGTGGGAAGTTAAGCCAAGCGACCTTTTTAAACTCTGCGGTGTCTGCCGAGACGTGATGGAGAACCTTGGGTTTTCTTTCATGGGCGAAGTCCCTCTCACTGTGGACTTTGAGGTCGGAAAGTCCTGGGGAAATCTTCGCGAGCTTGACATTGACGGACGAAGGGTTAAAACATCAAAAGGTGAGTGGAGACAACTCGCGTGAGCTACAGCGAAATCCTCAACCGCTATCAGAAGCACCCGGAACTTCTCGAGTGCGACCTAGCGGACGCAATCAGAATCGACCAGCAGAACATGCTGTCGGATATGGTCCGTCAGGCTGAGATCTTCATGCATTGGGCAATCCTCCACGCACACGCAGATCAGGCTGCCAAGCGGCAGAAGCGTGTGGTCGAGGAGGAGATCCTGCCAAGGGCTCGTGTTCGTGCGGAAGCTGTCTGCGCAGAGAATGGCCGGCGAGCGACCGTGCAGAACATGAACGACATCGCGATGTCCGATCCAGAATATACCGTTGCGGTCAAGCTGCTCGAGAAGCTACAGCAGACCGCAGCGGTGATGAAGCGAGTCGAAGAAGCGTTTCGGCAGCGGAAGGATATGCTCCAGTCGCTTAACAGCAGGCAGCGAGTCGAGCTTGAGTCGCTTCCGATCGACAAGCCGAACAAGACCTTCTCTGCTGAGTTGACCGAGGGCGAGCGCGCTTGGTTCGAACCGTCCACCGATGGGCGAGGGACCGACGAAACCAACAAGAAACCAGTGACCGACGCCGAGATGGAGGCGTGGGCAGACCGCTACAAGGCAATCCGCAAGGCAAAGAGGAGCTAATGGGCAAGCTGAATTTGGACAAGGTGCGGGAGCAGGAGGCTGCTCTCGCCCGTGAAGAAGCCGAGAGGTCGAAGGGCGGGAAGTCCGGTTACCTCAAGCTCGCGGAGGGTCGGAATGTCATCCGCATCTGTCCTCCGACCGGAGATCGCGACATCTTCTACGAAGAGGTCACGAAGTGCTTTAACGTCGGGCCGAACAAGAACGTCATCGTTCCTCCGAGCCAGTTCGACCCGGATGCGGAAGACCCGATGATCGAGGAGCTTCAGCGCCTAAAGGCTGGAAGTGAGGCTGACAAGAAGCGGGCGAAGTTCATGCGGATGGCCAAGCGCATCATCATGTTCGCAGTCGCGCGAACCATCGGAGATCAAGACAAGGACGCAGAAGGGGAGTCCTGGCAGAGCAAGGGTCCGCTACAGTGGGATACCAACCGCACCGTCCTGCGCGAGATCCTCTCCATCATCCTCGACCCGGACTACGGTGACATCACCGACGCGGACGAGGGCCACGACATCACGGTGGTCTACACGCCCAAGACCAAGACGGCTGACGGGTTCCCGGCGTGGAAGGTCGTGCCGAAGCCGAAGCCGACTCCGCTTGGCGATCCCTCGTGGGTCGAAGAAGACCTGTTCGCCAAGAACTACGTGCTCGAGGCCGACGAGCCGGACTACATTCGTGCCTGTCTCGAGGGCACCGAGGAGGCTTACCGCAAGGCTCGCCAGGCGCAGCGGGAGGCTGACCGAGAGAGCGGAGACGCGCCTGCGCCGACCAACAGCGAGCCGCAGCGGGAAAGCAAGCCGCCCGCGCAGGCCAAGTCGGTCGATTCGCAGATGGAGGAGATCCGGCGCAAGAACGCTCAGGCTGCCAAGGCTGCCGGCCTCCCTGCCCACCCCAGCGCTCCCAAGCCGCCTCCGACCCCGACCGACTCGGCTCTGCTCGAGGCAGAGTTCTGGGCTGGCGTCAACGGGCAGACGGTCAAGCTCAGCGGAGAGCAGATCCAGACTGGCTACGTGGACAAGGGTCACGGGGAGAAGCTCAAGATCATGCCCCTCGACCAGTCTCACGGGTGGAAGTCGGCGACCGAGGTCGGCTTCGTTCCGCAGGCCGGAGGATCGCCGCCTCCTCCGCCTCCCGGCGACATCCGCGCTGACCTCGAGTCGGCCCTGGAGGAGTAGCGATGGGTGACAAGATCGTCGTTCCTCAGCTTCCTGTTCGAGTGCGCAACCGCTACTGCTACCTGAAGCGGTTGGCTCCGACGCACGAGAAGCTGACGCTGCCCACGCAGGCCAAGATCGGTGAGAACATCCAAGAGGGCATCATCGTTTCGGTCGGCGACCAGATCTCCGACCTGAAGGCCGGGAATCACGTCCACTACATGAAGACGGCTGGCAACACGTTCAGCGTGGGTGGGCACGAGATCGTCTGCATCAATGCGGACGCGGTCGTCGCGGTCATCGAAACACCGGCTTAGGCCGAACTCGTCTCAGGCTCCGGTGTGGTGTCTGAGGCGAGCATTAAGACAGGTCGCAGCCTAGCTCCTGCCCGCTAATGGACGCCTCTTAGCGGGAGGCGTCGGGGAGCTTGGACCACTGATGGGAGAGGGAATGCTGCTTCCCTCCCCATCCCCTATTGAGGTAGACACAATGGAAGATTTCAGCCCGGAAGCGCTGATCTCCTGGCGGCAAAAGCAGGGCAAGAAGCGCTCCGATGTCGCCGACGAGATCGGCGTCAACCCGAACACGATTCGCTACTGGGAGCTTGGGAAGAGCGCTCCCCGCGGCAAGAACCTGGCAAAGATCATGGACCTGATGGGTGGCTCGGACGGTCCTCCGCCTCCTCCGCCGACGCCGAGTGGGCCGAGGCCAAGCCCCGCGCCTCCTCCGCCTCCTCCGCCTCCTCCTGCTGACGATGATGACGGCTGGGGAAGCAGCGATGACGGTGAGCCGCTGTCCGACAGCAAGTCGGAAGCGATCGACAAGGCGAACGCAGCAATCATCAAGAAGTCCCATCCAGCCGCGCCTCCGCCTCCCGACGAGGACGAGGACGAGGACGAGGACTCCGGCGAGACGAAGGTCGAACTGGCTTCGTGGAGTGCGGAAACCAAGACCGATTCTCCGAAGACCAGCGTGCAGGTTCAGTGGAACCGCACCCAGGCGGAGACTGCTGTTCCTCCGCTCAGCGTCAGTGACTACGTCCGCATCGACGTGGCGCTGATGCGCTTCACCTCCGAGGTCGTGCGCGAATACATCCGCGAGCAGACCGACCTCGATCACAAGGACATCATCTCCTTCGCCAAGGAGATCAAGTCGGCTCTCGCTGCGAAGTGGACTGTGTGAGCGACAAGCTCCAAAAGGCATTTATGGGTGCGCTCGATGGTCTAACGACCGCGAGCCAACCCATCTGGCAGAAGGGATTCGTGCCGACCGGGATTCCCAGCCTCGACTGGGCTCTCGGGGGAGGCTGGCGTTACGGAGGTCTGGCAGAGATCTACGGCAACTGGGGGTCGGGCAAGACGATCATGCTCTACCTGACCCTGATCTCCTGCCAGCAAAACGGTGGTGTAGCAGTCCTTCTCGAAACCGAGGGTGCGTTCAACCCATTCCTGTTCGAGCTTCTGGGTGGCGATCTAGACAACCTGCTGGTCCGAGAGGTCGAGACAACCGAGGACTTCTTTACTGCCGTGCAGAAGCTCCTCAAGAAGATCATCGAGGCCCCAGGCGAGCCTGAAGTCGTGATTGCGCTCGACTCCATCGCTGCTCTCTCGACCGATCACCTTCAGGCGAAGGGTATGGCGAAGCGCGATCTCTCCAAGGCGCTGACGATGTCGCAAGGATGCCAACTCATCATCAGCCTGGTGAGCAAGGCGAAGGCTCTAGTCATTGCCAGCAACCAGATCCGCGTCGCAAGTTTCGACGCCCGCGGTCAGGCTCGAGAGGAGAGCACGGGCGGCAAGTCCTGGCCTTTCTACAGCAGCCAGCGGGTGCAGCTTGCTTTCGCCAACCCGAAGGGACAGACGACCACGTATCGCACGTCGGACATCGTGGACGACGAGACGGGTGTAGAGATCGGAAAGCGGCTGGTGGGAGAGGTGACGAAGAACCGCGCTGCTCCGGCGTTCCGCAGGGTCGTCCTTCCCTTCTACACCGAACCTCAGTATCCACATCCAACCTTCACCGGGCAGATCACCAAGCTTGGTGTGGACGTGGACGAAGCTTTGCTCGAGTGGTACTTGAGCAACGAACGGACCTTCTTTCACGACGGGAAGCGACATCCCTACGTGCTGAAGGCTGGCAAGGGTGGTGGCTACTACGACCTCCATCCACTCATCACGAAGAACATCGAGGGCTGGAAGAAGTTCCGCAAGAAGGACTGGCCCAAGGTGCTCGAGGTCGTTCCTCAGTTGAGCGACCCCGACTACACCCCAGCAGAGGAGAAAGAATGAAGAACCTGACCCTGGCGTCTCTCGAGGAGGTAGCCACCTACACCTTGGAGGAGCACAAGCACCGCACTCCGAAGCAGCAAGCAGACCGAGTCGTCCGAGCCGTCGTGGACGAGATCGCTCGAGCCCTGATGGATCGCAGACCCATCCGGTTCATCCACGCCTTCACGGTGACCCCCAAGATCCGCAAGGGCAAGAACTACAAGGACCCTCGTAACGGCGAGCAGTTCAAGTCCGAGCCTTCGGTCTACTTCACGATCGGTGGGCGTGCTGCTCAGGCAGCAACCGACAACGAGCGCTACCGCAACCGCATGAAGTCGAAGCCCCGCCACTAGTGCGAGTCGTCTGCTTCGCAGATCTCCACAGCCACAACTTCTCGCAGTTCGCGCAGACGCTCCCCAACGGCAGGAACTCTCGCCTTCAGGCGACTCTTGACGTGCTCGAGGAGATCCGAGCGTTCTGCGAGAAGATGTCGGTTGATGTGGTGTTCTTTCTTGGTGACTGCTTTCACTCGAGAACGAAGATCGATGTGGATGTCTACCAGGCGACTTGGCTGGCATTTCATCGCATCGCGCAGGCTGTTCCCCACCTCTACATCTTGGTTGGGAATCACGACCAATACGACAAGCTAGGCAACCGGCACAGCCTCGACGCCTTCCGAGACTTCGCTACGGTCATCGACCAGCCGGTCGTTGCTCGAGTCGAGCACTACCTAGGTTTTGCTGCCCACCCGTTCACAACCAACTACGGGGAGTGGCGCACCTTCGTCAACATGCTCCCTCAAGGGCTGGACTTCTTCCTCTTCCACCAGGGCATTGACGAGGCGATGGTCGGCAGCTTCGACATTCCGATCAAGGCCAGTATCAAGCTGAAAGACTTCCCAACGGTCGGCCAGGCGAAGTGGTGCGTCGGAGGTCACTACCACAAGACGCAGTTCATGCGCAGGCATCTTGCTCCCCAGGCAAAGCTGCTCGAGGTCGGTCAATACCAGCTTGATGCCTTCAACCTGATCTCTCCGACCGACGAAGAAGCGGTCATGTTCTGCGGCTCTCCGCTTCAGCACTCCTTCTCCGAATACAAGGACCCGAAGAAGTGCTTCTGGTATTGGGAGGACCCGCGGAATGGTGCGCCGACTCCGATCTACACGAACGCACCAAGCTTCCACCGCTACACCAAGCCGGAGAAGTTGGTCGCTGACATCCAGGTTGGGAAGGTGAGCACCGATACGGACTACGTGCGGCTCTCCTGCACCGAGGCAGAAGCAGACACCTGGCGCGGGCATGACTGGCTCAACATGGACGACATCCAAGTCGAGCTAGAAGTCAACAAGCGGGAGTTCTCGACCCGCGAGACGCCGAACGTCTCTGCGACCGACGAAGAGCTTCTCCGCTTCTACATGGACGAGGCGGGGACTAAGGACCACGACGAAGAGACACTCGTGAAGCTCGGCCTCGAGCTTCTACAGGAGGACTGATGGAGGAGGTTTTGAATAAGCTCAACGAGGCGCTGGTCGGCCTGAGTTTGGATGAGGCAGTGGAGTGGTTGACAAGGAATCCGACGCACTACGGTCCTTTTCGTGTGCGCGGGGTCCACGCCGGTGGGCCAAGAACGTGTTCCCAGTGGCCTCCGACCGTCGCGATGTGCGATGTGAAGAATGGGAAGATCACCAAGGTCGTGAGACTGGGGGACTGATGATTCACCTTCCGTCACCAGGCCGAATCATCGTGAGGGTTCGTTAGATGGTGCGTGTTCCACAAGCCCGATGCATCCGTTGCAACGGTCTGGTTGGCTCTAGCAATCACAAGCGGGTCAGAAAGAACGGAAAGCCGGCTTGGGCTCACAGGCAGTGCCCGCCAAGAATCAAACATGCAGATCGACCGTCTAGCCTTTCGTAATTTCGGCAGCCACGAGAGCACCGAGCTTCACTTGCGGGACCGTGGGCTCATCCTCATCGAAGGAGAGAACCGAGACTCAGGCGGAAGCAACGGAGCAGGCAAGAGCACGCTGTTCGAAGCTCTCTGCTGGGGGCTGTTCGGTCAGACCAATCAAGGGCTCCGCGGCGACGACGTGTGTCGTGTCGGCACGAAGGACACAGCGGTCGAGATCGACATCAACAACGATGGGCAGGAAGTAGAGATCCGTCGCTACCGCAAGCACAAGGAGCACGGAAACAACCTTTACCTCCGCGTCGATGGAAACGACATCACCGGAGCGACCTCAAGAGACACGCAGATTCTCATTTGCCAGATCCTCCGCCTCGACTGGAGCGCGTTCACGTCGGTCGTGCTCTTCCCCCAGGGGAAGGAGGGGATTGCGGCAGGAAGCGACCAAGAGGCGAAAGGCGTACTGGATACCGTTCTGGCTCTCCACCGCTTCCGAGCCGCTGAGACGAAGGCAAAAGCGCTTCTTGCTGAGGTCGAGCAGGAGGTCGCTGAGCTTGAGCAGAAGCGCAGAGACATCGGGAGCAAGAAGGGTGCGTTCACGCAGACCCGCAACGATCTGAAGGCGCAGAAGAAGGAATTTGAGGAAGGTCGTGCTGGTCGGATCGAAGTCCTTCAGCGTGAGCTAGAGCGACTGGACGCAATCGAGCCTCCGGTGATCCAACCGCTACTTGACGAGCTTGGCGAGAAGGAAGCCAAACTCCACGAGATCCTGGCGGCAAAGGAGACACAACAGCACGCGATCGACCAGGCCAGGGTGAAATACGACGAGGCGCGTAGCCTCCACACGCAATGGAGCATCAAGCTTTCTGGTCTGCGCGGAAAGCTGTCGGCCATCTCCGTTCCTGACGTGGAAGCGCAGATGGAAGCCGCGCAGACGTGTCCTGCGTGCGACCGGCTTCTGGACGAAGAGGATCGGGATGCACTCCGCCGTTCTTTCGAGCGAGAAGCCGCGGAGGCGATCCAGAACAAGCAGGATCTCTCCGAAGACTGCAAAGCGCTCGAGGCCAAAGTCGCTGAGGAAGAGGAAAGGATGTCGATCCTCGAGCAGAAGCTCAACGAAGCCTCCAGCGTCTACATCGACAGTTCGGAACTCGAGGCGGAGATAGCAGCCCTGAAGCTCCAACTACAGCACCGGGAGCAGGAGTTTCAGCGCTTGAAAGCGCAAGTTGCTGAGGTCGAGCGCGAGCTAGCCAAGGCGGAAACGGAGGAGAACCCCTACGGCAAGCTGGTCGATCAGGTCGAGTTGCAGATCTCGAAAGCGGTTCAGGAGCACGCCGACGTGCTGCGTGACCTCGAGCTTCCTGCGCAACGCAGGCGCGACCTTCTCTACTGGGTCAAGGGATTCAGCCATAAGGGAGTGAAGAACCTACTCCTTGCTCGAGTGACGCCGTTCCTCAACATCCGCGCCAACGTCTACATGAAGGAGCTTTCACGCAGCAACGCCTGGGTCGAGATCAAGACGCAGACCAAGCTCAAGAGCGGAGCAGTACGCGAGAAGATGTCCTTTGCCGTCCACTACCCAGGCGGGAGCGAGAAGTACAAGGGCAAGTCAGGCGGAGAGCGGAAGCGCGCAGACATCGCGATCCTGTTTGCTCTAGGTGACTTGGCTGCCTCAAGATCCGTCGCTCCAGTCCACCTGAGACTCTTGGACGAGCCCTTTGATAGCCTGGATGGTCCAGGCTGCGAAGCCGTGATCGGGCTCCTCCACAAGCACATCGTTCCGCGAGCAGGCACCGTTCTCGTGATTTCCCACAGCGAAGTTCTCAAGCCCTTGTTCGAGACGCGCTGGAAGGTCATCAAGGAGAGAGGGGTCAGCAGGATCGAGGAGATACGCGCATGAACCAGCTTCCTCTGTTTCCCCACATCCCCGTCACCAAGAAGGACACCCCGGAGCAGGAGCTTGCCGATGTCGTGGATAAGATCTGCCGCCCGCTCTCTGCTAGTGGCGGCTCTGGCGACCGCGCACTCGTTCCTTTCGCGGCTGAACTCAACCGTGACATTCGAAGAGTCGTCGCTCAGGCAGTTCGGGCCACCTACCTCCTCACACTCCAAGGCAAAGACAGAGCCATCACCGCAGCCATCGACCGACTCGAGGCTTGAGGTCGTCTGTATCTTATGCAACTATGAGTGGGACGTTCTTGCGCCAGAGGACGACCCGCTTGCTTTGGAGCAGAGATGCAAGAAGTGCAATGGCCCAGCGATGAAGCGTGGAAGCCCATTGTAGGTTGGGAGGATCTATACGAGGTTTCGGATCACGGTAGGGTTAGGAGCCTACGATCTTCGCGAGGACCACGGAAGCAACCCAGACTTCGCAAGCTTTGGATCGGTAAAACCAACGGCTACCCGTCGATAACACTATACAAAGACGGAGAACGGGTCGGGAAACTCGTGCATCGTCTTGTCCTTGAGGCTTTCGTCGGTCCATGCTCAGAAGGTCTAGAATGCTGCCACCGAGACGATGTGAAAACGAACAACACGCTCGAGAACTTGTATTGGGGCTCTAAGAAAGACCAACTATCCGACGCCGTTCGAAACCTCCGACTCAGGAGGGGTGAGGCGATAAACACTGCACAGGTTACGGAATCTCAGGTGCGAGAGATCCGAAAGCGCTATGCTGCTGGAGAGACACAGGCAGAACTTGCGCGGGCTTTTGGGGTGACCCTGAACCTCGTGCATTTCGTAGTCACACGAAGAACGTGGAAACACGTCACCTAGGAGGTCAAACATGGCTCGTATCCCTCAGAACGCCTGCCACCCGATGGCCGCGCAGGCTCGCGTCAAGGCTCAGTTGGCGAAGGAAGCCGCCGAGAAGGGCGAGCAGCCCAAGCCTCCGGCTCCTCCCGCTCCTCCGGCTCCCAAGCCCAGCACCGCGATCACCAGCGGCGGCGGTCTGAGCAACAAGGAGAAGCTGGACACGCTCCCCGACGAGGATTTGCTGGCCCTCGCCAACACCCACAGCATCGCTGATCCGCACACGCTGGGTCGGGCGAAGCTCATCGAGAAGCTCGACGCCGCGGGCGTCACCATCGGCTAGGAGGCCAACATGGCGAACTTCAAGGTCAACACGACGCGCAGCAAGACCCTCGAGAGCCTGATGGGAGCGGAGGGTCCTCCTCCGCTGGCCGATCGGCAGGGTCAGACTCCCATCGGCCCGCTCGAGGCGGAGATGCGCGATCAGGTCGCTGCCAAGCGGCAGGCGTTCCAGCAGACGCGGGATCCAGCCGAGGTGATCGGCTCGAACACCAAGGTCACCGGCACCCTTCCCAAGCTCCGCACCACCACCAACAACGACGCGCGTCGTCTCTAGGAGATCTCGACCATGATGCACGGCAAGAAGAAGGCCAAAAAGAAGGCCAAGAAGAAGAAGGGCAAGCTTCCCGCGGCGCTGATGAAGCACAAGAAGAAGACCAAGAAGAAGCGCTGAGTCAACAAGGACAAGAGAGGGGGGCGCTAGCGCCCCCCTCTCTCTCTCTCTCATCGCGGAGTTGCCGTGGCAAAGAAGAAGAAGTTGGACGCTTGCGCTCGCAAGGTGAAGTCCAGGGTCAAGGTCTGGCCTTCCGCTCGAGCCTCCCAACAGGTTGCGCAGTGCCGAAAGAAGAAGGGGAAGACCCGCAAAACCAAGGCGGGAAGCGACCTGAAGCGCTGGCAGAAGGAGGGCTGGGTAGACACGCGCACCGGCAAGCCGTGCGGGCAGGGAGGCAAGAACGAATTCTGCCGCCCGACCAAGCGTGTCTCCAAGAAGACGCCCAAGACGAAGGGCGAGATGTCCAAGTCGGAACTCAAGCGGAAGAAGGCAGAGAAGAAGAAGGTCGGCATGGGCAAGAAGGTCAAGCCGACCCGCAGGAAGAAGAAGCGCTGATGGCACATCCGGAACGCATCAAGAACCTCCTCAAGAAGCACGGGCTCAGCGGAGTCAACAAACCGAAGCGCACGCCGAACCACCCGAAGAAGTCGCACATCGTGCTCGCCAAGGAGGGCGACCAATACAAGCTGATCCGCTTCGGTGAGCAGGGCGCGAAGACCGCAGGCAAGGCCAAGAAGGGCGAGAGCGCTGCGATGAAGAAGAAGCGCAAGGCGTTCAACGACCGACACGCGAAGAACATCGCAAAGGGCAAGATGAGCGCTGCCTACTGGGCGAAGAAGGTCAAGTGGTAGGTGCCCAGCAAGTCCAAGAACAAGGGGAATCGCTTCGAACTCGACACTGCCAAGACTCTGAGCGAGTGGTGGGGTGAAGAGTTCAGGCGAATGCCGAACAGCGGCGCGCTCCGATGGGGGGGCGCTGCTTTCACGTACGGCGATCTCCTACCCCCAGAGTCGTTTCCTGCGATCGTGGAGTGCAAGCACCACAAGGAGATCGACCTCAGCCTGATTCTGCGCGGTAAGTCCCCGGTCCTCGACTGGTGGGGCCAGGTCATCGACGATGTTGCGCGATGTGCGGAAGAAACCGGCTACACCCTCCAACCGCTGCTGATCTTTCGTGCTAACCGCTGGAAAAGCTGCCTAGCTCTACGCACAAGTGCTCTAATCGACCTTCTGGACGGTCAGGAGCACATCAATCACCTGATCGTCTGCCACGACGACGCTGACTTTGCGATCATCATCCTTGATGATTTCCTCAGTACCGTAGACCGAGAACGATTCCTGCTAGCGATCGGGGTCGGTCGAAAGTAGTTTGGGGGGTCATGGATCCGCTGACGATTAGTGTTCTGAAGGCTGTGGCAGCGACCTCTCCGGTGGCTGGTGTCCTGCTTCTTGCGGTGATTACGCTCTGGAAGGACAACAAGGCGAAGGAGTCCTGCAAGGACCCGCTGAACGACGACCCAAAGGTAGAGACGTGCAATCGCTGTCTCGCCTGCAAGGACCGTCATCTAGCCGAGAAGGACGCTGTCTTGTCGAGTGTGCTCGACAAGCTCGGCGCGGATCACGCTGAAGCAATCAAGCATCAGGAGGAGGCGCATCTTGCCGAAGCGAAGTTGAAGGAAGAGCAGATCAAAGCGCTTCAGGACAAGAACGAGAACCTGATGCGAGAGATCATCAAGATCTTCCAGGGATCCTCCACGACTGAGGAGTAGTCTCATGCTCGCCGGAAACGACGAACTCTACGATCGCGCCCTAGGCGCGATCCGCAACGTGAAGAACGCACCGGCTACCAGCAAGCTAGGTCGTCTTCGCTCTCGAGCCAAAGAGAGGCTAAGCAAGAGCAGGTTCGTGCAGGTAGACGAGAAAGACATCGCAGAACTGCGGGAGTGTTCCCCGGCATCTCAGCAGGAAGACGACGCAAACCCGGAGGACACGCTTCCTCCCGACTACGCTGAAGCTGTGTGAGCCGCTTCACCAGGCTGGTCGTAACTGGGTGCGGTCGATCGGGCACCCGGTTCTCTGCGGAAACGCTCTCTGCGCTAGGTGTTCCTTGCGGACACCAGAAAGCCTTCGATGACCGGTCGGGGGGTGTTTCCGATGCCGGGGCGGGGTGAGTAGCTGAATCTAGCGCTTTCGCTGCCCCGTTCGTCTCCGACTTCCCTCGAGACTGGCTGATCTTGCATCAGGTTCGCAATCCTCTGCGCGTGGTCGCAAGCATGATGCGCCACAAGCACCTACCTTGTCAGGCAGGACACCGTGGAGGTCAGTTTCACGCGCAGCACGCCCCTCAGATCGTCGGCTACGACGACCCTCCTACGCAGGGTTTTGCGCTCTGGGTCGCGTGGAACAAGCTGGTCTTGAAGGCCGAGGACCACCCAGGCTACGTGTTCGGCAGGCTCGAGGACGACCCCACTACGCGCCTAGCTCGCATGGCTTTTCTGCTGGGTCACGAGCCGACCAGAGAGCAGGAGAGGGCAGCGTTCGCAATTCCCTCGAACGTCGGCTCTAGCGGATCCACTGCTCGTCTCAGCGCTGATGACTGCAAGGACGACGGGTTGCGCCGAGAGCTTCGCAACCTCGCCCACAGGTTCGGCTACACGATCTAGGTCGTGAACGGATGGGAGTCCTCGAAAAGTACGAGGCCACCCCATCCTCAGAAATTTTGTTGCATCTTCTAGGTTTAGGCCCCTTCCCATCACGTCATCCCGCGGTCGCGCCGCCTGGAAACGTGAGGGCACCCCATCCCCAGAAATTTTGTTGCATCGCCGCGCTTTAGGCCCCTCCCGCCCCAGGGGGGTCGTGCCAGGCCCCGCCTCAAATCCGATTCTTTTCATGCGACGAAAAGGTGAAAAGTTTCGGTGAAATGAAACGCTTAAACCCTTAAAACTCGTTAAGTCCTTCAATATCAAGGGTTTAAGATATTAAAGGGCGGAAACGCTCAGTTTCAGGCACGGGACTTGCCTGTAGCTTTTCAGCCGCAAGTCTAGGCGTATCGGTTAACCTTCAAAAGCTTAAAGGTTTACGATCTTTTCAGCCTACCAGGCGAGCGCTCGAGGGAGGCTCGAGCCTACCGCGGGAGTCCGCGGGAGCCTATCCGCGCTCGAGCGGGAGCGGGTTAGCCTCCCTCCCTCGAGCGGTAGCAGCGCGACGAAATGCCAATTAGCGCGCGAGTCTCAAACCCATCGGGCGAGTCTCGCTCGGATTCATAGGCTAAGGGGAGCGCTCATCAGGGAAGGCAAGGGATACTTTTAAATCCTTTGGCTTCAACGCTCGAGCGAGATGCCGCGCTTCCTGTCATCGCGATGAGAGACTCGCTCGAGGGGGGAGCACGAAGTTTTAAGGTTTTGAAGCTTGACAGTCGCGCGCTTGAGATGGTGATGTAGCGAAGCGCTCGAGCAATTCCGCGGGAGCGCAGAAAGGTAGACCATTGAAAGATGCCAGGATGCGAGCGCTTGAGCGCTCGAGAGATCCAGAAGCGCTAGAAGCGCTAGCAAGGGAGGGAGTAAGGCTAGGGATGGACTTCGCTAGCGTGTTCCCTTCCTACGGTTTCGATGACGATGAGTCCCTCGATTTCGAGCGGGAAACGGATTCCACGTACGAGCGCATCATCATCGATGGGGAGCGCTTCCACGTCACATCTTGCCGCGCTATCGGATGGGGAGACTTGCACGAAATCGACACGGAAGAGGGAGAATCCTTCATCTTGTCGGAGGATTCGGAAACCGCAGGGGATGCGGCAAGGGAGCGATGGGCGGATATGGCAGCGAATGATCCCACCGAATTCCGATGCATGGTAGGGGATCAAGCGCTTATCGCATGGGCGCTAGGCCAGTCCTACGCTCCCGGTTCTGTAGCTTGCTCGAGCCTAGATGAGTGGCTTGACTTGTGCGCTACCGTCCCTAACGAGGAATGGGCGAGCTATGACGGAAACGAGCGCGAAATCGACCGCGTTGGCAAGCTTGCGAGCGAGCTAGGGTATATCCCTGGCGTGGCATACAGGACTAACTAGCTATGCGAAGTCCGATCAAAAGCGCGCGACGCTACATCCGGGAAGCGCTTAAGGGAGCGAATCCCTTTACCCCAGAAGTCCTAGAGACGGGATGGATTGCTCCCCACATCGCGTATGAGCTATCCGAGGGAGCATCCCCCTTTTCCCCTAGTGGCAACATCTGCGCAGTCACGATCCTAGACATCGTCGCGATGCGGAAGTCCGCAGAAGCCATCCAGCGAGATAACGAGATGTCGCGATGCTTCAACGGGGGGGAGACTCGCGCGGATAACCTCGCGAGCGCTCGAGACTACATCGCCAGTCTGCGCGAGCGCTTCGCAGGGGAGGGAGTCTGATGGACTTGCGAGCTAGAAGCGCAAAGCGCGAAGCGCTCCCATCAGATCCTAGCGCAGTCTCCGCATACTTCGCAGCGCTCGAGCGGGAGAATCCCTCTCATGCTCCGCGCTTCTCATCCCCTTGGGGAAGTCCGCAAGATGTGCGGGAGCTAGCTCCTGGCGTCTGGCTTGTCTCTACTGCGCGGCATGGGGGGATGGCGCTATCCCCATCCCGTATGCAATTCGTCCCGGATTGCTTGCGGGAAACCCCATATAGCAAAGGGGGATGGTTCGAGGAAGATGCGGACGTCTACATCCCGATGCTTGTCTTTGCGGATGTGCGCGCTTCCTTCCCTGGGTTTGATCCCGCGCTTGCGCTTCGCGCGCTCGAGTACTTGAAGGGGGATAGCCTTTCGAACATCCGCAAGCCAAGGGAAGCGCTAGAAGCGCTCGCGAGGGGACTCTAGATGACTCGCGACGAAAGGATGCGCAGTCTCAAGCGCGATGCCGCGCTTGGAGACTGCGAAGCTAGCGAAGCGCTAGCGCTCGAGGTTACGCGCGTAGATGCGCCCAAACTCCGCGCGATTGCTCCCGCTGCTACTCCCGCGGATTGGGCGGATAGGTGCGAAACCTACATCGTGGAGTCCGATTCGCCCGATGCTTTCCTTCTCCAATTTGGCGCATATGCGAGCGTTTGGGTTTGCGTCATCGGTGCGGGTTACTTTGGCGATGCGCTCGAGTCCGCCGCGCAGTATCTAGAAGACTCGCATCCTGGCTTGTTTGTTGAACCGGAATACTGCGCAGAAATGCAAGCCATCGAGGCGAAGGGACGGGAGGAATTCGGTGCTACTTGGGATCCTCGGACGGATGAGCGCTTCTGCAAGCTTGCAGAGGATGCGGAATGCGACCTAACGCGTACGGATTCCGGATGGCTTGCATCGTGGGAATGGTATGGGAGCGAGGTAGACCATACCGCCGCGGTAGCTTCTGCGCTTTCGCGCGCGCTTTGGGCGGACGATGACGACGATGACTCCCCCCATAATCCCGCGCTCGAGCCTAGGATGTTCGCGGGCGTGATGTGGAACGCGTACAGCATGGGAGCGGGAGATGTGCTCTCCCGCGAAACCTACAAGATGCTTCCGCGCTTGTCGGGATACTTCCCCATCTCGGATTGGGAAGCTAGCGAAGTCCGCGCCGCTGTTGAGACTTGGAGCGCGGCAGGGGACCCATCGGGAGTCCCGCGTAATTGGTACGTATCTGAGGAAGATGCCGCGCTTTACGTTTGCGTCTCGCCTCCCGATGACAATCCCATCGGGGAAGATGCGGAATCATACGCGGAGCAATGGGAGCAAGTCTCATCCTATCGCCTCAATCCAGAGGATACCGATGACGATGATGAGCTTTGGGTAGCGGGAGCGCTCGCGCTTCTAGAGTCTGCGCGCGGGTTTTTGGGGAAGGGAGAGAAGCGCGATGCATCTCTCGAGACATAGCCGATTCCTGGCGCGACTGTACGCGCAGAAACCTACGGATGAGCGAGCGCGCGAGCTAGCCGAATCGGTTAGCGCTTCCCTCCCCCCTGTAGAGTCCGCAGGGGGGAGAACAATCAAGCGCAATGCGCTAGAAGTCCAGACGCAAACCCATCTCATCCTTCTGAGTTTCGGCAAACCCGTTGCCGCGATCGCTCGAGGGGGGAGCGGTAGCGCTTGGCAAAGCGAAACGGATTGGAGCCTAACAACGCGGCGCCACATCTGCGCTTGGCTTAGGGATCATGGAAAGGAACCTAAGAAAGTCCCGCGCGTATCGGGTGCTTTTCTCGCCGAATTGTTGAGCTAGGTTTGGTACGAGCTTGTACCAAAACTCAGTTTTGAACCTTGAAAACCTCGCGCGTGATGTCTAGTCTACGCGCACGAAAGGAAGGCTATAGATGCTTTCAATGATGTGTCCGAACTATCGGACTTGTGCGGATTCGCGCGCTTTGGCGCGAATCGACGCGATAATCGCAGAGGATTGGAGCGCAGAGACGGATGCGGAAGTCCGCATCGCTAGCGAGCGCTCCCGTACTCCGCTCCCCTTCGGCGTGCTTATCGTCTCGCTCCCGTCGCTGGAAGCGCAGAAGCGCGCGATGCGGGAGGGAGTCTGATGGCTTTCACTAGTCCAGTCTGCGATGGGGATAGCGAGCGCTTTACGCTCGAGGGTTTCGATTGTCTCGCGCGTATCGTTTTCGATGCCGATGTCGAGTACTTCCGCGAAGTCTCGCGAGACTGCGCAAGCGAAGCTATCGCGCGGGCGCGAGCAAACCTCGCAAAGCTTGCGGAAGCTTCCGCGCGCTTGGGAGAGTCCCGATGAGCGAGCTATTGCAACGCTATGCGGACTTCCGCCCAACTAGCTTTGATCCCGCGGGACTCGCGCGACATCGGATGGGTTACGACGATGATGACTGCGACCGCTCATCCTGGCTTGTTTGCCCAACATCGCAGACTCGCGATAGCGGGACTCTAGCTCAGTCCAACTACGCGCAGATGCTAGCAGCGCTCGAGGAATGCGATCCAGAGGGAGAGCATCACGAGGAGCATCGTTTCGGGCATTGGGCCTGCGGATGGTTCGAAGTCATCATCGTTCGTCCCGATTCGCCAGCACAAAAGGTAGCGGAAGATGCCGCAAGCGCGCTAGCGGACTATCCCATCCTTAACGATGAGGACCATTCCGAGCGCGAATCGGAGGAGCAAGTACGCGACTGGCATAGCTTCGCGCGTGAGGATTTCATCAAGGAAATGCTAGAGGCATATCCCGCGCTTGTATGCGAGCGCTGCGAAGGTAACGGATGGACTTCCGATGAGCGCTACCGTGCTCCCCTCGAGCAAGCGCGGAAGCTATACCGCACAATCGCGCACGAAAACGGCATGGCCAACTACGGGAGTAGTTGCGACCTAGCGCCAGTCCTAGCGCGCATCGATTACTTCCGCGCGCTTTTCATGCCGGATTGTGAACCCTGCGAAGGGGAGGGAAACCATCTCGCTAGCGTTGACGCCGATGCGCTTCTTAGCTTCGCAATGCGCGAGGATTTCATCTGCGAGTACTACTCGGATTCTGGCTTTTATTTCGCCTGCGAAGGCTACAAGGAATGGGACGCGCAGTCCATCCGGGAAGCGCTTAAGGATTACCAGAGCTGAGCTTAGGGAAAAGTCATCGGGTTTTAGGTTTTAAGGTTTGCAAACCCAAACCCGATGACTATCCTTAGCGCCATACCCAAACGGGAGAAAGCGAAGGAAGGTATGAAGCGAATCATTAAGACTAGGGAACCGAAATACTCCGCGGAAAGGATGGCTTCGGCGCTTTCCAAGGTTTCGGGAGCGCAAGCATCCCTCAAGCGCTTCGGAGTCTGCGAAATCAGCGGGACTCCCCTGTATAGCGTCGCAATCCTCCCGCGTACCGCAGAAGAGCGGGAGGATTGCATCGCCATCATGATGTCTACCGCGGAGACGTTGCCCGAAACCCTCAAGCGCATCGGAGTCCGCTAAGATGGAAATCAACATCAACGGAAAGCGCGAGCGCTTCGACATCACCATCCGCCCAAAGCCCCGCAAGCTTGCCAGCCTATGCGCTTGCGGACTTGTGCGGAATATGATCCGGGAAGCTTTGCAGACTCCCCCCGATGTCCAACGCCACATCGCGCGACGTGAAACGTACTCCCCCTGTATCGGCTCCCGTACCTTGCGAGGAATCGGGACCATCCGAGTCAAGCGCGCTTTCATTCGCTAGCTCGCTCGAGAGTCCGCCCAATCCAGCCCAGTAGGTTTTCGAGCCTACTGGGCTCGAGGCGATGCGGGAGGATTTCGGTACAAGCTCGTACCAAACCCGCGGAAAGGTAGACCATGAATCCATCAGAATCGAAGCGCTATAGCGCGCTTATCGCCTATCTCGAGCGCGCTAGCGGTAGGGTCGCGCGCTTGGAAACCTCGCGTGTTTCTGAGGCTAGCATCGCCTCCCGCTTGCGCGAATTGTCGCGCGGAGTCTCCCGCTACTTGTGCGGGGAAAACCTCGAGCGCTTCAACGCAACCATCGCAGTCTGCGAAGGGGACATCGGTAAGCTCTCCCGCTTGCGCTCCATTGTCGGAGTCCGCTAGATGAACCGGGAAGCGCGATACCGGGCGGAAATCGCCCGATGGGATTGGGAGGGAATCAAGCGCGATGCGCTCGAAAACCTCGAGCCCAGCGAGTACGACGATGAGATGCTCGAGGGTTTGACCTATCTCGGCTCTATTCTCTCCCTCTCCCCTTCCGGTAAGTTTTACTTGCCTTTCGCTTGCTCGAATCTCTCCCCCTGCGAAGCTTGCCACGGTAAGGGGAGCTATCCGCCCAAGTCTCCCAAGCGTATCGCTAAGAAAGCGCGGAAGCGCTTGGATCGCGAGCGGAAGCGCTTCCGCGCGCTAGTCGCGCAAGGCAAGCGCGAATGGGGGAAGGCTACCAAGCGCGAGCGCAAGCTATGGCGCAAACTCGAGCGCTTGAGCGCTCCCCAAACCTGCGGACTCTGCGCGGGATACGGTAGCAGGGAAGCGCTCGAAGATGAGCTATGGCGCGAAGCGCTCGAGGCTACCGCGGAGGAGCACGGGATGTTTATCACGGGATCCGAGGGGGATGGGTGCTCCATTCTCGCTGGTATCTCGAGGGAGCGCGCAGATGAGCGAGTCTGAAAACAAGCTTGCAGACTTGCGCCCTAGGACTGCGCGCGAGCTAGCCATCTGGCTTTGTAGCGAGCAAAAGCTAGCGAAGTCTCGCGCAGAACTAGCGCATCGGGAGGGGGATGACAGGGGAGGGGAATTCTACGATGGGGAGTCTCGAGCCTACCGCGAAACCCTCTCCCGCTTGCTGCGAATCCTTCCGAAGTCCGAAGGGGGAGAGGGATGATGGAATCGGCTAAGCGCGACATCCGTAGACTGCGCGAGCGCTTGCTATGCGCGGAGGATTCCCACCTATCCCCCTTTGCGCAGTCTGAGCTATGCTCCGCGCTTGCTCATCTCGAGCTAGCCGCGCAAGCGCTCGAGCGCGCAGAGATGCATCAAGCGCGAGCGGTAGCAGAATCCGGGATGAGCGGACTTCACTATGGGAGAAGCTAGCGCGCTGCTACTCGCCAGGATGCGCGCTCGCGCTCCCGTAGTCTGCTACTGGCAAGGGGAGCATCCAGACTGCAAGCGCTTCGCGCGCATCGTGCTCCGACATCGCAGCGGGGAGCATCTAGCGCTTTGTCGCGCTTGTGCGCGCAGATACGGGACTGCTACGGGAGTATGGGAGCGAGTCATCTAGTTTTTCGTGCAGATAAAACCCTGCGAAGTCAAACGAGCGAGCGCGCGGGATAGCTTCCGCGCGCTTGTCTTTTAAAGGTTTAGAAGCAATCCCCCTTTAATACTACAAAAGCGCGAAGCGCGATGACTATAATGCGCGCAGACACGAAAGGGACCAAACGGATTGGGCAAAGCGCTAACCCGATCCCATAAGAGAAGCCAGCATAACCCCGCTCCCGCGGGGTTACTGCGATGCGGGAAGTCCGCAGAAACGAGGAAACGATGGCGGAGAAGCGCGAAAACCCTGGCTTGATGTGGTCAAAGCTACTCGAGCGGGAGCCTAGCTCAGACCAAAAGCGAAACCTGATCCATGCCGCTAGCAAGCTCGAGCAAGCCATCCGGGAAGTCTCGCGAGCGCGAAAGATTCTGCGCGATGCTGGCTTCAAGGATAAGGAAACCTTCCGCGCTTTGCGGGAGGCTATCGCGCGATTGGATCGTGCGCAGGATTCCATTCCGCAGGAAGGCTAGGATGGGTAGACCAAAGATCCTAGGCGATTCCGTAGGGATAGCCTTTCGCCTCGAGCGCTCCACTAGGGACGCGTTACAGGAGCTAGCAGACTCGCGCGAGGTTTCCATCGCTCACATCATCCGGGAAGCGCTTAGCGCCTATCTCGGCTCGAGCGAAAGCGAAGCGCAGGAAGCGCGAGACAAGCGCATCGCCTCCCTTCGCGCTTGTCTCATCGAAGCTTGCGAAGCGCTCGAGGAAATCCGCTAAGGGAATCGCAGCGCGATACGTTACTGGATATAGGCGCCTCCCTGGATTCATGCAGATGAAAACGCACGAACCTAGGACGAAACCCGCGGGAAGCGCTCCCGCTCGAGAATTTCCTAAGTTTTAAAACCTTCGCTTATAGGGACTTCGGAGAAAGTCATCCGCATCTAGGGTTTTGAGGTTTTAAACCTCGGAATCTGATGACTATACTTCGGCCATACCAAGCAAGGGAGCAAACGATGAAAACGTCACGCGAGCAAAAGCGCATTCTGCGGATTATGTCGGAGCACGGGGGGAAGCTTGAATTCAACGCGATGCGCTTCGATTGGGGAGTTAGCGAGCGCTCTATCCTTTCGTTGGAGCGCAAGGGATTGATTGTGCGGGAGAAGCGCGAAGACCGTTTGTACTTCGCGCTTCCGCGCTAGGTTTTCAGTACAAGCTCGTACCAAAAGCAAGGGAGCGAACGATGCGCGAATGCGATTACTGCAAGGATTCGGACCAAACTACTCCGCGGGAGGCGACGGTTAGCGTTTGGGAGCGCGATACCTACCCGCTCCATCACGTCGGCGATTGCTGCGATAAGCACAAGCGCGACATCGATACTCTACGCTGCGAATTCCGAAGGATTGGGTAAGACTATGTTTCCCCTCAACGATGATGACTTGTCCATCCTGGCGCGAATTGCTCGCCTGGAATTCGATCCAACCATCCCCCCGTCCTATCGCTACGCGGTAGCGCGTGGAATGGTCGCGCAGTGGAGCGAGCAAAAGCTAGCGGACTTCGCTAGCGCGCTAGGCTATCCCGCGGAGACTAGCGCCAGCGAGATGGCTACGCTCATCATCGATGACTCGTTAGCGCTCGAGGTTTTCGACCGAAAGCTTCTGAGCGAGCTAGCAGCGCGGGAGGGAGTCTGATGGACTCGCTTCCCCTCGATGGTCTACCTCTCCCCTCCCAAAGCCAAGGGATGGGCGAGGGGAAGCGCTCGAGCGCTTGTAGGCTGCTACGTTGTCTCTCTGGCTTTCGTCCCGCGCTATTCCTACTCCCGCGGAGTCTCGCGCATCGATCGCTCGCGCTCCCATTGGGAGGTTAGCGTTTTCTCCGCTCGAGACTGGCTTTCCCCTCCCTCGGATGGCTTGCAGTGCGCAAGCTTTTGGGACTGGAAGGGGGAGCGCTTCTCTAGCCTATGGGAAGCGCGAAGCTTCTACCGTCAAACCCTAGCCTTCCTTTCAGGGGAGATGTTCGCATGAATTCCGACCTAGAAACCCTCTCGCAAGCCATCCCCCTGATAGACCATTGCGCCAGCAATGGGAACATCACGATGCATGTTCTGCGCGATAACGAGCGCTCCCTTTGTGGAATTCGCTTCAACGATTCCCAACGTCCCGCGGGGAACATGCCTTGTAAGCGCTGCGCTCGCTTGCTCAAACGCAAGGATGCCAGCCTAGGGGAGCGCTTCGCAGCGCTCTAACTCGCTCGAGCCACCCATCGAAACCCGCTCCCCTCGAGCGGGTTTCTGCATGTACTCCCTGCGAAATCCCTAGCTCCCTCGAGCGGTTTTAGCGTCTCTCCCGCTCCCGTTTTCATCCTTCGCAGGTTTTCCCCTCCCATCCTTTCGCCTCCCCTAGCGGCTCCCTTGGCTTCGCTCGAGGTAGGTTTTCGCCTCCCCTCAAGCATCGGTTTTCGGTACGAGCTTGTACCGAAATCCCTCCCCTCTCGAGCATCGCAGGTTTTCACCCTAGCGAATTTCGCAGGGGACTAGCCTTCCCTCCCTCGTGCTTCCCTAGGTTTTCTCGCTCCCTCTCGAGCCACCTAAGCGCCGGTTTCCCTCCCGCCCTAGCCTTTCCCCTTTTGATGGTTTTCGCTTCCCTCCCCCCTTCCTAGCCTTTCCCTAAGTCCCGTTTTCCCGTTCTAGCAGGCTAAAAGCTACATCCATCACATCGCCAGGGTAGGTTTTCTCCCCTTCTCCCCCTAGTCCATCCCTACCTCAGTAGCCTACGCATCCCCCTTAGCCATCACCTAGTTAGCTATCCCTCCCCTACCCTTTCTCTCCCCCTAGCTCCCCCTCCCTTTCCCCTTCCCGCTCGAGGTAGGTTTTCGCAGGGGGATGGCTAGGTTTTCGGAGGTAGGGGAGGGATTGCAGGCTAGCGATAGGCTCCCGCGAAATACCAGGGAGAGGGGAGGGTATGCGCCTAGGGGACTTCGCAGCGGTAGGGTTTCTCGCTGGCCTAGGCTGGCTTTTGCCCTCTTTTCCGTGCTCGCCCCCTCAAAACCTACTGCGAAATCCGCAGTCTCCCCCATATCTAGGGGACTTACGCCGACCCATCCCCCATATGTTGTGGTGATGTCGGTTTTCAGAGGCTACCTCGAGCCTCCCTCGAGCGCTACTTTTCACGTTTTCTTGCCCGATTGTCTCGCCTGACTGGCATCCCCAATGGGACGTGAGCCGTATTCCGCGGCTAGCAAAGGTTCATCCGAGACGATTTCGGCTTTTAAGGGTTTAAACGTGTCGTCGTAAGTCCTTTGATCCCGTTGAAACGATGAGATGAAACGATGAAATCGGTGCATCACTGATCGGAGCACACCAGCTACCGCAAAAAGGCTATCGTAGAGAGGGATCTCTCTACGGCTTGTTCGGAGATCCAGTCGTAGAGAAGCAACGCGGAAGGCCGGGAAAGCGAGTGTCCGCAGCCTCGAGCCACCTACACTACATATGGGGGTGGATGCGAGTTTTCGGCCTAGAGAGCATCGCGAAAACCGCAAAATTTCGCGGCATCCTGCGAAAAGGCTATCCGATAGAGCGAAGCTCTAGAGGGCTGCGCGAGCAATGCACGGAATGCACGGAATGCACTCCTCGAGCAGCGGTCGGCTAGCTCGAGGTGCTCGAGGAGCCCGCGGACAGCGTGCGCAAAGCACGCAGTTTCAAGCAGAAATCAGTCTTGCTTTTGATGTTTTAAGCCTGTAGTCGAGACTCGTAGATGCGAGCGCCACAAGGAGCCCAGCCGTAGCCGTAGGCTAGATTGGATGAGATGGCAACGAAGTGCTCAAAGAAGTGGACGGTCGGAACCTTCTTGTTTCGCCTGGCGTACTCCGCCTGGCTGGCGTTGTAGAGAGCGCGGACCTCGTCGTCGGTGAGATCCGGCAGTGCTCCGATCAGCCTGCGGATGTTGAAGTCAGCCACGATGTCTCCTTAGAACGGCAGCCGCAGGGACCACCCCCACGGCTACCGCGCTGCACACACTGAGAAAGGGGGGTGTCGAACCCCCTAGCTATGAGGTCTGAACCCCCTAGCTACCGACCACCGGCTCTCTCCTATGCTTCTACTGCCCCTTCCAACATCGTCCGCGGACGAATGCTGGTCGGGTCTTCTCCTTGATCCAGACCATACTCTCCGCGCAGCCGATAGAAGACGCGGATCGCCTCTTCTCGAGTGACTGGCTTCCTCGTCTTCAACTCTTGCGTGCCGACATACCAACACTCGAACGCGATGGGATCCGTGCAGAGCAACACGTTCAGCTTGCCGAACTTCACGGAAGCCACTGGGTAGTTGAACGGGTTGGTGTCGAGGTCGTCAGGTAGCTCTCGGCAGTTTGGGGGGTTCCAGCGAGGACGGTCACCAAGACCAAAGACCTCCTCTGGATGACGCATCCACTGTTCGTGCATCGTCTCGCGCAGAATTTCTCGGTCTGCTTCCGAAACGAGCACCACGAGGTCTACGTCGCTGTAGGCATCGAACCTGCCGTAAGCCCTAGAGCCGGTGACGAACGCTCGAGTCCGCGGAGCGATTCGGCAGACCTCGCTGACGCTCATCTCCTCGAGAATGAGAGCTAGGTCAGCGAGTCCTCTACGAGTCGCGTCGCTCATATCGTGAAGACCTCGTCCTTCTCGCAGAACTCCAGGCGAACGATCTCGAGCGAGTTCAGACCTCGCACTTGGATCTGGCGAATACCAACCCAGCTTGCTTGCAGGCCGATAGGGCTGGCATCGAACTGAGGGCTGACCGCGTAGTACTCGATGCCGACCGGATCGAACTTGTAGGTCGCGTCCACGATGAGAACCTGACTCAGAAGCTCTTGCACGAGGTCCGGCTTCTCACGCACCCACCCGTCAGAGATGAAGAACTTGCCGTAGCGGTGCTCGTCCATAGCCTGTTTGAACTTCATTGCTCACCTCGATAGATCGCACCCTCAACGCGGAACTCGCCAGGTCCAGGCGGGTCTTCATCGATCACTTGACGCCAGCAAGGGACGCGCTTTCCGTCCTTCAGTGTTTCTTGGTAGAGCGTGTAGTCTTGGATCGTCATTCCGACCTTCTCGTCGCCGCTGAGTAGGTTGAACAGCGGTCGCTCGAGCCAGATGTAGAAGGCGGCGCAGTCCTCGAGCTTTCCGCTGCCGACCACGGTCCAGATGTGCCCATCCGAGATCGACTTCCACTTGGTTCCAGCCTTTGGCGGAACGATGCCTCCGTCGTTGAACTTCTCGCCTGCTTCCACGGAGAGGTCGAGGCACTCGATCGCTTCTTCGTTGAGGAAGAAGTTCTCGAGCAAAACGGCTGCGTTGATGATCTCCCCGTAGACCCCGTCTTCCGGGTCGTCACAGTGCAGGACGCACTCGACCTCGATCTCCGTCTCAAGTGCTTCTTCGTTCAGTGGAACGGAGTCGCCAAGATTGTTGACGATGTGGAGTTCTGCTGCGGTCGTGAACTTGTAGTAGCCGATTCTCATAGCCTGATTGTCCTTGCCTCGTCCATCGCGAACTCCTTGATCCCGTGAGCGACCTTCTGAATGAGGTTCTCCCGAACGACGTGCTCGAGCACTTCCGGGTTCGTCGTCAGACGTAGCTCAATGTCGGCGATCTCGTAGGAAGCGCAGAAGTTCATCCCTCCCCACAAGACCGACAGCATCAGTGTTGAGGTCAGCTTCTCCGGGCTGTGGGTAGTCATCCACTCGCCCTTCTCGGCGATCTCCTCTGGCGTGACGACCCAGGACTCCGCTGGGAGCCAGGAGTTCTGCATCAGCAGCGCGTCGCGCAGGAGTCGCTCAGGTAGTTCCGAAAGCTGCTCCGCGGTGCAGGAGCGTAGAGCGCGTCTACGGTCCTCGTCGTTCATCACTCTCATCAGGTCACCGTGTTGCTGTTGATGAGGTGGTGGTGATACGTGCCGAAGACGTCTTGGTTCCATGCCATATGGCTCAGCATCTTCCGCTCGATCTCCAAGCGCTCTTCAGCGCTTAGAAACTTGAGGTGTTCGTATAGGACGAGATCTCTCCTCTGCTTGATCGCGACCAGACCGACCTCGTAGTTGACGTGCTCCTGCACAAGATCTCGTTCGACGTTGTCGAGCAAGAAAGCTGGCATGAAGGTGGTGCTGCGGTCGAAATGGACGAGCAGGTTGCCGTCATCGTCTTCTTCGTCCTGCTCAACGAACAGGTCTGGCCGACCATCTGGCTTGTTGACTTGCCAGTAACGGATGCGGGTACGCCGGATAAAGTTGACGCCCGACAAGATGTAGGGACCGCACAAGCCATGCCTCGACGCGCGCTGGATTCTCGCTTCGATCTCGGCGTCTACGTCTACCGCGCGCCAGTCGATCTCGCCCTCTCGAGCCCTAGCTCTGCTTCTTGCGTCCATCCCAAGCCTCCCTCCACTCCATCAGGAGCGCGTGACTGGTGAAGTGCGGAATCTGCTTCGCGATTGCGTGTAGAACTTCTTGGTCGGCTCCAGGCGACTTGTCGGTACTGAACCGAAACAGCACGTCGCACTTCTCGAGCCACGCGATATCCTGCTCCATCCACGTCTTGTAGGGCAGCGGACGAATCTCGTTCGGGTAGTGGCTCAGGTGCGGGCAGAAGACGTAGAAGCCTTCTTGGATGAGTTGCGTGTACCAAGCCTCCGCAAGCTTGACGTAGAAGCCAGGATCACGGGAGTAGGGACCAGCCAGGTAGAGGAACGGCTTCACCGCTTGCCCGCTGCGATGTCTCGAATGCGGACAAGATCGCGACGCATCTTGTCGTTGTCTTGCGCGACTTCCTCGTAGCGCTCCTCCCACGCCTCGATCTCGAGACGCTGATTGCACACCGTTGCTTTGAGTGAGTCGATCTTGTCCTCGAGTCGCTTGACCTCTGCGTTCGCCATCGCGTCGAGCCGGTCGTAGTCGTCGCTGGTCACGGCTTCTCCCAACTGGCGTGGATCGTGTCGGCGAGCACCTCGATGTGCGGCTCGACGCCCGTCTCTTCCTTGATCCAGAAGGCGAGCTTCGCTGGGCTGAAGAAGAGAAGGTGTTGCGGGTCTGGGTTCGACCTCCCCCAACGCCCGTCCTCGTGCGGAGTCGAGATGTAGAGCCGACCTCCTTCGATCGCGAAGTCCATCATCTTGCGGAGGAGAAGCCGCGCTTCGTCCTCCAAGAAGTGCTCGATGATCTCGAACCCGCAGACGCAGTCGAATGGCTCGTCGGGCTCGTAACGGAAGAAGCTTCCCCAGAGATACTGGGCAAGCTCCGGGAACGCCTTCTCCCGGCAGAGCATCTTCGCCTGCGCGATGCTCTCCGTGCAGAGGTCGATGCCGACGAGCTTCTGGATATAGGGCTCGGACAGCAGCCAGCGAGTGCTGAATCCGTCGTGGCAGCCTAGGTCCAGCACGCGCTCAAACGGCTTCAGCGCGTTGTCGCGCCGGAGGATCTGGACCCGCGGCAGGCCGGAGGCTTGAGCGCACGTCGTAGGAACGCAGTCGGTCGCGACGTAGTGCTTGTCACGCTCATCGAGGGACAAGTGGCTTAGGTTTTCGTGCATGGTCACACCACGTAGAGGATGAATACGAAGAGGCAGAAGAGGATGACTAGGATTAGCAAGGCTTTCGCGTTGTCCTCAAGAACCCGCATTGGCCTCGAGTTGCTCCAGGCGAACCTCGAGCTTCTTCTGCGCCGACCGGAGGCCGAAGATTGCCTTGTCGAGTTCCTTCGCGGGCCAGGTCTTGATGTAGGGGTGGCTGTCCTCCTCGAGCTTGTCGAGGCGGGACTGGATGTCGGAGACGGTGCCGTAGACCTTGCGCGATTCAACGATCGCTGCACTCTGCCGCTTCGCGAAGTCCACGACCGCGGTGCTGACGAGTTCTTCGATCTCGTGCTGCTCGATGGAGTTGATCCCTACTTCCGACTTGACGTGTTCGATCACGTAGCGGGTCATCGCGTCGATCGCGTAGCCCTCAGCCTTCTCTAGTTCACTCACGTTGCTTCTCCTGGCAAACGCATGACGTGCGTATCGCGACGCCTTCCGATGGTTTTCACTTCGTCACCCGACAGCGCAGTCAGCAACGCGACGCGCCCCGGATCTCCGCTGTCCAGCTTGAAGATCACCCACTGGGATCCGATTGCAACCGCTCCGCGGTCGTTCCTGCGGAGCGTCTGCGCCAGCGTGTTCAGAGCACCGGACTTGAGGACATCGATGAGGCTCTTGCACTCTAATGCTTCGTCCGTGCTCCACTTCTCGAGGAAGTGCGGTGTGAGCTTAGCCATGTTCTCTGGGGACGTGCTCACTTGCCGATCCCCGTGTAGGAGAGGACCCGACCGACCGCAGCCAGATCGCGTTTGAGCGTGTCGAGTTCCTTCTCCTTCTCGTGCAGCACGTCGAAGGTCTGCCGCAGGTTCTCCGCGAGCCCTTCCATGTAGTCTGCTACCTGCTCGAGAGTGATCGGCTGATTCTCGTAGGTTCCACCAAGGCGCGGAAGAGAGTAGCCACAAGGCATCTTGTTCTGCGCGACGATGATCCGCCGCTCTGCTTTCGTTCGCTTGTGCATAGCGACCTCCTTTGGTCTGAGCGCAAGATACACAACAGCTTCAAACTTTCAAAACGAAAACTCTAACCGCGTGCTAAGCTCTTCCCTGGAGGCAACATGAACGAATTCCAAGAGAAGCTACTTGCTGTTCTGCAAGACATTTCGGAGAAGCTCGAGATCCAGAACTCGCTGATCTACGAGGATCTGCGGAGGAAGTATCCAGAGCATGAACCGAGCGATGAGCACCCGCTGTCTATGCGGGTGGGATCGAATCCTGAGATCAAGGAGATCCTGCAAAAGCAGCTTCGGCGAGGCTCGTAGCGTCCTCTCCGTGTGCTACAAGATGGCTACCGCAGGTTGGTTTGCCAGCGGTCTGCCCAGGATGGAGAGCGTGCGACTTCCGCACGCTCTCTGTCTTTAGGGCCAGAAGATGTGACCTGGCGGAAGTGTGACTACCGCTTCTTGCGCCTCTTCTTGCGCTTCTCGCTGAGGTTGATCGCGGTCACCTGAGCTAGCGCCTTGTTCCGGTTGCGGTGAGTGCCGAAGACCTTCCCTTTCGGATCCACGACCTTGTAGACGGTCTTTCCGTCCTTCTTCGAAGGCTTCACTCGCACGGGCATCGTCCCACTCCTTGTCAGGTGTTGGCGGGGAGAAGATCCACCCGCGCTCCTCGAGCAGCTTAGCGTAGCGCTCGACTCTAGCTGCTCTCTCCTGCTCGTCCCATCCACCGTCCAGCAGGCGATGAAACGTGTCGAGGGATTGTGGGTGGGCTCGTTTGACCATGCCCTTGGCCCAACGCTCGAGCTTCCGCTCTGTTCCATCCGGGAACTCTCGGCGGATCTGCGAGATCGGGTAGCGGCTTCGAATGAGTAGCGCGAGATCCCTAGGCGTCTTGCAGTCGCAGGGACGCAGCGGTGTAGTGGTCATTTGACGTGCTTCCAAGTGATCCCAAGACCAGCAAACCGAGCGGCTGCCTTAGACACACCAAACTCTTTTGCTAGTTCTTCCCATCGTGCGCCCTTTTCTCTTGCCGACCTAAGCTTAAGAACGTCGCTTCTGCTCAGTTTGCTGCGAGGGTGCGAGCTACCCCTAGGAGGGTTCTGCCGACCCTTTCCCCGCATATCCTCGAGGTTTTCTGCTTGGGTGCCAACAAAGAGGTGGTCTGGGTTACAGCAGGGTGGGTTGTCGCAGATGTGCAGAACGCACATCCCATCGGGAATGGTTCCGTTAGCCTTGGTCCACGCAAACCGATGAGCAAGCCACATCTTTCCCGCCACGCTGAGCGCACCATACCCCTTTCTGTTTCGTTGACCCTGCCACTCTAGGCATCCGTCAACTTCCCGTACGCGTTCGTGGAAGGGTGTATTACGCGCCATATTCGCGCACCTCACGGAACAGAACTTCCGCGCACGGAATTTTGGGAGCGAGTCCCCCACACTTTTTGGGAAGGTTGCTCCGCAATGACTACACCGCTTGGTAATCTGCCGGTCCACGACGCACTCCTTTTGCGTAGGTGGCACGAAGCCCGGAGAGTTTGGACCACTCTCGCGGGCTTCTCTTCTGCTTCTCAGCGTGACAATGCTTGCGTAGCAGAAGAGTAGTGATCCAAGTCTATCTCACAGCCCACGAAGCGTCTGCCCAGATTCTTCGCGGCAACAGCGGTAGTTCCCGATCCCATGCAGGGGTCAAGAACAAGATCACCAGGGTTGGAGTGAATTGCAATGAGATCGGTGAAGAGCTGGAGCGGCTTCTGAGTCGGGTGGACCCGCCTCTTGCCCCGCGGCGTGTCGTAGCGGAAGAGCGTGCGACGGTAGCCCTTCTCCGCAGGCGTGAACGTCCACTTGGCTTTCGGCTTCACGCACCAGAAGCCAAACTCCTTGTCGCTGACGTAGCGTCGCTTGATGTTCCGCGGCTGCGGCGATGGCTTCTCGAGGACCAGCGGATCCTTCTCCTCGAGCCCGCAAGCTACAGCGACCGATGTAAGCGTTCCGAGTAGCTTCCAGTCGGTCCAGTAGAGCAACGACCCGCCAGGCCGAAGGAGCTTCGCGCAAAGCTCAATCAGCCTGGGGTTATCGAAGGTGTGATCCCACCCCCAATCGAAACCCTCCCGCCCCATCGTCTTGAAGTTGTTGGGGCGGGAGATGTTGTAGGGGGGATCCGTGAGGATGAGGTCGAAGAGAACGCCAGCGGCAACGAAGTCGGCTAGGAGAGCGAAGCAGTCCTCGTTGAAGAGGACGCTCAGACTTCAAGCTGCTCGAGGATGTGCCGCAGAGCAGCCGAGAAGCCGTCGAGTTCGTTGCGCTCCTTGTAGAGCCGCAGCTTCTCGCGGTGGATGTCGCAGAGGACGTAGCCCGAGATCTTCTGACCAGGCGGAAGGTTCTTGCCTCGACCGCTTCCTGCGGCTGGAGCAGCACGGTAGAGCAGCTTCAGCTTCTCGACTGCTTCCTCTGGGGATCCGACTTCGGACGTGTAGGCTCCGCAGGTTTTGCACTGAGCCCAGTAGCCGTCCTCGCCCTCGAACACCTCATGCTTGCGGTGATGGCAGCGACGAACCGACTTCTTTTGCTTCGCTGGACGCTTACGAGTCTTCTTGGCGACCTTTGGCATATGGTCCTCCTTGGAGGGAGACTACACTCAAAAGTATCAAAGGTCAAATGATAAGCGATGCAGAAGTCGTGACCTTGTCTCCTCAATAGCTTCTTTGGGGGAGAGCTTGGATTTGGAGCGGTTTCTGGTGTTCGTAGACCTGTGGGAAACAGGGTCGAGATACTCAAGGCTGAGCGCATCTAGGTCGGCGAGAGAAATGCACCAGACCTCGATGATTTCCCCAACGGAGAGCTTCCGGGTGGCGATGCCATCGGTAGCAGGCTTCTCGACCAGACGACCTTCGATAAACGAGACGACCATTGTTTGGGAGACAGCGAGCCAAAGTGACCCATTTGACTCTCGGTACACCTGACCGATTTCCATCATCTGCGCATTTCGCTGAAATTTAATAGCTTAGAACGACGATATTCTTTTTTCATTTTACTCTTGATTACCTCCGAAGGAGGATTACGCTCGGTCCTTTGCGACGTTCCACAAGCGTCGGCCCGAGCGATCCCTGGGGGATTCTTAAGGGGGTAGGTTTTCGCAGACCGCAATTTCGCTTTTCGCACGAAAACCATCAGCCGCGAAATTTAGCGTTTCGCGGCTTTTCGCATCCGGGGGCGAAATCCTATTCGGCGGGCTTTTAATGTTTTGACATTGACCCCGCGTAGGATCTCCCGTAGGGTGTTCTCCCCCAAGGAGAACGCTATGACCGAACCCCTCTTCCTGCCCGTCAAGAAGCTGGACGAGCGAGCTACGCTCCCCAGTCGTGCTCACGAGACGGACGCGGGCTACGACTTCTACAGCCTCGAGACGAAGACGCTTCCAGTCGGTGGGATCCACAAGTTTCGCACCGGCATCGCAGTCGCTTGCCCGGAAGGGTCTGCGCTTCTGCTGTGGGATCGCTCCGGCTTGGCTGCGAAGCATGGTCTGCACCGGCTGGCTGGTGTGGTGGACGAGGGTTACCGAGGTGAGGTCCAGATCGTTCTCGTCAATCTAGGCGGAAGGTCGGTCACTTTGCGAGAAGGCGACCGGATCGCGCAGGGGATCCTCACTCCCGTCCTCACGCCTCCGGTGCTCGAGGTTGAAGACTTGGACGACAGCGACAGGGGGTCTGGTGGGTTTGGCTCAACCGGCAACTAACCACTGCCAGGCGTGCGGCGATCAGATCGACCTAGCCGTCCGCGGCTACCCGAAGCGCAGGAAGCGTTTCTGCGACATCCAGTGCTGGAAGGCGTGGCTTAAGCGCAACCCAAAGAAGCGGGTCTGCCCGCAGTGCCAGCAGGAGTTTGAGGACACGTCGGGTCAGCCGCATCGAAGGTTCTGCTCAACGACGTGCTTGAAGACCTATCACAACCCGCGTGGGACGCATGGAGGCGAATATTGCCGCTACTGTCCGAGGCAAGAGGAAGAGACGAAGATGCTCTCCTACACGCGATGCGAGCCCTGCTGGCAGAAGGGAACGCGCAACAAGAGGTGCTTGTGCGGGCTTCCCAAGGAAGCGACCGGATTCAAGCAAGGGCTCAAGTACTGCATCCGGTGTGACGGGCACCTTCTTCACAAGGAGCACAAGAACAACGCAGAGCTTTTGCTGGTCGATCGACAGACGTGGCAGATTCGTCGCGCATACAGGCGTCGCTACGGCTACAGCGTAACGACCGTCGAGTGGACAAAGACACTCGGCGGCGCACTCGGCGGCGCACGACGCGGGATCATCCTGCTGGAGCGCAAGAACTTCATCAGCGCCTTTGTTCGCTACCCGATCGCGATTCGCGATTCCTACGATCCGAATGGTCTGCTAGAGCACTACACCGACTTCTTGTTCGAAGTCGATAGGATGCAGAAACGCAGACAGGAAACCTTTCGCGAACTGATCGACCTAGTCCTGCAAGGCCACGACACCCGTGCGAAGTATGCTGCTTTTGCTCACGGGACACCGGAAGCAAGCTCGAGGCGATGGCAACGAATCACGCCGCGCTTGAACGACTTCGGTCTTCCGCACGAATCTGTGTTTGAGGACGACGGGACCAAGCGCATCATTCCGGTCAGAAGATCGTGGGAGGTTGCGCTTAACTTCCTGATTCAACGCGCTGACGCGCGAGCACTCGGCATCAAGTGGATATAGCAATGGGACAACTGAACTTGAGGAACTGCCACAACTACCAGCGCGAAGCCTGCGCGGAGCTTCGCGAGAATGGCGCGATACTCAACGCTGCTTGCAAGGAAGACCCAGGCAACCTCAGCCAATACGGGGTCATCAACTTCGACATCTGCGAGTTGGACGAGCAGACTGGCAAGCGTCTGACCGATCTTCCCCGTTTCATTCTCGGCAGCGTGCTCAAGGCCGCGGACACCTTCTCAGAAGGCCAGTTCGCCGCAGTGATCCTTGGAGAGTATCTTGAGCACTGCACGATGCCTGCGGCGATCAAGAGCCTCGAGCAAATGCGCTACGTCCTAGCCGACGATGGGGTTCTCGTGCTGACCTTCCCTTTGGATGGTCGTCCGAAGGAGAAGCAGCACGCAAAGCATCTTCTGAAGGTGTGGGTCGAAGGTGAGACAGGCCACGACATCACCGTCTGGCACCAGACGGTGTGGACCGACGAGATGCTTGCTGACCTCTTCAAGCAAACCGGGTTCGAGGTTATCTCCAGGGAGCCGCTCGGCTACAGCTTCGTCAACGGATACCCGCAAGGGTGGGGAGTGAGGCTTCGAAAGGCAGATGCCGAAGCGTAAGCAAAAGAGTTGGAGAGACGATCTGCTCCGGGATCTCTACCCCAGAGCAGAGCGGCAAGGAATGCGCTTCTTTGAGCGGGAGAAGATCTCCGCACTCATCAAGGCGCAGTCCTTGTGCCTCGTGGTGGACGAGGACTTCACCAAGGAATGCAGGAACATGTACCGTCGGGCGGAGAGCCTGTCCGACCGAGGCCGGAAGGGTCTGCTGACTTGGCTAGAAAACCGCTGGCCGGTCAAAAGGCCAAAGCGGAAGAACCGCAAGCGCGTCAAGCGCAAGGACCATCCAGGCGTGCCAGAGAAACCGATCCCTGAACTTCCTCCTCCGCCTCCTCCTCCTCCACCGAGCGACTACGAACTTCCTCCTCCGCCTCCTCCTCCCCCGGACAGCGTAGAGCTTCCTCTACCTCCTCCCCCTCCTCCCGCATCGATGGGAGAAGTGCTTCAGCAGCACTGGGACGAAACCATCGAGATGGGCAAGAGCCCTGGCGAGGTCCCCTCACCACCGGAGAAGATGGGAAAGACCTACGGGCTGACTCCGCGCGAGAAGGACTTCACCAAGAAGTCCTTCCGCTGCTGCATTCAGGTCGAAGTCCGCGACGAGGCGGATTCAGCCGTTGTGGCTAAAGAGTTAAACCGTTACCTTATCGACCAGTCGGGTTTCGACGTTCAAGTGATCGAAGCACGACACGTCGGAGGTAGGTGGTGGGACTTCTTGATCGAGTACTACGTGCATCTCGCCAAGGTGCGTGCGTTCTTGATCGCCCACGAAATCGTGCTCGACGTGCGTGCGAAGCCGTCCGTAGACATCGGGCAGGTAGCGTGATGCATGGGTCGGACTATCTATACTCCTGAGCAACACAAGGAAGCCTGGGAGATCTATCTCAAGACCCAGAACTTCGCCGAGGTCGCACGCAAGTTCGGGATGAACTGGGAGACAGCGAAGAACTGGAGCAAGCCGGACTTCTCCTGTCCCTACGACTGCCCGTTTCACGGATACGACGCGCTGATGGCAGAGCATGAAGCAGCCCTCGTCACGCGCAGACGGCTGCTCGAGGCCGACGTGGTCAGTCCGATCAGCCACGCCAAGGCGACCAGCAACGCGATCGAGACGCTGACGACGAACGTCCTTGGCTCGGACTACCCGATCAGCCGCACCGTCAGCGAGCGTCTTGCGCACCTTGAGTGGCTCTGGAGCAAGCTCTTCTACCACGCGACCGGAATCCCTTTGGATTACGGTGACCACAAGGCAGAGGAGATCCTGACCCAATACCGCAAGGGTTTGAACGTGACCAGCATGGATCACGCTATCCGCGGCATGAAGATGGTTCAGGATATGATGGACAAGCTCAGGGCTGCCGATGAGGGCAAGCCGTCCATCGAGGACGAGGAAGACCGTGAGATGTCGATCAGCGAACTGCGCAAGTTGCGCAATTCTCTGAGCGGCCAGTCAGATCCGTCCGCTGTGAAGCGTATCCTACGAGGTGGTGATGCTTCCTCCTCCGCCTCCGCCATCGGATAGCGACCAGCTACCTCCTCCGCCCGCGCCTAGGGAACCAACTCCTCTTCCGGTCGTTGAGGAGGACGTTGTCCGGCTTGATGTCGCGGTCGATGAGCACGTTCTCGGGCTTGATGTCGCGGTAGAAGATCCTCGTGTGCTCGAGGCGATTAACCGGCAGATCCTCTGGCACTACCTCGAGATCGACGCGAAGGGCAAGTTCAAGAACCCCCCGTCCACCGATGACGAACTCCACGAGTTCATCCAGATCGCTTACAACGCAAACATCCCGCGGAAGGCGATCGAGCCAGGGCACCGCGCACCTTTTGAGTTCATCGCGGACCTGTTCTTTGAGCGGACTCGCAATGCCCTAGCCTTCGCAAATCGAAGCGGCGGGAAGACGTTCGGGGTAGCGATCCTCAACCATCTCGACCTCCTATTTAAGTCGGGGTGCGAGATCGCGTCCGCGGGAGCGGTCAAGGCGCAGGCGAAGAAGGCTTACGGTTACCTGCAAGACTTCATGCAGATGCCTTGGTTCATCTCGTTCTGCGAGAAGTTCGCCGAGGTGACTGGACGACCCTTCGTGAAGAAGGAGATTCAGGAGGAGACGAGCTACGCCAACGGATCGAAGCTCGAGATCATCACCGGCACGGAAAAGGGTCTGCGCTCGCCTCACCCGCATAAGGCGCGCATCGATGAGATCGACCTAATCGAGTGGGAGATCCTTCAGACCGCACTCTCGATGGCTCACTCGAGCAAGGCAAAGGGGATCGTTGGGCAGAACGTGTTCACCTCGACGCGACAGCTTCAGAACGGCTCCATGCAGCGAATGCTGGACGAGGCTTCAAACAAGGGCATTGAGATCTACGAGTGGAACGTCTGGGAGATGGTGGAGCGCTGCACTCGACGCTGCTTCGCTGACCCGGAGCATGGAGACTGCCCGGTCTACACGTTCTGCAAGGGTAAGGCTCACGGGTCCGCGGGCTTCTTTCCGATCGAGGACTTCATCGACAAGGTCCGTCTGATCGACCGCGAGCGCTTCGAAGTCGAGTGGCTCAATAAGCGTCCGTCCCGCGAAAAGCTGGTCTACAGCATGTTCGACAACGGTCGGCACGTTATGACCCGCAAGAAGCTCTACGAGATGACTCGCTGCCATCACCCTCAGATCACTTGGCCTCGAGTTGGTGGCATGGACTTCGGCTCTAGCCCTGGTCACCCGTTCGTCTATCTGAAGGTCACGCAGATGCCGACTGGTGCTTGGCTCGTGTTCTTTGAATACGTGGCGGAGCAGCGACTCATCCGTGACCACGCCAATGCAGTCAAGCGCTCACCGTTCTGGACTCGCTCCGAGCCGATCTACGCTGACTGGAGCGCACAGGACCGGCTCGAGCTTAAGGCTCTCGGTGTTCCGACGAAGCAGGCTCACAAGGACGTGTTGATGGGAATCGACCACGTCTCTAGCCTTCTTCGCGGTTTTCCTCCGGCTGAAGAACCGATGCTCTACGTCTGGGAAGACTGCAAGCACGTCCTCAGCGAATTCGGAAGCTATCGATGGCCGACCTACGCAGATGGTAGGGTCGATCGCACCGGGAAGCCGATGAAGGTGGACGATCACTGCCTTGCACCAGATACGCTGGTCTGCACACGGGGACACGGATGGGTCGAGATTCAGACCCTAGATGGCAAGGACGGGGAGATCCTTACCCCGGTCGGATTCCGCCCATATAACCGAGCACGCCAAACGCAGTCGAATGCTGAGGTCTACGAGGTGGTACTGTCAAACGGTGAAACACACCTCGCGACTGAAAACCACCTGTTTCTACTGGACTCTATGCGTTACGCTTCGGTAGCCGATCTCCATCCCGGTAGTCGGCTTTTGAAGGTGAGGCATGGACCTGAATCCAGTAGTCGTAAGCGAGACGAAGCAGGTATTCCTTGGCGTTCCCTACTGGAAGTGCGGAAGGTATTTCAGCAGACCAAAGAAGGGCGGGGGACGGGAGTATCTTCATCGCTCGGTGTGGGAAGCGAGCCGCGGGGAGATCAAGCCTGGGTTTCATGTTCATCACGTAGACGAGGACACTTCAAACAACAACTTGGACAACCTCTGCTTGCTGTCGCCGAAGCAGCACTCAAACGAGCACATAAACGAGCAGAGGCGGAAGCAGTTGCGCGAGAACATGCTGAACAAAGCACTACCTGCGGCTTGCGCGTGGCACGCTTCAGAGGAGGGCCGGGAGTGGCACAAGCAGCACGGCAAGGAGACGTGGGAACGAAGGACCACAACTACCAAGACGTGCGAAGTCTGCGAAACCAGCTACGAAACCTTCTTCCCAAGCAGGAGCCGCTTCTGCTCTGCGAAGTGCAAGGCGAGAGCATTACGGGCGAGACGGTCGAAGTCAGCGAAGTCCGATTTGCCGGATGCTCACCAGTCTGGTGCCTGAATGTTCCTGAGCTTCATTGCTTTTTGCTGAAGTCGGGCGTAGTCTCCCACAACTGCATGGACGCTTTGCGCTATGCTCTCTACTCGAGTAAGACGAGACGTGGTCCTCGCTACCGCGTGCGAAAGATGACGGGGATATGAAGAAGGCTTTGCTGCTGATGGTGATGGTGGTCGGAGGTTGTTGCACCAACCTCCAGACCAGCTACGTGAAGGCGCAGAAGGATTTCGAGAAGTTCCTCAAGCTCGAGATCAAGACCGGCCACTACAAGCCCGACGCGACTGCGGCTCCCGTGCTCTCCAAGCTCTATATCGCGAACGACAACGCGGTTGAGGTGCTGAAGGCCGAGGGCAAGTGGACGGAGGACCAGTGACCACCGTCGAGGGGCTCGCGAAGAGCATCCGCGAGGACGCGGTCGCTCGGGCCAAGGCGAAGGGCGCGGAAGCCCTCGATGCTCTCCAGAAGGCCGATTTCCACGCGACCGCGGACCAAATCGCCCGCGCCCTCAGTGGAGATGAGCGCGCCAAAGTTGCCCTTCAGGCCGAGTTCTCGCTGACCAAGTTCTCGGTGGAAGCCCGTGCGTGGCTTGAACTTCGGGCTTGGCGAGACGCTCTGATCGACACCCTTCTCGCCATTGCTGCGACCGCGGTCACCGAGGGGATCAAGCTTGCTGCCAGGTCGCTTGCCGGTAGCCTCCAGTCTTGAAGCTGTAGACCTAACGGAATCAAGCAGCTAGGGTAAGCGCGATGGGTATCTTCGGCGAAGACGATCTACAGCGAGGTGTCTACGGTGCGGTGACGCAAGCCGTAGGGGCAAATGCTGCCATCGATCTCGACCGTGATCGCAACGTCAACCCGACGATCACGCCTCCGAACATCCTGTCGGAAGCCGAAGCGCTCGAGTACACGAACCCGACCTACGACGACCAAGCCCTCAAGTGGCAGAAGTACCTCAACCTCTACGAAGGCAAGGATGTCTACGAGTACATCCATCGCCACCTTCGCGAAGACGACGCAACGTGGAAGAAGAGGGTCGAAAGAGGGTACTTTTACAATTACGTCGAGGACGTGGTCGATACGTTCACCGCGTTCTTGTTCCACGCGCCGATCGACCGCAACCCCGGAACGCTGGCTGAGGACTTCGAAGAGATCTACAAGGACGCCGACTTCAACGGCACCTTGTGGGACGTATTCTGGCAAGAAGCCTGTACCTATGCTCAGGTCGAGGGTCACGTCGGAATCCTCGTGGATATGCCAGAGACGCCGGTCGAGGAGTTCGACACCGAAGCGGATCGCAAGGAAGCCAACTTCCGCCCCTACCTGACTCTCCTACACGCCAAGCAGATCCTCGACTGGGAGCTTGACGACTACGGGAATTTCAAGTGGGTCAAGGTCGAGATCGTCCGTCCCGACGAAGAGCGTGACTGGAAGCAGCCGGTCGAGGAAGAAGTCCGCAACTTCGTCATCTGGGATCGCGAGAAGTTCGAGGAGTGGAAGCTCGTCAAGCGCAACCCGTCGGTGACTCCTCCAGACGACCCGACCAGCAGCGTCGGAGAGACTGCATTCCTCGTCCGCAGTCAGGAGCACGGTCTTGGGGTCGTTCCGCTCGTCATCCTGCGGATGCAGAAGCAGGCGGATCACCCTTGGTTCGGTGTCTCGAGCGTCCGCGACATCAGCGACATCAACATCGCGATCCTGAACTGGAGTTCGCTCGGCGACGAGGAGATCTTCGAACGCTGCCTCAACGTGCTGGCGATGGAGCGCGGCGAGGGCGATGCTCCGGCGCAGCTTTCACACGGCAACGTGCTCGAGTATGAGCCGGGTGGCAACAAGCCGGAGTACCTCGTTCCTGGCGAGACTGCACTCAAGCTGATCCAAGAGTGGATGAAGGAAGCTCGAGACGAGATCCGACGGCTGGCGAAGGTTCGCCCGTCTGGTGGTCTAGGAGACGTGCGCCAAGCGAGCAGTGGAATCGCCCACGCCTTCCAGTTCCTCGAAACGAACCAATCCCTTGCAGCCAAGGCACTTGGACTTCAACAGGCGGAAACGCGTGTCCACCGGATGATCGCCCGCTGGATGGGTGAAAGATTCGACGGCACAATCACGTATCCTTCTGAGTTCGGTGTCGAGGATGAACTGATGCTGTTCCAGGGAATGACCCTGGCTCGCGGCTCACTGACCTCCGAGACGGCTATCAAGGAACTCGAGAAGAAGGTGGCTCGCAAGCTGTTCGCCAGCGACTCCACCATGCTTCGACAGGTGATCGAGCAAGAGATCGAAGACGCGGAGCAAGATGCTTCGCTCGAGTCGATCTTCCAAACACGACCTCCCGGTGGGACGACTCCTCCCCAGCCGGAACCAGAGGGAACTGAGGCGTCTGCACCCGACGAGGACTCGGGGACGGCAACCGGAGCCGATCCGGGTGAGGTAACCGCGGCCTAAAGCGCGGGGAGAAGATCATGTTTCTGAAGAGCATCCTGATTTGGCGGCTGATGTCGCCTGACGACCCTGGCGGCGAAGGCTCGTCCGCTACTGGCACCGCTCCGCCCCCTCCGCCCCCGGAGCCTGCGGAGCCGACCATCACCGAGAAGGAGGCGAACCGGCGAGAGGCCGCTCTTCGTCGTTCCTACGAGCGGAAGCTGAAGGAGCAGGAGCAGCGGATGGCTGCTCTCGAGGAGAAGATCTCCAACCTTAGCCAGCCCGCTCCCGACCCGGAGCCGAATCCGGGTGCGATCGGTGACCCCAACGTCGCGGGTCAACTCGAGCTTCTCCAGAAGCGGCACGAGCGAGAGGTCCAGAACCTCAAGGAGCAGATCGAACTCCTCACGAGCGAGGCCACCCAAGAGCGCAAGAAGCGTCGCACCGTCGAGCGTGACCGTCTGCTCTCCGAAGCGCTTCAACTTGCGGGCGTCGCCGAGAAGGCGAAGGTCCCGGCGACCCGCCACTTCCTCCACAACATCGAGTGGGACGACATCGACGGGGAGTGGTACTACAAGACCAAGGGTGGGAACTTCGTCCCCATCCACGAGGGCGTTGCTGAGGAGATGCTGGACATCTTCCGTAGCCCCAAGACGAGCCGCGGAGGCGCCGGCACCACGAATGGTGCGCCTCCCCGCCGCGCTGCGGTCCAGAAGGACTTGGAGCGCGAGCGCGCGAAGCTCGAGCAGATCAAGCAGAAGGTCAGCCGCACGAACAGCGGCGCGGCTTTGCAGGAATACAACCGCCAGAAGCGGTTGGTGAGCAGCCTGGAGCAGAAGCTCAACTCCATGAAGTAGCGCCAGTCGGCGCGCAGAAGAAAGAGAATCGGATATGGCTTTCACTGGACGCGCCGTCTATGACACGGGCGTTTTCGACGGGATCGCGGAGGATGTCTCCGACGTGATCTCCATGATTTCGCCTTTCGAAACCCCCGTGCTGGACCGAATGGCGCAGGCCCCGCGGCCCGCGTTCAACGTCCTCCACGAGTGGCTCGAGGACGCTCTCAACCCCAACACCGTCGCCACCTCCGCGCTCGCTACCGCGGCGACCGGCGCGACCTCGATCGAGCTTCAGAAGGACACCCTCACCGGGGGTGCCGTGACGCAGTTCCTTCAGGTCGGTGCGGTCCTTCAGGTGGAGTCCACCGGGGAGTACCTCCAGATCACCGGCAAGAGCGGTGACTTCATCACCGTCGATCGTCAGTTCGGCGGCACCACCGCGGCCACGATCGCCGCGGGCACCGCGCTCTACGTGATCTCGGACGCCTCGCTCGAGGGTGCCGACGTGGTCGCGGACATCAGCCGTCCGCGCGTCCGCAAGACGAACTACACCCAGATCTTCAAGAAGGATCTGATCGTCAGCGGCACCGTGCAGGCGACCCAGCAGCTTGGTGGCATCTCGGACGAGATGGACTACCAGCGCACGCAGCGTCTCCGTGAGTCGCTGCGCGATCTCGAGAAGGCAGTGATCCGCGGACGCTCTTCGGGCAACACGCTCGGCAGCAGCACCGCGTACCGCACCTTCGACGGCATCCTGGCTCAGATCGCGACCAACATCGCGACGATCGGTTCGGTCGGCGGGCTCACCGTCGATGCCCTGAACAGTGCGATCCGTCTGGCCTGGGACAACGGTGGCACCGACATCGACGTGATCGTCGCGGACGCCAACCTGAAGCAGCAGATCGACAGCTTCAACGACACGCGCGTCGAGGTGATGAACCGCGACGAGCGCTTCCACCAGCGCGTCAGCATGTTCGAGAGCACCTACGGTGATCTCGAGGTCGTGTTGGGTCGCTGGATGCCCCAGAACTCGCTGATGATCGTCAGCAGCCAGCGCGTCCACGTCGTCCCGCTGCGCGGTCGGTCCTTCCAGTTCCAGTCCGTCTCGCGGACGGGCGACGCCGAGAAGGGCATGGTCATCGGCGAGTACACCGTCGAGGTCCACAACGAGGAGGGCATGAGCCAACTCTTCGTCGGCTAGACCTCGACCGACTAGGACCGAACTCGGGGGCTGAGGGCTTTTCGGCTCTCAGCCCCCATTCACTAGGAGGCTTCTATGCCGAACGAAATGACCGACACCATTCTTCCGCCCCCGCCGCCCCCGGCTGTTCCTCTCGAACAGGTCGAGGAGATTCGTGACCTGATGCGGACTCTCCGCAAGGAGATGGTCGGGACGAACGTGCGACACCGCTTCAAGATGCGGGTCTACGAGCGGTGGTGTCAGGACGCGAAGCTGATCGAGGACAAGCTCAACGAGCTTTGCGGCTAGGACTAAGCTGTGGCGACTCTCGAGGTCGATGCTCCATTCGAACTACGTGAGGTGGTGCTCGTCTTCGCGGGTGCCACAACGCCACTTCCTGCCAACACCACGATCAACATCCAGACGGGTGTCTACGCCGGGGTAGGTTCTCCGGCCACCGTCAAAGGCGACACCAACGTCGTCCTCTCTCCGAGCGCGGCAGCGTTCAACGACGAAGCGCGCACGGAGATAAGCCTCAACGGTGTTCTGCTCGACAAGGGTGGAACGGATGCTTGCTCAGTCGAGTGGGTGTCCACAACGCAAGTCCGATTGCCAGGGAAGCGGATCTTCTCCGGCAACAAACTCACCATCAGAGCCCCGATTGACTAGGAGCACCTGTGTCTGACATCGAGCAAGAGCAGATCCGCAATTCGCGGTTCTACACCGACACCCAGGCTGCGGGCGCTGGCATGGAAACCCCGCCAGCGACCGATCCGTTCGTTGAGTGGGATCTCAACAACCTGCGGTCGCAGATCAACCGTCTCTACGACGGAACGGGGTCAGGCGACTGGTTCCAAGACATCGCGGCTGCTGGGTTCGACAACTTCGGCATCAAGCAGATCCACGACAAGAAGCTGTTCTACGTCGATCCCTTCGATACGGCAGTCCAGCAAGTCGTCCTGGGTGCTGCGGCTGCTGGTGTTCTGGTGGACGCCAGCCTCGTTTCCCGCACTCCGAAGATTCTCGCGGTCCTCGCCGCTTCGACGGCTACGGGTGGTGTCGCGGCTGCTCCCGAGCCCAACTTCACCGTCGCAGGCACGCTCGGTGTCGGCCTGACGCAACTCGTGGACTCCGGTGGCATCGTGCTGAACAAGGTGGACATCATCGATGACTCCACCAACGATCCTCCGCTGGATGGTGGAGCGGTGGTCTTCGGCCTCGCGCAGACGATCAACGGCACGGGTGACGGAACCGCTATCGCGGCTGCTCTGAGCGAGAACCTTCAGATCAGCTTCGTGAAGGTCGATCCCGGCACGAACGCGGTCGTCTCGGTCAGCCTCCCTGCCGGAACCTACAACTACAACTTCCGCCGCTGCACGAACCTGTTCAACCTCCCTCCCGGTGGTCTGATCGCAGGCGCGGGTGCGCTGCCCGACGTGATCGACCCCGGCACGCAACTCGTCCGTCTTCCCTGGCGGGAGTACGACATCTCGGCTCCCGGCGCGATCCTGGGTCCAGCAGCGAACGATCCGGTCAACGTCACGACTGGCGTGTTCACGACTGCGGGTGCTCAGACGGGTGTTGCCTCGTTCGGAACGCCCGCCCTTCCCGCCAACGGAAACGACTTCCGTGACGACAACCGCATCAAGATTTGGCGGAACGGCGTCCTGCAATCCAAGCAGCAAGATGTCATTTGGGTCAGCACGACACAGTTCTACTTCGCCAAGCGCCTGTTCGTGGGCGAGCGAACCAGCTGGGAGATGCCGAGTAGCTACTAATGTCTGATATTCGTGGAGAACAGACTGTTAGATTCAACCGAATCACGACAGTCGATCCTACGTCAAGTGACGACTTCGCAGCTGGTTACGAGGTTGGTGCTCTTTGGTTGAATAACGGCGCGTCACCGCGACGTGTCTTTGTCTGCGCAGATAGCACAAACGGTGCAGCTGTCTGGGTGCAAACAACTAACACCATCGACAACACCGACAGCCCAGGACTCTACCTCCTGGGCACGAGCCTCGGCTACTCGATAGCGGGTGGCCTGCCCTCGGGCGAGATCCAATATACACGAATCTTTTTGCTCGCGGGCCTCCAGATCAGCGCCGTCGAAGTCTTCGTGGACTCGGGCGGCAACGCCAACCGGTCGATCCGCGTCGGCCTCTACGACCAAGCAGATCCAGGCGACACTCAGGGCGACCCCGTCAATCGGCTTGCCCAGAGTAACTCGACGCCAACCGGGGGCGTCCCTGACGGAACCTACTTTAGCCTACCCCTAACATCAACCTACACGGTTCCAGAGTCCGGCTTCTACTGGGTCGCCATCGTGGTGGACAGCGCGTCGCTCAAGCTGATCGTGACCGGCGCGGTCTACCGCGAGAACTACGCGCCGGTTCGTAGGCAGAGCGTTGCCGGGGCGACCCTGCCCGCGACGGCAGGCAGCCTGACCAACCCAGCCAGCGCCATCGCGTTCGCAGCGGCTACGGAGTAGATATGCCGATCCAGCCCGAGGTCAAGACCTACATCGTCAACGAGGACGAGACGCTCGCGAACTTCCCACAGACGACACGCAAGACTCCAATCTTCCAACCGAGCGTCGTCCCGCCAGGGCACTTGTTCTACGGAACCTCGCGCTTCGATCAGGACGACCAGTCCCAGGAGATCGGGGAAGGCGGCGCCATCATCTTTAACACGTCCACGCCCGACGACGTGGTCGTGATCGAAGGGCGATTTCACGACTACGTCTACATCCTGGGTGGGCGGATCTGCGCGTGGGCGAGCAGCGTCAACGACGAGGTTTCGCTGGACACCGTCTTCCCCGCCAGCGCTCCTGCTAGCACCCCTGGTGTCGGCAACGCATCGCTCCATCCAGAGCTAGGGTTCTTCTATCCAGCAGAAAACGGTGACTTCACGGTGGACGGCTCGACCTTGGAAGTCGGGACGATCAATCAGAACCTCTGCCCGGTCCCGGCTGCGGAAGACAATACCGGCTTTTGGAATTGGGATCCGACCCAGAACCCGTCCATCACTCCGGCTCCGAATCAGGATGGTGCCTACCACTTGTTTGCGGTCGAGATCGTCGCTGTTCGCCAAGCGAACAAGTATCCCGTCAAGGACGGGGAGGTCACGCCAGCCGCGGGCATCCAAGGCAAGAAGGTGTTGCCTCACTGGCTCTGGCGATTCACGTTGAAGAAGGGTCCAGAAGCGACCCCTACGCAGTGCCGGATTCTTCTCTACACTGCAAGGGTCAAGACCCGGTAGGCAAGCTATGAACGAGAAGGCACTAGGGCTGCGAAGGATCACCTCCGCGTTTCTGGTGATCTTCTTCAGCGTCGGAGCGTTGTGGGATGTCTACGTCGCCCACAACGATGTCGAGGGCGACACGATCAGCGAGATCTTTCGTGACCTGAGCCACGCTTGGTATTCGATCCCGTTCGTGTTTGGCATCGTGGTCGGACATCTGTTCTGGAACCAACCCGCAGAACAACGTAAATCGAAAGAAGAGCGGCGGCGGATCTTCTTTTCGGTTGTCGTCCCCGCGACAGTAGCCGTGCTACTGCGCGACTTGGCGAATCAATCTGTCGAGATGCCTGGCTTCGACTACGCTAACCTCGTAGCGCTCGTGGTCGGATTCTTTGTTGGTGCCCGATACTGGCCGCAAGGAATGCCGCAGGAGGAAGAGCATGAAGTTCACCCCCCAACAGATCCGTGAGTACGGCGAGAAGGTCATCGCGACGCTGGACGATGGTTTCCAGTGGTCGGACATCGTCCTTATCACGCCGATGGTCATGGAGATCACTGGTCAGGTCGATGAGATGACCAACGAGGAGAAGCACGAGACGGCTGAGATGCTGATCGACTACGTCCTCGAGAACACGGACTTCTGGGGACCGGACTCGGTCATCGACCCCGTCGCGGCGTCGGTCCTGAAGGCTCTGATTCCTGTGCTCGCCAAGGTTCACAAGGGAGAGTTCAAGATCTAGCCGTGAGTGTCACCATCCAGGCAGAACGGGACGAGTCTGCTCTTCCGCTGACGCTCGCCGTTACTCGAGCGTCGGACGGTGGGGTCGCTGGATTGACGTGCGTCTTGCAGATTCGAGACGCGTCTACTCCAGACAGCTATCTCGACTTTGCGGATAGCACGTTCAAGACTTCCGGGTGGACGACGAAGCAAGCGTCTCTGCTGGATCTCGGCGACGGACTCTACGTGCTGTCTGGTGGGTTGGACATCGGTTCGATCACGAACCTACCTGCTGCTACGAACTACCTCAGCGCTGAATACATCGTCAGCGGTGCGGTGAGCGGGACGACGATCGACACGATCTTGCTGCGGACTAGCGTCTACGACCAGAACAAGGATCTTCTACAGCGCAACCTCGCGGACGCGGAGAGCCTTCCGACCGAACGTAGTCTTGGCGGCGCAATTCAGAAGCTCACCAACCGAGTTCGGGTCGATGGGACCAAGCTCGAGGTCTATGAAACCGACGACACGACCGTCAGCTACGAGCAGTCGCTTACGACGAACCCCAACGCTGAGCCGATCGTTGAAGCCAACACGGACTAGCCTGTGGCCGGAGCGGTCAGAGACATCCTCCGACTCCAGTTCATCTTCGCTGGGTTGGACGCGCTTACTCTCGCTCCTCCACAGCCCGAGATTGTCTTTGAGTCTGTCCCAATCGCCAGAGTGTCTACCGCTCAGGCCGAAATCTCACGGCTTGTCGTCTCGATTGAACCACTCGCTCGGCAGCAGGCAGCAAGTGTTAGCATCGCGCGAGAGGCTCAGGAGTCGATTGTAGTGGCAGAGGTAGTGTTTGAGCAGGTTCCGGTGGCGATCCTGAAGCAAGTCAACGCCCCGGTCGCGCGGACTGAGGAGCAGGCGTCTTCTCTGACCCTGGTCTACGAGCGAGAGACGGAGCGGTAAATGGCAAGCTGCGATCAGGAAATCCACCAGTTCGACATCGGGACCGTGTTCCGTCTCGAGCTAACCGACTGCGGCACGCCTGTCGATGTCAGCACGGCTACCAGTCTCGCGATCTGCTTCTTGAAGCCAAGCCAGGAAGTCCTGACCGCGGTCGCGACGTTCACCAATGTCGGGACGGACGGGTTGATCCAGTACACGACCGTCGCCAACGACATCGATGAGGTCGGCGGGTGGTCCTGGCAAGGCGTGATCTCCTTCCCCAACGGTTCGATCTTCCACTCCGCGGTGCGGGAGTTCGAGGTGTTCTCCAACATCTGCACCCCGTTCGCATAGGAGCGCAGCATGACCCTCATCGCTTCTTACGGAGGACCCGACTCCAACAGCTACATCGACGTGACCCAGGCGAACTCCTTCATCCGCACTGCGATCATCGACAACGCTGCGTGGATCGCTCTGACCAGCGCGCAGAAGCAGGCTGCGCTCATTCAGGCTAGCCGGGACATCGACAGCAGGACCTACCTGGGAACTCGCTACTACTACGAACAGCGTCTCGAGTTTCCGCGGCAGATTCGCTCGGCCTTCCCCTACAACCGAACCTCCACCGAGACGCTTACCCAGGACGTTGTCCAGAAGCGGATGCGCGAGACGGTGCAGGAAGCGTGCGCTCAGCAGGCGAACTACATCGCTCGCAATGGTGGGCGGAACAAGGACGCGGAGAACATCCAGAACGGGATCGTCTCGATCAGCGAGTCGGTCGGGCCGATCCGTGAGTTCGTCCAGTATGGCAAGCACGCCCGCGTCTCGAGCGCACGTTTCAGCCACGAAGCTCTTCAGCTTCTCCAAGAGTGGATGGTTGGGCGTAGGATCTACCGCGCATGAGCCGAAACCGCGGACTGATCCAGAACGACAAGTACTTCACCCAGGTCGGACAGCTTGGGAGACGGGTGCGCTCTAGCTACGGAGACACCTCGATCACCTCGATCACGACCATCAACCTTGTGCTCTACCAAGAGCAGGATCAGACGCTCATCTCCGCGCCAGCGATGGACACGAGCATCCGCCACTTCGCCTGCATCCCTAGCTCGTCTGTCCCGCGGCAGGGAGACGAGATCCGCAACGTAGTGGATCAGTTTGGGAATGCGCTGCTCGAGGGTGGGCGGATCGATGAGATCGTTGCCTACAACGACCCGTTCCACGGGACCCGCTTTCTACGGGTGCGGCTCGACCTCGACCTGTCCACGTAGGTCTGCCCGTGGCTGAGATTCCGCCCCTAGACGATGAGCGCCTGGACCTTCTGGTCGCGATCTACCTAAATGGGGCAGACATCCTGAGACGCCGTTTGAGCAACTTGCTGACGGAAGACAGGGGTGCGCAGCGCTTACTCCTTTTCCAGCAAGTGCTTGAGATCCTTAGCCGTCTGGAGAAGGAGACGGACGCCTGGAGCGCTACCTACGTGCGGCAGTTCGTGGACGAGGCGAGCGCGGAAGCTGTGAGCGTCCTACAGGCCGCGGGAGCGACTTCCACCACTCTCTTCGCACCGATCGATGAGCGCGCCGTACGGGCGCTCGCTGACAGCCTGACGGGCAATCTGGCGAAGGGACGTGAGTCGATCGCTACCCTGGCGCAGCGGATCTTCAGGGGTCTGGCACTCGAGCAGGAGTTCCCGGACCTTGCTCAGAAGGCACAAGCCGAAGTGGGTGTTGGACTTAGCGCACTTGAGGAGGACTTCCGCATCCGGAGCAGGATCCAAGGTCTGCTCCGGGAGCGGTTCGAGGACGGGGTCGTCTCGGTTCTCGCCAAGAACGGCAGGCGCATGTTCTTCCCGCTGGACTTCTACGCGGGCATGGTGGCTCAGAACGTGAAGGCTCAGGCTAGGTCCGTTGCCACGCTCGAGCGGGCGAAGCAGGCAGGGTTTGACCTCGTCCGCGTCACCGTCAACCCGAGCACGGTAGGTGACTACTGCGACGCTTACCGCGGACGCGTCTACTCGATCAGCGGGAGCGATCCGGTCTTCCCACCGCTGGCTGCTCTTCCGAACGGTGGTCCTCCGTTCCATCCTTGGTGCAAACACGGCATTGGGATCTACGTTCCAGCTTTCCACACACCTGAAGAGAATGAGGAGAGAGCAAATACCGACCCGCGCTTCCTCATGGAGCCCAACGAGGATTCGCCGAACCGGGTGATTCGCAACTACTGGGAGGCTGAGCGCAAGGGCACGCTTCCCGACGAGATCAAGTTCATCTGATGGCTGTTGGCATCGAAATCAACGTGGAGATCGACCCACGTCTCCAGGGCTGGCTGAACAATGTCGGATCCAACTTCGATCAAGCGCTTCTAGCCGGAGTCCAGGCTGTCGGAAACTTCGTCGCTGAGCGAGCGCAGCAGAACGCACCAATCCTCCGCGGACCTCTGCGCCGCTCGATTCGTGCTGAGCTTCCTCGAGAGCAGGCGGGAGGAGAATACTCCGTCCTCGTGGTGGCTGGTGAGCGGTATGCCCTCACCCAACACACGCTGCTTACCCCTTCAGGACCCTGGCAGCTTGGACCTGTCTCGATTCGCCAGCCTCTTACTCCAGAAGGTGGAGTCGGTGGTGCTTACTTGCGCCGCGCCGCTTTCTTGAACGTCGATCGGATTCGTGACGGACTCGCAGCGTATGTTCAGCGTGGCGTGTCGGCGACCTCACGAATCAGGATCACCGCACGGACCATCGAGCCAACCCGCAGCTAAGCACTAGCACGGAGTTTCTATGAACCGACCCCTGACGATTGGCCTGGCTACGCTCGGCCTTCCCTTCACCGGCAACACTCTTGAGAAGCGCGGACTCGGAGGTTCCGAGACTGCTGCGATCTCTGTTGCTCGATCGCTCGCCAAGCTTGGGCACCGGGTCATGGTGTTCTGCAACTGCGAAGAGGAGGGTGTGTTCGACGGTGTCTCCTACTACGGGGTTGACAAGTTCGCCGCGATGAACCGCACGATCGCGTGGGACGTGTTCATCGCGAGCCGCTGGCCGGAATTCCTCACGCAGCCGAACAAGGCTGCCTGGCGAGTGCTCTGGCTGCACGACACGATCCAAGACAAGGGTCGGCTCTGCGGGAACCTCTACCAGACGGACGAGATCTTCCTCCTCTCCGACTTCCACATCGACAACTACACGGTCGGGACGAACGAGAAAGACGAGAAGGAGAACAAGATCGCCGAGTTCCGGCAGTTCATGTGGAAGACGAGCAACGGCATCGACCTCGACCTGATCGAGAAGCACCGGCAGGAGAAGGTGCCGTTGCGGTTCTTCTACTCGAGCCGACCGGAGCGCGGACTGCACTGGCTTCTGCGCGACATCTGGCCGAAGGTGCTCGAGAAGTATCCGCAGGCGACCTTGCACTACTGCAACTACAGCCTGGGAGGGATGCAGGTTCCAGAGCACGTCACGCAGATCAACGCGATGTGCAAGGAACTCACCCAGCGCTTCGGCGACTCGGTCGTGAACGTCGGACATCTCACGAAGGACCGGCTCTACGAGGAGATGTCCAAAGCACAAGCGCTCCTCTACCCGACCGACTTCCCTGAGATCTCCTGCATCACGGCTATGGAGGCTGCCGCCTGCAAGACGCCGATCATCACGACTGATGACTTCGCTCTGCGGGAGACGGTCGGGAACAGCGTCAACGGGTTCCTAATCCGCGGCAAGCCGGGGACGGAGGAGTACACGGCAAAGTTCGTGCGCAGGCTGGACTTCCTGCTCTCCAACCCAGACATCGCGAAGTCCATGCAGGACGATGGTCCCCAGTGGATCATGCAGCGTGGCTACACCTGGGATGCAGTCGCGGAGAACTGGACGGCTCACTTCCGGGAGAAGCTCGCTCACCGTGTCGCGACCAAGCCCACCGAGATCGTTTCGGAGCTTCTGCGCTCCGGCAACGTGATGACCGCGGTGGACTTCGCCAAGAGCGTTCCGGGTCATGGGCTGCTCGCTCGTGCCGAAGAGGAACTCGCCGAGGTCACCAGGCAGGACCCGATCGACCCCGAGAACATCACGAGGATGATTCAAGACGCGCTGCCTCGCTTCAAGCGCGCAGCCGAACTCGTAGCTCGTTCTCTCGAGCGCACTCCGAACTACATCATCGACTTTGCCAGCGGGGTCGAGGGTTTCGGCTTGGTGGCAGCCAAGATGTTCCCTGAAGCCCAGGTCGTTATGTTCGACGCCGACGAGGAGATCGTCAGCCTGCACGCGAGGTCGATCGAGCAGATGGGGCTTGGGGATCGTGTTCAGGTCCACGTCGCGACCTCGATCCCAGGCGATTACCACAAGAAGGCCGATGTGGTGTTCGTCGGCGGGTACTTGGAGAGCCTCCTCCGACCGTGGGAAGAGTTCGAGTGGCTCAGTCGCATTCCTCAGAACGATGGGGTGCTCGTCGTCACGTCGAAGACCGGAGCGACTTCGGCGACGCTTGAGGATGGTGCGCCACGTCTCTGGAGCCTGACCCAAGAGGACTACTCCGAGATGGTCGGCACCGAGGTCGCTGCGCGCCTCGCCTTCGTGGAGGAGGACATCAGCGACGGTGGAGACATCCAGGGTTCGTGGGTTTGCGTGTTCGGTGTCGAGAACGGCGGGTTCAAGGCGCAGCCCCTCAACACCGTCCGCAGGGTCGAGATCACTCGCCCCTACCAGAGCCTTGCTGTCTGCATGATCGTGCGGGACGGAGAGGACTACCTGGCGAAGTGCCTCAAGCACGTCGAGCCGATCGCCGACAAGATCGTGGTCGCGTTCGACACGCGTACCAGCGACCACACCAGGCAGCTTTTCGAGTGGCACGTTCCGCAGGAGAAGCTCGAGATCCGCGAGGTCGAGTTCGACCATTTTGCGCAGATGCGCAACGCCAGCATCGAGGGCGTGACGGAGGACTGGATCTTCTGGCTGGACACCGACGAGATCGTGACCGACCCAGCCAAGCTTCGTCGCTACCTCCACACGACCATGCTCGAGGGCTTCGGCATCAAGCAGTGCCACCTCATGCTCGACGTTCACGGCACCTTCGATATGCCGATTCGCGTTCTACGGAATCGTGAGCACTACCGCTTCGTCGGCTGCATTCACGAGCACTGCGAGGACACGTCGAAGGGCGGCTACGACAACCCGATCCGCCCGACGATGCTGATCCCCGACGTGAATCTCGCGCACTACGGCTACCTGCACGAGCGGCAGCGCAGGGACAAGTGCTCGAACCGGAACATGGCTCTTCTCCAAAGGGACCACGACGTGTATCCGGGTCGGCAGTTGACCTGGGTCCTGATCCAGCGCGACCACATCAACGTCGCCAAATGGAGCAAGGAGCGGGAGAAGCAGCAGAGGATTCTCCCAGGAAGTCCTGCACACAAGCATCTCGAGGCAGCGATCAGGCTCTACCTGACGCACCTGGCAGACCCCTCGCACGTCTACAACAAGCTTGCCTTTCCGATGTATCAGGAGGCTTTGGCGATGCTCAGCGAGAACAAGCTCTGCTACGCAGATCGCCCCTGTCCTCCCTTCTCGATTGCTCTCGGGCTCTCCGCCAGCATGGGCAAGCAGGCGAACAAGGGTGTCGAAGCTGACGACCGATGGTTCCTCGACCGTGACGAGTGCCGCGCCTTCTTCGGCACTCAGGTCGGCCAGATGCTCGTGCGTCTTGGTGCTCAGGGCATGGACGACTACAAGCAGCAGACCAAGGAGTTCAAGCCGATCGAAGCCGCCTACCCGCCCGAGGCCGCAAAGCTGCTCGAGATGGGCACCAACGCGATTCACACGAAGACGGGCAGGCTGCGGTGAACCAAGACCACGAAAAGCAGCGGGAAAGGCTAGTAGACTTCATTCGCACCTTGCAGGAGCGGCAGTTCTTCGGGAAGGTGGAGGTGGACATCCAAGCGGGAAACATCCTGCGGGTGGTGAAGACCGAATCCATCAAGCTGGAGGATCAAGGTGACGAAGCTCCCCAAAGGCGTGGGCCGTAAAGCCAAGCGAATCGGCAATCGCAACAAGTCCTTCAGCCGTAAGCGCAACAAGCGCTTGAAGATCCGCAAGAAGCGCTAGTAGTGCCCAAAGACAGCAACCTACTGCTCGAGCTATTGGCAGCCTATCTGGCTGCCAATAGCGTAGGTGTGCTTGGCGAAGACCTTTGGATCCAAGCACTTCCGGTCGAATCGGAGAATGGGGTCGTCGTCGTGCATACAGGCGGCGTCTCCTTCCCAGACGATCCGACCCGACGACCGGCGTTTCAGGTCGTCGTCCGCAACGTGAATGCCGAGGCGGGCTTGGCAAAAGCGGTGGAAATCAATAATCTGCTGGACAACAAGTGGAACGTCCTGCCCAAGTGGCCTGGACGAATCACGGCAACTGCTGAGCCAGGAACCTACTTCAAGGACGACGCGGGACGGGTTAACTACCCGCTCAACTACGTGATCGTCACGACGACCCAGCGCTAGGAGGATTGCGCGATGGCCGATAAGACTTTCACGAACCAAATCAACGAGGTCGAAGTCTCGCTGGGTATCCAGCGGCTTCTGATCGCTGACCTTCCCGCCACCTGGGAGCCGGAGACTCAGGGTCGTATCGACCTGGGTAGCCTGCCCGCAGGCTTCTTCGATCTTGGAGCCGTGGTAGAGGACACCCCCTCTTTCGCGGTCACCCGGACCAAGTTCCAACTCGATGCCGGCCTGCCTGCGGTTCGACAGTTCGAGGCTGTGATCGGGCTCGAGGGCACCTTCGAACTCAGTCTGCACTCGAACTCGTGGCGCAAGGTGCAGTTCGCCTTCGGCAACTACAGCAACGTCTCGAGCACGACTGCGGTCGCGACCATCGCCAGCGTGACGAACCAGAACGTCGTCACCTTCGCGAACACGACCGACCTCCAGTCGCTCGCGGTCGGTCGCCAGATCGCCATCGCTACCGCGGTCGCGGACTTCGACAACCCGGACACGGTCGAGACGCGGATCGGGTCGATCACGGACGACGGTCTGACCGTCGCCTTCGCGATCACCCCCCTCAACACGATCGCTGCTGGCGACTTCGTCGGCATCTACGACTTCGTGGAGGCTTTCGTCGGCACCAACGAAATCCGTGAATCGATGCTGCTCGGCGTGACCGACTTCATCGACGGCAGCCAGGTGATCCACCAGTTCTTCAAGGTGACCCCCGGCGACGAGTTCACCGAGGAGATTCGTCCGACCGAGAATGAGCGGATCCCGCTGAACTTCAACGCTTTCGGCGTCAGCCGAGACGACATTCCCGGCGCTGGTGGCAAGAACCAACTCGTCATCGCTCGTCGCGTTTACTTCCCGACGCTCGGCGACTGCTAGTCCTAACGGGCTAGCACAACACCTCTGACCTAAGCACTAGGAGGAGAAACATGACCGATGATCTTCAGGGCTCTGCCGCAGCTTCGGTTGCGGAGAGCCTTCGGGACACGACCGCTGAGGAGATCGTGCGGCTTGCTGAAGACGAGCGAGCCGCACTCTCCAAGGTTCTGTTCCCGGACACCGACGTTCGTGAGATCGTCATCCTCGACAAGCCGCGGAAGCTCCGCCCACTTCCGATCAAGTGGTCGAAGCAGATCCACGCTCTCGTCAAGCCCTTCCAAGATCAGGTTGGGCGCGCGATCCAAGACCAGATCGCGAAGAAGGCCGACGCCGAAGACGTGAACGAGGAGCACATCCTGAAGGTGCTCTTCGACATCGCCGACGTGCTGGTCACCTACTACCAGTGGGAGGACGTGAAGGCGGCTCTCGAGGAGGAGGAGATCACTCTCGGCGAGGTGCAGGATCTCGTTGTGCGCCAGACGACGCTCCAGGCAGACAACGATTTTTTGCTAACCGGCTTGCGCATGTTGGTGACGCTCATGCGGCAAGCAGAGATCAGGTCCGTCCGCTTGAGGAGCACGCTCGCTGGGCTGTTCTAACTGAGCGCTTTGGGACCAGCTTCGATGACCTGATCTCGAGACACACGGAAGGACAAATCCTCCTCCTCTCCGTGGGTTTCCGCAGGTATCAAGCCTGGCTCCAAGGCGATCAGCCAAGAAAGCAAGCCGAACCTAAGCCGAAGAAGTCGCAGAAGAAGCCTTTCGCTAAGATGACCGGAGAGGAATACATGCGACACGTCAACCGGACTGGTAGAGGCTTCATCTAATGGCCGGCGTGAACATCGGCGGCATCAACCTGAGTATTCGGGTCGATGGTCGAGGTGCTCGTCAAGAGCTTTCGAACACGCAGCGGAACCTCCTCCGCTTCAATCGGACGCTCAGCGACACCGAGAACGAGACTCGGAACCTCACGCAGCAGATCGGTGCGCTTCCCACAGCTATTGCGGCTGTGGGAGCCGCGCTGGGTGCTGCTCGACTAGCTGCCTTTGGTCGTGACGCTGCGCTGCTTGCCGCTCGCGTAGAGAATCTGGCGACTGTCCTCAACAACGTCGGTCGTATTGCTGGGCAGAGCGGAACCCAGCTTGGTGTTCTCGAGCGGAACGTCAAGCGACTGGGTATTACGACCCAGGCCGCTCGTCGGTCGCTCACCCAGCTTGCCCAGGCGAACATCGACCTGAGCCGCGCCGCGGAGCTTACCCGCGTCGCTCAGGACGCTGCGGTCATCGCGGGTGTCAACTCCTCGCAGGCTTTCGAGCGCCTCGTTCTCGCGATCCAGCGAAACGACGTTCGGCTCCTCCGCAACCTGGGCATCGTCATCAACCTGAACAACGTCTATGCACGCTTTGCTCAGGAGACGGGACGCACGACGAAGAGCCTGACCGCATTCGAGAAGCGGCAGCTTGTCCTGAACGAAGTGCTTGACAAGGGTCGGCTGATCGCAGGCACCTACGAGGCTGCCCTTCAGGATGTCGGTAAGCAGATCTCCTCGCTGCCCCGACTCACTGAGGAGGCGACGGTCGCGGTCGGCAACCAGTTCCTTCCGGTTCTCCGCGAAGGTGTCTCCGCGGTCAGTGACTTCCTGAAGGCTTTCCCCAGCGGAGGCGCGTTCATCACTCCTCGAGCCGTGGCGAACATCATTACGTTCGGAACGGCTGTCGTAGGTCTTGGCGCAGCCGCAGGGAGCGTCAAGCTCCTGACCGTGGCGTTTGGGGCGCTGACCGCACTGACTGGTCCGATCGGTCTTCTGAGTGCTGCGGTTGTTGGTCTTGGTGCTCTGGCCGCGACTGCGTTCGTTGACGCCACGATCGAGGCGGAGAACTACCGCAAGGAACTCAACGAACTCAAGAGCACCCAGCGTGAGTTCTCGCAAAGCGTGTTCGACACCCGCAGGGACCTACAGGATCTTGGCGGCGAGACTGCGTTCGAGACGCTTAGCGAGGACGCTGCTCGCTTCGACTCCTTCGTTCAGAGACTTGCGCTTCGCTTTCCGCAGTTCCGCAAGGAGCTTGAGGCAATTCGCGAAACCGGAAGCATCGCTGAGCTTGAGGCGTTCTTCGGTGTGCAGCTTCCCCGTGCTCTGCAAACCTCTCAGGGTGACGTTCAGGAACTCCAGACGCAGCTTGCTGCTGCCGAGCAGACGTTTCGTAACGAACTTGAGCAGACGCTCAACCTGCGCGAACGCGAGGCTCGAAATCTAGAACTCACCGACCGCGTCAAGCGTGATGGGTTGGTGCTTAGCATCAAGAGCAACAGAGTTCTCGAGGCGCAGCGAGCGGTGCAATCTCAGTTGAATACGGCTGTTGAGCAGGGCGCTGAAGTCTTCGCCCGTCAAAACAAGGAGCTTTTGGAGGCTGAGCCTCTGCTTCGCGGTGCTGCTCGTGCGGCGATTGAAGCTCGAGAGGCTCTTGAGGGCGCGGAGCGTGCCCAGCTTTTCGCTGACGCGCAGCAGGTTGATGCTGAACTCAAGGTTCTTCAGCAGGCTGCCAACCTTGCGATCAACGAGACGAAGAAGCTCCAGACCCAACGACGCAACCTGTTCAAGAACACGAACGCGCGGATCCTTCTGGACTTCACCCAGCAGCAGCAAGCGCTTCGAACTGAAGCAGTCAAGACGGACTCCGAGCTTCGAGATGCCGCAAACACCTTCCGTGAGGCGCAGGAGGCGGAAGCGGAGGCAACGTTCCAGTCGAAGCAGCGTCAGGCGCTCGCCATCGAGGATCTCGATAAGCGCGAGAAGGCTCTCAGCAATGCTCGGCGGGAGCGGGTTCGCACGCTTGAGCGTATTGAAGAGCAGGCGACCAACATCGTCAGCGAGGGAACGCGACAGCGGGAAGCGATCCTTGACGCAGAAGCACTCTCCATCGACATCGTCAATCAGCGGCTTTCGCGACAGCGGCAAGAGCTTCAAGCGCTTATCGAGACGCAAGAGCTTCAAGCTGCTGGTGTGAGCCCTCGTCTCATCAAGTTGAACGAGCAGCTTGCTAAGGCACGAGAGGAGTCGATCCGCTCCGTCAACGGTCTTCAGATCGCCATCGCACGTTTGGACAACCAGATCAGAAAGCGAGAGCTACAGCTTCAGGATCGTGCAGAAGGGGATTCGGCTCTCGCTGCTGCTCTTGGCGTTTCTGATCCGCAGCTTCGGAAGCTCCGCAACGCACTTGAGCAGGCACAGCGTCTACAGGAGGAGTCCTTCACCGAGATCGAGAACCGGCGTGCTCAGCTTGCCGACCAGACGCGGAAGAGGATCGAGGAAGACTTCCGTCGCATCGAACAGGAAGAACAGCGGATTCTGAACCGGGTCCGCAAGATCCGCGCCGCGGGTGAACTTGAGGACGAAACCCCAGACCGCAGTTTCGAGGGGCTGAACCGCTCGATCCGCCAAGCTCGCCAGCAAGGGCTCGAGGTTCAGAACTTCCTCCGCCAGTTCCGTGCAGAGCTTTCTGAGCGCGGGCTCGGGACGGCTCTCTCGAACGACATCGACGTGTTCTCTCGTCGGATCGACCTCATCCGCCGAAGCACGCGAGACGTGGCAATTCCCGGATTCTCTGATCTGACGCAGACGGTTGAGCAGTTCCGGCAGACGCTCGAGCGTGCATCCAGTCCTCAGCAGATTCAGCAGCTTGAGCGAGCCTTCGCCTTCACCCTGCGCGATCGAATCGTGCAGAGTCGAAACGAGCTTCGTGGTCTGCGTGAGCAGCTTGAGGCGTTCCGCACTGGGGGCCGACGCACACAAGAGCGTGATCAGCGCCTCGAGCGGCAGCGGCGACTCAACGAGCTTTTCGAGGCTGGTGTGGATCAACAGACCGCTCGCCGAGAGATCTCCCGTCTCGAGGCAGAGGATCGCGCCAAGCTCAACGCGCAGGAAGAGGAACTCGAGAAGAAGATCCGTGAGAGCCAGCGCAGCCAGAAGGCGCTGAACGACGAGGTACGTCAGATCGAGGAGTCCTTCTCGACGCTAGCCGACAAGCAGCGAGCGGCTGTTCAACAGTTGGTCGAGGACCAGAAGGAACTCAACCGGCTCAAGCGTGAGGAGCTTTCTCTCGAGGAGAAGGCACTCGAGGCTGTTCGCAAGCGGAGGGCTGGGGCGACGACGGCTGCGGAACGATTTGGCGCAATCGACGCTCTACCGACCGACACCGGAATCGGAGACTCCATCACGAAGGAAATCGCGGCGCAGCGCAAGGAGTTGGACGATACCGGAAGTGAGGTCGTCAACCGACAGAAGAAGGTCACCAAGGGACTCACCGAGCTTCAGCAGCTTCTCGCCCGAAACCTCAAGAACATCGGAGACGAGTTCCAGATCCAAGACCAAGTCATCGCGCAAACGGTGCGTGAGATTCTCGTCGGTCAGCGCAACCTTCTCGTCCGGTCGCTGAACTCTCGCACTGGTGGAGCACCGCGCTAATGCCTAACAACCTCGAGCCGGTGTTCGCCGGAAACATGACCCTGGTGTTCTCGACTGCCGTTGTTGGGGACTTCGTGCAGGACTTCCGTCTGGCGCAGGCTGCGCGACTTACCCCGATCGCAGAGCGGCAGAACTTCTGGTGCCCTGACGTGCTTCTCGACGGGCGCTACCCCGCGCAGATCTTCCGCCACGAGTTCAAGGTCTACCGCGAGGAGGCGTCTCGAGGGGAGTTCGTCCAGTTCGGCTACGACTTGGAAGACCTGATTATGTCGGACGTGGCGACTCTGACGCTGGTCAGCAGCGTTGCCAGCGTGACTGGGTTCAGCGAGATCAGCTATGGTGGCTGCTATCTCGAGGACTTCCGCCAAGAAGACCCGACCGATCTCGGACTGTTTCGAGCCGGCTACTTCAGACTCACGTTCGTTGGGAACGTCAAGCCTACGAGGACTCCATGAACTTCAGCGACTACCTCGAGCAGCAGCTTCTCGGCGCTACGCTGCTCGGGTCCACCTTCACCAGCCCGAGCACGCTCTACTTCGCTCTCGGCACCGCGATCACCACGACCGGCAGTGAGGTCAACTTCACCGAGGTCGCTTCTGGTCTTGGCTACGAGCGCAAGCTGGTGGAGTTCAGCGAGCCTACGAGCGGCCCGGACTGGTCGTGCGTGAATAGTGCTACGCTGACCTTCTCCCCGGCTACCACCCCGTGGGGTGCCATCGTGGCGGGAGCGGTGTTCGACTCCGAGGCTATTGGGTCTGGCAACCTCCTCTACTGGGGAGAGCCGACCAGCGTCCGCACGATCCAGACCGACGACGTGTTCGAGGTCCCCTCCGGGAACTTCTACATCCGTCTGGACTAGTAGCCGATGCCGACGCCTTGGTTTCGTCCTGTCACTGGTCCAATGTCGTCCCCGACCGTCACGCCGGGGACCTACGTCAACAATGGAACCCTGTGGTCAAACACGGGGTTCTTCCCGACGTTGAGCGGATACACGCAGGAGAACCCAGGGCTCAGCAACAACTACTATGCCTACGACCGCGTCATCATGATGCCGACGCCAGGTAGGAACCTGGCGAACGGCTACGGTGCGTTTATCTACCAAGGCAACCAGATCTGGCGAGCAGACGGTGCGCCGACTCCCGGATGGGCTGTCGTTCACACGACGACGAACCAAGATACCGCACTGGGGTACGGTATCCACACCGGGCTCTACGATTTCTTCGGTCGAGACGGGAAGTACTACGTCGCTGGGTTCTACAAGGCGACGGGCAACGCTATTGGTGTGGTCGTGTTGGACGTTCTTGCTGGAACGTGGAGTTCGTTCACGACTTCGGTGTCCGTCGCTGTGACTGCCATGACGGTTCCGGTGGCGTATCGAGGCAAACTCTACCTCTCTGCCGAAGGTTTGATGTGTACCTTCGATCCTGAGCAGAACGTGGTCGAGGAGATCCCCCGCCCCACCAAGACGAACGATCCACGAGACACGTTTTTCGTGCTCGGTCGGAGGTTGTTCCTCGTCGGGCTCAACTTAGGAAGTCTCCAGATGTGGGAGGGTCCAAACTGGGCTTCTCCGACGACGCTGGGATCGTTCGGACTGGCGCCTGGGGGAACGTTCGCAGTTGCGAAGTCGGCTACCAACGTCCTCGTTCTGTGGCCGCAGACCAGCGGGTTCACGCTGAACATCTACAGGGTGGAGGCCACGGAGACGTTGTATTCCGCGCTCACGGTCACCAACGTCAGCCACACGTTCGCCAGTACGAACCAGTTCTCCACCACTGCGGCTGTGAACGTGATCTCGGACAGCGACACGGCTCCGGGCCTAGACACGCAGCATCGTCTCTACTTCCATCGGGGAAACAACGGAGTGAACCCTGCGACGGTTCCATTCCTGATCCCGATGATCTCCGCCCCTCTCGCGACCACGGGTGGCGTCGGCGCAATCGTCAACAACCCTGCTACGCCTGGTGGGGTCAGCTACAGCAGTGGGTTCGGACTTGGCCCGGAGATCATCAACTACAACCGGAAGATCCTTCCCTACTTGGTGGCTCCAGACGAAACCGTCAACCCCGGTGCTGTGCGGCTCTCCTACTACGCTTTCGATGTGGCGTCCACGTTCCTCTCGTCGCGGGTCTACTACCGTGCTCGCGGGGCAGGGCCGAGCAACGGAGATGGCTCGAGGCTTCCGCAAAACTCTGGGACGCCGATCGGGTTCTCCGGCCCTACTGGAGCGCTCAATAGCGGGCAGAAGCGCATCGACAACGTCACAAGCTCGCCTTCAGGAACAGCCAGTGCCATCATCTGGGATCGCGTCGCTGATCTTGGCCTAGACTTCCCCGGCGATGTCTACATTGATCTGCTGCTAACTGAAGCAGCAAACATGCCAGCCCCATAGGAGCGTCATGCCTACGGTCGAAACCAACATCATCTTCGTCTTCGTGGATGGCCCGTCCGATGGTTCTGCGGCTGCGCCGCTGGGAACTGCGATCACGATGTGCGATCTCGTTACGACCAAGCTGGCGGAAAACGTAGTCGCTGGCGACGAGATCTGCATCAATGGCGTGCGCGCCACCATCGCCGAAGTCAAGCGAGCCGACGTGCAAGACGACGGCTCTATTAACATCATCACCCTCAGCAGATAGGGTACTCAAATGGGAAACTTCCTAAACACGGTCTACAGGACCGGCACCACGAGCCTGCTGCGTGCAGTCGCAGGGAGGTTCCTCCAAGTCGTTGACAACCCCGGTGGGTCGCTTCTCACGACTTCGTCCTACAAACAGAACAACTACAACGTCGCTGCTCATATGGGTGGCTACATCCACGTTATGAACAACGAGTGGCGAGCGGTGAACGCGGTAATTACCGGCAGCCCGCCGTTCACTTGGCAAACCCTCTACACGCGCAACACGACTTCCTCTGCGGCGTTCACCGGATTTCACCCGTTCTTGAGTTCGAACGGCCCCGGTTTGGTTGCGCGTGTTGCTGGGGCCAACAGCTTCGGGAACAGCATCCCTATCTACCTGCGCTGGTTTTACAACACCCCCGGAGTCGTGCAGACGACTACTTCTAGTGGGGAGGTCTCGAGGACGCTCGATTCTCCGCCCGCGCTCGTTGTCGGGGCGCTGTTCTACGCCAACGCTGCGCGTTCATCTTCCGGAACAGGAGTGTTCACCAAGATCTTCAACATCGAGGACGCGTCGATTACGGACGTGTCTGGCGGGTCGGGATCCATCGTTCAAAGTTGCCTCGCCACCATCAACAACAACGTGTACCGGGTAAACGGAACAACGTCCGGTGGCTCGTATACGCTACAAGTCATCCTTGGTGGCGCGTGGGTGGATGTCATCACCGTCCCTACGATCACCGTCCCTGCTTTCACCCTTGGTGCTCCGCAGGGGATTGTTGGGCTCTGGGCGCGCGGAAGCCTGCTCTACATCTGCGCTCCTGCAACCGGAGGTGGGGCTGGGCTATTCGAGTATGACCCAGGACTCGGAACGATCACGGATGTCACCAACACGCTGCTCGATCCGCTCCTACGCCCTGGTGGTGGGCTAAATAGCACGGTGAGCAGCCTCAACTGGGGCTTCTCAAACTACTACGATCTCCAGACGCCGCTTGGGGATGAGCGGTGCTTCATCCAACTCCGTTTCGGCCTAGCGTCGAGCGGTGCGGGGATCATCCTGTTCGAGCACACCGGCAGCGGGGTGACGTTCGTAGGGAACACGGAGTTCAACTCCGAGATTCACGGCTCGCTCAACTGCCCCTACTACGGAAATCACGTCCAATGGACGGACGGCAACCTGTGGGTGCTTCAGACGGCACTCCCTACCCCGGTTCAGGATGGCGTCCAGCGTACCTACCGCATCGGCGGGGACCCTGGTAACGCGGACACCAAGATTCGCCTCTACTACGACTACCCCCCAGGCGCACCAGACAACCAGGCGACGCTGGAAGTCCCTTCTGGGGGACTTGGGCAAGCTGGTGCTTCCTTGGTCGAGGAGAGTCCTGGCGTCTGGGTCGTAGAGGACTGGGATGCGGACGGAACGTCTACGCTCAGCGTCATCCACAAGACCATCGACGACTCGATCCCCGCGGGTGATCCGACCGCGTGGTACGCGAGCGCCTCTAAGTCCTAATGCCTCACCTCTCGGGAATCGTTGAACTCACTGCGATCCTTGACGACACCGTCAATGGAGCCAGTGCGGTTGATGTAGCGCTAGCGGACACGGGAGGAATATCCGGTGGTGCTAGTGCCGTGGACGTTTACCTCGCCGCGCCTGGTGGTGTTCTTCCCGGCGCTAGTGCCGTGGACGTAGCCAACAACGACACGATTCCGTTCTGGCAGTGGCAGGGAGAAGCGCTCGGCGAATACACGGGTGTCTACACCTTCGTCCCTCCTAGCTGGCGCTGGGAAGGCGTCGCAGATTCTCAATACCGTCCCGAGATCACGATTCCTCAGACTTTCGCCTTCGAAGGCGAAGCGACGATGGAGTGGGCTTACACCAAGATCTTCACCTTCGCGTTGGAGGGTGAAGCGGAGTCTGGGTTCAGCGGGTTCGTGCGTAGGACAGCAGGCTTCGAACTCGAGGCCAACGCAGACCTTGAATTCAATGGGGTGGTCAAGCTCTTCGGCGAGTTCGGCTTCGAAGGAAATGCCCAGGCGCAGTTCAACCCAAACCCCCCGTCTAGCTTCCAGATGGTCGGTGAGGCTGAGCTTGAGTTCACCGGACGCAAGAAGACGATCTTCACCTTCCCCTGGGTCGGGAAGGCCACCTTCGGGCTCGAGGAACAACTCTATCGCCCGGTGGTCAACCCTCCCCTTGCCGGCGACCTCATCAACCCAGCGGACCCGAACAGCTTGCTGTTCACGGTTGCGGGGACGCCGATCGACCTAGGCACGAACTGCTTCTTCAACCTCGACAGCCTCCGCATCAGCTACGACGGTAAGAGCCTCAACTTCAGCGAGATCGCTACCCCGGAGATCGGGTTTCCCACCTTCGACCCGGAGGATGAGGTCACTCTCGACTTCGACTTCACCGGCACCGGAAGTATGTTCCAGCGGATCTTCACGGGGAAGATCAAGAACCGGACGCACGTCGGAGAAAACAACAACGAGGCGATCGAATACGAGGCTCTTGGCTTCTACCAGATCGCAAACGAAATCACGGTCCTCAACACTGCCGGACGACCCGACATCATCTTCACCGCAGGGACTACGGTCACTACGGTCACTCCGTTCGGTGCAGAGATTCGCCAGACGTTCACCATTCCGATTGCTACTGCAATTCAGGAGGTGTTCGAGCGTGCGTCTCCTGACCTGGCTGCCGCAGGGATTCCGGCCACGATCGGCAACCCCGGCCTCGAGCAGTTCTCCGGCTTCATCAGCGATACGGTTCGGCTGAATAATGTCGGCTTCGCTAGTGCGGTCCAGCAGCTTGCGAGTGGCGAATCTGGCGTCAAGCTCTACTACGACGACGCATCGCAGACGTGGCAGTTCCACAACCTGCTGACGGCTCCGACGAACATCGTGAACGTCTGCTCGGTCAACGTCGAGTCGTTGAATTTCGACGTGAGCACGCAGGATAGGTTCACCGCGATCGTGCTCTACACCGAGCAGGAGGACGAGCAAGACAACTCGATCCTCTATCAAGAAGAAGGGCTGCTCGAGTCGGGTCTTCAGCTTCAGCGCGCGGAGATCAGCCTCCGGCCTCTCTGGCTGCCGGAACTCGAGGACGACTGGAACCTGCTGACGGCTAATCAGCCGAATCCGTTCACACTCGAGAACGAGTACACCTGGGTCTACCGGCGCTGGACGTTCGATCAGGACATCGATCGTCTCCCCGGCACGCCTGCGAACCTGCGCGCGAAGATCAAGTACTGGGGAGGGGAGGAGCGTTGGGTTCCGATCAACGGACGCCTGATCGAAAACCGACGCCTGTTCATCGCGCGCTTCCACGTCTTCACCCGCGGCGACCCCTACATCCCCGGCGACGTGATCGGTCCTGAAGAGGTCACGCTGACCTACTACCAGCGAGGTGGGTTCTTCAACAACCCGTCGTCGGTCACCACCATCACGAGTGCCGGGACGTCAATCACGATCGTCACGACGATCCCTCAGCAGGATTTGCTGACTTCGGTGCGGTTCCCCACCGCGGGCTTCACCGGCACCGCGTTCACGCAGTACGGAGTCGAGCGGGTTCTCTACGAGACGGTTAGTCGAGATGAGGTCACGATCGAGAACGCAGTCGGGCGTCTCAATCTCTACAAGGACGTGGTGGTCGAGGGAGACGTTCCGATCGGTGGCGATCCGATCGAGCAGTTCATCGAACTGAACGCAAAGGTGCGCGTGCAGCACCCGACCAAGAAGACGGGGATTGAGTCCATCGACGCGTTCCTGACCGAGTACATCTACAATTTCGGCAAGCGTGGTCTTAGCACCCTCAACCTGACCAGCGATACGGCTGGCCTGCTGAACACCTAATGGCTGAACCTGAACTCCCGGCTCTTCTCGGACAAGAACTCATCGCAGCGCACATCGGTCGTCTGCTGGACCGAGTCAAGCGTCTCGAGAGACAGATCACCCTTCAGGTCCGGGAAGAGGACAACGAGGCGGGTGAGTTCGGGCTCGAGAAGGCGCCGCAGTCGGTCGGCAACGACACGCACTTCTACTGGCCTGTCCAAGTCGATGCTGTGGACGAGTCATCGCAGCTTTGCAGCGGTAGGAGGCTGATCCCGGAGGCAAGTTCGCTTTGGATCGAAGACCCAGACTTCACCACGAAAGCGATCACCATCACCTTCCCGGCGAACGTCCCAGCCCCAAGTGTCGGCGACATCGTCCTTGCGGTCTTCACCGGGGTCTATGAAGACACTCCGTTCAGCACGAGCCGCTATGGGCTCTTCTCGTCGTCTGGTGGCGCGACTCGCAGAGCGCTCCTGAAGGAGAACGGGGACGACACAATCGTCTGCCAGCTTCTCGACAACGCAGGCACCGAGATCGGAACGGTGGTCGTAGCGCGTCCTCCTGATCTTCAGCGCACGCGAATCGATGGGCAGACGGTCAACGGGGTCACGTTCACTTGGACGGGACAGGACGCGCTACAAGCCACGGACGGAAGCGATACCGAGGACTGGCGCGTCACTCCCGACTACATTGAGGACTACGACATCCTGTTCATCTCGCAGCCGCCTGGTGGGACCGGCCTTCCCGGAATCGTCTGGCAGGACAACAACGTGAACAGTCGCGTCTGGGCTGTGCTTCCTGCATGACCTACATTCCATACGGAGACGGAAGATCCCTCCTGGGGGCGCATGTTCGTAGTCTGCTGGCTGGTGGGGTAGGAGCGCGGCAACGTCTACAGGACGAAACCAACATCCGCACGCTTGGAGACACCGTTGAGTATCTGAGCCTCTCCGCTCCTGTCGCCAATCACTTCGACCCAACATCTGCGTTCCCCAACACCCCGTTCGAGGTGATTCCCTGCACCAACTGGTTCTTCTTTGCGGAGGGGTTGGAGCAGATCACGCGCGCAGCGATGACAGGGCAGATTCAGCGACGAAACTGTTACCTACTGTCGAATGCAACGTTTGATCGCTCCACTTCGATCAACAGCCCGTCCTACACCTACTTTCCCAATGACCCGGTCATCTTCTTGTCGGCAAACAACCTGACCGGGTTTGGCGGATTCTCGATCCTGACCAACTCTCCGTCTCTGAGCGAGGCGCACTACAGGTTCCAGGGCAACGCGATCATCGACCTCCCGAACCAGTCGTCCCCTGCCGGTGCAGTCTTCACCAACCTGCGTCTAATCACCAACCTCACCACGCCAACGACAGCAACGACGTTCGTCAACACGACCGGGGCAGCACTGTGGTTCGGCGTCGAGTTCGGCTCTGCGTTTACCGACGTGGGAACGGCGACCAACCTGACCATCGTTGCGTCGATCAGGGTGAAGAATGCGCCCTAAGCGCCCCGGTATCTACGTGCGGGTCATGCGCGATGGTCGGCAGATCGCTTCGCGCTACACCCACAACGTGGTCACGCTTCAAGGGCTAACTCGCACGGTCTTTGGTGACCGCACGCAGACTAACAACTTCAACTTGTGGTACCCGCTGATCTTCACCGCGGGCGCAATCACGATCAACTCGACCGCGCAGTCCAACGGGGTCACGACGTTCTTCAACCACACGAAGACCTTCTTTGCGGAGTTGAGCGCAAGCGAGTTCTCTTGGTTTGGCTCGACCGTTCTCGACATTACCGGGACTGGGAACATCATCGGCGGCGCGCTTGTCTCCTACGCTGGCTTGTTCCCCAACTCAAACCCAGCCGTTGACCAGCTTTGGGGTGGTGGGAACTTCAGTGTTCCGATTCCGGTCGCTCCCGGAGATTCGTTTGAGTTCTCCTACCTATACAACTCTAGGTTCCAAGACAACCTAGGGTCGATTCCGTAGAGCTTGACTTCCTAAAGGTTTGAAACTACCTTTGACGCGTGAAGCTACGCGTTGGACCGACCCGCACCTACATCGAAGGTGCTTTTCCTGCCAAGACGATCGACTCCGTGACCAGCTACAAGGTCCACGGAAGATGGTTCGCCAAAAGCTACAAGAAGGGGCACTGGGACGGGATCAAACGCTTCCGTTCTTTTGACAACAGCCGTCGCTGTTACTACTTCCCCACTGGCTTTCTCGAGGACGTGTGCCGGGAACTCGACCTGATTGAGTTCCCCTACGAGCTATACGACGAGCGCGAGGTCGAGATCCCAGATACCTGGGTGACCAAGCTGGGAGACAAGGAGCTTCGCCAGTACCAGGCTGAGGCTCTCGAGGCAGCCCTCACCAACTGTCGTGGCGTCATCAAGCTTCCAACTGGCGGAGGGAAGACGGTTCTAGGAGCAGCCATTCTGGCCTCCTACGACCGTCCTGCGATCTGGCTCACCCACCGCAAGGCTCTGCTTCACCAGACTGCGGATGTGCTCTCTGAGTTGCTCGGGCGGGATGTAGTAGGACGTGTAGGGGACGGTATTTGGGAACCTGCGAAGGTCACCGTCGCGATGGTGCAGACGCTTCATGCTCACCAACGCGCTAAACGCACGCAGAAGGTTCTAGGACCCTGCGAGGTCGTCATCGGAGACGAGATCCACCACCTCGAGAGCAAGCAGTGGCACGGAATCTTCGACCAGATTCCGGCCCTCTACCGTTTCGGGTTGACCGCGACCCCAAGCTTCCAGGGGCCTGGTCTTGGTCTGATCGGCATGACCGGACCTCTGATCTTCAACATGACCACTAGGGACTTGATCGAGCTTGGGAAGCTCGTGCCTCCACGTATCTGGATCGTCAAAGTCCCCAAGGACTCAGCCAAGTTCGAGAGCGATGCCTACTCACACGTCTACTCAAGAGGTGTCGTTCAGAACGAGTTTCGCAACAGCAAGATCCTCCAAGCAGCCTGCCTGTTTGCGGAGGAGGACAAGCCAACGCTGATTCTGGTGAATCGCATCAAGCACGGAGAGGCGCTCAAGAAGCAACTCGACAAAGGTGGGGTCAAGACGGCTTTCATCAACGGCAAGCTCAGCCAGAACGCTAGAGACGAACATCTCGGCAACCTGTGGTCCGGTGATCTCGATGCAGTAATCGCGATGCGGGAGATCATGGGTGAGGGTGTAGACCTTCCCGGTATCCGAGCCATCATCAACGCCACAGGGACGAAGGGCGGCGGATCAAAGAAGAGCGGTGTAGCTCACGAAGTTGGACGCGTCACCGTGCAGATCCTTGGACGTGGGCTCAGGCCGGCCCCTGAGAAGGACTACGTGGACTACGTGGACTTCTCCGATACCACGCACCGGATTCTGGCTTCCGCCTCTCTTGAGCGCCTCAACACGCTTGAACAGGAAGGCTACCGAGAGGGCTACGAGATCCTGCCCTGGCGGAAGTATCCGCTGTGATCTTCGACGGCTTTAGCGACGACGAGAAGCGCGTCCTGCTTTTCATCAAGGTATATGAGGATTGCCGACGAGAAGCCGGCCAGAAAGGCTACCAGGCTCTTCGTGAGTGGGCGCACAACCTGACGGAAGATGTCCGAAAGAGGGCGATCTTCAAGCAGGCGCGGACGGTTGTAGCCTGGCTTGAGATCGAGGGCTGGACCGTGCGATGGGATGACGCCAACTGGCGAGGGTTCATCGAGCACGCGTTCGAGGAGCTTGCTCCGCTCTGTCCGCACGTCGGTCAGCTTCGAAATAAGAAGCTCCTCGCCGGTTTCATCCGCGGCAGCCGGGGGGAAGTTGGCAGTGCCGACGAACGCTCCGACGAGGAGCTTCAGAGTCTCTATGCTGAAGTGCTCCGTCCCGAGATCGCTGACCGCGGGGGGATCAAAGCCCGCATGGGGCTAATTTAGCTCCGGGTTCTGATTCTCCGCGTTCTCGACAGCCATCGCGACGGTGTAGACGCCGAGAGCGTGGATCAGGACGTGGGTGACGTAGTGCGGGTCGTTTTCCTGACCCGTGACTTCGTTGATCTCGCTCATGCGTGGCTTCACGATCTCCTCGAGAAGCTGGTAGAAGTTCGGGCCGATGCAGTAAGCGCGAAGCAAGACCTCGTCGCTGAAAAGCTCCCCTAGGCTGAATTGCTTCACTAGTTGTTCTCCGCGTTGTTGGTGTCGTTAGGGTCGATCTCGAGATGATAGGTGTCTCCGTAGCCCTCCTTGATTTGGAGTGGCTCACGTTCCCCTAGGTGCTCAAGCAGCTTCGCCATGATCCCCTTGAACGCCTCGACCATCAGAGGCTTCGGGAACGTGTGCTCCCCCTTCCGCTCCATTATGCCGTCTACAGCCTTCTCAGCGAGTCTCTGGATGTTTCCGCGCATGACCAACTGCGAGCACGGTGTGCAAGCGCACCAGCAGCCTAGGGCGTAGTGCTTCTTCTGCCTGTCGTTTTCGACGTAGGTGACAAGATGGATCTGCTCCTGCTCGACAGGGAACTGCCACCGAGGGCCGAACTTCTGGCAGAAGTCACAGCGAAGCTCTTCTCTCGTCTTCAAAGGACCCTCTCCCCCGTGTAGAGGATCGTCTCGATCTTCTGCCGGTAGTCGCGGACGAACCTCGACTCGAACGGGCTCAGACGCTCTTCCTCAAGCAGAGCCTTTCGAACAGTCTCAAGCGCGTCCTCGACCCGAAAGTTGTTTAGTAGGTTCGGGTTTTCCGCTACTGCGAGTGCAAGCGTATGCCCGATGCTGACAAGATTGAACGTCGCTGCTCCATGCGCGGCGATGATCGAGTTCTCGAATTCTACGTCTCGTCCAGTCATTTCGTCCTCCGTGCTCCAAACAGTATTAAATGTTTGAAACCTACGCAAGACAAGAACGAGAATTTTCGTAAGAACCTACGGCATATCCTCTTCGAACTCGCAAACAGCCTGAGCGATCTCGGCTTGCGCGCAGAAATCGAGCTTGTGCCACATCTGGCTGACGAGCGGATCGCGACCTTCGAAGTCTGCTCGAGCCACCATCAGTTGGCAGATCGTCAGCGGAGAAAGCTGCTCCGAAAAGAACGCAGCGATCTGTCGGTAGGTCCACCACGAAGCCCACTCGGGCGGCGAAGAAAGCAAGCTCATAGACACCTCCTACGCCCTTATCGGGCAGCGTGGATGTCTACTTTAGTCGAGCAACGTGATTCCCGTGCATCGCCCTAAGTGCCCAAAGCACGAGACGAAATGGCCGGGATCCTCGACGCAGTAACCGACGATCTTGGTGGGGTAGTTGTTCCGTGGACCAGGCGTTCCGTCCGGCAAAAGAAAGCTGATCCTGCCCTTGACCCAGCAGATGATGTCGATCTCGTCGCATCCCCAGAAGTGGTCGTAGTAGTAACGGGTTCCTGGCCTGCCGGATCCGCAAGGAAGGACGGCTATCCCAGGACGACCATAGGTCACGCTTTCCTCGTGGAACTTCTTGAGCCAGTCCTTTAGCCCGGTCGAGAATGGCGGGTTGCAGAACCAAGGCGAGTTCCACTCCTGCGCTAGTCCGTTGTTCTCTTCCGTGTAGAAGAGCAAGGCTTCGGTGGGGTTGTCGGGTGCGGTAGCGGGGTCGAGCGGAATCGGACCACCGAAATACTTTCGAATCGGCTGGAGAAGTTCAGGCGGGGTCTGCCAATCGCAGCGCTGTGCCTCTTTGTCGCTGAAGTTCTCTCTGCCCATCTCGCTTCACCTTTAAGAGTTAGAAGGATACTTGCTTCGCTGTCGGTGCGGCAGTATAGTCTGACCCGCAGACCTAAGCAGACCGAGAAATATGGAACAGCAGACCTGGGGCTTTGACGAGCACTTCCAGCGCCACTACGTCTCGCACTTCCTTCGCGACAACACCTTCTATCAGGAGGTTCGCGAAGACGTTGTCCCCGAGCTTTTCACGTCGGACAACGCGCAGAGAGTCGTTCGTGTCGCTCAGGCGTTTGGGCTCGAGCACGGCTCTCCTCCCGGGGAGTTGATCTACACCGAGCTTGAGCGTCTAGGCCAGAAGGTCAACACGATCGACCTAGGTCCGATTCGGGAGTACCTCGATCGGATCTTCGCGCTTGAGCTTCAGAACCGTAGTTTTCTTCTCCGTGCCCATGCGCGCTTCTTTCGGAACCAAAAGTTCCAGCGCAGGCTTCCCAGTCTCGCGAAGCACATCAAGCAGGGTGAGTTCGAGAATGCGGAGAAGATCCTTCACGAGCTTGTCGTCTATCGGGCGGAGAGGAGCTTTTCTCTCGGACAGGGGATGCGCGATGTTGCTGCACGCATCAAGCGGAGAGAGGAGCAGCACAAGGAGTCGATCTGGACTCTGATTCCAGAGCTAGATCGCCTGATCGATGGCATCAAGCCGGGTGAGCTAGGTGTGCTCCTCTCGCAGCGTTCGAGTATCGGCAAAGCACAGCCGCTAGCGAGCAAGATCCTTACGGACGACGGATGGAAGACGATGGGAGACATCGAGGTCGGTGATGTCGTCGCTTCCACGGATGGTCGATTGAGTGCGGTAACTGGAGTGTTTCCGCAAGGAAAGAAGCCGGTCTACCGTGTCCTGTTTTCGGACGGTCGAAGCACGGAGTGCTGCGGCGAGCACTTGTGGCAGGTTGAGCGCTCGTCGTGGACAGAGGTGAAGGTTCTTTCTACTGACGAGATACGAGAGAAGTTGGATCGTTCGTCCAGCCGACCGATCACCATCCCGGTTCATTCCGGTCAGTGGGGGCGAGAGAGGGAATTACCCATCGATCCGTGGCTCTTGGGTATTCTTCTCGGAGATGCACACATCGCGAAAGACGGCATCCGACTCTCAAACCCGGATCAGGATGTTCTTGACCGGGTGCAGGACAATGTCGCGTCCGTTGGTCTAAGCATCAAATGGGTTCAGGGCGTGGACTGGCGTATCTCAAACGCAGAGTGCGTGAACTCCGGACCGCATACGAATGAGCTTCTGCAACAACTGCGCAAACTCGGCCTTACGGGGAAGCGCTCGTGGGAGAAACACGCACCACACGACTATCTGGTGGCTTCGCGTGAGCAGCGTCTTGAGTTCTTGCGTGGACTCATGGACTCGGATGGGACGTGTGGGAAAGAAGGAACTCCTACATGGACGACCACCAGCGAAGTTCTAGCCGAGCAAGTTCTAGACCTGATTCGAGGTCTGGGAATGCAGGCTTCCATCGCAAGCCGCACGACGACCTATACACACAACGGGGAGAAGCGAAATGGGCGCAAGTCCTACCGCGTTACCCTCTTTGGTCTAACGGACAACCCGTTTTGGCTGGAGCGGAAAGCTTCTCGCGTTCGCTTGAAGAAGGTGCGGGAGAAGAAGCTCTTCGTTAGGTCCATTGAGTTGGTCGGTGAGAAGGAGGTGCAGTGCATCTCTGTCTCCGCAGCAGACAGGCTATACGTGACGGACGACCACATCGTCACGCATAACACGACTGCGATGGTTCACCTTCTCGTAGCCGCTGTGATGCAGGGAAAGCGGGTCATGGTCTACACGCTCGAGGAGAGCGAAGAAGACTACCAAGACCGCATCGATCAACGCGTAGCTGGCCTGACGAAGAAGCAACTCAGCAACGAGGCGGAGATCTCGAGGGCGATGCGGACTTGGTTCCGCTTCGGTGGAGACGTGCGGATCAAGCAATTCCCTGGTGGATCAACGCGCCTCAGCGACCTGAAGCGACACCTCGAGATCGTCCGCAACACCGAGAACTTCTACCCCCACCTCATCATCTTGGACCAGGCTGAGGAGTTAGCCCCAGAGGGTCAGTTTCGCGGCGATCAGCTTTACGCGGCTGGCAAGGAGATCTACACCAACGTTCGTGGATGGGCAGTCGAGGAGGAGTTGTCCATTTGGACAGGCGCTCACGCAAACCGCGGCGGCTCTGAGGCGACAGTAGCGGACCAAGAGCACATCGGCGGCTCGATCGCGAAGGTCCAGATCGCCGACATCATCATCTCTCTCAACCGGACCAAGAAGGAGCACGCGGAAGGGCTGACGACCTTGTTCATCAGCAAGGCAAGAAATCGCCCCAACGCACGACGCACCATCACCATCAAGTCCGATCTTGCGCGGCAAGCGTTCTACAAACATGCAGTCTCCTGAAAGGAGCACCGTGAATGTCTTGGCTCTTTGTGCCGGGTATGGAGGAATCGAGCTTGGGCTCAAACTCCTCTTTGGATCTTCCTCCCATGCCGTCTGCTACGTGGAACGGGAAATTACTGCGGCAGCGGTCTTGGCCTCGCGTATGGGCGAAGGTTTTCTTGACTCCGCTCCGATCCACTCTGACCTCAGAACCTTCGACGGTAAGGAGTGGGCTGGAGTCGTGGATATTACGACAGCGGGAGCGCCGTGCCAGCCTTTCTCAACAGCCTCTCGAGGCCGAAAGGTCGCAGAAGACCTCCTTCCTCACGTTGTGCGGGTCGCAGCCGAGTGCCTATCCCCACTCGTTTTCATCGAAAACGTCGGAGGAAGCCGGGATCGGTTGGAACAGCTTCGTGAAGAACTGCGGCGTGAAGGATACCTCTCGACCCCAATTCTCGAAGCTTCCGCCGCCGCGCTGGGTGCGCCGCATGAGCGGAACAGAAGGTGGCTTCTTGCCTACTCCTACGGCCAAGGCGAATGCGCTCGCTCCAAGTATGCGGAAGTGGCCCGCCTATGCGCTCCTTCAGGATTTGTTCCCTGGCGTGACGAACCTCCCGGCAGCGTGGTGCGAGTGGATGATGGCTATTCCCCAGGGCTGGACAGCTATCGGCGTCGGCTCTGTGGAAATGGAGTCGTTCCGGTCGTGGCTGCAAGGGCACTCGCCTACCTCCTTGGGACAGAGTAATAATGATGCGTGAATCTCGTGAATCCCTAAACCTCGCCATCGACCAGTTCCCGGTGGTGGGGTGGCTGAGTAGGCACGTCACGGTCTACGACCGTGGCGGGCAGCAGATCTACGCGGACTGCCCGATGTGTCGGGCCAAGAAGAAGTTGAGCATCGATCGCGGTCGAGGTCTATTCCACTGCTTCAAGTGCAGAGAGGGTGGTCATGGTGGAGACATCTGGAGTGGGGGAGCCAACCTTCTTCGCTTCATCAAAATCGTGGAGCAATGCGAGTGGCGCGACGCTTTCCGCATGGTCTACGAGTTGGCCGGAGTCCCCGAGCCTGCGTGGCAGCCCAAGGAGAAGGTCGCACCACGACTGCCAAACGATCTCTTCAGACTGCTGGATCTTGGACCCGAAGAGCGGTCGGTCAAACTGCTCGAGACGCGAGGCGTAGCGCACCTAATCCAGTCTGCGAGTCTCTGCCTCGACGCAAACAGCGACTACTTCGAACGGGTCATCATCCCTTGCTCGTTTCTGGACGAGGACCACGGATTCGAGGCGAAGGCGACGACCCCAAGCCAGAGCCCGAAGACGCTCTATCCAGCGTGGATGCCAACGGAGCAGACGGTCTACACCAGCAAGCGTTGGGATCCGACTAGCTCGAGAGTCGTCGTCACCGAAAGCGTGTTCGACGCGGAGACGTTCTTTGGTGTCGAGAACGCAGTAGGAACCTACGGCTCAAACCTGCACGACGGTCAGGTGCTTGCGCTCTTTGAGCTTGGCGTTTCCGACTTGATATGGGCGTGGGATGGAGACGCATGGGAAAGCACGAAGAAAGCGATCCGCAAGACCTTTGGGTTGTTCCGCAACTTCGTTCTACCCATTCCCGACCGGGAAGATCCAAACAGCCTTGGAACGGCATGGTGCAGTTCGGCTCTCCGATCCTCTCTCGTGCAAATCAAAACGGAGTGGGATCTGACCGAGATGGAGATCAGGAGGATGGCATGAAGAAGTATCGCGTCTACGGAGTGGTGACGGGGTCGAAGTATCTCGGAGAGGTCGAAGCTGCGAACGCCGAGGAGGCCGAGCAGAAGGCTTTCGATGAGCTTGAGATCGGCTGCTTCCTCTGCCACCAGTGCTCGAGTGAGGCAGAGGACGCAGAGATTCACGAACTCAACGTCGAGGAGGTCGAGTGAACGAACCGAAGGAAGTCAAGATCTTCGACGCGTCCGGTGACGACGCGGAGTTGGCGGTTGCCGTGATCGCCAACCAACCGAACAAGATCTGCTTGGTGGCGCAGGTAGACGGGCAGCGCAGGGTGATTCTGCTACCGGATAGCTCGATTACGCTCGCAGAGCTAGCCCGTTCGATCTGCGAGGTTGGCGGCATCACCAAGATCCACCACAAGAAGAAGGCCGGCTACTTCGACATCTCTATCGGACCCAAGCCGAAGCGGCCTGACGCTTGGTCGGAGGAGGGGTGAAATACCTCCTCATCGACGCCAACAACCTGTGCGCCAGGTGCTTCTACGCTTCGCGGGAACTCTATAGCAGTGAGGGGTTTCCGACCGGAGGCTTGCTTGGGTTCTTGCGCAGCTTGTCCTGGCTGCGGAACAACCTCGCCATCTCAGGTCATCACACTGCGGTCGTTTGGGACCACGGACGCGCAGCCTTCCGCGAGAAGCTGTTCCCCGACTACAAGGGTGGGCGCACGCTCAAGGAGCCGAAGGACGAGAAAGAGCGCAAGGACAAGGAGGACTACCAGAAGACACTCTCCGCGCTCGAGGAGATCCTGTCTTTCACCGATGTCAAGCAGATCAAGGTGGCAGGTACCGAAGCCGACGACATCATTTCGGTCCTCGCGCACCTGATCGTAGACGACGGTAGGCATTCGGTCGTCGTCTACACAGGCGACCACGACTTCTGGCAGATCATTGGGGAGCGGATCGAGGTCCACGATCCGAAGAAGGGCCAGGTCAGCGTGCCTATGGCTGAAGAGGCGTTTTGCTGCTCAATGAGCAAGATTCCTCTCGCCAAGGCTCTTTCTGGTGACAGTAGCGACAACATTCCAGGCATTCCGCAGGTCGGACGCAAGCGTGCCGGAACGATCGCCGGCTACGCCTATCTCGAGAAGGGAAAGCTTGTCGCCACCGAGGATGCTGACTTCAACGGCACGCGCAACTACTTCCTCAAAGCTCAGAAGATGAGCGATGTCGTCGTGCGCAACCTCAAACTCATGCAGCTTCCAAAGGCTTGGCACGAGGTGGAATACACACCTCAGCAGATCGTGGAGATCTGCGACGGTTGGCTGACCGAACGGAAGCTAGACCTCAAGAACTTCATTCAGCAGCTTGAGCGCTACGAACTGGAAAGCGTTCTCGAGCAGATCGGCAGTTGGTGATGCGCAGCATTCGAATCGTGGAAGAGTCTGCTCCGGCTCCAAACTCCAAACACGGAAAGGGGATCTGGACGTTCGTGGTGCCGGATGACGAGGCTGACCGAGTCGCTGCTCAGCTTATGAAGCCAGTCCCGGAGTTCATCGCTCTCGTGGACGCGGACCTCGTTCAGCACTACTTTCGTAAGTCTCGGATTGCCTACGTGCAGATCGTCTCGAACACCTAGTGGAGATCGGAGTCCTTCAGAAAGCCGTGAAAGCGGTCATGGGTACGAGCGGCGCAAAGGACGGGGAGCTTTGGGACTACCTCTGTTTCCGGGACGGCTTCCTGACCAGCTTCAACGGTGTAGCAGGGTCAGTCGTTCCGCTCGAGGTTCCGTTCACCGGATGCCTCAACGCGTTAAAGCTATCCGCGCTCATCAAGGACTTCGATGACGACCTGTGGGTAGACCTCGAGCAGCACGGAGACTGGGTCGAGATCGCCTGCGATCAGATGGTGGCGAAGCTACCGATGACGCAACCGTGGGACTTTCCCGAGCTTCAACCCAAAGCACCAGAGGTTGTGCTCCGTGGTGTGAACATCAAGGACGCGATCCACGATGTTCTGTTCTGCGTCTCGAGCGCCAAGGATCGACCTGAGTTCTACGCGATCGGCTTCCGCGGTGCTCACGTCTACGGTCTGGACGGTCGTCGTCTTGCGAGATCGCTGATCCCAGGCCAGGTCGAAAAGCCTTTCCTCATCAGCCGAGACGCAGCCCAGCAGATCACTCGAGCGGGAGAGCCTGACCTGCTCTGGCGGGAAGGTTCGCGCTTCGGTGCTACCTACAACGAGTCTGGGCTCATGGTGATCTCGAGCGAGCTTGCTACGTCCATGCCCTTCTCCGCGATCGACACTTGCTTTGCGGAGAAGAAGACGCACGTCGTCCCGACCCCTCCGGGGCTCGAGAACGCGGTAGCTCGAGTCGCAACGATGTCCGACAAGGACGAATCGCGAATCTGCCTTGACTGCGATGGGGTCACGTTGACGGTCCAAGCTCGAGCAGAATACGGAGACGCCAGCGAAACGCTCATCGCTCCGTTCGAGACACCATTCAAGATCTGGGTCAAGGCGCAGTCTCTCGCAGCGTGCTTCCGCTCGTTCAAGCCAACCCGCATGGACTTCTCTGACGTGATCGAAGGAGCGGGAAGAATGCTGCGCTTCTACAACGACCGCGCGGAGCACTGCATG
>Ga0180433_10000349_pt1 | contig 79386 bp, 68 predicted proteins | sample SS_ome_8_FD_132980 | JGI IMG/M metagenome (GOLD analysis project Ga0180433, IMG submission 132980) | Hypersaline lake sediment archaeal communities from the Salton Sea, California, USA - SS_1_D_1 metaG | ecosystem: Environmental > Aquatic > Non-marine Saline and Alkaline > Hypersaline >...
CCACCGAGCGCACAGAGAACACAGAGAGATTAAAAAGAGCTGTTACTAACCTGAAATTTAGATTGCTAGAGCACGCTGAATTATCCAATAGGTTTTTTCTCAATGTAAATTTAAACGACTATAGTATCGAGATACAGCGAGCGAGAGATCATCAAAATGGAGGAGGAAAAAGGTTCAAAAATCAATCCAAACTTGGATTAAGCAAGCCCCCTGCTCAAGCCCATTTTTTTGCGGGCATAAAAAAGACGAGAGCGCACTGTTCCAACTGGAACCTTGAGACGTCCAGCAATCTCTTTTTGCGAAAGCTTTTCTACCACATATAACTCAAATACCAACCTCTGTTTTTCTGATAAAAGCGCCATCTTTTCTAAAACTACCTCATTGTCTTGAACCTCTTGCAAAAATGAGGGCTCTTGGGTTGCCATCTGTTCACTTTTTAGCTCCACTAAAGAGGCGCGCTTCTGCTTTTTAAGCCAATTGAGCGCCAGGTTATGGGCAATGCGCCAGTACCATGTATAAAAGGTAGATTTTTGTTTAAATGAACCAAGCTTTTGAAAGGCATGAATGGATGCATCCTGTAACAAGTCTAAAGCCACTTCGTCATCTTTGACCATTTGTTTTAGGTGCGAAAGGATTTTTACTCCGTGCGGAGCAATTAAAAGCTCAAAGGCCTCCTGCTCCCCTCGCAAAATACGTTTGATAATTTCTCTCTCTTGCATATACTAGTTTTTTCACAAAAAAAGGTTTATCATGCAATCTCTAATCACAAACGTCACAGCTTTAGAAATTCTCGACTCCCGAGGCAATCCCACCCTCAAAGTCTCCGTTACAATAAACAACCAGCTAACAGCCTCAGCATCGGTACCCTCAGGGGCATCCACTGGCTCCTTTGAAGCGCTAGAGCTCCGAGATGGTGATAAAAAACGCTATCTGGGAAAGGGCGTGCAAAAAGCAATTGAGAATGTAGAAAAACATTTAAGCAAAGTCGTGATCGGTCAGGATGCGTGCAACCAACGCAAAATCGATGCTCTGATGATTGCAGCCGATGGCACCGAAAACAAATCCAAGTATGGCGCCAATGCCATTTTAGGAGTTTCGCTCGCTGTAGCCAGAGCTGCAGCTCTTGCCTCCAATCAACCTCTTTATCGTTATTTGGGGGGCACCTTTGCCAACCTTTTACCCTGCCCAATGATCAACATCATTAATGGCGGTGTGCATGCAGACAACAACTTAGACTTTCAAGAGTTTATGATTCGGCCTGTGGGAGCTAAAACCTTTAGCCAGGCGATTCAAATGGGAGCTGAGGTGTTCCATCACCTAAAAAAACTCTTAAAAGCAGAGGACCTCAACACATCGGTGGGTGACGAGGGAGGCTTTGCCCCCAACCTTGCATCACATGAGCAAGCTTTGGATCTCATTGTACAGGCGATCCAAGAGGCAGGGTATCGCCCGCGCGAGGAGATCTCTATCGCACTAGATTGTGCAGCATCGGAGTTTTATAACGACAAAAAAGGCAGCTACCTAGAGCGCTCTTCAAAAGAGCATATTGCCTACCTATCAAAACTGTGTAGCAGCTACCCAATTGATTCAATTGAGGATGGCATGGCAGAGTCTGATTGGCAGGGGTGGACAGAACTTACAAGTGAACTGGGGGCCTCCGTACAACTTGTGGGAGATGATCTACTTGTAACCAACCCCAAGTTTGTAAGGCGTGCGATTGGAGAAAAAAGTGTCAATTCTGTTCTGATTAAACTCAATCAAATTGGAACGCTTACCGAGACAATCGAATGCATTCGGTTGGCGCAGGCTCATGGTTTAACTACGGTGATCTCTCATCGCTCTGGTGAGACCTCTGATACATTTATAGCTGACCTTGCTGTGGCCACCTTTGCAGGGCAAATTAAGACAGGCTCTGTGGCCCGCTCAGAGCGCGCCGCCAAGTACAATCGCCTGCTCGAGATTGAGAGTCAATTGGGAGAGGTTGCCCTCTACAGAGACTCCAACCGCTGCCGCCACCTCGGTCGCTGCCCCAAAAACAAATCTTTGTAGTCGTTTAAATCAGTGATTTAGAACTCGGATTGACTCTGTAAATAGGATCGAAAATCAGCTAATCTTTGCTGCCAATGCAGACTATTTTCAATGTCAGTAAGGATTTCGAAAAACAAATCCAACACCGCCTCAGGATTAAACTCTTGCACAGCCTCTTGCACTCGTTTCTGCATTGTCGCACTAATATTCAACTTGCCTATACTCTGCCAACCTATAGAAAAATAGGCCCGTAAAACATCATTTAATTTCCTTTCAAACACCTCATCGTGGCCCTGTTGAAAAAGATAGTCTAAATATTCGCACTCCAAATAGTATTGGTAATACTCTTCAACTTTTACCTCCTCAGAAAATTCAATAAATTTATGCCAAAGAATGGTGTTTTTTTTAATGTTGTACATTTTCCAAGCGTTCTCCTCAACAGCAGAAAAGCTAGATACTCCCACAGGGCTTTTGCTTTCACTGACTTCAGGTTTAGCTTTGTTCCAAAAAGAGGGGAAACAACACCAACAAGAGTTCCTTTTCTGTTCAACTTTAGAAGCCTCTGGCGGTGAAAATCTGCTCATTGAAACTGATCTGACTCGTTCAGTTAATCCATTTATGTTAGGTGCTGGCCGCACACACCCAAAAGATGCAGGAGCACCGCATCCATTTATTGTAAAACTGCTTAACACCCCAAAGACCTCTTGTTTAAATTTATAGTGCCTTAATTTTCTCTGTCAAAATAATATTAATCAATATAAGTTATTATTTTAATAACCAGCCTGCAGTAGCTATTTTGGCTGGATTTATTTAAAATAATATCTTATTATTATAATTATAGCTGTATTATTATGCTGTTAGTTGCATTTGAGGTAGTTAATGAATAAACCTGTAGTATTATTTGGTGAGGCACAAAAGGGTGAATACAATGCTGCCTACTTGTGTGACAATCTGGCGCAACTATCTGATTTTTTAGGGGAGCCCCCTACAAACGAATGCAAGGGGCTTCAATTAGCAATCCAAATGTTGATGTACAACCTTGGTGTGGTCTACTTTAGAGTTCACGAGGAGGGTTTTAGCACTGAGGATTATCTACGAGGGTTGAATTTTTTAGAAAATCGCGATCTATTTCCACAATTATCGGCTATTTGCTTGCCTGGCGTTGGAAATGCCAATATTATCGATGCAACTACCCCGTTATGCGAGATGCACAAGAGTTTTTTGATTTTGACCGAGCACGATCTCTACGACTACCTCACCTGCCGAGGCTCGCATTAAACCAGACAAGTTTCGATTGATTTTTGAATCTTGTGTAATATCAACTACTGAGCTGAGCCGACTGGCTCCTGGAAGTAATTCACTAAACCCTCATCAGTTGCCTGCATCGACTTTTTGCCATTCTGCCAATTTGCTGGGCATACTTCTCCATTTTCCTCATGGAAAATGAGAGCATCAACCATGCGCAATGCTTCATCCACCGAACGCCCCAATGGCAAATCATTGACAACCTGGTGACGGACGACACCTGCTTTATCCATCAAAAAGAGGCCACGGTAGGCAATGCCTTCATCTTCGTTAAGCACTTGAAAGGCACGCGCCAAATCTTTGTTTAAATCAGAAATCAGAGGGTACTGAATGCCCTGGATACCACCACGACTTTTGGGAGTGTCAAGCCAAGCTTTATGAGAAAAGCAGCTATCCACTGAACAACCTACAACGTGCACACCGCGCTTCTTAAACTCTTCTAACTTTTCTTGAAAAGCATGCAGTTCTGTGGGGCAAACAAAGGTAAAATCAAGAGGGTAGAAAAAAAGAAGCGTGTAGGAACCCAAAAGGTCCTCAGAGCTAAATTGATCTATAATTTGTCCATCCACTACAGCTTTTAAACAATATGCTGGTGCTTTTTTCCCAATTAATCCTGACATGCTTAAACCCTCTTTAAAAAAATAAAGTATGCACTGGAGAGGATTCGAACCTCTGACCGCCCGGTTCGTAGCCGGGTACTCTATCCAGCTGAGCTACCAGTGCAGTGGTTAGATTATAGACAGAATCAAGCCATTGTATCAAGACCTTTATACAAAAAACGCATGGGTGTTATATATAATTTTTATTGAGGTTCTTACATGAATATTGTCATTATTGGCGCTGGAAACATCGGACTGCACCTCAGTCGTGTCTTTTCACAGGCCGACTACAACATCGTTTTGGTAGACACTAACTCCTACAAACTAGAGCAAGCTACGCGTGATTTGGATGTTGCCACACGTTGGGGTTCAGGCAATGACTGGGAACTGCTCGAGGACTTGATGGAGCTCAAACCCGATCTACTCATCGCTTTAACCAACGATGATGAAATCAATCTAGTGGCCTGCTCCATTGCAAAAAATCTGGGATATCCCCGCACCATCGCGCGCATCAGAAAGGCTAGCTATTTTGAACAGGGACGTATCAACTTTGAACATCTTTTTTGCGTAGATCACATCATCGGCCCCGAAAAATTAACAGCTGAGGGCATTGCCAACATGATCCTGATCCCCGGATCAACCGCTGTGGAACACTTTGCACACGGATCGGTGCAAATGCGTACCATGACCATCCCTAAAAAATGGCGCAAGGGGGATACTCCTCTTCGTGAAAGGGAAAAATTATCGCTTCCTGATGCGCTCATGGTTGGTTTAATCGAGCGTAAAATGGAGACAAAAGCAAAGGATAAAAGCTACGTCTCGAAAGGGCACCTCATTTTTCCTCATGGTGATGCCTCCCTTTTGCCTGGTGATGAGGTCACCTTTATTGGGCAGCGCGAGGCAATTAGTGAGCTGCATAAATTTGTAGGTGTGACAGAAAAGCTTCCAAAATCTGTCATGATTGTGGGTGGATCTTTGGTTGGAATCAATTTGGCACGTATTTTGCAAAATCACAAAATTCGAGTGACCCTATTAGAGAAGGATTTTGATAAATGCAAATATCTCTCCGAAACCCTGCCCTTTAGTACAGTCATTCATCGAGATGGCACCGACTACCAATTTTTGCGCTCAGAAAAGGTAGATCAATTTGATGTCTTTGTGGCTACCACAACAAATGATGAGGTCAATTTTTTGGCAGCTGTTGCCGCCAAAGATCTCAATTGCGAACGTGTGATCGTCTCCCTTTCAGACACAAGCTACTTGCCCCTTATTACGCGCCTTGGCATCGATCACGCAGCCTCTGCACGCATCTTTGCTGCCAACCGCATCTTTTCGATTGCTAGAGAAAAAAGCATTGCCTCGATGGTCTCCATGTATGAAAACCAGGCGGAAATTATGGAGGTAAAGGTCTCAATGGACTCCAAAATTGCCGGTATTCCCATCAAACAGTTGGGACCCGAGCTGCCCAAGGATTTTTTAATTGTCGTCATTCAAAGCCGAGGACGCGTATTTATCGCCGATGGCACGCGCGTGCTTTCGCCAGGAGATACGGTAATTGTGATTAGTAGTCCAAAACATATAGAAGAAATAAAAAAACTTTTTTAGGCGCGCTATGTTATATCGCGATATTTGTCGCACACTTGCCTTTTATCTCTGGATCCTCTTGATCCCCCTCACCCTTCCCTTAGGAATTGCCTTCTACTGCGATTTCATCGACCCAGAGTCCTTTCTTCAACCAAACTCCTTCTTTGCTTTTTTGTGGACAATGGTAATCACAGCATTGCTTGCCTTTATTTTTTGGCTCATTGGCCGCCGCTCCACGGGCCACCTCTATCGCAAGGAGGCGCTGCTTCTTGTGATTATTGTCTACCTACTGACTCCTTTGATTGGCTCTTTTCCCTTTTTGTTTAACAACACCTTCTCAAATCCTGTCGATGCCTACTTTGAAGCGGTCTCTGGCCTCACCACAACGGGTGCAACCGTTATGGAAGCCAAAAAACTCAATCCGGCAACGGGTGAAGAGATTCCGATCAGAAAAACCTTTGTGACCGGCGACAAAACAGATTACAAATACAATGGCACGATTCAACCTGTTGTGGATCCCAACACAGGCAAGCAGCTTCTTGTGGGCATCGAGGCGGTAAGTCCCTCGCTGCTTTTTTGGCGCAGCTTTTTGCAATGGCTTGGCGGCGGCGGCATCATTGTCCTCTTTGTCGCCATCTTACCAGCCCTTGGAGTGGGAGGAAAGATCTTGTTTCAAAGTGAGGTCACAGGGCCCAGCAAAGAGTCTTTAATGCCACGCATTAAAGAGACAGCCAGCAGACTCTGGAAAATTTACCTGGGACTGACCATCACCGAAGTAATCTTGCTGCTCATTACCTCTTCGAAAATGTCCCTTTTTGATGCCATCACGATCTCCTTTTCCACTCTTTCGACAGGTGGTTTTACGCCAAGAACTGGAGGGATTGCCTTTTTTAATAATGGGGCAACCGACTGCGTGATTATGCTCTTTATGATCCTGGGAAGCATCAGTTTTGCCCTCTACTTTTTCTGCATGCAGAGAAAATTCTTCCGATTAAAAGATCCCGAACTGCGTCTCTTTTTAATCATCATTTTGGTGGCTATTGTCATCGCCACCTGGAAGTTATTTGGAAAAAATCTCTATTTACTCAATGCAAGTGGCGCAGAGCAAACCTTTACCTTTTGGCAGGCGCTTCGCTATGGCGCCTTTCAAGTCATCTCTGCCCAAACATCGACCGGCTTTACAACCGCCAATTATGATTTATGGCCCTTTGCGGTTCAGGTTTTGATGTTGAATTTAATGTTTATCGGTGGGATGGCAGGTTCGACAGCTGGTGGACTAAAGGTTGTAAGGCAGCAGACATTTTTTCGTATTATGCTCAACAAGATTGAATCGATTTTCCGGCCTGACACGGTACGTCCTGTGCGCATTGGTAAGGCATTAATTAGTAACCGGATAGCGATGACGGTTTTATGTTATTTTATGGTGGCTGGTTCTTTGACGGTTTTGGGGACATTTTTGTTAGTTTTGGATGGGATAGATCCTGAGACGGGTCTTTCGACGATTGCGTGTATGATTAATAATGTGGGGATTGCGTTTCGCATGGGTGGTCCTACGGATTCATTTGCCTTTTTGTCTAATTTTGGAAAGCTTCTTTCCTGTTTGTGGATGATTGCGGGTCGTCTTGAGTTTTTCACATTGCTTGTGGCATTTGTCCCTGCCTTTTGGCGCTCCAGCTAGGCTAAATAAGCTAAATAAACAGATTTGTCTGGTTGAATTCTGACTCTCCAAGCCAATAACACAATAGGGCTGCAGGAATTTTTATATAAATCTTGTCACTACCTGATTCCTCAAAAAGCCCTAAATCACTAGGTGCTTTTGTCACCACAAAACCACTCTTAATCGAAGCCTTCTGCTTAACCAGTTCAAAGAGTCCAGGTACATCCCGTTTTTGCACTGCCTGCGTCTGGTATTTGACTTCAAAGGGCACGACAATCCCATCTATTTCCACAACCAAATCGACCTCTTTATCTTTCGGGCTACGCCAATAGCTAAACTTCGCCTGATTTGTACGACAGTGGGACCACAAATGCCCAATGATTGCTGTTTCAACACATTGACTAAGAGCATGTTGATTCTCAAGAATGGTTTTTCCTTTTATGAGTACAGCAGGAGCAATGGCGGGGTCACTTAGGTAGATTTTATTTTTTCCACGCAGAACTTCTTTCCCATAACCAAAGGGTGGAAGCTTATATATAAGATGGGTTGATTCAAAGAGATCAACAAAATTTTGGACTGTTTGCTTAGCAATCCCGAGCTCCTTGGAAATGGTCTGTGTATCCTGTATGCCACCATCATGCATGCACAAAAAAATAAACATTTGCTCAAGCTCAAGAATCCTGCGAACACCGAAAAGAGCCGTCATATCTCTTTTAAGAGCTTTTTCTACAATATCTTCTCGCAGAAGTCTTTGCGATTGGGTAATGCTATTGACAAGAACAGTTTGAGGAAATCCTCCTCTGATAAGATATTCATGAAAGTGACCAATGAGCGCGGTTGCCCCTTCGACCATTTTATAATGCTCACTGGAGGTGATTTGCCCTAGGGTATCGATCGAGGAAATAGTTGGGATTTGAGGTAGATTTACCTCTTTTAGTTGCAGATATTCATAAAATGAGAGTGTTGAGATCTCAATATTGTGCCAGCGACCTAATCCAGATTCTTGATTTTCATGGATTAACGGTGTAGCGGAGCCGGTAAATATAATTCGTTTTGTTTTGAAAAAGTCTACTTGGTGCTTAACCCACGTTCCAATATCCTTGATAAATTGTGCTTCATCGAGAAATAGATATTCTGGCCCATCTGCCTTTGGTTCCAATTCACGCCATGCTTCCAATACCGCATCCAGGCCTGCTAATTTACAAATTGGATGGTCAAAAGTTGCATAGAGGATGTTGCCCGGCGGCACTCCTGCTGCCAGTAATTTCTCTATTGCTTGTAAAAGCAGTGTTGTTTTACCAACCTGCCGTGGTCCGGAAAGTAGCACAGCTCTCTGCACAGGGGGTGTCTCAATCCACTGCATTAACTCAGAAAAAGCTCCTCGTTTCCATTTTGGCAGATCTGGAATCCGCTCATTTTTCCACCAGGGATTAAACTGCGCAATAATAGGAATTAGCTCTTCTCGCCTGATTTTCATGTTACTTGCCTTAAATATGTCATATAAGCAAAGTATACTTTATTTAATCATTGTCTACAAGCACATTAGTCACTATGAGGTCAATTGAGCGCGGGATCGTTCTAGTGAGACAAAATTTAACCCAAAATAAGTCGAAAGATCTCTCCCCACTCAGTCTACGGGGGAGCAGATGCCGATGATGTGGTTACTAAAAGGCCCTTGGAAAATCATGCCCATGCAACAAGCAAATCTGATCTGCTCACCACTTTTGCTACGAATGACAAGGCGCGTCTGACTCTCTTTGACAGAACTTAGCTCTAGCAGCGCCTTGTTCCACTGATCGAAGCCTGTGGTTACCAGATCTGCAAATTCTCGAATGAATTTTTCGGGGCTATAACCGAGCAGGGTTTTGACCAGATTATTCACAAATAAAAAGCGTCTCTCCTCACACGAAATCACAAAGACTATCCCGCTTGTCTCATCTTTAAATGAGTCAAAGAGGCGACGTAAATCTATCTCATAGCTGCTTTGTGAGATATCCAAAAAGCGGGGAGATTTTCCATCTCGATAGCCTAGGTGATCAACTCCTGTAAATTTTTGCGCCTCATCGAGGTAGCGCTCTAGCTGGGTGGCAATATCAAAGGGCTTTGAAACTTGCTTCTCTTCTGTGGGTAAATAGAAGTCTGTTAAGGTTTTTTCATCCTCTAGTGAAACATCCACCTCGATATTTGGATCAGATGGTGGCTCTTCTAACTGTAAGAGACTGCGTACTTCATACATTAAATCCTTTACTTTGGACTCTAGGCGACCTATGTAGTGCTGCTTTTTCTCAATCACACGTCGCTGTTCTTGAATCGTCTGTTGATAGTCGGTAATCAGCACCTCTTTGTGGCGTAGCTTTTCGCTGGATTGCGCTTGCACCCCACGCAGATCCTCTTCTAGGCGAATCGACTCTTTGCGCAAATCTTCAAAGGCAAAGTAGGCTTGCCTGATTTCATCGAGCTTGCCCTCCATCTCAAAGTTTAACTGTTTCACCTGCTCTTTGCTTTTGGAAGCAGATGTTTGCAGCAGATCAATTTGATGCTCATAGCCACACTTCATTTGGACAGCCATCGACTCCAATTGATCAATTTTTGCCCTGTATTGCGCTCTTTCTTGCTCGTGGGTTTTGCCATGCTTTTGCTCAATCTGCTTGAGATGCGCCTCAATAATGCGCTTTTGCTCGCGTTTCATTGCGCGCGCATAGGCAACTGTCAAAGCTTTTAAAATCCCAAGGGAAAATAGAAGAGAAGAGAGTACTAGCAAGGAGAGTTGGCTCTTTTGGCTTTTGTCTAAAGTGGGGAAAAGATAGGATGCTACAAGAAGCGTAGGTGCCAATGCACACAAAAAAAAGAGCACAGAAAAACTTTTGCGCTCAAACAAAAATAGAGATTTTGTGCGCGCCCAAAACTTGGCAAATTTGTTGGTTACAATTTGATCGGACATTGCTTATCGCCCCTCGTTCTCTTATCGTAACACAACAAGAGTATTAAGCCAAAAAACTTAAGTAGGCTTTAAGCGAACTCACGCAGAGATGGGGCTTTCGGGGATCCTTAGCAGACAAGGGTTCAATAGCCACAAACGATGATCCCTGGGGATGCCAAAGCTGCCACGAATTCTCGTCGCAAACAGACTCATACCGCACCGAAAAATCACCGCTTTTCTTGCGCAAAATCATCTCAGCTTGAAGAGGATCTTTTGCTGGAAAAAATCCAAAATCATAATCGCGATCTAATGCAAACTCTACCTTATTGCCATCCTGCTGAAATAAATCTGAAACTGGATGACTCCCCTCAATATCTCGAAAATGGCCTGCTACCTGCGCCTCCACAAAAGCCTTTGTATCCCCATCTAATGCATAGTAAAAGTGAAAACCCAAAACAGATGGTTGCTCTGAGACAATCGAGAGCGTCAACTCCAACCCCGTTGGAGTCATTTTTGCCTCATAGCGCATCGTAAAACTTTGCCCCTCTAACTCCTCAAGCGTATGCTCACACCAAAGAGTCTCGCCCGAAAGGGTCGCAACTAAATGGCTTTTGGATTGCTCCTCCAGCACCCAAGGAGCATAGCGGCCAATGCCGTGCGAAAAGGGCTCATCCACTCCCTCAATCGGTAAATTAGAGAGCTCTGTAAAGCGGGCTGGATTCTCTATTTTGGGGACAATTTGTTTATTGCGATGGTGAAAATGAGGACCAATAAGGGCTCCCAATCCCGCTGCGCGCTGCTCAAACAAGGGCACCGTCGACTGATCCATTGCCTCCAGCTCGCCACATGTAAAACTGAGTAAATTCATCCCCCGCTCAGGGCAAAATTTGGCAACAAGCTCTCTGCCATCCTCTCTTTGGTTTTCAATAGAACAAATTTTACTGACGCTTGGCAACATAGACCCCCAATCCACAAAAATAGATTCCCAAACCCAACAAAATAGCAGAGGAAACAAGCGACTTCAAAGGAAAATTTTTACTTAATGCAACTATTTGCGGCCGTTTCTTACTGTAAAAGCAACTTTGCGGGTGCGCTTGTGCTCGCTCTTTCTCTTTTTCTGCAATCCAAGGATTTGGATACGTTTTGGCCAGAGGCTTTTCGGCAGAGTACTCGACACCATTTGCCCAATAGGTAAAGGCTGCCATCAGTACATATTGATCACGTTTAAGCTGGCTCACTGACACATCGTGCACCTCAATGGGCGCCCGCTGGTTGAGCGTATAATAACGATAGAGCTTGGAGCCCGTGTTATAGGTGAAGTAGGCGGTAAGTGAAAAAATAACTACACAAAACAAAATCCAAAATATTTTTTTCTTCACCATTAGGTTGTCGCTTTTTAGGGTATATGTTACACTTGCTGGAGTATTTTAAATTTAACACGATTGAATAGAAATGGCAAAAGAAGAAAGTAAGCAAAAGAAGAAACTTCCAACAGCAGAGAAGCGCGAGATTCGCAATTCTAAAAAACGTTTAATCAATAAGGCATTTAAGTCTGAGGTGCGCACGACAGTTCGTAATTTTGAGAGTGCTTTAAAAGCACAGGACAAAGAGGCGACAATAAGCGCACTAAGTAGCCTTTATAGCCACATGGATTTGGGCGTGAAGCGCGGCGTATTTAAAGCAAATAAGGCGGGTCGTATTAAGGCGCGCGCAGCTGCAAAAGCGGCAGCACTTGCTTCTTAACCTATTTTAACAATTCTAAACAGGAATCGTATGAGCACACTCGTTGACAAAACACAACCCTCGGAATCTTATTTAGCGCATGTAGGGCGTGGATTAGATCAGGTAAATGATAAGTTGAGTACTGTCTACTCTGTAGTGGAGCTTGTGAGTGCGGCGGCAACGATTGCGTGGATTGCCATGCAGCTAAGTGGCGAACAAAATGATTGTTTGGAGACTGTTTTAGGCGGCTGTGCGATCACAGGTACTGGCATCAGTGTTTTGCGATTTGCCACCTGTTCTGAGCGTACATTAAGCGGCCGTTTTCTTTGGAAGGCGGGAGATAATGACTTATACCAAGAGAAGTCCAGCAACATGGCGCGTACGCAACATATAGCTGAGATGGTAGCGCGGGCTGCGTGCTTTGCCTTTGCCTTGCACCAAGTGGGCGCCATTGATTTGAGTCAGCAGGAGTCAATGTGGCTGCAGGCTTCTATCATTTCTGGTTTTTCCGTTGCGACGATTTTGGCAGTGATTGAAGCAAGCAATGACTCTCTTTCATTTAAAGCAGTAGATGAGGGTGACACCACACGTTTTAGAACTCACCTCGGAACAACTGCCGAGTTTGCAGGCTTGTTAGCACTTCCTAATGATCTTGGTATTTTTGGAGGACCACCAGCATTTAAGCTTGTGCTCGCATCGGTTGCTCTTGTGGCCAATGTCCTGAACTTGTGGAGTAGTGGCCATCAAAAAGCGACTCCAACAAGTGGTGGAGAGGTTACAGCCGAAAATGTTGATGCTACTCGTGCTGCGTTGGCCCAATACGAAAGTCTTGTTGAGGTAATTCAAGTTACGGCTGTTTTTTGAACCTTTTTCCTCCATTTTGACGATCTGTCGTTCGATCTGGAGCGAAGATAGTACATGTGGTACAGCGAGCGACAGATCGGACGAATAGGGCAAAATCTAACCAAAAGATTAGTAAAAGCTGAATTACGCAACAACCCCTTTTTAAAATCCAACAGCTAAACGCACCACAAGCCCATCGACTGCCAGAGCTCCTTCGCGTCGCGTACTATGAGTTATATCATTGTTCAAAGTCAAAAGATATTGCGTCCAAAGCTGCGCCTCATAGCCAATCGACAAATCAGAGGTAAAGCAATCGCACTCAAATAGTGCAAAATTAAGACCTACATATAGTTCAGGCACAAATACCAAACTACAGATATCCTGAAATATAGTTGGCGAAAAGGGCTTAGTTCCCGCCATCTGCTTAAAATCACCCGTAAAAGATCCTTTGACAAAAGCACAAGAGAGCTTTGCAACAAAACTTGTTGGCAGACACCTTTCCCAAAGTTTAGCATCAAAGGCAGCTCCTATATTTAAACCATAACCATCAAATTTATTTGACAACTGAAACCTATAAGCAACAGTCTCAAAAGCAGTCACATCCTTTCTTTCTTTTATCCAAGCAAGCTTCACCCCAACAAATGGCGTAACAGTTCCACAAATACGTTGCAATGCAATAGATCTACCTATATTAATATCTAATACAGAATAATCAAATGTACGCTTGCTTGTAACATTTCCAGGAAAAACAAATTCATCACTGAATGACTTTGTTGAATCTACTGATGCATAACGTGCTGCCAACTGCCAACAAGCTGTTTGTATGGCTGCGCCTACACGATAGCCTGACTGATAATCACTACCATATTCACGAACATTTTGTTGAATACCTGACTGGTTATCACTCACAGCACAGATATCCCAATAAAGCAATTCCCCATAAACCGAAAAATCATAGTCACAACAGATGCTGCCACAGGGGTCGCAGGCTATCGGTTCTATGCAGCAATCCTGTGCGGATAAAGTAGTTGCACCAAATGCCAAAGCAACTACTAGTAATTTTGTTACACTCTTCATTCTTCTCTCCTATTGTCTCCTAGACTCAAAATTATTTTCACACACGATCTCCTATTAACCTGAGTTTTGGGTTTATTCCCCCGATTCTCAGATTATTAAAAACTCACTGCCAAACGCGCTACAAGCCCATTGATACCAAGGCTTCCTACCTCTCTTCTGTCAGAATCATTGGCCCCAGCAAAAATAAACATATATGACGTCCAAAGTTGTGCTTCATAACCTATAGAGCCGGTAAATTCAAAGCAGTTGCACTGAAACAAATCAAAGTTGAGCCCTACATAAATCTCAGGCACAAATAGTATTGAGCATGCATTTTCTAGTGGTCTAAGAGTACCAGTGGGAGAGATAAAGAGAAGATTCTCTGTTTTAAACTTACCTTTTAATAATGAGCATGAGATATCGGTGACAAAATAGGTAGGCAAACAAGACTCCCATATTTTTAAGCGCAAGCTAGTGCCAAATGTTAATCCATATCCACTAAAATCATTGGTATAGATGTAGCTAAAGGAGTTTATTTGCTCAAATAAGCTTCTTCCATCAATCCAGGCAAGCTTCACACCTACATATGGTGTAAATGATCCACACAGACAACTAAAACCAATAGGTGCACCAAATATAATATCAAGTACAGAATAATCAAATTGCTGCTCTCGCTGCTCAAAGCTTATAGAGCCTGTAGCTCCACTCACGCTTTTTTTTGTCTCTAAAGAAGTATAGCGTAGTGCGATTTGCCAACAAGAAAGGTCCATACTGCCACCCACTCTGTAGCCTGGCTGATAATCACTTGCAAACTGCAAAGTTTCAAATCCGTTCCCCGCGCCTCTCTCATTTTCAAGAGTACAAAAATCCCAGTATAAAAACTCACCGTAAACAGAAAAATTACAACACTCACCACTACTATTCCACGATGTTGGGCAGCAATCCTGTGCCGATATTGGAATTGCACTGCATAACAAAGCTCCAACCAGTAATTTTGCTAAAAACTTCATCTCTTCTCTCCTATTGGCTTAAATTTTTAAGCCTGTCAACATTTCAATTGCTATTAAAAACCAACTGCTAAGCGTACAACAAGTCCATCCACAGAAAAAGAGCCAGATTCTCTTACCCCAACGGTAGATGCTAGATTGTTTACAAATGCATACTGGGTCCAAAACTGCGCTTCATAACCAATAGACAAATCTGCATTAAAACAGTTGCAATCTAACAGAGTAAAATTGAGGCCTACATAAACCTCTGGCACAAAGACGAGCGCACACATATTTCCATATCGTGGTAGCTCCTCAGGAGGTACTTCTAGTGATATTACATCCGATTCAAAGGTTCCCTTTAATAAGGCGCAGGAAAAGTCTGCAACAAATCGAGTAGTTACACAACAATCCAAAAGTTTCAATCTTAAACCACTCCCAATCTCTACACCATACCCATCAAAATTATTCTTATATTTCAATCCTTGAACAGTTGGAGTATCAGGTTTGGCCTGCTTTGTAGCTGTCTCATCAATCCAGGCAAGCTTCACACCTATATATGGTGTAATGGATGCACACAAACGACTAAATGCAATCTCTCTGCCAACCCGAATATCAGCCACTGAGTAATCCATTTTTTCCTCATTCACTAATTCCGAAGCTAGTGCAGCATCTATCACTGATCGATTTGTTTTTGTAGAATCTAAAGAGGTGTAGCGCCCCTCCAAAAACCAGCACCCCATTTGAGCCAGAGCACCCAATCGGTAGCCCGGTTGATAGTCATTGGAATAATTTAGGGTTGTCTCTGGATTTGTAAGAGAAAACATCTCTTCATCTTTAGTAATGCAAATATCCCAATACAAAAATTCGCCATATACTGAAAAATCAAACCCACAACTATTCATATAACAAGGATTACAATCCTGCGCAATAAGTCCAGGTGTGCCCCATAACAAAGCAATAATCAGTAATTTTGGTAAAAATTTCATTTCTGCTCTCCAATGATCTCAAAAAAAAAAGAGTATCAGATTTTATTTTTATTGCCAAAGATCTGAATTTTTTTCTTGGCGCGCGTGATGGCAGTGTAAATCACCTCAGAACCAAAACGCTCTGAACCGGGCGGTAATAATAATACCACCCTCTCATACTCACTGCCCTGACTCTTATGCACCGACATAAAATAGGCAGGTGTATAGGGCCCCAATTGCCACAGCTTAAAAATCCGCCCATCCCCAAAATGGACATCCTGCCCACAAAGCAACCCACAATCTCCATTGTACAGCAGCTTTTCATGATCATTAGTTGTCATCATAATGGGAATCGGTCCCGTGGCGCGCTCCATCACCTTGGCATTTAGTTGATCCGCTCCATATGCCCCGCGCCTCAAAGGGGTAAGCACCTTATAATTTGCATAAAAGTGCACCTGCTCGGCGATGGAGAGTTTGTTTGCTTTTTTTGTCTCCTCGAGGACCATCTCAACCAAACCATTTACCGAGGGCAAGGGCTCTGCATCAAAGGGCTCGCCTCCTTTTGCCTTGGCTGCAAGCTCTAAAATCTCCTTGTTTTCTGTGCGGTGCGAGCCCTTAAGCTGCACAGCATCTTGTATATGGCTCGTCATCAATTCAGAAAAAAGAGAGGCTCCCTCGACAGGAGGCAATTGATCCCGATCCCCCACACAGACCAGTTGCGCGCCATTTTTTAGTGCACCGAGCAATTGTTGAAAAAGACGTACATCCACCATCGCACTTTCATCCATTAACACAAGATCAAAATCAAGCCGCGTGACCCTCGATTTGCGCCCAATGGCCAAAAGAGAGTGCAGTGTTTGTACATCACAATCGATACCTTCTAAAAGAGAGCGCAGCCGCGCACAAGCCTTGCCAGTTGGGGCTGTGGCCACAACCTTAAGCTTTGTTGCTGCCACTTGAAGCAAAATTGCTGCCGTATAACTTTTGCCGCTTCCAGGTCCACCCGAAATAAAGGTAAGGGGCTTGCTTAAAGCATGCCAAACAGCCTCTCTCTGTTTTGGTGCTAAAGTATAAGATGCCAGTTGCTCTGGCTTGAATCCATTCTCTTTTTGTGTAGTTTGCAGCCGCTTTAGGTGGTGCATGATTTGGCTTTTTGATTCGAAGTGTCTTGCCAGGTAGAGCTCACCCTCATTGACCACACAATGTTCTTTGGGTAATCTTTTGGCTATCATCTCTTCATTTTTACTCAAAGCAAGAGATAATTTGCCCAAACGTACCCCGTGCAACAGTTTAGACAGGATCGCTTGTGCGGGTAGATCCTCTGGACAGATCGTTTGAGCAAAAATGCAATCAATGGCATGAAACTCCTCACTCATGGTAGTAAATTCCTCTTGTTTGATTTTTGCAGATCCCGCGCAAAAAGAGGTAAAAATAGCCTCCAAATTGGGGATCTGGATCATAGAGGCGCAACCACCTCACAAGTGCCTCTTTGTAGAGTTTTGCCTGCAAATGGTACTGGTGTTGCTGCATTACTTCTTCTAAATCATCTGGCTCATAAGAGGGCAAAAAGTTACTCTTCCAATCCAAGATGTAGTATTTGCCCGCATGGTGCACCACCAAATCAATCGCGCCCGTGATTGCCTCATTTTTCTCAGAATACAAAAACTCTACCTCCTTTTGCATAGAGCTTGGATCCAGATCAGCAAGGCAAAAGGTTGCGTAGCGACTCTTTAAGGGGATATGGAGCGTTTGGGCAACCAGATCCACAATTGCCTCTTGGTAGGGTGCAAGAACACTCTCCTTGATCATGGGATAGATTGTTTGCGCAAGATTGTAACTTTTAGAAAAGTCGATCTTCTCAAAGATTTTGTGCAACAAGGTGCCTACCTCCTTCCCTGCTGGAAAGGTGGGCTCTGCATCTGTAAATTCTTGGGGCTTGTAGCTTGCCATCGAAGAGAAGGATAAAATGGATTGCGGCTGAAATGTAGGCAATTTTGCAGAAGAAAAGGCAAGCTTTTTTGTGGAAACATCAGAATATGTTTGAGCCGTGATCCGCTCGTTTTCAAAGCAGGAGAGGTTGACTCCAGCCACTTTTTCTGCAAATTGCTCAATGGTTTCATCTTTAAACCGTTTGGTAAAAAAATAATCAACAGCTGAGCTCGTGTTCTTTTTTTTCTCGGCCAAAAAGGGCAAATAGAGTCTGTTTTGAGCACGCGTCAAGGCAACGTACAAAAGACGCATCTTTTCGGCGTCAACCTCTTGCTGATGCAAATCGCTCTTTTTATCGGGTAATATATAGGCATTTTTCTCAGGTGCATAGATCAGCGCCCTGGTTTTATTGGTAGGCAAAAGAGTTCCCACCGCAAACACAGTATCAAACTCAAGCCCCTTGCTCATATGAATGGTCATTACCTTTAGAGCACTCTCATTTTCACATGGAGAGCGCTGCACGCTCTGCTCTTTTTTAACCTTTTCAAGCGCATCGCACAAAAAATGTGCAGCACATTTTTTTTCGTTTAGTGCAACCACTAGGGCCTGCATATCTAAAAAGAGGGACTCTCCATCGCTATAGGCTAAAAGAGCAGCACCTCTTGTCTGCATGAGCGCGTAAAAGAGCGACAAAATGCCCTCTTTTTCTAAAAGTTCGGCCCAACGATAAAAGCTTTGTTGCCACTTATCCAACAAACTCTCTAAATCAGCGTCAGCGCTTCTGAAAATAGGAGAAAAGAGAGCCTTTTTAACCTTGGCACGCTCCCAGGGATGCAGCAGCGCATCAATGAGCTCATAAAGTAACTCGTAGGAGGCAGATTCTGTAACAGGCGCCTCATTGGGCGAGACGATTGCAATCTCACAAAGCTCCTTAAAGCGCGCCATCTGGTAGCGATCCTTTACAAGCACCGCCATCTGCGAAAACTCAATCCCTTGCTCTTTGTGTAGAAAAATCGCTTGGTTAATCACCTGTGCAAAGAGCTGCTCTTCATCTGCCACCGACCACAAGCCAAATTCTGCGCTCTTATTTTCCTTGGATGGATCATAGTGTACTGAAGGACAGGGCAAAAAAAGATCTTTGGCAGGCAGATGTAAAAAATCCTCGCATGGCGTTAAAAAGGCGTTGAGCGCCTCGACAAGCAGAGGTGCTGAGCGATAATTTCGATCCAGGCAAACACAATGTTGAAAGGTTTTTTTTGCCTCCATATAGGTGTAGAGATCCGCGTGGCGAAAGCGGTAAATTGATTGTTTGGGATCCCCCACAACATAAAGAGGCCCCTTGTAGCTCTGATCCGAAAAAAGAGAGGAAAAAATTTTCCACTGCACAGGATCGGTATCCTGAAATTCATCAATAAACACTGCCTGAAATTGGCCTTGTATCTCTTGGACAACCTTGGGATCTTCAATGAGCTTGGCCGCCTTGATAAGCAGATCATCGTAAAAAAAGAGCTCATCTTTTTCGACCACGCGCGCAAGGTGGTTGCGCGCCCCCTCTGCAACCTGTGCAAAAATATGAAGAGGATCGCTTAGCTGCCCCAAGAGAGCAAAGAGCTCCTGCTGCATTCTCTCCAGCAGACCCGGATAGTGCAAATCCAGCTCCTTGGGTTTTTTGATCTGGTTTTCGGCCACCAGGCTCAAAATAGCCAGATCAAAAAAAGAGCCCTCTTGGGTCATCACTATTTGCACAAAGCGCTCCAGCTCTTTTTGTTTAGCTGGCAAAAGAGCTTTTTGTCTATTCAGCCATCCCTTGTAATTGGTGCAATGGTTTGACAAATCCTCAAGTAGCTTCTCTGGGCTCAATCCAAAGCTCTCTTTTAACTGGCGCAAAATCTCTTTGATAGTCTGCTCTGTGGTTGCAAAGCCGCTACCACACAGAATCGGCGTACGCTTGCAAGCAAGATGGCCCAACTGCGCCACCAATGCCTCAAAGTCATTGCGGTAATCCTTTAAGAGCAGCTGCAGCTGCTCTGGGCAAATCCCATCCAACTCTGTGCGCAAATAGTCCTTAATGTGCGTTGCCAGCACACTTGCTGAACTTACCTGCTCTTCTGGTGCATGAGGCAAAAAATGTTGCAGGATGTGCAAACAAAAGCTGTGAATCGTCACAATTTTTGCATTTTCCATTAACGCAAGCGCACTCTTTAATTGGCGCGTAACCTGCGCGCGCCTGTTCCCCGTAGAACATGCATTCTCTAAAAATAGAGGCAGGGGCTCTGTGCCCTTTAATAACTCCAATGTTGCCTGAATGCGCGCCCGGATGCGCGCTACCAGCTCGCGCGTGGCAAGCTTGGTAAAGGTCACAACCAAGATCTGATCCACCCCAATCCCCTCCTGCACAATCAAGCGCAGGATCAAGGTTTCGATCGCGTAGGTCTTGCCTGTTCCTGCCGATGCCTCTATAAAGTGATTCTCCAAAAGAGCAAGATCAGGTGCAAAAATATCAAACCCAGCCATCTGTAATCCCCTTATATAGTGCTTTGGCAGCAACTGCTCCCTGGTCCACAAGTTGGCTTGCCGAGGGCAAGGCAATGGTGCGGTAGGCAAAGCGAAGTGCATCATCATACCCCCTGTCCAAAAGAGAGCTAAACTCTCGCTCTACACGTACTACATTTTCTTGGGCAATGGGCTCTATCAAGGTGGGCAAAAGTGGTAGCGGCACTTTGATAGCCTCCAAATAAAGTGCCAAATAATTGCGCAAATGGTCCTCTACTTGCCCCTGATTGGAAAAAGAGAACTCTTTTTGGCCTCTCTGTTTTGCAAAAAAAAGAGCTGCTGAAGAGCACAAGCCCTCACCTGGTCCCACTAAGTTTGCAATCAAAAATTGAGGCCAAATACGCGCACATCCTGCAAAGTTTGCCTTGTCATAGACCACCAACCCCTCTGGATAAAGAGAGTCCAAGCTTCCTACAATGGCAACCTTTTGGCCACTCTCTAACTCAAGCTCTAGTTGTGGGCAGAGAAGGTGCGTTGCATTAAACCATGTGGGGCTCTGTACGTGGGGCGTCAATTCAACCGTAACAGCGGCTGCAAGGTCCAAACCATGCTCTTCGAATGTTTTCTGGTGCTCGCGCAACTCCCTAGTTGCCACCTGCATCGCCACTTGACCCAAATGATGCATGGGGAAATGTCCATCAGCTTTACACTTGCTAATCATCTGATCGATTGATTGATCGCCCAGAGCTCGCCTCATCTGTGCTAGGCGCAAAGGGGTTAGGGTAAAGGCCTCCTCCTCCTGGACCTGGTCTGCGGAGTAAAAGTAGAGGCCTGCTCCCTTTTGAAAGTAGTGGCGGTAGGCGGAGCGGGCAAAGCCATTGAGATCTTTGATATCGATGGTTAGCTCTGCCACCTTTTCTTGAACAATTTGGGGCCATGCAAGGACTTTTTTTGTCTCTGTAATGGCTGTGGCCATCTGAAAATCGATCTCAGAAAAGGATCGAGCTCCCATCTCTTCGAAATAGAGAGGATCAAAGGAGCGCATTGGATGCACAAGAGTACAAGCTGGATCTAAGTGATCACAAAGTTCTAAGACAAGGGCGGAGGGCTCTTCAAAATAGCTCACTAAAAAATGCGTGCGGGCAGAACAAGAGGCCTCCAGAAAAAAATTGCGATCAAAATCACCCTTGGAAGGAATATACTCCTTTAGATCACCCTCTTGCAATAAATCTAATCTCTCTGTTTGCATCTTTCTTGGAAAAGTGCTCTCTGAAATACCGAGCAGGGCAATGATTTTTGCGGGCACCAAACTTGCAGAGGCAAGGTTGCAAAAGGTCATTTGATTCCATAAATTTACATGCTTGCCCACTCGAAGCATCTCGATTTGTTGTTCTAGGAGGGCGTAAAATTTTGAAAATGCAAGAGGACAACTATTTTCAGATCTCATTTTAGAAAGAACTTTTGCAACAGATCCCTCTAAAGGGGCAAAATTGCGAGAAGTAAAATCTTCGAGCTTTTCGCACCACTGCTTTATTGAGCGTGGGCTTGCCGTCCAAAAAAAGGTGAGATCTGCATAGAGAGCACGAATTTGTTCAATCCATTGGCCAAGGAGCTCGAGTTGGCTAATGGCCACCAAATCATCTGTTTGGCTAATCAATTCTACCAATCGCCTCAAGCCACTTTCCCAACTGCCCCCCTCCTCTTGGCAATCTGAGTCGTTGTGCACTAGCAGGCGATTGCGATGGTCCAGGTCGTATCCCCAACAAATATTTGTCTTTTGGATCCACTCCTCGATCGCTTGCAGATCTTCCTTACTAAAACCATGTTTTTGTTTAAATAGGGGATGCCAAAAAAGTTCTAAAAGAGCTTTGCTGCTAAAGCGCTTGGACTCGAGTGATAAAAAAAGGAGCAGCCCCTCAAGATCACTGCCTGATAAATCGGTCGAAAGATCTGTGATGGTAAAGGGGCAAAGATCCTTAAAAAGCACTTCAATATAGGGTGCGTACTGGTCGATATCGGGCGCCATCACACGAATCTCATGGGGCAAAATCTGGTGATTGGCCATCAAATCAATCAGATTATTTTTTAGAATCTCTACTTCCCTGTAGGCAGAAGTTGCCACATGCACCTCAATGGTGCCATCTGCGGGCAAGGGGGCACTCTCGTGCAAATCCAAAATATCTGCTTGTAAGGTTTGCAAGGAGCTCTGCGGATCAGTAGGCAAGTAGTTTTCAACAATGGGCATGCTACTTTCTTGCAAAAGTGCATCAAACTTGCGAGCCAAAACGCCACAATTGGCTAAAAGTGGATGCCCTTTGTCTGTAAAGCCTTCAAATGATTCAATCTGTTCTAGAGGGGTGCCCTCTTTTTTTAGTTTTTGGATTACAAAATGGTGCTCTCTATTGGAAAGAATATCCCCCCAATAGTGCTGACAAAAAGAGGGTTGGTAGATCATCAGGGGTACAAGGTTTGCTGTTTGCACAAAAAAATCTGCCACCACAGTGGCTAAGTGGTTAAAACCAAAAAGGTGCACCTGAAAATCTGGGATCTCTTTTTTTGCGCGGAGCCCTGAAAAATAGCTTTGGTGGTCAACAAAGGGGCCATCGGGGCCAAAAAGATCTTTGAAAAGGGTTTGTTGCCACCCTTGAGGCTCTTGCATCCACTCTTGGATTTTTTCACCTCCGTAGAGGCTGTAGCCTCTAAAGAGGGAGGCAAGCTTGATCGCAAGACGCATCGATTTGGTTGCATCGAGATGCTCCAACATTTCGACTTTTTGATTTAATGCAAGGGTCAGCTCCATTTGTGAGGGCAAAGAGTTTGTGGCATCAAAACAAAAATCTACCACCTTAGAGATGCCCCGATCGAGCAAGACAAGATCGATACCGCAAAAAATATTTAGAGTGGGGTCGGTTGCAAAAGAGCGCCTAATGTACTCTGCGACTGCATTAGAGGGCACAATCACAAGCCGTTTTGTAAAGGGTGTGGTGCCAGAGGCAAAAAGATGTTCCATCAAAGATTGCTGGAGCATCTCTATACGATTGCTAAAAATAATAGAAGATTGTTTAATATCAATCCCGTTATGTAACTTCATACGAGCGCTTTTTGGGGTTGCTCCAAACTGGGAGCCATATGTTAGCTAAAAAACGTTTTTTTTCCTCCTTTATCTTACTTAATTTTACGCAGTTTTTTTCTGCAATCAATGACAACCTCTACAAACTACTGCTTGTTTTTTTACTGATTAACTTAAAAGGCCCCGAACATAGTAATACCATTTTGGCATTAGCAGGAGTCATTTTTGTGATTCCATTTCTCTTGTTTGCCTCGCTTGCTGGCACTTTAGCCGATCGATATAGCAAACGGACAATGATCTATTTCACTCGGATTCTCGAAATTTTGATTATGATTTTGGGTGTGGTAGCTTTTTACTACCAAACGGCTGTGGGTGGATATGCAGTCCTCTTTTTGCTTGCCACCCACAGTGCCCTCTTTTCGCCTGCAAAGTATGGGATTTTGCCTGAGATCGTAAAAAAAGAAAAAATCTCGCACTACAATGGCATCTTAACGGCAACGACCTACCTTGCGATTATTTTGGGGACCTTTTTTGCCTCCTTTCTTACAGATGTCACCCATAAAAATTTTGTCCTCTCTGGCCTTTTTTGCATTCTGATTGCGCTTTTAGCGGGTCTCTCTAGCATTGGCATTGAAAAAACGGTTGCCCAATCTGCCGACAAGAAAATTTCAGCTCGCTTTATTTCTGAGATTTTAAAAACACTCAAGCGGGCAAAAAAAACACGTTACTTGTTGCCTGCGATTGTATTTGGAGCCTATTTTCTCTTTATGGGGGCCTACACGCAGCTCAATATTATTCCTTTTACCCTAGAGTCTTTGGGGTTAAGCCCGGAGGATGGAGGCTATCTTTTCTTAATGACAGCCATTGGAATTGGGTTGGGCTCTTTTTTAGCGGGGCAGCTCTCTGGTGATGAGGTGGAATTGGGCTTTGTCCCCTTGGCAGCCTTTGGGGTTGCTCTTTGTTATTTGGGGCTCTTTTTATTTTCGACAAACTTAATTATTGTTGCGCTCTTTTTGTTTTTGATAGGTCTCTGCGGTGGTTTTTATATTGTGCCTGTGGATGCCTTTATTCAGGTTGCCAGTAACCCGGGGGATCGGGGGCAAAATGTTGCGGCGGCCAATTTTTTAAGTTTTGTGGGTGTGATTATTGCCTCTGGCCTATTGGCTCTTTTGGGAAATGGGTTTGGTTTGCGCGCTTGCGAGGGCTTTTTGGTGGTTTCGATTTTAACCTTTATCCTGGGTGCTTCTCTAATTTTAATCTTTTTGGATCAAATTTTTCGTTTGGTTGTGGCAAAGGCTGCCCACTTTTTTTGGGATTTAAAAATAGAGGGCAAAGAGAAGATCTCTTTTGATACACCGGCACTTCTTGTGGGCCAGCGCCTCTCTTGGCTAGACACATTAATTATTGTTGCGATATTGCCGCGTCATATTCGCTACATTGTTCCTATTTCAAGAAATATCCGTGGAAGGCGCTTTGCCTATCGTCTTTTGCGCTTGATTCCCTTTGATGTTTCTTTCTTTTCGCCATTGAAGGAGCAGGCCTATTATGCGATCAACAAGGAGTTGGATGCGGGTCATATGATCTGTTTAATGTTGCCAGTGGAACATGCGAGTGAATCGATTGGGAAGTGGCGAGAAAAAGTAGAGGAGCTGCTTAGCCAATTTTCTGCGCCTGTGGTAGCGATGCACATTGAGCGCAAATCGGATGTTGCGCATGAGAACCATTTAAAAGGTGTGAAGCGTTTATTTTGCCATCCGACCTGTGTCCGCTTCTCAAGGCTAAATCATGAAGGGTAGTTTTCTTATATTGTTCATGCTGATTGTTTCAATGTTATCTTCTTGTGTTAACAGGGAAGCAAGAGCCAAAGATGGTGTCCATGGTTATGGTGGAGATGTAGATTAGGCAATTTGATGCGCCTGTGGTGGTGATTCACATTGAGCGTAGGTATAGTCGATTACCCTGAGTTTTGGGTTTATCTTATTGATAATCAGAGGATATTGGTGTTTTTTTTGCCCTCGATAGAGGGCATTTAGAATGTAGCCCAGTGCAAGCGTTAGCGTAGCTCTGGGGAGAGGCAATATTTTTTGTCACCCTCGAAGAGGGTGACAAAATCACCCGTGTGATACGAGATCTTTCCAGCAACCTCTTCGAGGTTGCCATTATCAAAACAACATTTTCCCAGAGCTGCGCTGACGCTTGCACTGGGCTACATGCTGGCGCCCTCTATCGAGGGCAGAAAAAACCGCCCAACTTGAAAAGTCTTACAGGCTTAAAAAGCCAGCGAAACTTTTTTGGGATTTTTCCCCCAATTGTTCAATCTCGAGCGAAGATAGTATAGACAGGGCGCGAGCGCCAGATCGGACGAGTGGAGCAAAATCTAGCCAAAAATCCTATGCAGCCTGTCGCTTACAAAATTATTGGGGGAAGTGGAGGGTGAAAGTGGTGCCCTGCCCCTCCTCTGAGGCAAGAGTAATTTTGCCGTGATGCTGCTCCACCACACGCTGCACAATCGAAAGACCCAGACCATACCCCCCCATCCGATTCGAAAGGCTCTTGTCCACCGCATAAAAACGCTCAAAGATACGATCCAACTTCTCCTTGGCTATCCCATGACCATGGTCCTGCACCTCAATCGCTATCTTGCCATCGTCCTCAAAACCGCGTACCTCAATTTTTGCAGGCGCATCCGAATACTTAATCGCATTGTCTAATAAATTCATGATCGCCTGCACCAATAAACTCCGATCACCATCCATCGATAAATCATCAGGCACCTCAACCGTAATCTCCGCCGTCGGGTGAAAAGAGATAATCGTTGTGCGCGCCTGCTCCGCTACCTCCTTCACCGCGCACCTCTGACGCCTAGAATCCTGAATGCCATCATCGAGCGCCGCCAAAGCCAATAAGTTTTTAACCAACGCCTCCATACGACGACAATTGACCACAATCTTACCAATAATTTGCCGAATCACCTCACGCGTTAACTCAGGATGATCGTGAAGCGTCTCAGAAAAACCACGAATAATCGTAATCGGTGTTTTTAACTCATGTGAAGCATTGGTAATAAAATCACGCGCAAGCTCCGTCGCACGATGCACATTTGTACGATCCTGAAACAACAAAACCACTTGCCCAAACTCTTTACTGTAAAAAGCAACAATATCAATCGCTTTATTATGCTCTGCTGTCGGCTTTAAAACACTCATGACAGGCTTTTTAACCAAAAAGGCCTCTTCAATTAATGCACTGCACTTGGGCTGATTGGTTTCACTAAATTTTTTGCCCAATACAGAGTCCCGCGGGCTTCCAATAAAATGAGCGCACCCCTTATTCAGAAACTGAATGCGCCGCTTTGTGTCTATAAGACATACCCCCTCAGATAATCTGTCTAAAACAGGTTCCCATTTTGTCGAAACATTCACCCGCCGAAACCAAAAAAAAGAGGCAAAAAAGGAGATCAAGATAAAAAATAAAAGAGAGACGATTGGAACCAAAATATACAAAACTTGACTCTCAGAGACCAAAAGGGCGCTCAAAGGGTAGAGCAACAGTGTAATCATGAGAAAAAAGATTGCTAAGATGATCCAAAATTGAAAAACGGCTTTTTGCATGCGTATACAAGTTTAATTTTTTTAAAAATTAACACAGAATCAATAAATTGACCATAGTTTCTCTCTGTGCTCTCTGTGGTTCATTCCTGATTCCACTGGAATCCGATAATTTCAAAAACTTTTACCGGATCAGCAAAACCCTTTAAGGAAATCGGCTCAAGCTCCTTCACCATAAATGAATCACGTACCTCAGGCTCCTTTAGGGTAAACTCAGAGATAATTAATTGCCCAGGTCCAGCGGCTTGACAAAGACGGGCCGCTAGATTTACATTTCGCCCTAATACAGTATAGTTAAGACGCTCCTCTGTACCCATGTTTCCTACAACCACAAGCCCCGTATGGATCCCAATTCCCATTTCAAAGACAGGCTCCCCCCTTTTTTTACGCTCCTGGTTAAATTGCTTGAGCGTCTCGATCATCAACATCCCCGTTGAAAGGGCACGCAGGGCATGATTTGGGTGGTAGACAGGCGCTCCATAAATGGCCATAATTTCATCGCCCACATACTTGTCTATGATGCCCCCCTCACCTTCTATGACCTGTGACATCGCGGTCATGTAGAGATTTAAGATCTCAATCGTCTTTTGTGGGGGTAAATTTTCTGTGAGCTTGGTAAAATCTCGCACATCACTAAATAACATCGTGACAACGCGATCCTCTCCTCCTAGATGCAACTGTTCCTTTAGGATTTCTGTGGCAATCTCTTTGGAAACCACCTTGTCAAGCACTCCTCGAAGCATCTCTCGATCTTTTATCCCGGAAACCATACGCTCAAAAGCGGTCACTAAAAGAGCAATTTCATAATAACACTTTTTACGATCAGGAAGCTCAATTGCCTCATACTTTCCCTCTGCAATTAAGGCTGCGCTATCGGCAAATTGCTCAATCGGCTTAATCAATTTGTTCCGAATCCACCAAATACAGATTAAAATGACACATAAAAAGACAAATCCAATGAAAAAATTTTGCCATAAAATTCGGTTAGCAAGTTCTCCTTCTAAACGTTCAAAGATAGTAAATAATTTATCTTCTATCTGCTCTACATCCTCTACTACCACCAATTCATGGATCTCCTTTGCTGATTTCAAGAGGTCATTTTCCACCAGATAAAAAGGGACCACATAGAGCATCACAATGCAAAATAAGATAAAGAAACCAATAGTAATAAAGAGCTTTGTCTTTAACCTCATAAACAGACCAACGTTGAAGAATTAAATGCCGGCGTTAGGTTTTCGAATCCATCCGCTGTCACCAAAATCATATCCTCTAAACGTACCCCCCCCAAGCCCGGAAGGTAGATCCCAGGTTCCACAGTAAAGACCATATTTTCCTGAACGGCCGTTTGATTACCGCTTCGCAAATAGGGAAATTCGTGTGTTTCGAGTCCAATACCATGTCCTGTGCTGTGAACAAAGTTTTCCCCATATCCCTTAGAAGTGATGTACTCTCTTGCTGCCTGATCAATCGCATCACAGCTAAGTGCTGGGCGACAAATTTGAATTGCTTGCTCTTTGGCTTGCCAAACAATTTCGTAAATGTTTTTAAGCTCTGCATCTGCTTTGCCATAGGCAAAAACGCGTGTAATATCGGAGGCATACCCATCGACAACAACTCCCATATCCATCAGCACCAAATCACCATACTTAAGCTTTCGCTTGCTCGAGTGATAGTGGGGCTTAGAGGAGCCCTGACCAAAGGCTATAATGGGATCAAAACTAAAGCGCTCGCCTCCATTGCCCTTCCAAAAATAGTCAAGCTCGCGCGCAAGCTCCAGCTCACTGATCCCCTCAGATAAAATCCCCACCATCTTTTCAACCCCTTTGAGGGCAAGGGCTGCGGCCTTTTTGATCAAAGCGATCTCATCTGGATCCTTAACCGCTCGAAAGGGTGCGAGCATGGAAGGCAGCGGCAAAAGCTCTCTCTTAGACTCTTTGAGCTGCTCTACCTGTTGGTAGGTAAGGTGTGCACTGTCAAAGGCACACTTGCCAGAGAGCTTCTGAAGTTGAGAATCTAAAGATTGAATATCTTCAAGTGCCAATCCAGAGGTGCGGCACTCTTCAAAATAGCGCCCATCAACAAAAAAGGTAGTTTTTCCCTCTGTAATCAAGAGCTTTCCTACGCTGACGCGTTGGCCGGTAAGGTAGTATAAATCGATGGGATCTGAAATGAGAAGTGCTTGCACCTGATGCTGCAGTAGTAAAGATTTGGCGCGATCAATTCGTTTCATTTAAAAAGTGAATTTAAGTTCTCAGGGGTTAGCTCATACACCAATGCTTTACCATGGATTTTTTCTTGATGCAAACCTTTTTCAAACAGAGCTTTTGTAAGGGCGACTGCCTGCTGTGGGCTATATCTCTTTTTGCCTGTTTGGCGACAAAGCAGTTCAACCATCTTTTTGCGATGCATTTTTGATTGGTGGGAAATATCAGAAGAGAGCTTTTTAAAAAGCTCCTTGACCTCATCTGCTTCAAAAGAGGGGTAGATGGCATCGACAATAAAGGTTTTATCACCAAAGGGGCGCACCACAAAACCTAACTCTTGCAAGAGGGGCAAGTGGTTCACAACCACTTTTGCTTCATGGAGCCCACACTCAAAGGTAATAGGAAACAGAAGGGGCTGGCTGGCTAAGGGCTCTCGGCTATTCTCTTTTTCCATCATCTCAAAGTAGGCCAGTGCATAACTTGCCCGCCGACAATCCACAATGTAGCTATTGCCAGAGGCAAAATCATACCTCTCAACAAGTAGAAAATGGGCTAGAAGCTTTAGGGGTTTATATTCAAACGCACTCTTTTTGATTTCGCACTTTCGTGCAGGAGCAAAAACCGCTTTTGGAGAGGTGAGTTTTGGAAATTGCATGCTACTTGGCACCTTTGGCACCACTTTAGCAATTGGCAGAGCAAAATTTTGGGAGATGGCATCTACTAAAAATAGAGCAATTTTTTCTTGACGGCGGAAGCGCACCTCTTTTTTTTGTGGATGGACGTTGACATCGATCTCTTCTGGATTGAGCTCAAAATTAAGTACAAAAATCGGAAAGCGACGATCTGCAATTCGTGTCGCATATCCCTCTAAAATCGCCTTAGAAAAAAACTTAGAAGCAAGAGCGCGCCCATTAACAAAAAGATGCTGGCCCCGAGAGTTTGCGCGCCCAATACCTGCATTACCGATAAAACCAGAGAGTCTTAGCTCCCCCTTTTGGTAGTCGATTGGGCAAAGCTCGTTAAAAAAAGAGCTGCCCAAAAGCAGCTCGATGCGCTCTTTTAAGGAAGCTTTTTTATCAATACAAAATTCCTGCTTTCCATCACAGATCCACTCAAACCCAACCTTTGTGTTGACAAGAGCAATCGATGTGAGGATTTTTGAAATCGCAAGTGTATCTTTGCCTACTGCCGCCAAAAAAGCCTTGCGTGCATAGGTGTTATAAAAAAGGCTGGCCACTTCAACCGTCGTTCCCCTTTTTCGGTGTGTTGTGCTTTCATGCACAATCGATCCATTTTCAATTTGCACAGAGGTAGCCAAAGAGCTTGCCCCCGAGCATGTGGTCATGGTCACCTTGGCCACAGAGCAGATAGCAGCCAGCGCCTCACCTCGAAACCCAAGCGTTTGCAACTTTAAAAGATCTTGTGCTGATTGAATTTTGGAAGTTGCATGGCGCTCAATCGCAAGCCTCAGTTGCTCTGCAGACAAACCACTGCCATTATCAGAAACAGAGAGGCGCGCCTGTCCCCCTCTTTCCGAGGAGATCACGATATGATCGGCCCCCGCATCAATGGCATTTTCAACCAGCTCTTTGACGCAAGAGGCTGGATTTTCAACCACTTCTCCCGCAGCAATTTGATTGATTGTCTGCTCATCTAAAATTTTTATGAATCTATCTTGGGTCATTCTACTCTTTATGATATATCCTGAGATTACACGTAACACAAAAAAAAGGTTATTAGTCTGATGGAACCTGTCAAACCCGATCACCCACTCTTTAAACCTAAGCCCCCATCTACTCCTGATGCGTCAACTGTGGCAAACATATTAACTACACAGAGCAAGATTTCGCAATTGCAGAAATTAATTGAGACACTAAAGGTCATGCAAGAGCAGCAGCAACTCAATACTCTTGCCTCATCTAAATTGGATAAGGCGCAAACAGAATTGATCAAAGAGCAAAAAACTCTATCTGATCAAATGAAACAACTGCCCACCACAACCCAAAAATTTAGCAAGAATATCAACGACTTTTTAGCAAAAAATCAATCGCTGGATAAATATTCGAAATATGAACTCAATCGCTACCTCGATCAGGCCAAAAATTTAAGTGAACCACCCACAGAAAGTGAACTGGCAGAACTAGCTGCCTCCATGAAAAGCTTTGATGCCTTGCAAAATTTTTTGGCAACAGAGGGGCCCCAATCTCCAAAAGTGCCCGATGTTGAAAAAACAACGCAAGATACGATCGAAAAAACAATTGATCAAGCGTTAGCGAATCCAGCATTCAGAAGTCAAGTAGCCGGCCCCCTGATTAAAGGACTTCTCAAAAATCTAAAGTTGATTGAAAAGGCAAAAGGACCCACTGATAGCGAAAAAAAAGCTCTTAAAACACTTTCAGAAAAATTAGGTAAAATGGGGGATCCTCCAACAGAGGAGGAGCTAAAGAGTCTCAAGGGCATGGCAAAAGAGATCAATGTGGTCGCCCGCTCTCTACAATCTCCTGATGATAACCAAGAGTATTGGCAAAATCTTTCCGATACCTTTGGCGTGATTCAAGCTTCAGCCAAGCAAACACCTGAGGCCCTCACAAGCAGTGCGCCACCCAAGATGGGAGCAACAAAAGCACCTAGTGGATTAGGCGCAGCAAGAGCTGGAGCTGGAGCTGTTGCACAAAGACATGCTAAAAAACAATCCTTAGCCGATGCCTTTTTATTTGCCCTCTTTGGCAAATTTATGCCGAGCCAAGAGGCATCTCTTGCTGATCTGGCAGATACTCTAGAATTTTATAATGCCGCAAGTGGCCTAGGAAATGAGCTTTTGGCTACGATCCTCAAAGCGTTTGCCAATCCCGGGCAAACCTTTGATGCCAATACTTTTTTCCATCTAAATGGTCCCGATTCAAAAGGCCATTTTACTGGAAACCCTGATACAGCTAAAGCCAATCTAGCTAAAGAACGAGAATTCTTAAAAGAGGCTCTAAAGAAAGGAGGTACCCTTGACAAAGCTCTAAAGGGCATGGATGATCTCATTCAAAAAATTAAAAGCGGCAAACCGCCCTTTGCTTCCTTAAGTCCAGCTCATAAAAACGAGTTGGTCAAAATGATGAATACATATAAAGGCGTTCTTGGAACAGTGCGTACGCAAATGACTACGTTGCAAACAACGTTAAATAAAGTGACGGTTACACCCATTCCACCCCCCCCCGCAACTGCCACCGGTTTTTCTCTCACAGGAGCAGATGGCAACCCTCTAGATTCTGATGGGGCTGTAAAGTGGTTGACTGAGTTAACCAAAAATGAAGGGCTTGTGGTGGATGGAGATACTTCCCAAACAGACCCTCTCAAGCGAGGAGGGCTAGGGGGCCTTACTACCTTAATCGGTAATGATCAAAGCCATTATAGTGGCCTCTCGCAACCAACACAGATCCAACTACAGGCCGCTTTAACGACCATGGGACAGATGTGGGGTGTGGTCTCCAACTCGATGCAGAATCTCTTTCAGGCCTACATGCGCATTTCTCAAAACTTAAATGCCCGATAATCTGCCGGCACAACGCCTTGGGCACTAGCGGAGACTAAAGAAGCCAGCCGCTCTTGCATCAGGGTAAGGGCGCGATGCCCTATTAAACAGCGTTTGTGCAACCGGTTGGCAAGGGCCTCAAATGGGAAATTGTTAATTAAATAGAGAATCTCTTCACTTAAGGGCTCTTTTGCTTGCGGAAAAACCTCCCAAAACCAATATTCAAATTTGCAAGGTAGGTCAGGAAAAATCAAGCCATGATCAATTGCTGCAATTTTTTGATCACAAATCAATAAATTTCCAGGATTTCGATCTAAATTACCTACAAGCACATCAAACAAGACCAACCTTTGAAATTCATCTAAGGGAATCTGTTCTACATGTGCATGATTTGCCCCAACAAAGCCCCCCACAAATTCTTGCAAAGAGCCGAGCTTTGTTTTGACTCCTCTTTTACCCGCTCCTAACTGTTCGTGTGCAGAGAAAAATGTAGAGTGAGAAAAAGAGGCAAAGTAGGTTTTGGGAACAATCGATAAGCCCAAAAACTCATCCACACAATAGGCGGCAACCTCATGCAGAGGCCCCTGGCCCACGCGTACCCCACTTCGAACAGGGCGCTGACCCAACAGACCACAAAACTTTTGCCCAGCCGGACAATTGGGACCCTTTAACTCCTCATCAAAGGGTTTAAAAAGAGCCAATATTTCTCGATCTGCTCCACGCATCCAGTAACTGCCCGAAAAACCACGCATATTTAAGATCGGTACAACACCCTTTGCTAATCCTTCATGGCATGCATCTATGATGGCAGACTTTTTCTGTCTGTGCACTGCTTGATGCATCTTTGTGATTACTCGCAGCTGCAGATAGGAATTTCTAAGAAAATAGTTAAGACTCTCCTCGATCTCTTGCCGCATCCGAACACGTGCGCCCAATCGATTGAGAAGGGTAGCTGTCAATGCAGCTTTTCGATCAATTACCTCTTTGAGTCGATGTGGAGAAAGTGGATTATTATACTCTAATAACAAAGTGGAAAAGGTGTAAAACAAACTCCATTGTACACGGCTCGATAAGGCGCCAAAAAGAGAAATATCTTTGATCCAAAAGAGAAATTTCTGCCATTTTGTTTTTAAAATAAAGAGGCGCCCCACCCTATTACAAGCAATCTTATCTGTTATTTGTAAACTTGCGATTACCTTTACACTTTCTTTAACAAATCGAACGTCAAACTCTTGCGCACTGTATCGATGCAACAAAAAATAGAACCAATTTTTAACAAAACTAGACATAACTTAATTATAGTAACAAGAACTTAAAACTTCTAATTGAAATTTAATAAAATTGATGTTATAATTAGTTCATCAATTTAATAACCATAGGTGTTCTATGAGTAAAAATCCTGAATTAACTCCCAAAGAAATAGAAGCTCTTAGCGAACAAACGCTAGCGCGCATGATCAATGAAAATAAGACGCTGCAAGAAGTGTTAAATGTTGATCAAGATATTCTGGAAGAGATGTATAGTCTGGCCTACAGCCACTACATGCAAGGAAAGTATCAAGATGCCTATAACCTCTTTTACTTTATCCACTTAACGGCACCGACAAACTACAAGTTCACCTTTGGATTTGCTTCATGCTGCCACCAACTACAGATGTATAATGATGCCGTTGTGCTCTTTGCAGCCGCCCTAGAGATCAGCCAAGAGGATCCAACTCCACTTTTTTATATGGCTGATTCCTTTGAAAAGCTAGGTATGACAGAGGAGAGCAAAGGGTGTTTTGAGGCCCTTATAAAGCTCTGTGGAGAGCGGGAAGAATTTAAAGCTCTAAAAGAGCAATCAGAGGCCTTAAGTGGCACTCTATAAATAGGTTGAGTTATAATAATTTTTATTATATAATAATTTGAAAAAACAAGGATCTCTATGCCAAAAACAATTTCTTCTCTAGATTTTACAAGTCTAAAAGACTCTTTAAAAGCGTGTCAAAGCCCTGCCCTTAAAAAGAGCACAAAAGGCACACCAGAAGACAAGGTGACAAAAGCTGCAAATAATGAAGCTTTTGAAAAAAAGCTCTCTTGCGCAAAGCCAGGAGCCTCTAGAGCCAATCTGCCTCTTCCAAAGCAGACGCCCTCCGATCCTAAACATGTAAAAGCTGCTGATGACATCACCCAGAAACTGGTAGCGTTAACGACGATCCTCTCGAAAATCAGTGAAGATCAAACAAATAGCGTCTCCTCTTTACAAGATATTAACCAAGCGATGGCATTGGCAAATCTAGATCAGAATAGAAAGACAATTAACGATGGGCTAAAAACCTTAAAGAAGCAGGAACATGATTTAGACAAAGCAAAAAAACTTCAAAGCTGGCTGGGGCCCCTTTCAAAAGTGATTATGGTGATCACAACGATCTGTGCGGTAGTCTCGATTGGTGGGGCCATAGGAGGCATGGTAATGGGTGGAATCGCTGCTGCTACCGAAGCGGGCGGGGCGGCAGGTGCTGCTGCTGCAGAGGCAGGGGTTGAAATGGTGAATGTAGGAGCTGATGCAATTGCAGATGGTGCGCTTGAAGGTGCAGAAGAGGGAGGCCTAGCTGCCGCGCAGGAAGGTGGGGGAGGAGCCAACTGGTTCTCTGCTGCTAAATCTTGGGGATCAGAATTTCTTGAAAATAATAAAGTAGCCTTTAAGTACTTCGGACTCTTTGCAGGAGGCCCAATGGCTGCGACATCAGCTTTAGCCCAAGGTTTTTCGGCCCAAGGCCAGGCCGATGCAAGCGATAATCTTGCAGGTATGATTAAACATACTGGAAAAGATATGGCTAGCTTTAAGAGCTCCAATGCACTTTATCAAGCAATGGTAAAGGCATTAAAATACCAATTTTCTGCATCGCAAGAATTGGTAGGCAATGTAACAGGTGTTGTTGAAACAGGCGCGCAGATCAGCCGAACTAAAATGCAGATCTCGCTTACTCTTTCTAACGCAGCTTAAATAATTGTAATTTATAACTATTTGTGTTATAATAATTTAGCCAATAAATAAAATGGGTTTACTTATGGAACATTCTGTTCATAATCATCACCGACCTTCAACTAGCTCTGCCAACCTTCTCTATTCAGAGAAGGAGATTTCCAAAGAGCATAAACATGCCGTCAAAAAAGTGCAGTCGGATGTTAAAAAGGGAGTGTGTACAAAAGACAAATTGCAGGTTGTCCATAAAAAAACTACCCTTGAAAAACAAGAAAAAGTAAAGACCGCGCGTCGTACTCTAAAAAACCCTCCTCTTGCAGCCCCTCCTACAATTAAGTTTGGCAAGGGCCTAAACGATACAGAGGGACAAAAGACGATGCAGCTGCTCCTCTCGATGCTCTCGAGCCAAGTAGATGTAGGCATTGGAGGCATGAAGCAGTTTTTTAAGGATGGCTTTGATAGCATCAATAACTCGGCTCAACTCTCTTCGGTCATTAAAGATGCAACCATTAAGCAATACAATGCAAAAGCTGACCAAATGAGCGACCAGGCAACGATGAAAAGAAATGAATCGATCATCTCTTTTACCTTTGCAGGTGCCATTTTTGCCTTTACAGCGTGTGATGTTGTAGCGGAAATGGGAATCTTAGATGAGGCCCCAAAACCAGATGAAATTGGTTTTTCGCAAGAGGGCGATCCTGTCCAAGGGGGAGCGGGGGCTGCAGATAACGAGGCTGCAGCTAATGAGATTCCTCTGCCATCGAATGCTATGGAGCGGTTTAAAGAGGCCTACGAAAATAGTACATTAAAAAAGCTCTCCTCCTATATCCAAAAGGGAATGGCAAAGTGTCTTGGAAAGGCCAATTTGATGACCATGTTACAAGAAATGTCAAAGAGTTTTAATAACACCCACGGATATAAGCAAATTGCAAAGGCGCAAACAAGAGAGGGTAAGGCACAAGTCGATGTTAAGTTTGCAGAGCAATCTGCGCAAGTTTTAGGGCAACGAGAGCAAAGAGCAGATACGCTGCGTAAAAACTCTCTCTCTTCCCTAAAGGCTATGCAGAGCGATATCACAAGATTGGTCCAGATGCCGGCGCAGACCGCCCAGCAGCTCTTCCGCGGCTAGTGAGGTGGCTGGATATAGTCGAGTACTCCTTCGTGCCCGTGTCCGATTTTTTCTCTTTTTGATTAATTAATCAAGTCTAAACATACTTAATATAAAACAATTATAACTTGAAAAGTTAGTAATTATGTGTTATAATAATTGTATCATTTAATAATAAATCAACACGAGGTGACTTAATGTCAGAACTCCGTCAAATAGATAGAAAACATATCCCTGCTTCAAATGTAGTACGAGCAGAACATACCCACAAAGTACAGGTAAAAAAAGGGAAAAAGGCACATGCAAAGCATGATGTTCTGCAGACCAAAAAGCATTCAACAGAAAACAAAAAAGAGGTAGCTCAAACACGCAGACGCGCCCTACAAACCCCAAGACCCAAGGCTCCAACAGCGCGCACTTGGTTTCCAAAGATTGTAGATTGGGCAGCTGAAAAGGGTCCAAGATTTGTGGCAACCACAAAGCAGGTCTTGGTTGAAATGGCAAAAGCTAACTCTAACAACTACAGAGCCCAATTTACCCTCGCCTCGCAAGATATGCAAAAGCAAGCTGAGTTAATGCCTATTACAGCAGATGCTATTAAGAACGAGTTTAACGCCAAAGTTGCCCAAACAAACCACCAAGCAGACATGAATCAAGCAGAAGGTTTTACCTATGTAGCCTCAACAGTTGGTATGGGCGCAATGGGTCTAAAAGAATTTGCTGGAGAAGGGGGTGGCCTCGATGCAGAAAAAGACTTGGTAGACTCCTATGCTGGAGAAGAAGAGGCTGATGTTGCAGATAGTTATGCGGAGGCATCGCCTCCAAAGGTACTACAAGATTACCAGAGCGAGCTAGAGGAAGCAGGGATTCCTCAGGAGAATATTCCGGATGATCCGGAAAAGCAGCTTAAGCTTAGAAATGCGCTTGCATATCAAAACAAGAGCAAGCCTGGGAAAGTTTTGACCAAGTTCACGCAAGGAATCAACGCCTGCGCAGAAAAGGCCACTGCATTTAATATGATGGCACAAATTGGTAAGTCGTTTACGGAGCAAAAATATCTCAGTAAGATTGCCAATGCGCAAGAAAATGAGCGAGATGCTACGGTGATCCAGCGTATGGCGGACCAAAGTGGTCAGATTCGATCCCAGGCGCACCACCAGGCTGACACGCAGGCGCAAAATGCAGGACAGGCTGTAGATAGTGCCGTTCAGCAAGCTAAGTCGACGCTTGAGGCTATCTTCAGTGCCGACCGCGCCCTAACCGCATAATTAAACGATTTGCTCTCCAAAAAAACAAAGCCCTTAACCTTTTATAGGTTGGGGGCTTTTTACTTTAGCAATGTAGCCCAACCGCAGCTCCTCGGCATAAACAAGCCACAAACCAAAAGCAATGATGCCCATCGATAAGAAGAAAATCAGAGAGACAGATTCTCCCAATACAATATAGCCAAAAAAGGCAGCAAAAAGAGGCGTCAATAACCCCGCAAAAGATAAAAATGTTGCTGTGAAACGCTTCAACAAGAAACCATAGAGGTTGTAGCAGAGCAGATTGGATATCACAATCATCAAGAAGACACCTTCAAAAAAGCCTATTGGATTTGAGACCGGAAAAAAGCCTCCTTCTAGTGTCCACGAGTGAATGAGGGCAAAGGCGCCTCCAATGCACATAGATGTTCCATTGGCCATCAAGGGCGAGACCCCCTCTTTTCCAAGTTTCCGTAGTAGGACCCAACCATAGACCGAGGTCACAACGGCAATCATCAGCGCAATCTCTGGCCAAGAGAAAAAAGCTGCCCCTCCGAACGCTTGCTCACCTCCCGACTGCTGCAACATAACCGGTATAAAACCCAAAAATCCCATTACAAGACCTATCACCTTTTTCACGGTCATTTTTTCCTTAAATTGTAGGTAAGAAAAAAGGGCTGATAAAAAGGGCGAGAGGCTATAGATAAAACACGCTTTAGCAGCTGTTAAATATTGCAAGCCCCAAAACTCAAAGGCATTGGTTAAATAGACGGCCGTTATTGATAAAAGCAAAATGGGTAAAATATGGGCGCGTGTAAGTTTAAGAGATTGTCTTCGGAAACAGACAAGAAAGAGTAGAATAAGAACCCCTGCAAAGAGCATGCGGATACCCGTAAGATAAAGAGGTGGTGCATAGGCGAGGGTGACCTTACCGAGGGTAAAGGTCGTAGACCAGATAAAAAAGGTAAGAAAAACCAAGGCTATATTCATTTTTTCGACATCTCACTGTTGAACAAAAAAGGTCCATTGTATTTTTTTTTACAGAACCTCACAACCCTTTTTATCTATTTTTCAGCAAAGAAAAAAATTCATTTTGTCTTCCGTACACATCATCAACGCGGACTATATCATCCTCTCCGAGATACTCACCCACCTGCACTTCGATAATTTGCAAGGGCACTTTCCCGGGATTTTTTACACGGTGCAGGGCAGATTTTGGAACAAAAACGCTCTCACCCTCATGAATGATTTTTTTATCTTCACCGATTGTGACCTCAGCTGTTCCCGATACAATCACCCAATGCTCACTTCTATGGTAGTGCATTTGCAAGCTGAGCGTTTGATGTGGGTGCACGTGAATGCGCTTTATTTTAAATCGAGAGCCCTCTTCAAGCACAGTATAGTGGCCCCAGGGGCGATGCATCAGGCGATGCTCAAAACTTTCGTTACGCTCCCTATTTTTTAATCTATTGACCAACTCTTTGACCCTTTGCGACTGCCCCTTTTCAAGAATCAAGATCGCATCATCCGTTTCTACTACATACAAATCGCGCACTCCCACAGCACAAACCAAGCGGCTTTGGGCATAGATCATCGAATCTTGTGTGTCGAGCGTATAGACATCTCCACTCACAAGATTGTTATTTTCATCTTTTGGCCCCAAGTCATACACATCTTCCCATGACCCCACATCTGACCAGGTTAGCTCCATGGCAACCATTTTGACGTGGCTAGATTTCTCCATAATGGCGTAGTCCAAGGAGATATTGGGCATCTTGTTAAAAGCCTCTAATCCTTGGTCCATGAGCTCATAAATCTCAGGTGCATGTGCCTCAAATTCTTGTAAAAAGAGCTCAATCGTAGACAAAAAGAGGCCCGCATTCCAAAAACAATCGCCCTCTAGGATCAATTGCTGGGCGACCCTTTGATCGGGCTTTTCAATAAATTGGACCACCTCATTGCCTGATGCCTTAATGTAACCATATCCCGTCTCAGGTCTGGAGGGACGAATGCCAAAGGTAACAAGCGCCTCGGCTGCCAAAGCGATCCCCTCTTGTACCGATGCGCAAAAACGGTTAACCGGTGTAATCAAATGGTCCGCTGGCGAGATAAAGAGCATCGTCTGCGGATCGCACCCTTTGTCGATCAGATGTTGCAAGGCAAAGGCGAGTGCTGGCGCTGTGTTTTTTTGTGCAGGCTCCAAGATCACATTATCTACAAGCACTGGATCAATCTCTTCGAGCTGATCGCGGACCACATGCTCAAATTCTTGGTTGGTTAAAACCAAAATATTTTCAGCTTCTGTCAACTCCTGCATGCGCAATACACTTCTTTGTAAAAAAGAGTACTCATCATTTAATTTTAAAAATTGTTTAGGAAAAGAGCCGCGAGAAAGAGGCCACAAGCGCGTCCCAGCGCCCCCTGCCAGCAAAAGTACTTTTATAGCCATCTAGATATCCAATTTAGGTAATTCTCTTTGAACAATTCAAAACGATACCCATATGCCACCTCTTTGCCAACCTCAATTTGCTTTTTTCTTAAGGCTTCATCATTGAGTAAAGATTGCATCGCCTCTTTTAACTCAGAGACTTTATAAGGATCTATGTAGTAAGCCCCCTGCTTGCAAATTTCTGGAATCGAGGCTGCCGTCGATGCCACCACAGGAACACCTGCCGCCATCGCCTCAATGGGAGGCAAACCAAACCCCTCATACAAAGAGGGAAAAATAAACAGGCGCGCCTTTTTGTAAAGAGTGGCCAGTTCGTCATCAGAAATGTACCCCGTAAAGTGCACCCGTTTTTTAAGGGCAGGTTTTCTCTCTAAAAAGTCAAAAAGCTCTTTTTCTTGAGTCCCCAAACGATCCGCTTGCCCCACCAAGAGCAAATGCTCCTGGCACTCGAGCTGCTCGTACGCCTGCAAAAGACGAAGTAAGTTTTTGTGCGGCTTAATATTGCCAACCGACAGGATAAATTTAGAGGGTAGATGCGTAGGTAAAGCAGATTGACTTGTCTTATTTAAGCGGTAGGCGTTGTAGATGACCTCGAGCTTTTTGGGGCGCAAAAGGCAGCGTGTTAAAATTTCTGTTTTTGCAAAGTGGGCCTCTGTAATCAGGGTATCGCTTTTAAAAATCGCGCCATTATAAAAGAGTTTAGCGTAGATTTTTTGCGTAAAAGAGAGAGTTGAAAAATAGGTTAGGTGGTAGGTGTCATGAATTGTGGTGGCTCTTTTTTTGGCTCTGATGGGCAGAAGTGGAATATTAAAATGGGGGGCAAAAAAAAGATCGCAGGAGGGGATTTTTAAGGGCAATTCAAATTGTTCGCGCACAGAATAGATAGGGCTATGGATGATGCGCTTGTTTGCAAGCGGGTAGTCCTTAAAAAAATGGGCATCTTTTTTCCAATGCAAAAGAGTGAGTTTGATCTTTTTTTCGCTTGCAAAAACATCGATCAAATTTTTGATGTAGGTGCCAATGCCACCACTTCTGATCATCCGTGCATCAAGACAAAGTCGCATTTTCTCTAACTTCAGATTGCGCTAACTTAAGATCTGCTAACGCCATCTCGCAAATCATCTCTTCAAAGGTAAACCTTGGCGAAAAGTTTAATGTGGAAAAGGCCTTAGATGGATCGCCCAAAAGGGTGTCGACCTCAGCTGGACGAAAATATTTGGGGCAGATGCGCACAATCGTCTGCCCAACAGCTAATTGATGGTCAAAAATTGGATCTACGCTGCAAACAATTGCCTGCTCTTGCAAGCCACTGCCCTGCCATTCTAGCTTAATGCCTATAGCACTTGCAGCAACATTTACGCAGGTGCGCACAGAGTGCTGCTTGCCCGTTGCAATCACATAATCATCTGGATTTTCTTGCTGTAAAATACGCCATTGCATTTCCACAAAATCCTCGGCGTGTCCCCAGTCGCGCATGGCGTCAAGATTACCCAAAAAAATCTCTTTTTCTAACCCTTTGGCAATACGGCCCAAAGAGCGCGTGATTTTACGCGTGACAAATTCTTCTCCACGCAAGGGCGACTCGTGATTAAACAAGATGCCATTGCAGGCAAAGAGTCCATACGATTCGCGATAATTAATGGTCATCCAATAGGCATAGAGTTTGGAGGCAGCATAGGGCGAGCGTGGATAAAAAGGGGTACTCTCCTTTTGTGGAGTCTCCTGGACCTTGCCAAAGAGCTCCGATGTGGAGGCCTGGTAAAAGCGCACGCTCTTTTCGAGGCCCAGAAGGCGAATCGACTCTAAGATCCGAATGGTGCCCAAGGCATTAACATTGGCTGTAAATTCGGGGGTTTCAAAGGAGACCCCCACGTGACTTTGCGCGCCCAAATTATAAATTTCATCGGGAGTAATCTTTTCAATCACCTGAAAAAGGCTATGGGCATCGGTTAAATCCCCATAATGTAATGTGATCTGGTTGTGGTCGATTAAAGAATCGAGGCGAGCTGTATTGGGCGATGAACTACGGCGAATGATCCCATGTACCTCGTAACCTTTACTAACAAGCAGGCGTGCCAAGTAGGCGCCATCTTGGCCTGTAATTCCAGTAATTAACGCACATTTATTTTTCTTCATTGGGGGTAGCTTCTGTTTTTTACGCTTTTCTTTTCAAGACCTTTTTGTTAAAATATTGCGGTTATGAGCACTATTTCAATTACCCTCCAAGAAAAAAAAATCGAACTTCCCAAAGGCAGCACAGGCATTGATTTGGCCAGGGCTGCGGGACATACAGCGCCGGAGCAGGCGCTAGCGCTTGTCAAAGAGGAGCAATTGCTTGATCTTTGCACGCCTCTGGCTGATGGGGATGTGGTTGAGCTATTAAATTTTAACGAGGCTAAAGGCAAGGAGCTTTTTTGGCATAGTTCGGCGCATATTTTGGCGCAGGCGGTCTTGCGTCTTTGGCCTAATGCCAAACCGACCATTGGCCCTCCAATCGAGAATGGGTTTTATTACGACTTTGCAGATTTGCACATCAGCGAAGATGATTTTTCTAAGATCGAAAAAGAGGCCACTGCGATCATCAAGGAAAATTTTGCAACAAAGCGGCAAGAATTTTCGAGCAAAAAGGAGGCGCTGGCGGCCTTTGCTGGCAATCCTTACAAGCAAGAGCTCATCGAATCTTTTGACGAGCAGGGGTTAAGTGGCTACCATCAGGGTGAATTTTTTGACTTGTGTCGCGGGCCTCACATCCCAAATTTGGGCAAGGTCAAAGCCTTTAAGGTGATGAAGACCTCGGGGGCCTACTGGCGCGCCGACCAAACGCGTGAAATGTTGACGCGCATCTATGCAATCAGCTTTCCTGATCGTAAAATGTTGCGTGACTATCTAAAGCTTCTTGAGGAGGCCAAAAAGCGCGACCATAAGATTATTGGGCCTAAGTTGGATCTCTTTTCGCACCAGGAGATGGCGCAGGGCATGGCTTTTATGCATCCGATGGGAATGCGCGTGTGGGATGCTTTGATTGCGTATTGGCAAGAGTGTCATCGCAAGGCAGATTATTTAGAGATCAAGACGCCTGTCATGATGTCGCGCGATTTATGGGAGCTTTCGGGCCATTGGGATAATTACCGTCAAAACATGTATACCTCGACGATTGATGAGACTACGTATGCGATCAAACCGATGAATTGTCCGGGTTGCATGCTCTACTATAAAACGCGCGTGCATAGTTACCGCGAGTTTCCTTTGCGCATTGCCGAAATTGGCCATGTGCATCGGCATGAGGCCTCGGGGGCTCTTTCGGGGCTCATGCGCGTGCGAAGTTTTCACCAGGATGATGCGCACGTCTTTTTGGAGTCCCCTCAGATTGAAGATGAAATTCTGCGTATTTTGGAGCTTGTCGACACAATTTACACAACCTTTGGCCTGAGCTATCACCTGGAGCTCTCCACCCGTCCTGAAAAGGAGACGATTGGAAGCGATGAGCAGTGGGAGCACGCTACTGCTTCGCTGCAGCGTGCACTGGATCGCAGTGGCAAGGAGTATGTGATCAACGAGGGTGATGGTGCCTTTTATGGCCCCAAAATTGATTTACACATCAAGGATGCGCTTGGGCGTACGTGGCAATGTGGCACGATCCAGCTGGACATGGCGCTTCCTGAGCGCTTTGAGCTAGAGTATGTCAATGATCGGGGGGAGCGTGTGCGTCCGGTGATGTTGCATCGTGCTCTTTATGGCTCGATCGAGCGCTTTTTGGGGATTTTGATTGAGCACTTTGCGGGGCGTTTTCCACTTTGGTTGAGTCCGCGGCAGGTGCGTGTAATTCCGGTTGCTGATCGCCATGTGGAGTATGCCGAGCAAGTATGTAAAGCCTTTCGTGCGGCTGATTTTTATGTGGATGTGGACGCATCGCACGAATCGGTGAGCAAGAAAATTCGTTTGGCGCAAATTGAGCAGGTTAATTACATGCTAACCATTGGGGATGTTGAGGTAGAAAACAAAACGATAGCCTTGCGTTCGCGTGAAAATCATCGCAGCGCAGATCATAAAGTAGACGACCTTGTTGCAAAATTAAGCGAAGAAAAAGAGAGTCGCGCACTCACCCCTTGCTTCAGCGCATAAATCAATTCTTGTAATAAATTTTGCAAACGGGCAAAAAAGAGGGCTTAACAAGGTGAGTGACCCATGGCAAAATTAGCAGAACTTTTGAATCAACGATTCCGGAAAAAAGAGAAGCCCAAAGAGGCGCCTCAGCAAGATTTAACCCTTTTTTCTGGTGCATTTCATGTAGACAAAATGCCGGAGCAGGAGGAGGCTAATTTAGCTGAGCTTTTGCAAGCGCACATTGCGGATGAAAGTGTTGATTACGATGAGGATTTGCGTCATCTGTTGGCGATCACCTCCGAAGTAAAGGCGATCAACAACCAGGCTGCCATTTTACATGGTGAGCGCATTAAGCGAGCGCAGGAGATCCTCAAAAAGTACAAAGAGGGTGCGTTTACAACTTGGTTAAAGAGTACCTATGGCAACCGCCAAACGCCTTACAACTTTTTACAATACTATCTTTTTTATCATGCGACCCCTAAGGAGTTGCGTGTGCAGATGGAATCGATGCCTAGGCAAGCGATTTACACCCTTGCTTCTCGTCAGGGGGAGTTAGAAAAGAAGTTGGAGATTGTCGAGGGTTATCAGGGTGAGACTAAGCTGGAGCTTTTGAGTGTCATTCGTGCCTCCTTTCCGTTGGATGAAAAGGATCGTCGTCGTGAAAATTTAGCGGAGAGTGCCCTAAAGGAGTTGAGTAAGGTAACGGCTATTTTTGAGAAGAATCGAGTGCGTTTGAGTCCCAAGCAAAAAAGTGAGCTCTTAAACCAGCTTAAACTGCTGCAATCTCTGGTAAACAGCTCTGACCTTGTCTAGGCCTTTCACCTTTCCTCTACAGCTTGCGTAAGAATCTTTATTTTGTTAGCCTTTAACCAAAACTAACAAGTGAGAGAAGCTATGGCAGAAAATACAAAAGAAAAAGTTGTCTTGGATGATCGCATGATCATGCTCTTTGAGGGCAATATGAAGCGCATCTTTGCGATGAAAATCACACGTTCGACCTTTCGAGAGCTACAAAATGTGATTTTAAATTGCGTCAATCAAAACAAAGAGAGCGCAAACTTTTTGTTTGAAACCCTTTTAACAGGGCAAGTCAAGCCGATCATCACCAATGAGCAGCATCGTAAGGTTTTGGAGGAGACGATTCGTTTTTTCACCATTCCGGCGCGTTTAGCCAAAGAGGTTTTTGAACGTGGCGAATTTATCAACATCATCACCTCTGATCTTGTATCGCAGCAGGAGCAATTTGCCTTTTTAAATCGTCTGCGCCGCATTGATGGAGAAGAGTTTGAGTTTATGTCGGACACACAAAATACGCTGCATTTGTTAAACCACTTTGTGGGTCGGATGTTTGAGCTCTCTGCCTCTCCAAAGGCTGCCGATGAGCTAGAAAAACATAAAAAAGAGATTGGGCTGATAGCGGATCGTTTGAAGCAACTTTCTCGTTAATCTTCGAGAGGGGGGGGTGCATGTTAGGTAGTTGGGAAATTGTTGTTATTTTGCTTGTGGTTTTGATTTTATTTGGCGGCAAAAAGCTTCCTGATTTTGCGCGTAATTTGGGCAAGGGAGTGCGTGAGTTTAAGAAGGCTTCGCGCCAAATTGTAGAGGATGTCGAGATCATTGACACCGACGACAAGAAGGATTGATACGTATAGTCGATGGTACCATGTTTAATATATTGGTATACCCTCGTGAAAAGAGACCCCAAGATTAACGGATGGTGATGCCCTCGATAGAGGGGCGGCTTACTTAAGGCCAAAGGCCTGGGTATTGCAACATCTTGGCATGCCCTCGATAGAGGGCAGCCCAAATCAAGTTGTATAGCTCAGGCCCTCGATAGAAGGGTGGCTTACTTCAGGCTGAAGGCCAGGATAGTGCAACATCCTGGCAGGCCCCCTATAGAGGGCAGCCCAAATCAAGTTGTATAGCTCAGGTCCTCGATAGAAGGGTGGCTTACTTCAGACTGAAGACCAGGATAGCGCAATATCCTGGCATGCCCTCGATAGAGGGCATTTAGAATATAGCCCAGTGCAAGCGACAGCGCAGCTCTGGGTAAAATGTTTTTTTTCCTAATTGCAACCTCGAAGAGGTTGCTGGCAAATTGAATCTACTATAGGTAAAACTGATGACAGAAGAGCTTCTCTCCTTTTGGGAACACGTTGCCAAACTACGCCGCGTACTACTACTCAGCTTTTGCGCCTTTCTCATCACCACCATCTGTGCCTTCTGCTTTCGCGAATTCCTCTTTTCTTGGCTCCTCGCTCCCTTGCACCAAGAAATTGGCTTTGTCCTGCTCTCCCCTTTTGAAGGCTTTTTGGCCACCATGAAGGTCTCCTTTATAGCCGGCATTGCCCTAAGCTCCCCCCTTTGGGCCACCCTGCTTTTCGGCTTCGTACGCCCTGCCCTTAAAACAACAACACGCCGCTTTACCCTCCTCCTGCTTGCCCTCTCCTATCTGCTGCTAGCCCTTGCAACTCTCCTCTGCTACCGCATCACGCTGCCCATGTCGGTCGGTTTTTTCCTCCACTTTAACCAGGCCCTTGCCTCCAATCTGTGGTCACTCTCTGCTACCTTGGGCTTTATTTTGGGGCTTTATCTAGCCCATATGGTCGCTTTTGAGCTCATTCTCCTCCTCTTTTTGCTGATTCACTGGAGGCTCATTGGGCCCCAAATACTCAAAAAAGCACGTCCTTTTGTGATTATCTCCATTTTCATCCTCTCGGCCCTCCTGACGCCCCCTGATCTCTTCTCTCAGCTGGCCCTCTCTGTTCCCCTGCTGCTCTTCTATGAGCTTGGGGCCCTCTATGCCCGATTTATAAGATAAATTATTTTAATTGAATCTTTATAAAAAATCTGTTACAATATTACTATTATATAAAGAGGTTTATTATGAGAGCACATCCAGAGGCATCCCCACCAGTCCCAGGTTTATGGCAAGAATTTCAGGAGGGGGCACAAAATGTATGGGACAATCATAAGGCTGTCACTGTAATCGCACTCTCAGCGATTGCAATGATTGTGGTGATGTTTATTGCGGGTGCGCAGAACTCTGATACGGGTTCACTGCATCAATTGGTTTTTTCTGAAAAGGGCGTTAAGTTGTGGCATGTGATTGAGTTTGGCTTTGGGATAGCGTTTGTTGGGGGGGTATTTTACAAGCTCTTTGACTGGATGTTAAGCGGTGAAGCTCAGCCGGCAAGCGCTGCGCAAAGGTTGCGTGCAAATCAGGCGGCTCAAGGAGCGGGGAGTCCGCAAAGAGCTCCTGCAAGTCCTCAAAGCCAAGATGACGCTAACATGGCGGCGGCTATAGCTGCTTCTTTAGGCGGTGTTGATCAGCACGGAGTTCAATCAGCTCAAGCCGCAGCTGCTGTCGAACAAGAGCCTCTACTCATGAAGGTCAAAGGTGAGGGTGATTGCTTTGTAATTGCCTGCCGTATGAATGCAAAAAGAGATGAACTAGGAAGAGCATTAACACCGCAAGAGCGCCAAGAGATTAATGCTTCCGATAATCAAACCCTAGCTTTTAGACGCCAATATATTAGTAGCCCCCTTCAAGCAAAATGGTCTCACGGGCAAAGAAAATTTATTGAGCAAATAAACTTTTGGCGTACATTTCCACAAGAAATGCCAAAATCATGCCAAACGTATTTAAGATTAGTAAATACAAAAAACGAGGAGCAGCGAGCTGTTGATCTTTTAGATGCACCTTCTGCAGAAGATCAAGATGCTTTAGTGAGAGCTACCAAAGCTGTGACTGATTTTACTGAGAAAGAAGATGCGCCAGGCCTTTCATTGGGTAGGTTGGCTATGGCAGAAGTGTCAGAGGCAACCGAGAAGAATCAAGAAGAAATCTTAGCCTCTATCCGTGAAGGTAATTATGTAAATCCTACGTGGTCGAATAAAGCAAAAGAAGAAATTGAACACATTCAAGGCGGGGCTATACTAGCAAAGGATGCCGCAGAAAGAAACTTGGATACCAGACAACAATATCAACCTGCAGCAGTTGGCTATGACGAAACTTTCATAGGGCTCGTGTGGCAAGGAGTCGTGGAAATAGCCGAAGCTAAATTGGAAAGGCTAAAGACTGCAGAAAGACGGCTGTATAGCAGTAGAAAACCACCTAAGTCTGTCGCGGATACAATAAAAGATGTAAAGCAATCGCTACCAGTAGAGTTACAAGATACAGAACAAAAAGATGGTGAAATAGAACAAACTCCCACCCATGAAGCTCTAGCAATTGAACAATTATTACTGAAACAAATAGAGCTACTTAAAGAATCAAGAGAAGAAGCAGCCTCTAAACCAAGACGCCAAGCCTTGATAGATCATCAGCAAACACTTGTAGAGAAATACAGAAGGATTGCAACTGGTGAAGCCCCCTACGATTTAGAGGCCATGGATAACTTTGTTCGAAATATGGGGAACAAAGGTGAGCAGATCGATGAGGCTGGACTCATGCAAATGGCAGAACAGTGTGAAAAACAGATTATCGTCATTAATAAAGTTAAAGAGCGCAATGTAATACAAATAATTGATAGCAAGGACCCCCTGAAAAATAAAATTCAAACCTATGATGCAAGGGGCAATCAAGTAGAAAAATGGGTGACAAAGGATAATTATTCGATTGCAGCCATTCGTAGTTATAACCCACTCAACTATGCAGAGGGCGCTAACTGTTGGTACGTTGCCTTTAGTGGTGACCATTACGATGCGCTAGACCGTGATAAAGTTGTAGATCTACAACGACGTATTAATGATGCGTTATACCCGAAGGATGAGCATGAACCTGGCTTACCACAAGAAGAGGTTAAGTCGGCTGACGCATAGCTTTGGCCCAAGGCTCGGTGGTGTGGGCAGCCTCCTGCAGGGGGCGCCAGTACCCCCGATTGGGCCAGCCCGAAGAACCATCCCAATACGCATAAAAAGCCCATATCCCCCACAAAACTAACACCACGTAAAACCAGAGCAAAACCCGCGGAATCTTGCGGTCCTCAGAATCCGGAACTGTAAACTCATCGTATTCTTCTTCCATCACCTTCTCCCCTCAATAATCTCAATCGTTTGCAAGGGATCAAGTCCTAACCACCACGCCTTTGACGGTGGCAAAATACGCGTTCCCTTAGTCATTAAATATTGATAGATCGCTTCAAACTTATAGTTGGGCAACCCAAAGGGGCTATCCAATGTCCCCGAAGGATCATTGTCAAAGAAGTGTTTAAAGGAGGGCATAATCGTGCCGCGACTCTGGGTTTTGGGCGCCCAAAAGTGGGCCATATGCCAATCGCGATGAGGTCTCTTGATCCCCACACGCGATAAATCAGGCCCAATGCGCCGCGTACCCGGAAAAGTCACCCGCCCATAGATATACTCATTTGCAGAAGAGGGCGGCGCCGGATAGTCAGCTGCCCCATTGAGCACCGTATCCTGTACAAGGGTACGCGTTTGATCCGTATGGCAATACCAACACCCCTCCACACGGTAAATGTCCTCACCAAGCTCAATCAAATCCTTACGCGAGATAAAGTGCATCCGCCCTTTTGTAAGCTCCTCGATACCCTCAATCGCTCTGCCATTTTCATTGTAAAGCCAGACCAACTTACCCAACCGGTTGACCTCAGAAATGCGATACTCACGCGGATTCAAGATATAGATCGCTCCCCCCGCTTGCGCATAGGAGGGTACCTCACCCAAAATGGTTGGATCCTCTGCCCAATTTTGCAAGATCTCTCCTGCCGTCGAAACCGCAAAGGCCTCGTCCTGGTTGGGATCATAGAGCTCCCGTACCTCAAAGCGAGGCAGGCTTTTTTCCTCCTTTTCCCAATCCGGATTCTCTTTTTTCCACTCCTTTTGTAACAGTTGTTGCTCAGCTCTCTCCTTTTCGGTAGAGGGCGTGCGCAGCAACAAGAGACGTGAGGTGAGGAGAGGCTCTTCTCCCATGCGCGTCACATAGGGAGCAAGCTCCTCGGAGGCAATGATGCGCACCCCCTCGCTTTCCTGAAAGGCGAGCAGGGAGTGATTTTTTTGTAGGTGGTAGACGTACTGCAATCCCCAGCCTCCGGGATTGGCGGTGCTCACGTAGACCCCAGGATCGGAAACCTCATACATCTGTACTTGGTAGGTAGAAGAGGGCGATTTCCAACTGGGATCAATGTGGCTGGGGGCAAGCAGGGTCACAACCACTGCCATCGAAAAAAGGAGGCAGACACCTAATATGGTGAGCCATGCCGACAGTTCTAAACGATGTTTCTTTTTACTCATAAGCTTATTTCTCTATCTAAAAAGCGAAGGCAGGGCCTTCGCACTCCAAAGAAGGTTGCAAGTCTATTTGGAGTGCGAAGGCCCTGCCTTCGCTTTTGTTATCATAAATTCGAAGCCCTTTCATGGTTTTTTTGGCTCCAAGATGATCGTATTAAAAATATTCACTACAAAAATAATGCACCCTGCAAAAATTAAAAGCCCCCCCACCAAACGGGCAGACCACCAACCCCACATCGCCTCCAACGTTTTGATAAATGGCAAATAACTTAGGTTTTCAACAAATTGCGCATAGCTAGAGCCATTGGCCCAACTGCCCCACATCAACCCCTGAATAAAGCCGCCAACCCAAAGCGCGACAAACATCAAAACAGAGCCCCCCAAGACAAACCCAAAATGAATATCTGCCAACTTGTCCGACCAAAGCGGCTTATTGACAATCCGAGGCACGACATAGTAAACTCCACCGATGGCAAAAAAGGTAAAAGTACCCAACAAAGCCATATGCGCATGGCCAATGATCCAATCAGTTTTGGAAATAATCTCATTCACGTTACGAAGCGATTGCAACGATCCCTGCAAGCAGACAATCAGATAAAAAAGGACCCCCATCGTTAAAAAGCGCAAAGGGGCACTCGTGCTATACATCTTCCAATTGCTTTTAAGCGTGCCAAAAAAGTTGATCACTACCGTCCACACCGGAATGATCAGCCAGATCGAAAAGATGATGCTCGTTGTCTGCAACCATTGCGACTGCGGCCCATGCAACATATGGTGCGCCCCAATCCAAGCATAGACAAAGGCGATCGACCAAAAGCCCAACATCGAAAGACGGTGGTTATAGATCGGTGTTTTGCAAATTTTAGGGATAAAGTAGTAGGCAGTAGCAAGACCCATCGGCGTAAAAATCAACCCCACCAAATTGTGAATATAAAAAAAGCTCGTGTTGACACGAGAGATCCCCTTGGGCACCCACTCCACAGCAAAGTTTCCCACCACAAAGGTAAAGCTTGTCCAGATGAGTGTGCCCATCACATACCAAAGAGCCACGTACATCTTTTGATGGCGCCTCCCCAAAACCGTCATAAACAAATTAATCGCATACATCACCCAAGCAGCTCCCACCAAAAACTTGATCGGGATCCACCCAACTAACATCGGCAGCTCGGCATACTCCCAACCAAAGTTGGTCCCAAAGGGGAGCGAAAAGATGCCCACAATTAAGGAAAACCACCAGATCCATGAAGTTACAAGCGCGAGCCGCGTATTCCACAAGGGCACCCCGCACAAACGGGGTACAAAGTAGTACATGAGGCCCATGTTGCACGATAAAAGCCACAAAAGAGTGACCGTATTGACATGCACGGGCCGGATGCGCCCAAAGTGAATAAAGGCTCCCGCAAAGGAGTCTGGGGCCAAAAATCCGTTATAAGAGATAAAAATCCCAATAAACAACCCAACAATCAAAAATACAAGAGAAGGATAAATCATCTGTTTGACCGGGCGGTCATCATACTGCGTTTGCATTCTTGAAATTCTCCAACTGTTGCTTAGTCAACCTACGGCTCTGCACTAGCATCGCCTGTAACTTGGTTTTAAAATTAATATAGGGCCCCTGCTTTTCGGCAATCGCCTCTAGTTTTTTAAGATCACGCGCATCCTCCACATCTGGCTTCAGCGCATCCATCGCAGGCGTAAATTGCTCTATCTTGGCATCCAGCACCTTCACAATTTTTTGCACAGCCTCCTCCATTAAAGCCACACGCTCTTTTGTTTGAGTAACCGTCAAAGGCTCGCCGTATACGGGATGTGCCAACTGCACAAGCTCAAAATAATCAGCAATCACCTCGTCAGCAGGTTCCAAGAGGATCAACTCAAGCCCCAACACCTCAAAAAGCTTCTTCTGCTCGCGAATTAACTCAATCTGGTGGGTATACTTTTCATCCCCCGCTTGCGCCTTTGCCAACGCCTTTTTCTCGGTAAGAAGCTCACTGTAGATTGCACCCCCTTGCTCAGAAGAGAGCTCATCTTGCAACAAGCTAAGCTCCAATTGCGTCACCTTGGCTTGCAAAGCATCAATCTTTGTATAGGGCTCGATGCGCGCCTCATTGACCTTCTCAATACTTGTGTCAAAGGTTGTGTACAAAAGCTCCGATAATAAAAGCTGCTCCTGCTGCATCCCCAAAAGAGTACGAATATACATCAAAACCTGCATCCGCTGCCAAGCTGTCGTCTGATCCCCCCAAGCAGGCATCGATGTACCCTGCACTCCATACTTAATGGCACGCAAAAGCTCCAGATCATCCTCACCACGCGCCCAAAGCAAATTGGTAAACATACGCGGTTTTGCCTCCACCATCGTCGCCGCACGCTCCGTGCTGCCCGTGCCCTCATTGGCATGGCAAACCGCACAGTGGTCCATGTACAGCGCTTTACCCTCTTTTAAGTTTTGTGGGGTAAAGAAGCGTTTTTTGATAAATTCGCCATTTTCACGCTCTTCAAAATAGGAGCCCTCTGCTCCTATTTCCGCCTCGATATCTTCAATCTCATAGCCCCACTTCTGCTCGCCGGCTGCACACTGCGCATCGGAGATATCTTTAAAAATCCAATCAACCAATTGTTTGATCTGATCCTCTGAGAGCACATCCTCCCATGGAGCCATGGGTGTGCCCGAGACCCCACCCTCAATCGATTCCTCCGCCTCTTCCTTGGTCAGCTGACACAGAAATTCAGGGTTGCTCAAGTTTTTAGGGATTGGGTAGATCCAATCGGCGATCACACCATTGCCCTGCTTTTGCTCCCCATGACAAGAGGCACAAAGAGTTTGGTAAGCCTCTCTGGGCGAAAAGCCGCGACTTTGCCAATTTTTTTGTAGTCTCTCTAAGTTCCTTTGGCCAAGAGTTTGCAACATGTAGGTCAATGCATAAAACTTGCTCTCGTCAAAGGCAAAGGCAGGCATGATTGATTTGGGTGAAAACTGGGCAGGATTTTTGAAGTGGCCCATCAACCAAGCTGTGTCCCGCGCAACACCAGAAAAGTTGAGGCGGGGTGCGATATCGCGCCCAAAGCCATACTCCTGGATATAAATCATCAGTACTCGATTCAATCTTTCTTGGTACGCTTCATCTTTTTGGGCGCGTGCAGCAAACCTAAAGTTCGAATAGAAGCCCTCCACAAGGCCCGGGTACTCGGCTTGGAGCCTTTCGATGATCTGATCATTTTGATCATCTTGCAAAATATTGGCGTCAATAACATCCGCCTGCTCTTGCACCTGACTGCTCAATTCAGAGCCCAAAATTTGTTCTGGAAAATGGGCCAAAAACCAATCGCGTTTGCCCTCTTTTACAAATTGATTGCTCTCAAATCCTTGCAATTTGTGGCATGCTGCGCAGCCCTCGGTAGCAAAAATTTTCATCGAATTTTCGATGTTATGAATCATAGTAGGAGAGATAGGTTTTTCTAGTGCACTTTTGGTACCCGCCTCCCACTGGCTAATTGCTCTTTTTCGATCCACCTCCGAAATCACCTTGCTTGTACCCGTTTGCGCCATCAAAAAGCTCATCAGATCCTCGAGCTCCTGGTGGTCCAAGCGGAAGTTGGGCATCGTCGATGAAGGGAGATGCCCTTGCGGCCAAACAATGTGCTCCTTGACTTCCCAAGGGTAGCTCAAACCCACAGTCGTCAGCTCAGGCCCCACACCACCGCGCGCATACCCAGCAATGCGGTGACAACTCCAACACGCCTGCGATAAAAAGAGCTGGCGTCCCCGCTCGTAGTGGTAGGTTAAGTTTTCAACGGATGGATCCAGCACCCGCTTTTCTACTTCTAACAAGGTTGTCAGCGGCACTTGAGCCCTTTCAAACTCCTGGTAGCTCTGCTTTGCAGCCGGAATCTTCTTTTTTAAGGCGCCCCCTACCAAACTCTCAATCGGCTCTCCCACACGAGCCCCTTTCAGAAGGGTTTGCGCTGCTTCGTCCGAACCTATCAAACCTGCAATCTCCTTTTCTACATTTGCCTCAAAGGCAGCCTGATCTGAAAACCGCTTTACATACGCATATTGCGCTTCGAAAAGATCTATTTGGGAGGCAGAGAGGCGATCATCTTGCAGCTTTTGATTTAAAAAGAGCAGCGTGCCCTCCAGTCCCTGCCCTTGCACCATCAGGTAGAGGGTAACATAGGAGATAAGAGCAGCTCTTTGCTCTTCGACCCCCTTCTGGAGTCTTGTAAGGCTCTTTTTTTGTACATCCAACGGCTCTCGGATGGTTTGCAAAAGTTGCGCTGCCTCCTCGTCGGATGAGAGGTGACACTGCATGCACTTGGCAACCATCAGCGGGCCCACCAAAAGAGGCGTCGTTTGAAAGGCCAAATCGTGGCTAGGGGCCTCGTTGTAAAGCATTGCAAAACGAGGGTCATTTTTGGGATCTTCCTCTAAAAACTTGGGACCATGACTTTCATGCTCTGCATAAAGAGGACCATGTGCACGCCGAGCCACCAAGCTGCGTCCATTGCCGCTGTGGCACGAGGTGCAGCCATATTCCTCAATTGGATGAAATTCGAAGGGGCGCGATTCGGTCCCAATGAGGGGATGCATGGAGAGCACACGCGTCATGTCCACCTCTTGTCCTCCAATTTTCATTGTGTGCAATTGTTGAATCTCTGGCAGGGGAAGATTCCAAATATAATCGGGGTTCTCTTCTAATACCACGCGCCCTTGGTCATCGCGCACCAAAACCCCATTGACATCGCGCTTGGGGCGTGTTTTTGAAAAATGGGGCAGATCGAGCGCCACGTGACACGAGGTGCAGCGATCAATGATCTCGGGTCCATTGTCGGGATCGGGAATGACAACTTGTTTGATCCCCTTTTCAAAGGGTGGGGGCGGCTTAGCCCCCCGGTATTTAGCTCGTAATCTTTCTAGCTTTATGTAGACGCTCTGAAATTTTTTATATTCTGGGAAGAGCTCGCGATAGGCAAACAAAACAATCCCGCATACAACTAAAAAGGCGCAAACGATCAAAGCAATCTGGTATTTATTTTGATTTTTCATGTCCAGGGCCAGACCCACCCCCAATTTTCACCTCGAAAAAAGACACCTACGATAACCAAAACACCTTGAACGGTCATAAAGGTTGTAAACAAAAAGAGGGCTAAATAGCGACTCTTATGAAACCAAACACCCTCGCCATAGGGGTTAAAATCAAAGTAGGGAATTAGGGCAAGCCCCACAACCATCAGGGCAGGAATTGCCACTCCCCCCCAAAAGGCGTTGTAGGAGACCATCTCCTGCAGACCCAAAAAGTACCAGGGTGCCTTGGCAGGATTTGTGGGAATCGATGGATCTGCGATCTCCTCGAGCGGCGCATCAATCAACAAAGAGAGCAAAATCACTGTGGCAAGGGTGCCCAAAAAGACCATCAGTTCTGCTCGAAGCAGGTGCGGCCAGGTAAAGATATGATTTTCGGGGCCTCGATTAACAGTGGGATTTTTTCCGCGCACAAGCTCCATCAAACCATAGGTACGCGAAACCCCCGGAGCAAACGAATCCTTGGTATCAGAGCGCTGCACCACGCGATAGGGATCAGGGCGCCACTTATCAGGTGGCCTTGCAAGCCCCCCATCTTTTCGCACGCGCCACACATGCACTCCCAGCAACATGCCGCCCAAGGAGGGCAAGACCATCACATGTAAAACGTAAAAACGAATCAAGGCATCCTGGCCAACCGTTGTTGATCCCAAAAGCATCAGCTTATTAATATTGTACTGCATCCCAGGCACCGAGGGGGCATAGCCTGCAATTTCGGCACCCACAGTGATCGCCCAAAAGGCCAGCTGATCCCACGGCAACAGGTAGCCAGTAAAAGACAAAAAGAGGGTCACAACCATTAGTAAAATACCAATGACCCAATTAAATTTGCGATCTCCCTTGTAGGCGCCCATATAAAAAACGCGGCTCATGTGCAAAAAGACAAAAAGCACCATCAGCTGCGCGCTCCACCTATGGATATTGCGCCACATCATGGCAAAGGGGGTCGTGTCAAGCCAATCCACCAAAATATCGTAGGCGCGATCGACAGCGGGCACATAGAAAAACATCAAGACGATGCCCGTAAAGACCAAGATCATAAACAGGGAGGCTGTGATCATGCCCAACCCCAGCGTATGAAAAGGCTTAATGACGCTTTTGTGGCACTTTACTGGATGGATGTGCAAAAAGAAGTTTTTAAAGACAACCTCGGAGCGATCCACATCATTGTTTGGGTAACGATGGCGAAAAATCGATTGCACAAAGCGCTTAGGAAAGGTTGTGATCTTTTTAAACAGTGTCGGTTGTGTTGCGCCCTTAAATTTACTCATACTTTTGGTGAATACCACGCCTCCTGAGGAATTTGAATCTGGCGGCTCTTATCTACCAAAAGCTCACCTGAGGCGCCCGTGTAGACCTGAAAATAGACAAGCGGCAAGGGGGCAGGTCCTCCCGTATTGCGCCCATCCAAATCGTAGGTAGAACCGTGGCAGGGGCACTTAAAGCCAATTTCGACGGCATTGACGGTGCACCCCAAATGGGTACAAATAGCAGTTTGGCAGCGCACCCGCGCGCGACTAACCTCCAAAAAGGCTTTTTGCGCCGCCAAAAAAATGCGCCCCTCCGAGGCCAGCACATCCTCAGCTCGCCCAATTGAAAAGACACTGGGGGGGAGCTTGAGCGCATTGGGGTATAAAAATCCGAGCATGGCGGCTCCCAGCACGCCTCCCACACCAGCAACTGCTCCCCAACCGACAATCGATAAAAAGCGGCGTCTGGAGATCTTAGAGCACTCTTTTTTGGGATCACTATTTAAACTATTACGATATTTGGGCATCGCTAATCATCCTCCCGAAACATTTGATACTTTGGCTCCTCTCCATCCTCAAACTGTCCCTTTTTGAGATGGTACAAAAAGACAATGAAGGCGGCGATTCCAGAAAAAAGAGAGAAAAGTAAAAACCAAAAAACTTCCATTATCCAATCCACCTGTACGAATAATTCATTACATCCATCGTTACAGCCTGTGTGGGGCATTTTTCGGCACATAGCCCACACCGTATACAAAGATCATCATCTTTAAGCATCGCCGTTCCCAGTTGATCCAATTCAAACGTTGTCATGGCATCAGAATCGATCTCAAAGTAGTTGTCGATCGCCTTGCGCATATCTCCTGCGCCCAAATCTGCATTTAAAAGCGAAAGGGGGACCTGCTTTAAACAATTTGTCGGACAAACATCGACACATCCATTGCACTTGATGCAAAGGGTCCCATCAAAAACTGGCGAAATATGGCACTGCAAACAGCGGTTTGCCTGCTCAGCTGCCGCCTCAAAGGTGTAGTTGTCCTCAACCAGCTCAAAGTTGGTTTTGCGCTTGTCCGCTGGCTGCAAGTTGGGAAGTGCGTACGCTGTGCGCAAATACTTTTTGTTGCGCTGAGGCGAAATCGTTGTAAATTGCCCCGAAAACTCCTGGTAGGGCTTGGTGTTGCGCAAATCTTGATCGATCGCACGCGCGCTATTTTGCCCATGCGCCACAGCATTAATAAAAAGCGCGGGACCGTAGGCTGCATCGCCTCCCGCATAGATCCCTTTGGCTGTGGTACGCCCCGTCTCAGGCTCAGTTTTTACAATGCCTCGCTCAATCGCCAACTCATTGCGTCTTGTCCATCCATCAAAAATCGAGGTGTCCATCCCTTGCCCAATCGACAAAATAATGGTATCGCAAGGAATCACAAATTCGGTGTTTTCAATAAATTGAGGGGCAAAGCGCCTCTGGTGATCAAAAAGAGAGCTAATGCGCTGCACCTTGAGGCCTATAATCTTTCCAGCACGATTTCGCTCAATCGCAATGGGGCCCACACGGTTGATAATCTCAACACCTTCGGCCATGCCATCTTCAATTTCAAATTCATCGGCGGTTTGCTCATCGGGGGCCTCCAAACAGGTCATGGTGACCTCTTGGGCCCCATTGCGCAGCGAGGAGCGCGCTACATCAAAGGCAACGTTTCCTCCCCCAATCACACAAACACGCTTGCCTATTTTCCACGTGCCCTCGCTACAAAGCACGCGCAAGTACTCTAGCCCACGCACCACATCGGGGGCCTTAAAATCTTCAATCGGCAGCTCGCGCGACTTCCAAAGACCATTGCCTATGAAAACCGCATCATATTGATCATCCAACTCGTTTAGGGTAATGTCGCGCCCGACCTTAGTGTTGCAGTAGATTTTGGCACCAAAATGTTCAATGGCATGGCACTCGTTTAGAGCCACACTATTTTTTAGGCGGTAGTTGGGCACCCCATAAACCAGCAATCCCCCTGGCAGCGGCATCTGCTCATACACATCCACTTGATAACCCAAGCGCAACAGATCATGCGCACAGGTAAGCGAGGCAACCCCTGCGCCCACACAGGCAATCTTTAGTCCATTGGATTCTGGATTGATAGAGCCGCGTGCATAGCTATATTGTAGCGATTTGATATGGGCTTGCTTATCGAGGCCAAACCACTCATCCAAGTAGCGTTTTTGTGCACGAATGGTGAGGGTTTTGTCTACACGATCACGCCTGCATGCAATTTCGCAAGGGGCGCCACAGATCACGCCACAAATGGAGGCAAAGGGGTTGGGGCCACGCGCAATTTTGTAGCCCTCCAAAAGATCCCCTCGATGCAGAGCCAACATGTATCCACGGCCATCTGTTTTTACGGGGCAACCTGTGCGGCAATCAATTTGACGAATAAAATAGTCAAGATCTGGAATCACAACATCATAGGGCGTCTGATCTACTAGTTTTTTGGCCACCGGAACTCGCGAATTCAAAATTGAATATGAAAGTTAACACATTCTTCTTGCCTTGCAAAGTGTAAAACGATATTTCGAAAAGAAAAGAGGGGAAAAAAAGATGTACGAAGGCGCGCTGATTTTATGGTTTATTTTAACGGGCTTATCGCTTCTCTATATTGCCTACGACCTGATTTTTGTCACACCTGAGGCAAGTGTGATGAAGGTGGGTTGGTTTTTACTTACTGTATATACGGGAGTCATTGGTCTTGTTTTCTACCTTTTATCGTGCAAAGAGCCGATGCCCGATACGCACGAAGCATTTATCAAAAAGCCGTGGAAGCAGGCGTTGGGCTCGATGGTGCACTGTTTGGCTGGAGATGTGACTGGCATTATTTTGGCCGCGATTATCTTGGCCTTTTTTCAGATTGGGATGGCGCTGGAGATTGCGATTGAGTATCTGGCGGGCTTTGGTTTTGGGCTCTTTATCTTTCAGGCTCTTTTTATGCGCAAGGTGATGATGCAAAGTTACAGCGAGGCAGTGCGCTCCTCCTTTTACCCGGAGTTTACCTCAATGAATATGATCATGAGCGGAATGATTCCTGTGATGGTGCTCTATAATGTGCTCAATCCTTTAGCGCAAAGCCCCCTCTCGATCCACTTTTGGGCCAAGATGAGCATGGCGACGCTCTTTTCTGGGTGTGTTGCCTTTCCGATGAATTTTTGGTTAGTAAAGCATGGGATTAAACATGGAATGATGACAATCCGTGGGGGCAAAATGGAGATGATGCATCATGAGATGCCGGAGCCTGTCTCGAGGGAGCAAAAAAAGACCAAGCTCCTGCTTTCTGTTGCCAGCCTATTATTAGCATGTATCGTTGCAATTATTTTCTATTTTGCAATCTAAAAAACATTGTAAAATTATTTTTCATAATATATCTCTAACAAGAGAGAAAAAGGAGCTATTCAATGAAAAAAACTATTTTCCAAACACTTTTGATAATCTGTTTTACACCGATTTTAGCCTTTGGGCAGTACGCTGACAATTGTTGTGGTTGTGGGATCACTGCTGAGGTAGATTACCTTTATTGGAATACATGTCGCTCCAATTTAGATTACTATTCGTTAATACTAGAAGGCACAAATAATACCCCTTTCCTTAGTGAATATTTTTCTTTAGGAAATGATTGGTCTTCAGGTGTTCGTGCAACTGTTGGGTATTGCTTTTGTGATTGTCTTGAGCTATCCGCTCGTTACACCTACTACGAATCTAATATTAGTGATCAAATAAACAATGGTCAAGATAATGGAGTGGGTACTAGACCCAATAACTCTGGCAGTGAGCTCAATCTCTTAACTTCTGCAAATGGTAGTTACAAACTGGACTACAATGTGCTTGATATTGAACTTGCAGGGGGTGAGCAAATTCTTTGCAAAGCAGTTCTTGCTCCATTTGTTGGCGTACGCTTTGGTTGGATTCACGAAAAAATTGATGTATTTTACACAGCTCTTGATAATGTTCAGCCGATCCAGAAGGTTGATTTAAATAGTTATGGTGTCGTCATTGGAAGTGATTACTTATACAATCTGTGTGGCTGTTTCAATCTGATGGGGCGCCTCTCTATTGGAGCTCATTATGGAGATTTTGATTGGCGAACCCAAGAGATCACCGATGCTGACATTGCGACTCCAGTCACAGGATTTGGTACAAATTGTAGAGCTATTTACACTGCTGAAATTGCGATCTCTTTGGTCTATGAAGGCTCTTTTTGTAATTGCAACTGGAATCTTGGAGTTGGCTATGAATTTCAACCTTGGCTTTCTATGCTAGATTTTCAGAATTTAGATGGAAGAAATGCAATACCATCCTATAACACAGCAACCCTCTTGTTACACGGGCTACATGTTCGCCTAGGCGTTGGGTTTTAGCAGCAGCTCTCTTGGATAGTGCTCCTTGAGGCCTTCGATGCCACCGACTTTCGTTGGCCTCAACATTTCCTTGTTCACCTAAACTTTGAGCGTGTTCCTTCTATTCTCACAGATCTTATTGTTGTATAGTCATTTTATATTCGTTTAAGTTTAAAATTTCCGATTTAGAAATCAGAGTTCAAAGATATAGTCGATTCAATTTAAATTGAATCGACTATAGTAAACCATTACTGATTTATAAGTTCGAAGACAAAGCTTATCAAAGAAATATTGTTTCTAAATAAGAAATTTTAAACTTAAACGACTATAGTTTCGTGCCCGTGCCCGATTTTTGCATGTACCCCAAAGGATTATTGAATGGTTCAACATAGCCCATTAGAAGCTAAAAATTGCTGATACATAGAGACCTTGTAAATCTAAATTATAAAAATTTGTTGTAGATAACCCTTGTGCCGAATCATCTAAATAGACAACACGTGCACCATTTCTTAAATAGGAGTTGAATTCGTATCCAACCTCTAAAGAGGCATTAAAACAGCTGAAACAGGCCAGATAATTAAAACCAAAACGCAGATGAAGAGCAGGAATGATCCTCCAGGTTGCCTCATCAGCAACTTGAGTAGAAAGTGCGGCATTACTAGTAACCTGATCGGTGAAATAGGATGTTTTACTTGCCAAAAGAGCACCGCTTGCCAATACATTTACAGATAAAATCCCAGGACAGCAGCTATTAAAAGTACAAACATCGTAATCTCCCCTAAAGCCAACCTGAGGCCCTACCCCCCAAGTGTTTACCTTTTCATTCACACTTGCAAAAGCACCAGTATTTGCCCTGTAATCATCCTGTTCATTTAAGCGAAAATAGGCATACTCAAGACCTCCATGTAAAAAAACATTGATATTACAACAACACAAGAGTTGTTGGCTCAACAAGCCATCTACACGCTGGTATAATAAATCATTTGTAGATGTTGCACTTCCAGCATAAGGATCTATAGCCTCAAGAGTCCTAAGACTCCCAATAGGAGTTAAAAATTGGCCACTCACGGTTCGAGTTTGCTGCGTTTTTAGGCGTGTGTAATAGGCGCTTAAGCTTCGATCACACTCACAGAATGCATATGTGCCTCCTGCTCGAAATCCCGAGGCAAAACAAAAATCATTGTTTTTGCGTGTTCCTTGCACACCATTTGTTCCAAAGCTTCCAATAGGGCTATCTAGTACGAAATAGGTATCATCAATTGATGGCAATAAATACAAATAGGTACCTTCAACTGCCCAACCTCCGGGCTGAGGTTGCCTATGCGCGAGCAGAGCACTTGCTGTAAAAAAGAAAAGCAGCAAAAAATTGATTTTTTTCATATCGTATCCTATCCGTTAAAAGGTAAAGATTGCTGAAATATATAAGCCTTGCAGATCGAAATCTGTATACTTTGTAAAAGCCACTGACCTAACATCATCAGCAAAGACAATGCTATTGATATTTCTAAAATAGACACTAAACTCATACCCTATCTCAAACACGGTTGTCATACATGGAAAACAAGCGGTATAATTAAGCCCCATGCGTGTGTGAAATACAGGGACCACTCTCCAGGTGCCCTCATCGACTATATCAAAGTCTCCCTGAACAAATTGTGTTGTAAATTGATTAGTTTTATAGCGTATTTTACTAGCTAACAAGCTTCCTGAAGAAAGAACATGCAGAGAAACTAATCCCGGACAGCTGTCTGAAAAAGAGCAAATGGCGTACTCTCCATCAATTCCAAGTTGCGGCCCCACCCCCCAACTCCTAGAGTGTTGATTTACATCCCCAAAGCTTGCAGCACTAATCTGATAACGTACAGCGTTATTGAGTCTACAGTAAGCCAACTCCATCCCTGCTACAAAGGATAGATCAAGCTGACAGCACGACAGCATTTGCTGATTAAAAAGTGCATCTAACCGCTGGTATAAAAGATCATTACTTGATGAGGCTATCCCTGCAAATCCCGAAAAACTCCTGGCAACAAACTCATTTCCAACGGTCGCCCACAGGGCATCACCTGAGACTCTTTTACTCTTTTTTTCTCGTAAACGAGAATATGAAAGCTCAAAGGTACGTGCACAATCACAAAAATCATAAGCACCTGCTACTCGAAAGCCAGAACTAAAATTGAAATCATTATTTTCACGTGTTCCATTGATTGAAGAGCCTGGTGCCCCAGAGACGACAAAATAGGTATCATCTACCGAAGGTAAAAGATATAAATAACTCCCACTAGCACTCCAACATCCGCAACAGGAGCCTCGATCTGCAAATGCCATTGTGGTAAGTGCTAGCAAAATGAATATACATGTGAGTTTTTTCATACTAATTCCAATCTGTTAAAAAATAAACGCTGCAGATAGATAAAGCCCCTGGACGTCAAAATCATAATAGTTGATGCCTGTTGCCGAAAATACATCCTCATCACCTACAATTAGCTTTGTAGCATTTCTTAAATAAGTATTAAACTCATACCCTGCTTCAAGCGATACCCCAAAACATGAAAAACGAGTTGCATAGTTGAATCCAAGGCGTGTGTGAAATGCAGTAATTAGGCGCCAGCTAGCCTCATCATTTATATCCACAAAAGAAGCCGTTTGTCCTATTCGTGTACTTGTCTTACTTGCCAAAAAAGAGCCTGAAGTAAAGATGTTAAAAGATAAAACCCCTGGGCAAGATCCCTCTAATTTACAAATATCATAGTCTCCACATACACCTAATTGCGGGCCAACACCCCATGTTTTTGTAACATTGTTGGCAGCTGCAAATTGAGCAGTATTAGTCACTGTATAATCGACTTCTTGATGAAATTTAAAATAAGAGTATTCCATGCCTGCCAAAACTGACACATTGACCCCACAGCAACACAGTAGTTTTTGATCTAAAAAACCATCCACACGCTGATATAATAAAGTATTGTTAGAAGATGCTACACCTGCAAAATCACTGGGAATTGAAAAAAAAGCCCCTACACCTGTTGCCCATAAATGGTCTCCAGAAATGGTTTTACTCTGCTGGGCTCTTAATCGAGTGTAATACCCCTGTACTTGCCGGTCACAAGTACAAAAAGCATATGCACCGCCTACGCGAAAACCTGAGTTAAAACCAAAATCATTATTTATACGTGTACCCGCAACTCCAAGGGAAGCTTCAGGGCCAGAAATCACAAAATAGGTATCGTCTACAGAAGGTAATAAGTATATATAAGAGCCCTCGATGGCCCACCCTCCGGGACAGGGTTGCCTATGTGCAAATACCGTTGTACCAATAAGCAACAACACCACCACACAAAAATTTTTCACACCAAACCTCCCAAAATCATTTTCTAAAAACTAAACCTATATTTTTATTTTGTCAAAAATAAACAAGTTATTCCCTTCCTTGAAAATTGAGGCATTCCCCCTAACCCAACTCTAACTCTATCTGTTGGTAGTGGTGCATTAGATCGCGCAACTTGGAAGCCTCCTCAAAACGAAACTCCTTAGCTGCCTCCTTCATCTGCTTTTCATATTCGCGGATTTTATACTCTACCTCTTTTTTAGTTAAATGATGTGAGGGCTTAGCTTCAGCTTCTTTTTTGGCACCCATCTCAATCCCTATTTTTCGAAAGATCGTTTTGGGCACAATCCCATGCTCTTTGTTATACGCCATCTGAATTTCACGCCGCTTTTGTGTCACATCCAACGTTTTTTGGATCGAGTCCGTAATCCTGTCTGCATACATGATCACACGCCCCTGGCTATTGCGAGCCGCACGCCCACACGTCTGAATAAGCGAGGTCTCACTACGCAAAAAACCCTCCTTGTCAGCATCCAAAATCATCACCAAAGAGACCTCCGGAAGATCCAACCCTTCTCGCAAAAGGTTGATTCCCACCAAGACATCAAAAACTCCCTCACGTAAATCCTGCAATATCTGAACACGCTCCAACGTGTGCACCTCAGAGTGCAAGTACTTCGCTTTGATATCCAACTCCAAAAGATAGCCCGTTAAATCCTCCGCAAGACGTTTGGTAAGAGTTGTCACCAACACACGCTCCTTTTTTTCCACATGCACCCGCATCTCCTCAAGCGCATCATCAACCTGCCCCTTAGCAGGGCGCACCTCAATGATTGGATCCAAAAGGCCCGTTGGCCGGATGATCTGCTTGACAACCTGGCCACCTGCCTCCTGCACCTCCCACTCTTTAGGCGTTGCCGAAACATAGATTACCTGGTGGATATGATCATAAAACTCCTCAAAGCGAAGAGGACGATTGTCAAAGGCCGAGGGCAAACGAAAACCATACTCAATAAGCGCCTGCTTGCGCGAGCGATCCCCGTGAAACATCGCTCCTATTTGCGGAATGGTTTGATGAGATTCATCGACAAAAATCAAAAAGTCTTTGGGAAAATAATCAAGCAGGCAGCATGAGGGCTCCCCCTCCTCTCTTCCTGAAAAGGCGCGCGAATAGTTTTCGATCCCCTTGCAAAAACCGATCTCTTTGATCATCTCCAAATCATAAGTAGTGCGCTGCAAAATCCGCTCTTTTTCAGAAAATTTTTCGCTGTCATCAAAGTACTGCACCCTTTGTGCAAGCTCTGCCTTGATAAATTCAATACCTTGCTTGCGCACAGCCTTGGAGGTCACGTAGTGCGATGCGGGATAAAGCGTGACACTGGTCATTCTTTCGAGCACCCTACCCGTTAACGAGTCCACCTTGCTAATGCGCTCGATTTCATCATCAAAAAACTCGATGCGAATCGCAATATCTTGCTCGTACGCAGGACAAATTTCTAGTACATCCCCGCGCACCCGAAAAAGGCCTCGAAAAAAGTCGTGTTCAGAGCGTTTGTAGTGCATATGGACCAGTTGCAACAACAACTCTTTGCGTTTTTTGGTGGTGCCCACTTCAAAATGGAGGCGCATTTGTGCATACGATTCGGGCATCCCCAAGCCATAAATACAACTGACCGAGGAGACAATAATCACATCCTTTCTCTCAATCAATGAGCGCGTGGCAGAGAGGCGCAACTTTTCGATCTCATCATTGATTGCCAAATCCTTTTCGATGTAGGTATCTGTGCGCGGTAGGTAGGCCTCAGGCTGGTAGTAGTCGTAATAAGAGACAAAATACTCAACAGCATTTTGTGGAAAAAAGCCCTTGAATTCTTGATACAGTTGGGCCGCAAGCGTTTTGTTATGAGCCAAAATGAGCGTCGGTTTGTTAACATTTGCAATGACGTTGGCCATTGAAAAGGTTTTACCCGAGCCTGTAATGCCCTGCAGCACCTGAGAGCGCCTTCCTGCAAGCAGACCCTCTGTAAGCGCTTGGATCGCTTGGGGCTGATCCCCTGTTGGGGAAAAATCGGTGTGTAGTTGAAACTTTTTCATTTTTTGCGTGCAATGCGTGAAATTTTGTTCCAGCTGCCAGCAATGCCCATGGCCGAGCGCACCTCTTTTAGGGTGGCTGCCGCCTCTGCTTGCGCTTTGAGCGTCCCCTCGTAGATAATGCGCTCCACAAGGCCAGGCTTGGCTGCAAACGAAGCTCGTCTTTTACGAATTGGCTCCAAAAAGTCATTCAGATGCGCTGCCAAACTCTGCTTTACCTCAGTATCAGAAATGGTACCCTCTCGATACTTCTTTTTAAATCCTTCCACTTCAGTAACATTTGGATTAAAGGCATCATGAAAAATAAAAAGCGGATTGCCCTCCACAGTGCCTTTGATGTGGGCATGGACGCGGTTAGGGTCAGTATAAAGAGAGCGCACCTTCTTTTCGACCATCTTGGCATCATCAGTAAGGTAGATGGCATTGTTAGCCGATTTGCTCATCTTGCCCTTGCCATCTGTGCCAATCAAAGTTGGCGTGTTGGAGAGCATCACCTCGGGCAAAGGAAAGACCTCACCATAGTACTGATTAAAGCGACGAGCGATATCGCGCGTAAGCTCGATATGCGCTTCGTTATCTTTACCAACGGGCACAACGTGCGAGCGGAAAATCAAAATATCTGCTGCTTGTAAAACAGGGTAGCCAATGAGTCCAAGGGAGAGGCTTTGCTCATCAATATGGGCGTTTCTCGCCATCTCTTTGAGAGATGGCAAGCCACTTAAGCGATTGAGGGAGACCAACATTTCAAATATCAAGTTGAGCTCATAAATCTCTGAAATAGCCGATTGCAAATAGATCGTTGAGCGCTCAGGATCCATGCCACAGCTCAGCCAATCGAGCACCACATCTGTGATATGGGTGCGCATCTTGAGGATATCCTCCTTTTGGGGCTTTGTGGTCAGGGTGTGCAGATCTGCAATCAAAAAGTAGCATTCGAAGCGATCCTGCAAGAGCACTCGATTTTTGATTGAACCCACAAAGTGGCCCAAGTGAAGCTTTCCAGTGGGACGATCCCCTGTAACCAAACGTTTTTTTATCTCCATACTTCAATCCCCAAAAAGACAAATGAAAGAATAATTGCAACCACCAAGAGCCCCTTGCCTCCCCACACTCGGTAGGTGGATGGCAAAAGGGTGCGCTCAGTTTGGCGCCCATAGCGCTCTACAAATGCCATCAGTGTAGGCAGAATTGCCAATAAAATAATCACAAAAATGCCAGCGTAATTAAGCGATGCCACAAAGCCCTCTGGATAAAAGAGAGTCAGCATCAGGGGCGGCACCAAAGTCAATAAGATAAGCAGACACTTTCCAAAGACGCTTTTTTTTATTTTGAGGCCATCGGATAAAAAGTCGCGCAAACTCAAGCTCACACCAAGCAAGGAGGTAAAAATAGCAAAAAGAGAAAAAAGATTTGTCGAAAAGGCCAAAAGAGGACTTGAGACAATTTTATTGAGGTAGGTGGTTGCAGGGCCACTCTGTTTAGCGGCCTCGGTGAGGCTAACGGTTCCCTGTACAGGTAAAATGCCCATCACAATAATTTGCCACAATATATAGATGCAAAGCGGAATTACACTGCCAATCACAATCGCCTTTTTTAAGGCTTTTGGATCGTGGTCCAAATAGGTTGTAATGGTTGGAATAATCACATGGTAGCCAAAGGTTGTGGAGACAACCGAGAGCGCGGGCATTAAAAGCTTCCAATCTACAAAGGCAAACTTATCGACTTGCACAAGGTTTAGCCCCGGCACAAGCATCAAAACATAAAATAGGACAAGGGCTGCCATGCAAATTCGATTAAAAAAATCGGCAATGCTCATGCCACAGAAGACAAAAAAAGCAAAGACCCCAAACAATATCAACGGCCATGCCCAACTTGCAAGGGGTGAGAAGAAGGCAGCCAACAAGCCCGAGGCGCCCATCATGTAAGCTGAGATAAGCGAGTAGAGAAGCAATAAGTAGATCACCCAAGCAATGGCCTCACCCGGCCTCCCCAAGGTTTTATGCACCATCGAGATGATATTGGGCTCCCCTTTGAGGCGCAGGTTTACCTCGAGAAGGTAGAGAGCTGTAAAGAGCATCAAGGCCCACACAAGGCCCATCACCAAAAGGGAGGGGAAAAAGCCAGCAAGGCCTGCTGTTACGGGCAGGGCAAGCATGCCTGCTCCAATGGTTGTGCCAGAAACCAATAGGATGGCTCCGACTAATCGATTGCCTTTACTGATCATAACTTAAACCCAAGCTCCTGCGCTAATTCTAGAGAAAAAATAAATAGGGAGATCACAAGCACGATCACAAGCAATACCCGTCCTGTAGGAATAAGGGGTGGAATCTTTTGGTGGTCACGATAACGCAACTTCCACACCATCAAGGCGGGCATTACGCCAAATAGGACCACAGCAGCCAGCCCTCCGGCCATATTAATGGCCTGAATAAAAATGTTGGGGTAGATCATCGCCATGGCAAAGGGGGGACAGAGCACCAAAAAGACGAGAACGAGTCTCATAAAGCCCACTTTTTTCACACGCAAACCATCTGCCAAAAAATCGAGTAGGCTTAAAGATTGTGCTAAAAAGGAGGTTACAATGGCAAAAAGGGCAAAACATTGGGCAAAGGTTGTCACCCATGATTTTCCAATATGTGCGCGCAATACCTCTGTAGCTGCCTGCCCGTGATCGCGGGCTATGAGCAGCTCCTCTCTAGAGGAAAAGGAGAGGATGCCCAACATCACATATTGCCACACTAAATAGATCACAAGCGGCACCAGACTGCCCAACAAAATCACCAGGCCACACCGTTTGACATTGCCCTTAAAGTAGCCAGCTATTGAGGGGATCATATTATGGAAGCCAAAGGAGATCACAACCACAGGCACAGCCATCAGTGTGTAGGGCAGGCTACCCCCCTGCAAATTTTGCATATTCACATGGCTGACTCCAAAAAAGACAAGGCCCAAATAGCAAACACCCAGCCCTAGCATGAGCAGGCGATTGACATAATCTACCGAGCGCATGCCAAAAAGCAGCACAGCGGCAAACAAAAGGGTAAAAAAGATTCCACCGGCCGATGAGGGAATCGCTATTCCCAAAAAGTCATGGACGATCGACTGCAAAATGGGACCACTTACAGCAATGTAGGCAATGGAGAGCGAGTAAAACAAAAAGACAAAGGAGGCCCACGTGATCCACTTTCCTGCGGGCCCGAGTGTTTTTTTAGCCAAGGAGATAAGACTAAGTTCGTAACCCAAGGCCAGATTGCTTTCGAGCAGCAAAAAGGCGGTGGTGGTCATAAAGAGCCAAATGCAGAGAAAGAGGGCTAGGGAGGGATAGAAGCCACCGAGGCCAGTTACAACGGGGAGTGCAAGCATGCCTCCGCCAATGCAGCTACCTGCAACTAATAATACTGCTCCGAAAATACTACCTGATTTACCTGACATGACCCTTACCGTTTTGAAATATTGAAAAAAAAGATTAATGAATTGGGATTAAAATCGCCAAAATCGAAAGAAAAACGGTTCTGAATAAGGGCATCTGCTCTGCATAGCCCTCACGATAAAACAAAAGAATCTTTTTGTCAAAAAGGGAGGTGGCTACTCGAGGTTTTCGCGCCACTCAAAAGAAGAGACCAAAGCACGGACATCATCAATTGAATCCATCGCACACACCCGCTTGCGAAATTGCTTCGCCTCAAAAACATTCTTAATATACCACCCCACAATCCGGCGCAAATCAATCAATGCCCCACGCTCATCCTTAAATTGGGTCGAATACTCAAAGTGATCAATCAATGCCTGCTTCTTCTCATCCACACTCTTATGTGTATAAGACCTGTTTTGCATCGCAGCCAAAATCTCCTCAATAATCCAAGGCTGCCCCATTGTTCCACGAGAAACAAGCACCCCATCACAACCCGTTTGCGCAAGCATATCCAAGGCCGCCTGCCCACTAAAGACATCCCCATTGCCTATCACTGGCATATTTTTGGACGCAGCCTTACATGCCGTAATGTGATCCCACACAGCGGGACCTCGATACGCCTGCTGGCGCGTGCGCCCATGCACAAAAATGGCTGCAGCCCCCGCCTCCTCCGCAATCTGGGTGACCAAGGGCGCATTAATACAATCACTATCCCAACCAGCGCGCACCTTCACCGTTACAGGCACATTAACCGCAGAGCTCATCTCATGCAAGATCTCACCAATGCGCTCAGGTGTTTTTAAAAGACCCGATCCACACCCCTTTTTGGTCACCTTGTCCACAGGACAACCACAGTTGAAGTCGATCACATCAAAGCCCAACTCCTCCATGATGATCGCAGACTCACGCGCCATCTTGGGGTCCGAGCCACAAATTTGCGCTCCAATAGGACGCATGCTCTCATTGTACTCCAACATGCGGTAGGTCTCTTTAATGCGGCGCACCACAGGCTCCGTTTTTACCATCTCGCAAAACATAAGGCCCGGCTTATAACGAGCAGACATCTGACGGAAAGGATAATCACTCACACCAGCTAAGGGCGAGTAGATGACATTGCTCTCTAAAGCAAGAGAGCCGATTTTTAGTGGAGCTTTAGATTTTTTGTTCATCGAAAAATAGAGAAAATCATCGTTTGTATTAACTGCAGAGAGATAAAGGCAAACATGGGGCTAAGGTCGAGCATCCCCAAACGAGGGATAATCCGACGAAATAAATTTAAATAAGGATCCGTGTAATAACCAATAAATCGCATAAACTTAGAATTTGAAAACCGAGGAAACCAAGAACCTAACACTCGCGCTAGCAACATGAACGTATAGGTGGTAAATGCAATATTGATTAGATATAAAAACATATGCCATCCATCATACCACAAAAAGTACTTTTCTGACTAATCAAACAGATTTTGTTGTAATTATTTTTTTTATTACCACATCACACCTCTATTTCCTTGAAAAAAGAGTATGATTTACTTATAATTAGATCGATTTTATTGAATTATTTGAGAATAAGATGGATTTTGTTTTTAACCCAAAAGAATTGATCGGCATTGATTGCGATGGTGAATCGTTGCGCCTTGCAATGATGCAAAAGAAAAATAAATCCTGGGAAGTCAGACAAACAAAAAAAATTGACCTCCATGAAAGAGAATCTGTAAACCAGATTTACAAGAGTCTCAAAAAGCAATACGTTGTTTCCTGTCTTCCAGCAAAAGATATTTTGATTCGCCGACTCGTCATTGCTCTAAAAAAGGAGCGCGAGGTCTTTAAGGCTCTTGATTTTCAAGCCGAGCCCCTCCTTCCCTTTGCTGTAGACAATGCAATTTTGCAAGGGCAAATTACAGAGCAGCAGGGCAACAGTAGCGATGTAACTCTTTTTGCAGCGCGAAAAGATCATGTCATGACCCATCTTTCGACTCTCATGGATGTACAAGTCGAGCCAGATGCGATTTCCACGACAGCCGAGGCGCTTGTCTCCTTTGCCTCCCTTACTTGTAATGGAAAGAGTCAGGAGCCCCTAATTATTGTGCACTTAAATGGGAGCCAAACACTTTGTGTGCTTGCCAAAGGCGACCATGTTCTTGCGCAAAGGAGCATTGGTTTAAAAGAAGATTTGCTTATTGGAGTTGAAAAAGCAGTGCTTTCATTGCTTGCAATGGGGGTTGTGCCTGCACCGACTAGCTTGGTTTTAGTAGGGCAGGACCGAGAGTTGTTAAGTGATGAAATTCAAAAAACAACGGGTTTGAGTGTTTTTGCCCCCAACTCTATTTTAAAAGGGGTCTCGGAGGAGCAGATGCATGCTTTTGCCGTTGCCATTGGCCTTGCTGCCAGCCAGTCTAAAAAACGAGTAATCAACTTCCGAAAGCAGGAATTTTGTCATCCAAGGCCGTTGCGCCACATCAAAAAAGCGATTGTTACATCGATTTTTTTAACAGGAGCGCTTGCTTTAGCGATTGGTTTTTGGGGGATGCGCGATTTTGCAACCAGCAAGCAGATGATCCAAAAGCGCTTTGCCCAGCTTGAGCAAACCAGTGGACTTGCTTGCTCGGATGAGCTGGATTTGGGTGCCATTGAGAGGCAAGTCTCCGCTATTGAACAAGAAATTTTAACCTCTCCCCTGGAGTTTCCAATTGTTCCAAACATACCAAGTGTCTCTACTCTTTTGCATTGGATCTCGGAAGAGCTATCTTTTCGTACGCAGCCCTCTAACTCCATTATGATCGAATCTATTGACTATAAAATGGTCTCTAGGCCCTCTCCCTCTGCGCAGAAAGAGAGGTACTTAGTGCGCGTGCAGCTAGAGTTTAAAACGCCTAGCGCATTGGCAGCACGTACATTTAAAGAGCTGATTTCGGCTCCCAATCCCCATGTGGATACAAGTAGGGAGCTTGAGTGGTCGCAATCAAGAGGGGTCTGGAAAACCTCCTTTTTTCTAAAGGACAAAACGGTATACGGCTAAAATATTATGACACGTAAAAAACAAAAACCCACCTCTTTTGTCAGACTCATTGTGTATGGGGTTCTCTTCTCTGCTTTCCTTTTAGGACTTGAAGTGCACTGGATTAGTAACAAAAAACAAGAGCTTCTTTTCTTAGAAAACAAGATCGAAAATGCTCTTTTTCTTGCCCACAAGCAAAAAGCCAAAGCCTCCATCAATCAAAGATGGCACCAAAGTGGTGCCCTGCCAACAAAGGGATACCTTCAGAGAGAAGTTTGCGGGCAACACTTTTTACAAAAAGAGAAAAAAGAGCTTCGCGAACACATTGCAAGCAACGCCTTCTTTGGAAACAAAGAGCTAGAGAGTCGATTTGCAGCAATTGCAAATGAGCAAAACAGGTTGCTTTTTAAAGAAGATAGCATCGAAACAACCCCATTTTTACAAGAGAGTCTCTATACCCAGAAAAACCCAATTGAAGTTGACAACGATGACCTTGTAACCCTTCTTACAGCCATTGAAGGGGGCGGATTACTAATTCCTGACTTTTCTATGAAGCGCAAATCTGTGGCCAACGATAGAGAGGTTTTTCAGGTTAACATGCAACTTATCAAAAGAGAGAAATTAAGCTCATGACACAAAAAACAAAATTCCAAAAAATATTTTCTATTTCTGTTTTTGTTCGTATCTCCCTGCTTCTATTTTTAGTGGGGTGCCGCGCGCCCATGTCGCAAGCATCAACTGAGAAGATGGTGAGCATCAATATTATTGATCGCAATGGCATGTCGGAGACAATTAGCTCCAAGGATCGCATTGCGGCTTTTCAGGAGACCGATTTTTTGGCTCCTCAGCCCTACCAAAAAGTTTTGAGGGTCTATGGGCGGGACAAGGGGGGCAACACACACTCTGTGATCACAAGTTACCATCCCAATGGGCAAATCAAGCAATCTCTTGAGGGCGTTAACAACCGAGCCTATGGAAAATATAGAGAGTGGTTTGCCAATGGGCAACAAAAAATTGCGTGTGATGTGATCGGGGGCATAGCCGACATCAATTCGCAGGCAGAGCAAAGCTGGCTCTTTGATGGGTGCAATCGGGCATGGGATGAAGATGGCACCTTGCAAGCAGAAATCTACTATAGCAAGGGCTCTTTGGAGGGTAGCTCCTACTACTACCACAACAATGGAGAGGTCTGGAAGCACCTTCCCTATAGCAAAAATAGTCTGCATGGCACCTTTACAACCTATTTAGATGATGGATCGATTTTTCAAACGATCGAGTATAAAAATGGCTTGAAGGAGGGTCCAGCTACTAGGTTTTGGAAAGGGGGGCAGGTCGCCTATGAGGAAAACTATGTTAACAATTCATTGACCTCTGGAAGCTACTTTGACCTTCAGGGTTCTCTTGTAGCAGAAATTGTAGATGGCAATGGTTTTAGAGCGATCTTTGGAAAAGAGCAATTAACCGAGTTGCACGAGTACACAAAAGGCAAGCAGGCGGGACTTGTGAAAATCTTTGATGGGTACAATCGTTTGATTCGCAGCTACTCGATTATCGATGGCGAAAAGCATGGCCAAGAGATCGACTACTATAGCACGCGTGCAGGAGAGCCTCTTCAACAGAAGCTATTGATCACATGGAACCACGGGCTTTTGCAGGGGGCTGTGCAAAGTTGGTATCCAAATGGGAATTTGGAGAGTCGAAAGGAGATGAGCCACAACAAAAAAAATGGGATTTTGAGTGCTTGGTATGAAAATGGTGCCCTGATGTTGGTAGAGGAGTATGAAAATGACCGACTTATCAAGGGACAATATTACCGTATGGATGATCAGGATCCCATCTCTCATGTAAAGCGAGGAGAGGGGGTTGCTACCCTCTTTAGCCCAGAGGGCATCTTTTCCAAAAAGGTAACGTATCATGACGGCAAACCTCTTTTTGAATAAGGTGCAGGCACGCAAAGAGCTAAAGTGCTTGCGTGCCGCTATTTGCCAAGAAAGGCGCAAAAAATCTGAAGTAGATTTCTTGGATTATTTTACCTCTGATGCCTTTTCGGGATTGCCCTTTCTCTCTTTTTCCTCTTTTGCAGATGAAATTTGCACACATGCGCTTAACCATCACCTTGCGCAGTCGGGGAGGTTGATTTTACCCAAAGTATCTGGCAAAAAACTTGAACTTTTTTGGGTTGATTCTCCTAAAACCCAACTCTCTGTGGGAGCATTTGGGATTTTAGAGCCCCTAGAGAGTCGGTGCAGACGCGCTCTGCCCTCTGAGGTCAAGATCGCTCTCATTCCAGGATTGGGTTTTGATACTTTCGGCCACAGAATTGGATATGGTGGGGGCTTTTACGATCGCTTTTTGTCTGAGATTGCAAATGGCTGCCATACGATAGGAGTTGGCTTTAAAGAGCAATTTAACCAAGAGCTTCCAACCGATTCCCACGACATCGCCCTAAACAAATATTACTTGTTCTAAAGTTACTTCAACCAAGGGATTGATTCGACTATACTGGCGTGAATGTGGATGAATTGATGCCCCCTCAGTCTGACTCGGAGCTATCAGATCCTGACTCCGATACCAATTTCATTGCATCGTCTGCCCCACCCCATCCTTCAAACTCAGAACCTAAATCAGATAAAGAGTCATCGGACTCTAAATCCAATGCCATCCTTTGTCCAATCCAATTTGGGTTTTCCTGCCTGTTGAAAAACCCAAATACAGAGTTGAAGTGCCCATGAGCGAGAAGACGCCCTGCTGCCACTTGCGTCTTTTTATCTGCAATCTTGTTTTGGACACACACTTCTTTGTGTTCCTCTAGAAAGTTTTTGGGTGCCTTTGTTGTTGGACCGAGAGATGCCATAAGATTTCTCCTGTTTAAAATTATAATATCAATGCATTATATAACTTATTATCAACACCTTGCAATGAAAATCTTTTTTTTTAGCGACATAGCCTATGCTGTTTAGGCAACCATTTAGTGCCCGACCGTGTTTTATAACCACGCCTAAATAGTGTCTGCTCTTCTTCTATCACACTTTGTGCCCAGCGGTAGAGTAGGCACTTGACATCTCTTTCGATATCGCCAACAATGCATACAAATAACAACCAAGGGATTGATATGAAAGAGTCACCAGAACGTAAAAAAGCACTCGACACTGCCGTTGCACACATCGAAAAACAATTTGGCCAGGGCGCCATCATGAGCCTTGGAAAACACTCGGCAAACAGAGAAATTTCCGTCATTAAAACAGGCGCACTTTCACTAGATGTGGCCCTGGGAATAGGCGGCTTACCTCGTGGCCGTATCATCGAAATTTATGGCCCCGAATCATCAGGAAAATCTACCCTTGCAACACACATTGTGGCCAACGCACAAAAAGCTGGCGGCCTTGCTGCCTACATTGATGCCGAGCACGCTCTTGACCCCTTGTATGCCGAACGTATTGGCGTGAATGTGGATGAATTGATGATCTCCCAGCCCGACTGTGGTGAAGATGCCCTCAACATCGCAGCTCTTTTGGCGGCATCCAATGCTGTAGATGTAATCGTTATTGACTCTGTGGCAGCTCTTGTGCCCAAAACAGAGCTTGCGGGTGAAATTGGCGACACGCACGTAGGTCTACAGGCTCGTATGATGTCACAAGCGTTAAGAAAATTGACCGCTACACTTTCGCACTCCAACACGTGCGCGATTTTTATTAACCAAATCCGTGAAAAAATTGGCGTGATGTTTGGCAGCCCCGAAACTACTACTGGTGGGCGCGCTCTTAAATTTTACTCCTCCATTCGTCTAGATATCCGACGCATTGGTGCCATCAAGGGGGCAGACAATATAGATAATGGAAATCGAGTCAAAGTGAAGGTAGCTAAAAACAAGCTCGCTCCCCCATTTAGGATTGCAGAGTTTGAGATTCTCTATAATCAGGGGATATCCTACGAAGGCACACTGATTGATTTGGCAACAGAAAAAGAGATCATCGAAAAAAGAGGGGCGTGGTTTAGCTACAACCAGACGCGCCTTGGACAGGGACGCGAAGCTGTAAGAGCAGAGCTTCTAAAAAATAGTGCACTCAAAGAAGAAATTGAGAAAAAGGTCTTTGCCTGCTATCCAGAGGTTTTTCATAGAGGTCAGCCAATCCCTCAAGAGAAGAAGGAAATAGCCCCTGAGTTAGAGCCCGCTCTAGCTTAAGGAAATCATTTTTAAAGCGAAGGCAGGGCCTTCGCGCTCCAAAGCAGGTTGCAAGTCTATTTGGAGTGCGAAGGCCCTGCCTTCGCTTTTGTTAAACAAACTGCCAATCTAAATTTAAGCGACTATAACTGGCTTTTGGCGCGGATGAGATCAAGCAACGCAAGCAAACTAGGTGATGCCAGACCCAACTCCTCAAGCTCTGTTTGGCATTTACTTAATTCTGCGGCAATCACCTCTTGCGTCTTTTCAAATCCATGAAAAAGCGCATAGTTAATTGGTCTCTTTGCATCCCGATCCTCTTCATAATCCAAAAGATCATCCATTAACTGAAAAGTCGTCCCAAATCGCATCCCCACACGCTCAACAAACAAGAGTTGCTTTGCATCTCCACCTCCAAAAAGCCAACCCAAGACAAAGGAGAGCTCAAAAAGAGCCCCCGTCTTTTGCTCCATCACCAGATCAATCAAGGCAGCATCTACCTTTTCAGGAAAGAGGTCGTAAAATTGCCCGCCCGTTGCACCGCATAATCCCGTATTTTTTGCACAACTCTTTAATGCCAAACTCAACACATCAAACGTTGCGCTCTCATGCTCCGCATTTTTATAGATGGCCTCATACCCCGCAGAAATATGCGCATAGCTTGCAAGCAGGGCGCTCGCCTCTCCATAACGACAGTGTGTCGTGGCCTCCCCCCTTCTTTGGTCTGCATCATCCATACAGGGCAAATCATCCGCAACAAGAGAGGCTGTGTGAAAGAGCTCAACTGCAAGCGCCGCACTCATCACATCCCGCCTTTGCCCTAGCGCCTCCGCCACCATTAAAACAATTGCTGGGCGCAGTCGCTTGCCCTTATTTTGCAAGCCGTAGGCAAAAACTTCGTTTAACCTCTCTGGACCTCGGAGTTGCTTAATGTATAAGTCTATCCCTAGTTCTATTTTTTTCTGGTAGCTACTTAGAATTGTGTTTAATTTTGACATCCTTCCCCTTAAGTAAAACGGCTTGACTTTTGGTTAAAAATACTGGTTTTACTTTTGTAAATCCACCAATATTTTCACAAGGTAAACAGCAGCTCTCCTTTTCCATCAGCGTGCCTGGATTGGTCACGCTATTGCATCCCGTTTGCGCCCCATCTCCTAAGATAGCGCCCATTTTTTTAAGCCCCGTGTCAATGCGTTTTGTTTCATAAAAAATTTTAATACTATTTCGATCAAGGCGCAAATTGGCGCATTTGGTACCAGCCCCTAAATTGACCCGATTGCCTAAGATAGAATCACCGATATAGGCAAAATGTCCAGCCTTGGCTCCATCCAAAAAAATAGAGTTTTTTACCTCGGTGCTATGGCCAATGACGCAATTGTCGCCTGCAATCAAATAGCCCCTAATGTAGGCACCACTTCTAACCTGGCAATTTTTTCCTATTATGCAAGGGCCTCTGATGTAGGCTCCCGCTTCGACAACACTCCCTTTGCCAATAGAGATAAGCTCTGGGTTTGCTAGATAAACATTATCTTCCACAACCCCTTCAATCACACCCAACTTTTGTTCTTCTAAATATTTTTGAATTCTTCCCAAGCTTTTCCATACTGGCTCATCCCACAAAAAAAGAGAGGAATGATCAAATTGGGATAGGTCAAAAAAAGCTTGAGGGATCAAATTGTTCATGAGGGCTCACAGCATACCTTTTTAGGTTTGATTTTTTCAAGAAGCTCTATCTAAGAGATAATAATATATATAATACTCTTCTTCAAAGAAGGGTGTGGAAGTGTAGATAAGCGGCCCTTGCATCGAGAGAGAATTCGCTGTTCATAGATTGTTTAGCTATTTTTCATATCTACCCACTTATGCACAGCAAAAGGTTATCAACACAGCTATAAACAACTTATATGCTGGGTTATGAACGACTTTTCAACAAAATAGAGGGGGTATTGGGTCAGGGAAAACGCATTAAAATTTAGGTTACGACACTCCTGAGGAATTTATCGTCCCATCCTGCTCTTAATCTTTTTCTTCTGATACCAGCTTTTGTAGGCTCTTGTTTTAGAAGATTTAAGG